>Ga0071330_1055252_pt1 | contig 104530 bp, 103 predicted proteins | sample GBScel77sediment_FD_63802 | JGI IMG/M metagenome (GOLD analysis project Ga0071330, IMG submission 63802) | Hot spring sediment microbial communities from Great Boiling Spring, Nevada - Cellulolytic enrichment Sediment 77C v2 (version 2) | ecosystem: Environmental > Aquatic > Thermal springs >...
GCATGTACTTCGGGGCGAACGCGTTGATTATAAGACTTGGAATATCGTTGAACTCTCTGATCATGGGTTTGGTTCTTTCAAAAAGTGGCTACGATCCGAACTTGCCTGTGGAAGGCCAGCCCGCGAGTGCGATCCTTGGAATCCGTGCTCTGTGTAGTTTCATACCGATTGCCGCCACCTTGTTGGGCATATTCGTACTCAGAAAGTATCCACTGGAAGGTGAATATCTCGAGCAGGTCAAAGAGAGACTGAAACAGATGCACGCTACTGAGACGTGAAAAGAACGACAATTTGGAAAGCGGCGTTGTTTCGCGCCTGTTCGATAGCGCGTCGAATCAACTTGATAGTCCGTTACAGCGGGCAATTATCAGTGCCGTCCAGGCAGAACTACGCCTTGACACTCCCAATCTCCTGAAGGGGATGGGATTCTTAGCAGCTCATTAGGCTGCCTTCCATGGAGCATTTGATATTCCATGGCCACAGAGGTGTGGTTTAAACCTTACACCTCTGACGGGTGCCAATCCCGCTACTACTTGGGACTTCTTCCCAAGATACCTCTGCCAGATGTTTATCGCTCCTACTCCGTCCCTGTGATACCTAAATCCACAACTTTTACACTCATAGTTGCGACCAACCGCATGATTCTTGCTACCACATACAGGACAGACCTGACTCGTATATTCTTCTGAAGCAAGTTTCACTTCAATCCCCAGTAGCTGTGCTTTGTAGGTTATCATGTCCACCATCTTTCTGAAACACCACTGATGAACTTTTTGATTAAAGTTATCGTTCCCTTCTACACGCTCTCGAATATTTGTGACATCTCCAATTACAATAGTGCCCACGCCTTTCTGCGAGCAAATTCTCAGAAAGTTGCTGGTTATCTTGTGCAGTATGTCCGTTTATAACACATGCTAATAACGAACAAGCTCCTTACCCATTCCCCTGAAGGAGAAGGGCTTGCGGGACACTATTTTCTGTCACGATCATTTTTCTTGGTCATCGAGCAGGGTTATGAGAGACTTCAGATACTTGCTTCTGGAAGGATGCCTGAGTTTCCTGAGTGCCTTCACTTCTATTTGCCTGATCCTCTCTCTGGTCACGTTGAAGTACTGGCCCACTTCTTCGAGGGTTTTCGCCTTCCCATCGAGCAATCCATAACGCATCTTCAAAACCATGGCTTCTCTGGGGTTCAGCGTCTTGAGAACTTTCTCGAGTTCCTCTCTGATGAGCATTCTCATGGCCTCTTTTTTGGGCGACGCTATGCTCTCGTCGGCAATGAAATCTCCCATCACCGAGTCTTCGTCTTCACCGACCGGGGATTCTAAAGATACGGTCTCGCGTGAAGCTTGAAGCACTTCTTCTATCTTTTCTACAGGTTTGTTCATCAACTTTGCGAGTTCTTCCACCGTCGGTTGCTCACCGAACTTTTGATAGTACTCCCTGCTCACCCTGTTCAACTTGTTGATCGTTTCAACCATGTGCACCGGGATCCTTATCGTTCTCGCCTGATCCGCTATGGCACGTGTGATGGCTTGCCTGATCCACCACGTCGCGTACGTACTGAACTTGTAACCCTTTCGCCAGTCAAACTTTTCCACCGCTTTGAGTAACCCGATGTTACCCTCTTGAATGAGATCCAGGAAAGACAAACCACGGCCTATGTAACGCTTGGCTATGCTCACCACGAGTCTCAGGTTCGACTCGATCAACTTCTTCTTTGCCCTCTCGTTTCCCATCTGCGCACGTCTTGCCAGTTCCCTCTCTTGAGACGGTGTCAGTAGAGGTATCTTTCCGATCTCTCTGAGGTACATCTTAATCGGGTCTTTGAGCGATACGTTGTCGTACGTTTCAGGTCCTTCCTCCTCCACGGTTGCGACCTCTTCAACATCCGACTCGACTTCGTCGAGAGATTCGGGTTCGGCGTCCTGAATCGTTATCTTGTTCTTTTCAAGCTCTTCGTAAATTCTTTCTATTAAAGACGAATCGAAGCCATCGTAATCTGGAGGAAAGGCTTTGTCTATATCATCATAGGTGATGAAACCCTTCCTCTTACCAAGTTTGATGAGGTTCTTGATCTTCTTCTCTATTTCTTCTTGGGAGAGGGTCTTGAGGCGCCTCTCTTCTTTTTCTTCTTCGTTATCGAGAACTTTTTCTTCCTGTTCGATCGTCTTTTCGTTTTCAAGTTCCACTCTGATCACCTCCCAGTGATCTGAGCTGAGAAACCAGCTCAAGCCTCCTTTTCAAAAGAAGGCCACGTTCTTCATCGTCCCGACAGAAAGCCAGTTTACTGTCAATCTGTGACAATTCCCTTTCAACCGCTTTTCTTGCGAAGCGTTTTTTTAAGTCGCTGAACACCTTCCATGGATCTCCCTCAGGTATCTTCGCCAAGACTGCAAATGCGTACTGCTTCAGTTCGGGGCTCAGCTCCGACAAATCTTTTTTCTCGCGCAGGAAAGAGATCAGTTTTCTGGTCCTATCGGCAAAAAGTTCCGGATCTATTTCATCGATCCTGTCCCTCAGTTCCTCACAAGTTATGTACAGATAGACTATGTAATCGTCCTCGGTTGGGAGCGTCGACTTCGAAATCATCGTCGTCGGTGTGACTTGAAGTCTGAACATCTCGTTCACCTGCGATGTGGATAGCCTTGTCTTTTGCGAGACAGCTTCAACGAGCCTTTCGTACCTGTCTATCCTCTTGTTCCTCAAAAGGATCTCCGCCCAACCCCTCAAGGCGCCGATGTATTTTTCCAAACCTGCGCTTGTCGTAACGTCGAAATATCTTTCATAGACCTCGATGAGGTAATTCTCAAAGGGTAAAGCTTCAGAAAGGAGCTTTTTCAAATAATCCGCTCCTCGCTTTCTGTAAGTTTCGTCCGGATCCTTTTCGGGTAATTTCACCACCGCAACATCGAAGGATGCCTCAACCAGAACTTTCAGTGATCTCAGGGTTGCCCTGATACCAGCTTCATCGTTGTCAAAGGCCAGGATGACGTTTCTGGAAAGCGGCATCAATTTCGAAACGTGTTCCCTCGTCAGGCTGGTTCCAAGGACTGCGACTGCGTTCGTCACCCCAGCCCTGTGTAACGCTATGGCGTCGAAGTAACCTTCGCAAATCACTGCAAAGTCCAGTGACTTGATCGCTTTCTTCGCTCTGTCCAGCATGAACAGAACACTTCTCTTCGAGAAAAACTTCGTCTCGGGCGAATTGAGATACTTCGGTTCCCGATCGTCCAGACTTCTACCGGCGAAGGCGATTATTTTGCCGTTTTCGTCCTTTATGGGCATTATCAACCTGCCTTCGAACAGGTCAATCCCGTTGCTTGGTTTGTAAAGCCCGTACTGTGAAGCTTTCTCGTCCGGCAGAGACATCGAGCGTGCCACCCTTTGTGCGATGCGAGAATTCTCAGGGCTGAAGCCGAACTCGTACAAATTCGACTCGCTCTCCGAAAAGCCCCTCCTGGTGATGTACTCAACGGCAACTGCGCTTTGTTTGAACTGTTTCCTGTATTCTGCAAAAACCCTCGTCAGGTATTCCACGTACAGATCCTTTTCGGAACGGCCCGTTGAGATCTTCAGTTCCACACCCGCCATTTTTGCGAGCCTTTCCAGTGCCTCCTGAAAGGATATATGCTCTATCTCCTGCAAGAACTTTATCGCATCACCGGATGCGCCACAACCGAAACAGTGATAGAGCTTCAACACCGGGTTCACGAAAAAAGACGGGGTCTTCTCAACATGAAACGGGCACAACCCCCTGTAGCTGGAACCAACCTTTTGTAGAGATACGTACTGAGAAACGAGTTCGACGATGTCGACGGACTGCTTGATTTTTTCTATCAGGTCCTTGCTCACCATCGTGAGGTCGTTCGCGGAAACACCACCGACTTTCTTGGACCGATTCGAATGCGTAAAAGTTCAAAGGGGGCACAGGCCCCCACAAGCTTCATCTCTTGGAGTACTGCGGTGCCCGGCGAGCTTTCTTCAGTCCGTACTTTTTCCTTTCGACCATCCTTGGATCTCTTGTGAGCATTCCCTTTTCTCTCAGCGTAGGTCTCAGATTCTGGTCAAACTGAACAAGTGCCCTCGCCAGTCCGAGCCGGACTGCTCCGGCCTGTCCAGAAAGGCCTCCGCCTTCGACGGTAATCAAGATGTCGAATTTCCCAACCATGTTCGTGACAACGAGTGGTTCCATGGCATGCCGTGCTCTCACAGCATCCTTGAAGTATTCTTCGGCATCGCTGTACTCTTTGTGGTTTATGATCAACTTTCCGCTGCCAGGCCTCAGATAAACTCGAGCAACGGACGTCTTCCTTCTTCCAACACCATGATACACAGCTTGCTGGTTAACTACAGGCATCGTTCACCCTCCCATCATATTTCGATTGGCACGGGTTTCTGGGCCTCGTGCGGGTGCTTGTCTGATGCGTACACTTTAAGCCTCTTCAAATACTTGTCCCCGAGTGCCTTCTTTGGAAGCATTCTCTTGACCGCCAGGTATATCAACCTTTCAGGATGCGTCTGGAGAAGCTGTTTGGCCGTCTGCATCTTCAATCCACCAGGATAGCCACTGTGACGATAGTAAATCTTTTGTTCGAGCTTGCGGCCCGTCAACACGACCTTGTCTGCATTGATGACCACCACATAGTTGCCGTTGTCAACACCGGGAAAGAACGTCGGTTCGTTCTTTCCCATCAAGTACTTGGCTATCTGAGTCGCCAGTCTACCCAGAACCTTACCCGATGCATCGACGAGGTACCATTTTCCTCCCGCATTTCTCACGATCGTTGTTTTCTGTATGGGCAAAGGACGCGCCATTTTCTGACCCTCCTCATTGTTGTTGTGGAACAACTTTGACAAACTTTCTGTTCCTTTTCTCGTAGAATTTCACGATCCCATCTTTGAGAGCGAAGAGCGTGAAATCCCTGCCGCAGCCCACGTTTTCTCCCGGATGTATCTTAGTTCCTCTCTGCCTCACCAGTATGTTGCCAGCCCTCACGACTTGACCATCGCCGACTTTCACACCGAGGTACTTCGGATTGCTGTCTCTGTTTCCTATCGAACCACTCTTTCTATGACCGAACAACTGTATGTCGATCCTCATTGACCTTCACCTCCACAGACAGGTTTCGCGGATACTGTGACCTGATGTCCTCAACACTTTCGTGAAGCTCTTCGACCAGAAAATCCGATAACTCACTGGGGCAGGGTATCTGTACGGTCAGTCGAGCACGTTTTTTCTCAACGATCGCTCCGCAACGTTTCTCGAGCATACGCGCCGTGTGTTGCGCAAGCGTGCTCACCGCAGCACAAACGATGTCCTTGCCCTTCACATCGAGTCCACTGTGACCCTCGAAAGAGAATGATACGTAATGACCGTTGGTCGAGGCAAAGCTCGCCTTTATCACGAGCTTTCACCAAGATCGATTCTGTCGATCTTGACCAGAGTGTACCACTGTCTGTGGCCCCTTCTCCTTCGAACGTTCTTCTTCGGCCGATACCTTATGGACATGACCTTCCTGGCTTTCTCGTGCTTCAAAACCGTAGCTTTGACGCTGCAACCTTCTACGTAGGGTCGACCTATCTTGACTCCCTGTTCGGTAGAGACGTGGACCACGCGATCAAAGACAACCGCTTCACCTTCCGTCTGTGGAAGCTTTTCCACAGCTACCACGTCACCTTCAGTGACTCGGTACTGTTTTCCACCGGTTTCAATGATGGCGTACACGATCGCACCTCCTTGGTAAACAGGCACTGAAAAACGTAGTTCCACACCTGCGTGGAACCTTTTCGACGTTTTTCACGTGCCAAGTCTTTGGTCAGCGTGAATATTCTATCACCGACATCATTAAGGTTTAGAAAATAAAACTTTACACAAACGTTCCTTGCGGAAATTGTCGCCAAGCCTTACAACCCGAGCGCTTCCAAAAATGTGAAAGTATAACTTGAAAAATCTGAAGAAATGGTTTACAATTTTTGTGAGGTGGTCCTATGCTGTTGGCTGTGGTTCTGATCCTTGCTGGTCTCGGATTGATAATCTTCGGTGCCAGAGTGTTCTTCGGTGTGCTGTTTTTAGCTGTGGGAGTATACCTGATAGTTTCCTTCTTGAACGTCAAGGTGAAGTCCAGAAAGAGGCGTGAACAGGAGCTTTCTTTTCTGAGGGAACAACTCAAAGACAAACTCAGTGAAGAGGACATGGAATGGATCATGAGCTTTTTCACAGCCCCGATCGGTAGAAAGTTCATCATCTGGGTCCAGGACAGAAGCGAGAACACGAACGTCAGGATCTCCATACCTGTCTCACTCGTGATGCTCTTGCGGCCTTTTTTGAATTCGCTCACACCGCTGCTGGTGAGGTTTCTCGACAAGAAAGTGCCGCTTTCTCTATCCAGAGACGATCTCAACATGATAATCAAGCTGTTGAATTCCTGTCTCGACGAGATCTCAACTTACAGGGGAGATTTCTTACACATCGAAACTCAGGACGCCACAATCAGGATCGGTTTGACGTGAAGGGAGGATGGAAGAAATGAGGGAAGAACTTCTCAAGCTTTTCAGGCTGGTTAGAGACGGAAAGTTGAGTCCAGAAGAAGCGCTGGAAATAGCAGAAACGGTTGGAATTTTCTCTCAGCCTCAGCAACCAACGAAGGAAGGAGCGTCCGCTAAGAAGATGCTCTACGTTCAGATCAGGGACCCTAAGGGAGAAAAGGTCGACGTGAAGATACCCCTGAGCATGGCACAGCTTCTGAAACTCACTTTGCCTGCGTTGAAGGAGAGACTACCGGGCGTTGATCTCGAAATGGTCTCGAAACAGATCGATCAGGCCTTAGGAAGTCTTCAAGAACTGGAAGGGGACATCGTGAACATATCCAGCGAGGATGGGACAATCGTTCGCCTGTTCATCGGCTGATACTGTGGTAAAATTTGCAGAGCAGAGAACGCTGGAGGTGCTGAAGGGACATGGATCTTGGTACTCGTTACACTCCCGAAGCGATCGAGAGAAAATGGTACGATTTTTGGCTAAAAAAAGGCTACTTCACTCCAACTGGAGTCGGAGAACCGTTCGTCATAGTCATTCCACCCCCCAACATCACAGGGCGCATCCACATGGGACACGCCCTCAACATAACTTTGCAGGACATCCTCGTTCGCTACAAGAGGATGAAAGGTTACGACACACTCTGGCTTCCCGGGGAAGATCATGCAGGCATAGCCACACAGAACGCCGTTGAGAGACATCTGGCTTCGCAAGGTTTGACTCGTGAAGAACTTGGAAGAGAGAAGTTCCTCGAGGTCGTGTGGGAATGGGCCAGAAAGTACAGAAAAGAGATCAGACAACAGATTGAAACGCTTGGTGCGTCCGTGGATTGGACCAGGGAGAGGTTTACGCTCGATGAGGGCCTTTCGCGCGCGGTTCGAAAGGTGTTCGTCGAGCTCTACAGGAAGGATTTGATATACAGGGGCAAGTACATGGTGAACTGGTGTCCCAGGTGCAAGACGGTGCTCGCAGACGATGAGGTTGAACACGAAGAAACCCAGGGAAAGCTCTACTATGTCAAGTACCCATTGCTGGACTCATCCGATTACATCGTGGTAGCCACAACACGCCCGGAAACGATGCTCGGCGATACCGCCGTTGCCGTCAATCCGAAAGACGAGAGGTACAAGCATCTGGTCGGGAAAAAAGCCATCTTGCCACTCGTGAACCGGGTTTTGCAGATCGTGGCGGACGAGTACGTTGATCCAGAGTTCGGGACCGGTGCGGTGAAGATCACACCGGCTCACGATCCGAACGATTTCGAAGTTGCGAAACGCCACAGCTTGCCCATGGTAGACATCTTCGATGACAACGCGGTGGTGAACGAGAACGGTGGAAAGTACAGAGGTTTGGACAGATATAGAGCCAGAGAGGCCATTGTTGCAGACCTGCAAGCCGAAGGTTATCTTTTGAAAGTCGAGAACATCACGCACTCTGTAGGTCATTGCTACAGGTGCGAAACGGCCGTGGAACCAAGGTTGATGGACCAATGGTTCGTCCGCATGAAGCCATTGGCGGAAAAAGCGATAGAAGCCGTTGAAACTGGCGAGGTGCAGTTCGTTCCCGAAAGATGGAAGAAGGTTTATCTGCACTGGATGTACAACGTGAGGGATTGGTGTATAAGTAGACAGTTGTGGTGGGGCCACAGGATACCGGTTTGGTACTGTCAAGATTGCGGGCAAACGATAGTCGAGGAGGAAGAACCGAAGAACTGTCCAAAATGCGGTTCGAGCAATCTGAAGCAGGATGAAGACGTGCTCGACACGTGGTTTTCCTCCGCCCTTTGGCCTTTCTCCACTCTCGGTTGGCCGGATGAAACAGAAGATCTGAAGAGATATTATCCCACCTCGGTTCTTGTGACAGGCTTTGACATCATCTTCTTCTGGGTTGCTCGAATGATCATGATGGGTTATGAGTTCATGGGTGAAAAACCTTTCAGCCACGTTTACATCCATCAACTCATACGCGACAAATATGGACGGAAGATGAGCAAATCCCTTGGCAACGGCATCGATCCGATAGACATGGCCGAGAAGTACGGGACCGATCCGGTCAGGTTCACACTCGCCATCCTCGCCGCTCAGGGAGTCGACATAAAACTGGACGAGAAATACTTCGACACTTACAAGAAGTTCGCGAACAAGATCTGGAACGCAACCAGGTTCGTCCTCATGAACCTCGATGGTTTTGAACCTCTCAGTCTGGACGGGCTCGACACTGCGGACAAATGGATCCTGTCTCGGCTTCAGAGGACAGTTCAGACAGTCACAAACGGCTTGGAAAACTACGATTTCAACGTGGCAGCGAAAGCACTCTATGACTTCTTCTGGGACGAATTCTGCGATTGGTACATAGAATGTGCGAAACCAAGACTTTCTTCGGACGCCAGAAGAATCGTCCAGAACGTGCTCGTCAAGGTGCTCGATGTGAGTTTCAGGTTGCTGCATCCCTTCATGCCTTTCCTGTCGGAGGAACTCTGGCAACGCCTTCCCATCGCTATGGAGTCGATCGTGATCGCACCGTGGCCTGAGTTCGAGGAAAACTTCCTGAACGATGAAGCCGAAAGATCCTTCTCAACCATCCAGCAGATCGTCAAAGGTGTCAGGAACATACGGGCTGAGCTGAACATACCTGCCAAACAGGCCGTAAAGCTTTTCGTCGTCGGAAGAATGCTCTTAAATGAGGAAGCACTGTATGTGAAGCATCTTGCATTCGTTGAAGACATCATCTACACAGAAAGGAAACCCCAACGCTGTGCCACAGCCTTTATCTCGAGTGATTTACACGTGTATGTGGACGTAGAAGGTATGAACATCGAAGAAGAGATCAAAAGACTCGAGAAAAACATCTCGAAGCTCGAGCAGGACAGAGAATGGTTGCTGAAGAAGCTTTCGGACGAAAACTTCCTGACACGCGCGCCGGAAAACGCTGTGAACGAAGCAAAGCAAAAGCTGTCGCAAACAGAGGAAAGGTTGAAGATTCTCAGACAGATTCTGGATGATCTATCATGACTTACCTTGAAATGCTCGAATACATTTACAAAGAAAGGCCTTCGGGTAAAATCACACTGGGACTCGAGAGAATCATAGAGCTATGCGAACTTCTGGGCAATCCACAGCACAGTTTTCGCAGCGTTCACGTCACCGGCACCAACGGTAAGGGCTCAGTGACAAAACTGCTGAGTAATTTGATGATCGAACATGGTTTCCAGACTGGCGCTTACTACTCACCACATTTGTCGAGCTTCAAAGAGAGAATTCTCGTGAACGAAGAATTTGTCCCAGACGAGCTCTATCTGGAATGCTTCAAGGAAGTTCAAAAATTTGCAAAGCAGATGGATCAGAAAGGAGAGGCACACAAACCCAGCTTCTTCGAGTTCACGACCGCGATGGCCTTTTGTATCTTTCAAAGAACGAAGGTCGAAACGGGTGCGATAGAGGTTGGTCTCGGCGGAAGGTTCGATGCGACTAATGTTCTCAAGAGTGACGTGGCCGTCATCGTCACGGTCGGTTACGATCACATGCATATCCTCGGTGACACGCTCGAAAAGATCGCCTTCGAAAAGGCCGGTATCATAAAGGATTCGATCCCAACCGTATGTGGTGAGACCAAACCCGGGCCCGTCGAGGTGATAAAAAAAGTCTGCGAGGAGAAAAGGAGTGAGCTTCATCTTCTCAGCAGGGACTTCATTTATGAGAACATGCAGATGAAGCTCAACGAAAACAGGTTCGATTTCAAAGGTCTGAAAAACTTTGAAGGACTCGAACTCACGCTGAACGGTGAGCATCAGTTCTTGAACGCCTCCGTGGCCCTTCAAACGTTCTTGTTGTTCGCAGACCGGATGGGTTTCGAAGTGAAAGAAGAAGCTGTTCGAAGGGCGCTCAAGAAAACAACTCATCCTGGCAGGTTCGAAGTTGTTGGTGAGAAACCAAGGTACATCTTCGACGGCGCACACAACGCACCAGCTGCGGCGAGTTTGAAAAGAGCCGTGAACACGTATTTGCAAGGTGAAAGGTTGGCTGGTCTGGTGGGCATACTGGATGACAAGGATAAAGTTGGTGTCCTTTCACAGATCGCTCCGTTGTTCGAACGGCTCATGATCACTCGACCTGTTTCTCACCGTGCCACCAATCCTCAAGAAACTTACGAGATAGCAAGAAGGTACAACGACAACGTTTCTTTCGAACCCGATCCTGTAAAAGCTTTGGAAACACTAAAAGAAGAGGGCTGGTCGACGATAATAATCACAGGCTCACTGTACTTGGTGGGTTACGTGAGAGACTACGTTCTGGACGGCAAACTGGAGCCGGAGTGGGCGATTGCGGGGTGAGCCCTTGCTTGTCGCAGTCTACGGAGAGGTTGAAGGGATAAAAGGAAACGTCGTGCTGCTGCGTGTGACGGATTTCGTTTTCCAGATCCACTGCGACAGCAAAACAGTACAATCACTCAAGGCTGGTGAAAGAGTCAGACTTCACACACATCTCGAGTTCAATCAGGACGGGTTCACACTCTACGGATTTCTCGACGAAGAGAAACTTGAGGTGTTTGAGAAAATCACCAGGGTCTCAAAAGTGGGTCACAGGACGGCTCTGAAGATTCTGTCTTCGGTTGAGCCTGATGAGTTCGTTTACATGATCAAGAGTGGCGACATCGAAAGACTGTCTCAGGTACCCGGAATCGGTAGAAAGACGGCTGAGAGACTCGTTTCGGAATTGAAAGATGAGGAATTTTCGATCACTTTCACGATGAACAGAGAGTACCTCGATGCAGTTGAGGCTCTAACGGTGCTGGGTTTTTCGAGATCCGAGGCCCGAGATGCGGTGAGAAGAGTTTTTAAACCGAACATGAACGCTGAGCAGATCGTCAAGGAGGCGTTGAGACTGCTCTCTAAGAAGGTGTGAGCATGCTCGAGCCTGTGTCGAACCCAACGCTTGGTTACAGACTCGATCCTGGAGAGCTTGGTTTATGGAACACCGCTTCGGCCAGTCGAAGCGTTTTGCGCGTGCTCACTCAGGAGATCAGCAACTGGCTTTATTTCAAGCGAAAAGTTGAACGAGAAGGCGGAGTCATCATACAGGGCGGTATCAGTCTCGATCTGAGAAAGAGAGGTTCTTTCCTCGCAGCGGTGGCGGGTAGGACTACCGTCTGGGTGTACTATCCTGGTGAGAGAACGCAAAACGATGCCGTAGCAGACAATCAGTACAAACAGCACATACAGGAAAAAATAAGGGAACTTGAAAATCAGCTGACCTTCGCAACACCAGAAGAAAGAGAGAAACTGGAGCAGCAGATCCAGTTGCTCAAGATGGCCATGAACCTGCCGCTCCAGCTCGTTCAGATGCTGCTCGAACCACTGGGACTATTTCTCAACGCGATCGCTTGATTCTTTTTTTTCCATCATCTTGAGGAAGATTTCAACCAACTTCGGATCGAACATTTTTCCGCTCTGAACTTTTATCATCTCGAGGGCTTCCTGTTTTGTCTTTGGACCAGTGCCCCATTCGGAAGTCACGAAGTGCGTGAGTTCGTCAAAGTAATCACAGATGGCTATGATCCTTGCAAAAAACGGTATCTCTTCTTGCTTGAGTCCATCCGGATAACCTTTTCCGTCCCACCGTTCGTGGTGTGACCTCACCGCAGGAACGACGTCCCAGAGGTACTCGATCGACGATAGATAGATCGCTCCCATCACGGTGTGATCCTGGGGCATGTTTTCGAAGATCCTGATCCGCGTTGGCGTGTACATCATGAGCTGCTCGATACCTATCTTGCCAACATCATGAAGCATTGCTGATTCTCGAAGAAGCGCCAGTTCCTTTTCGTCCAGGTCCAGTTCTTTACCCATCTCCACGCACAAGCGTGTGACCCTTTGGGAATGGCTGAAACCATCCTTATCTTCCACTTCCATCAACACGACCATCGCCTGTAAGATCCCGCTGACCACCTTCCTTGCGAACCTGTAGCTTGTGAAAGCGGCCTTGCCGTCTTCTTTGTCCACGTAAGACTTGACGAACGTCCAGATCGAATCGTAAGCACTTGGGTCGTTCGCGAATCGTGCCACGAGTTTTCCAGAGTCGTACAGTTCGACGAAATCTTTTCGCACGACCAGCTGCGGCGACAAATCTGGTCGAAACGCGTCGGTTATGAACAAATTCTTGGACAACGGTTCCTCCGCCGAACAGAGCTTTTCGAATCGTTCAGTCAACTCATCCTTTTCTTTCAGCACCGTGCACACCATCCTTCATCCCTCTAACAAATTCTTCAACGAACGCGTTCTGATTTCCTCAATGACGGTGTTCAACACCTCATCGATATCCTTCGCTCCAAGATCCACACCCTTTCTCGTCCTCACGGAGATCTTCTTTTCGTTCATCTCCCTGTCACCCACGATGAACATGTAAGGTACCTTCATCGTCTGAGATTCCCTCACTCGGTAAGAGAGTGTTTCATGCCGTGCGTCGAGTTTGATTCTCACCCCACTGTGCGAGAACTTCTCAACGATCTGCTCCGCGTAGTGTCTGTGCCGATCGGAGATTGGTAGCACCACGGCCTGCGTTGGAGCAAGCCAGGTGGGAAAAGCTCCAGCAAAATGTTCGATGAGTATGCCCAAGAATCTTTCCAAGCTTCCATATTTGGCCGTGTGTATCATGACCGGCCTGACCTGCGAGCCATCGGCATCCACATAATAAAGGTCGAACCTCTGGGGCATGAGGAAATCCAGTTGTACGGTTGCGCACTGCCACATCCTGCCGATGGAATCTTTCACGTGAAAGTCTATCTTTGGTCCATAGAAGGCTCCTTCTCCTTCTTTTATCACGTAAGGAAGTTTGATCGATTCCAACGCGTTCTTCAACGATTCTGTGGCCATGTTCCAAGTTTCCACGTCACCCATGTGATCCTCTGGCATCGTGCTCAACTCAACCGAATATTCGAAACCGAACTGCGCGTAGATACGCTCTATGAGTCTGATGATTCCAACGATCTCTTGTTCTATCTGATCGATTCTGCAGAAGATGTGCGCATCGTCCTGGGTGAAGCTTCTCACGCGCAGCAAACCGTGAAGTACTCCGCTTCTCTCGTACCTGTGGACTCTACCGAACTCGAAGTATCGGATCGGCAGATCTCTGTAAGACACTGGTTTGTTCTTGTAGATGAGTATGTGCCCTGGACAGTTCATCGGCTTTATGGCGAAGTTCTGATCCTCCTTCGAGGTGAAATACATGTTCTCCTTGTAGTGGTCCCAGTGACCAGACATCCTCCACAGCTTCTCACTCATAACCAGGGGTGTCATGACCTCTTGATAACCACTCGACAAGTGTAGTTCCCTCGAAAAATTCATCAGTTCGCGCAGGATCACCGTACCTGCCGGTGTGAAAATGGGCATGCCCGGTGCGTGATCGTGGTCGATGAAGAATATGCCGAGTGCAGGGCCGAGTTTTCTGTGATCCCTCCGTCTGGCTTCCTCGATCATCTCCACATACTTGTTCAGTTCTTCCTCACTCGCAAAGGCTGTTCCGTATATCCTCTGGAGCATGGGGTTGCTCTCGTTTCCTCTCCAGTAAGCTCCGGAGAGTGACAACAACTTGAAGTGTTTCACGATCCCGGTGGACGGTAGATGAGGACCCCTGCACAGATCCACGAACTCTCCTTGCTTGTAAAACGTCACCGTTTCTTCCTGCATCTCGCTCAACAGTTCCACCTTGTACTTCTGCCCCCTTTGTTTCATGAACTCGACGGCTTCATCTTTCTTCATCGTGAAGCGTTCTATGGGGAGATCCTGTTCGATTATCTTTCTCATCTCTTCTTGAATCTTCGGAAGATCCTCCTCTACGATCTTCCCGGAGATGATTTCGAAATCGTAGTAAAAGCCGTTCTCTATGACCGGACCTATGCCGAGTAAAACCTTATCTTCACCAAAGATTCTCATCACCGCCTGCGCCATGATGTGAGACATGGTGTGCCGGTACACCTGTGGCGCCACGGGATGGTCGAGTGTGACGAACTCGATCTGACCTTCCTCCACCTCATCACGTACATCGATAAGCTTTCCATCGTGGATTGCGGCTATCACCGTCTTGCGTCCAAGCTTTTCGGCAAGAGATCCGACACTGATGGGAGCTTGAAGCTCCAATTCTCCAACGTCTTTTATGAAAAGCTTCATTCCGACACCTCCCTTTTTAAGTTAATATTACCACACAGGTGCTATCATAATTAGTGATGTACCAAGAAATTTTTCGATTGCGGAGTGATGAGGTTGAGGATAAGGGCCAAACGGCTGTTCACACCGCTGAGAGAGTTCAAAGACGTTTGTGTCACGATCGAAAACGGCAGAATCACATCCATAGGGAAAAGCAGGCTCGTGGCGGAACAGAGATATCCCATCCTTGCCCCCGCATTCATAGACAGCCACACGCATGGTGCGGTCGGCATAGATGTGATGAGCGCGACAGTCGAAGATTTTCTGAAACTCTCCGCATTCTACGCGCAGCATGGCGTTGGACTCTTCTTTCCAACGACCGTGTCTGACACGTTCAACAGTTTGTCAAAAGTGGCGGAAACTGTCAGACAAGCAATGAAAAGTGATATGCTGAAAGCGAAGATCGGTGGCCTCTATGTCGAAGGACCTTATCTGAGTCCGGTGAAGAGCGGGGCACACAGGAAAGATTTGCTCAAGGAACCTGATCTCGAGGAGCTTTCAAGGTTCGTTTCTGGGTACGGCGATGTCGTCAAAATTTTCGCCATCGCACCGGAGCTTGAGGGTGCAAAAGAGACGATCCAATTACTGCGAAGGCACAGAATAGTCGTGAGCATCGCACACACGAACGCCACCTACAAAGAGACTCTGCAAGCGATAGAGGCAGGAGCGAACCGGGCAACGCACGTGTTCAACGCGATGAGACCGTTTGATCACAGAGAACCCGGCGTGATTGGAGCCATTCTGACGAACAAGAACGTGCACTGTGAGATCATATGCGATCTGGTGCACCTTCATTCAGCGTCAATCGAGATCGTTCTCAAAACTAAGGGGCCTTTCAAGACCCTGTTGATCAGCGATTCCATTTCCGCCACGGGACTCGAAGATGGCATCTACGAACTCGGTCAAATGAAGGTCGAGGTCAAACAGGGTGTTGCCACGCTCTGCAGGCAAAACGTTCTTGCGGGAAGCACGTTGACGATCGATCGTGCGGTCAAGAATCTTGTCTTCGGTCTTGGAATACCGCTCAGGTCTGCTTTCGTCATGGCGAGTTTCACGGCGGCCAAAGCGAGTGGGATGAAGCCCAACCTGATCGCGGAAGGGATGGCTGCAAACATCGTGGCACTGGATGAAGAACTCACACCGCTGGCACTTTACGTGGATGGCCAGTTGGTTCATCGGCGTTGAATGAGGGGGAAAGACGGTGAGACTCAAGAGCATGTTTTTGCACGGTTTCAAATCGTTCGCCAGGCCCACACGATTGAACTTCTCGGAGGGTATCACGGCGATAGTTGGGCCGAACGGTGGGGGAAAATCGAACGTTGTTGATGCGATTCGCTGGGTCTTTGGAGAACAATCGATGAAACAGCTCCGTGCGGAAGAGAAATTCGACATCATCTTCGCAGGATCGAGCAGCACACCCGCTGGCTCTTTCGCCTACGTTGAACTCGTTTTCGAGCACAACAATGATACGCTCAGCGTTGCGCGCTCTCTCTCCTCTGACGGAAAGAACGTCTACATGCTCAACGGCGAACCTGTTCGACTGAAAGATATCCACGAAAGGTTTGCGGGAACCGGTGTGGGCAAAGAACTGTACTCGATAGTCGGACAGGGACAAATAGAACGCATCACGAACGCGATGCCACAGGAGATGAGGATGCTTTTTGAAGAGGCGGCGGGCACCTCGTTCTACAGAGAAAAGAAGAGAGAAGCCCTCGTGAGACTCGAGAACGTCTCCAGCAACCTGACGCGCATACAGGATCTGTTGATCGAGCTGGACAAACAGAGAAAATCCCTCTACCTCAAGGCCAAGAGGGCCGAACGTTACGTGGAGTACTCGCAAAGGCTTGAACAGGTAAGAAAATTCTTCTTCGGAAACGTCCTGAAGAGAGACCTCAAGAGACTGGAAAATCTCGAAACGCAATTCGGCGAAAACCAAGAAAAGATCAACCAGGTTCAGAAAAAAATCATAGAACTTGAATCGCAGTGGTCTGCGTTGAAAGAAGAGTTTGCCGACGTGGACAAGGAAATAGAAACGTTCACGAATTTGCTCGAAGATTACAAGAAGAGACAAACCGCACTGACTGAAATGAGGGAGATCTACAGCAAAAAATTGAGTGAGATGGAGGCTCATTACGTTGAACTCACGACCAAGATTTACCTGATCGATGAGCAAGTTTCCCAGCTCAAAAAAAGGAAAGATGAACTCAGTCTCATCTTCAAAGCCCTTCTTGAGGAAGTGAAACAGAAGGAACAACAACTGAAACAGGTCGAAGAAACGAGGCAGAACATACTTTCCAGATACTCAGAAAAGGAAAAGAACGCGCTACTTTTGAGAGAACAGCTTGCGTCAATGGAGAAGAAAAGAATCTCACTGGAGAACGAGCTGAACAAGCTGGATGAAACGATGGAAGACCTTAAAAAAAGGATCTCGATGCTCCAAGCACAGTTAACGTCGAAGGTGGAACGACTCAACGCGCTCCAGTACGAGCTCTCGACGTTGTTCGAAAAGTCCAGCAAGACGAGTGATCGTAAGAACAGGCTCTCGGAAGAACTCAAAGAAATCGAAACGCAGACCAATCGGTTGAAGGTTCAGCGCGAGCAGTTGATCGCGAAGCTTGAGAACGTTCAGAGAAACTTGAGGTACCTGGACGAAGAGGAGAAAAGGCTCCGCAGTTTGATAGCGAGTTACGAAGGTTACTCTCGGGCAGTGAGGGCCATTTTTGCCAGAAAGGCTGAAGGAGAATTCAGCGGTGTGCATGACGTGGTGGGAAACCTTCTCAACTTTCAGCTCGAACATGCCAGGGCGATCGAAGCTCTCTTGGGTGGAGCTGTCCAGCACGTGGTTGTGGAGTCTGCGGAAGATGCGCAGACGATCATAGAATGGTTGAAGCGAGAGAAAATAGGGCGAGTCACGTTCTTACCATTAGATCTGATAGAACCACAGTTCGCAAGGCTGAGGGATGTGGAGAGCCATCCGGGGTTCGTGGGCTACGCCGCACAGCTGGTCACAGTCTCGCCTCAGTTCTCGAGTCTGCCGAACTATCTGTTTGGAAGCGACATAGTTGTCAAGAGTTTGGAAGATGCCATAGACATGAAGCGAAAATACCGATTGAGGTGCAGGATCGCGACACTTGAAGGAGAACTCATCGGACCACACGGTTCCATCACGGGTGGAGAAACACCCCACGACAGGAGTGATTCGCTCGTTGTCAGAAAGGCTAAGCTCAACGAGATAGCGTCGCAACGAGTGCAGTTGATGTCCATCGAAAGACAGCTCGATTCCGAGTTGAGGCAAACAGAGAAGGAGCTCGATGAGTTGAAGAGACATCACGAACTCGTCGAGAAGGAACTCGTGGAAGTCCTGACGCAGGACAGCTTGAATAAAAGGATGATAGAAGAACTCTCCAGAACCTTTGAGGATGTGAAGAAAGAACTCGATTCACTGCAACAACTCGAGCGGGAATACAAAAGCCGTTCTGAGGGTTTGAAGCTCAGAAAACAAGAAATTTTCAATCAACTGGACGAGGTGCGCTGTCAGGTCGAAGAACTTCAGAAGAATATCGAGAGTTTCGACAAGGAGTTGCAGCTCGAGAAACAATCACTGGATGAGATCTCCAGCAAGTACATGGAACTGAAGGCGGAACTCACCGGGGCTTTGGAGAAAAGATTGCACTACGAATCGGAACTGGAGAGGATCAAGAACCAGATAGAAAAATCAACGGAGGAGAAGGTCAACCTCCAAAAACAGAGCGTAGAGCTCGAAACGCAGATAGAGAAAATCAAGCTCGAGCTTCTGGAGAACTCGAGAGAACTCGAATCTATACGCAAAGAAACGGAAGAACTCTTCGAATCGATGAAAATGCAGAGGATGGACAAAGATCAAAAACTTGCACAGTTGAACGATATAGAAATGAGGATGAACGAACTAAAAGAAGAGAGAGAAAAGCTCAGAGAAAACTCGCACCACCTCGAGCTTCTGATTCAGGAAGTCAAAAACAGGATCGAACAGCACTTGAAGGAGGTCGATATCGAGTCTGCTCAGCAAGTCGAGGAGCTCGCCGAAGAGACTCTCGAATCGTTGAAGAACGAGATGGAGGATCTGCAGAACAAGATCAAGTACCTTGGACCAGTGGACTTGACGGCCATCGACGAGTACAACGAGGTCGAGAGAAGATACGAGGAACTGGCAATGGAGAAAAAAGATCTGGAAGAGTCAAAGAAGAAGATCGAGGAACTCATCCAAAAAACCGACGAGGAAGCGAGGAAACGATTCATGGACGTTTACGAGCAAGTCAACGCGGCCTTCTCGCGCTACATTTCCCAGCTCTTCCCCGGCGCAGAAGGTGAGATAAGGTTAGAATCCGGAAAGGATTTACTCGAGGCGGGCCTCGAGATATCCCTGAAAAAACCTGGAAAAAGGGTTCAGAAGCTTCAGTTGCTCTCTGGAGGAGAAAAATCACTCGTGGGCATCGCACTTTTGTTTTCGCTCATGGAGGTCAATCCGAGCCCATTCTACGTGCTCGACGAAATCGACGCTGCGCTCGACGAGTTCAACGCAGAAAGGTTCAAAAGGATGCTCACGATCAACAAAGATCGTGCACAGTTCATAGTGATCACGCACAACAAGGTCGTCATGGAAGCAGCAAACGTTCTGCACGGGGTGACCATGGTGGATGGTGTGTCAAACGTCGTTCCTGTAGAGCTGGAGACTCTGAGTGTTCAGGAGGAGTTGTATGGAAGAAAAGACAATTGAGAGCAAAGTCGTTTTCACTGGTAGAATCATCACGGTCAAGGTCGATCGAGTGTTGCTCGAGAACGATCGAACTTCCTTCAGGGAGGTCGTTTTGCATCCGGGAGCGGTGGCCGTGCTCCCAGTATTTGAAAACGGCGATGTGGTTCTGGTGAAGCAGTTCAGATATCCCGTTGGGGAAGTGTTGATCGAGGTCCCGGCAGGAAAGCTGGATCAGGGTGAGGATCCAGAAGAATGTGCCCTGAGAGAACTTCGAGAAGAGACGGGTATAAGAGCGGACAAAGTTCACTACGTCGGTTTCATATACACGAGTCCCGGTTTTTCAAACGAAAAGATCCACCTTTACATTGCAGAACAGCTGAGTCAATCGGAGCAGGAACTCGACTTCGACGAGATCGTGGAGACGATCAGACTACCGTTGAAAGACGCATTCAAAATGTGTGTGGAAGGAAAGATAACGGATGCGAAGACGATCGCTCTGTTGTCCATCGCATTTTTGAAAAGGAGTTGAAAAGCGTGGTGAGAGTTGTTTTGAACGGCAAGGAAATGGTTTTCACGAAGGAAGACTTCAAGGACCTGGGTGAGCTCTACGAACACGTCGCACCGAAGGGCATGGTCTTGAAGACGATCACCATAAACGATGAGAGAATCGAGACTCAGAAACTCTCGGAAAGACTGTCTGAACCATTGCGGGACAATGATAACATCGTCATGGAGTTCGCAACCCCTCAAGATTATCTCGAAGAAATGTTGCCCAGCGTGCTGCGTTACATAGACACGGTGATTGGTCTGCTTCCAGGTGTGGCGGCAAGGGTCAGAGAACTTGAGCCCCAAGCGTTCAAAGACATCGAGGATCTGTCCAACGCCATTTCGGCGTTAGACGATCTGAGGCAGAGCGTTCAGGCGATCGTACCGATGGGGACCAGCGACAGTTCACAGGTGGTTTCCAAACTGAAGAGTTTCCTGCAAGCCTTGGAACAACAGAACATGGCGATGATAGCAGAGTGTTTGGAGAACGACATGCCGCAGGTGATGCGTTTCTATTCGAACTTGTTCACAGAGGCTCTCTCGAAATTGAGGGAGGCGAAGATTCCATGATGAAGGATCAGTACCTCGAGAACGCCGTGTTGACCGCCAGCCCGGCGAAGTTGGTAGAAATGCTCTACGAAAAATCCGTAGAATTGCTGAAAGAGGCGAAAGAATTGATCGAAAAAGAGCTCTTTCTGGAGGCTAACGAAAGGATCAAGAGGGTACAGGACATAGTGATAGAACTGAACGCGTCTTTGGACATGGAAAAAGGAGGCCAAATCGCCGAGTCTTTGAGGTCACTCTATCTGTACATGTACAGGACGTTGGTGGAAGCGAACATCAAGAAAGATATCAAGAAAATTGACGAAATCCTGGGATATTTCGAAGAACTGCTGGAAGCATGGAGAACAGCGATGAAGTCCGCCAGCGTCGACAAGAAACCTCAGGGGGGGTTCAGCGTCTCGGTGTGATGGGGTGAACTCATGTACGAAACGGTGAAAGTTTCCGAGTTTCCCACTTTGAGACTTTTGAACTTGGTGAACGAGGTTTTTGAAGATTATCCACTGCACGTCGAATGGGATCTGTTTTCCTTCAATCAGGACGTGCGTGAGAATTCCATCTCACTGTCTGATTCTTACGTCTTTCTTAAAGATGACAGACCCGTGGGATTCATCCTGTGCTGCGTGAGGAGAAGCAGAGGAAGAATCGACTCGATGGGTGTGATCAAGGAAGAGAGAGGAAAAGGTCTCGGTGGAAAGATGCTCTCCTTCGCACTCGATGTGCTGAGGAACAGAGGGGTTTCAAGTGTCGTGTTGGAAGTTCTCGCAAGCCAGGAAGAGGTCGTGAAGTTCTATTCGAAGTTCGGATTCAGAGTCACAAGAAGGCTCGTTTCCATGATCAAGAACGTTCCGAATCCCAGGCCATCCATCCGTTTTCTCAAGACAGAGAGAGAATCGATCCACAAGAGCGCACTCGAGGCGATGGTGAGACTTTCCAGACGACCAAACTGGCAGAGAGAACCTCTTACGCTCTTGCTTTCGGGTGACAGATACAAAATGGCCAGAGTAGGACAACAGCTTGCAGGATACGTGGTGTGGGGTAAAGGTGAAGAAAACGCGTTCATCGTCGATTGCTCACCGATCAACGATGAGAGCATCTACGCAGAACTTCTCGAGCAAGCTGTGAACTACGTGTGTCAAGTCGAAGACAGGTCTGTTTGCTTCGTTGGCAACGTTCCTGAGGACGATCCACTTTATCGTGCAGCCGAGCAGGCTGGCTTTCAACCGCTCTTCGAACAGTACGAAATGTTGCTTCAACTCTGAGGTGATCAAGGTGCAGGTCCTCTTTCTGAACAGGCTGAATGACGAATGGCTTCAAAAGATGGAGCAGATGAAAAACAAATATCCCCATGTTTCTTTCAAAACTCGTCAGGATGGAACATTGGACGATCTTCTGAGATCGGCCCACGTGATAGTGACAGGCAGACTGTCGGCTGAGCACATTCACAAAGCGGAGAACCTCCGTTTGATAATCGTTCCCATGGCGGGAGTCAACGCCTTGGACTGGCATGCGATCAGGGAGAAAAAGATAGAGGTCTGCAACTGTCATTCCAACGCTTTCGCCGTCGCCGAAAGGGCCATTGCTCTGGCTTTGGCATTGCTTGGGCGAGTTGTGGAGTACGATCGCGATTTGAGATACGGCGTCTGGCACGGTTATGCCGTGCGTGGGGGAGAACAGGACTACTGGACCAGCCTGCAGAGAAAGCGTGTGTGTATCGTGGGCTTTGGACACATCGGTCAGAACCTCGCCAGGCTTCTGGAGCCGTTCTCGTGCGAGATTGTCGCCGTGAAAAGGTCTGCACCAAAAGTGAAAGATAGAGTGACATCCGATCTGGACTGGGCGATCGAAACGAGCGATGTGATTTTCATAACGTTGCCGTTGACGAAAGAAACGAAGAACCTGTTCAACAGAGAAAGACTCTTTAAGATGAAGGGCAAGTTCTTGATCAATGTTTCTCGAGGTGAGCTTCTGGACGAAGAAGCTCTGTTCGAATCCCTGAGGGACGGTGTGCTTGCCGGCGCGGCGATCGATACTTGGTACGTGTATCCGAGTTCTGAAAAAGAGTGCGTCCTGCCCAGTAGATTTCCTTTCAACACGCTGCGTAACGTGGTGATGTCACCACACGTTGGAGGATACTGCCCTGAAGCTTCGAGGGGGTTGATGAACGAAACGTTCGAAATTCTCGAAAAGTACATCCTTACGGGCGAACTGACGAACAGGGTGGATCCAGAGTGGGAATACTGAGGTCTCACTTTTCGCGGAGCTTGTTCCTGCTCGGTTTTGGAATGCTCTGTATCGTCGTAGATGGAGCATTCTTCGATCTGTTTCCGTCGATAGTCTTCTATTTAGTCCTGGAGTATCTCTGGTTCGAATCCAGCCTTGATCCGATCCGCGTGATGAGTGTACTCGTGTTTCATTCGATAGCTTGTTTCGCGAATCTGAGCGTTGGTCATATCGTTGTCTTCATCCTGTATGTACTGTCTCTGCTTTGGCGCGAGTACTTCCTGAAACCTTTCTTCCCTTTTGCCATCTATTCACTTTCAGTGTGTGTGACTTTCGTGTTCATGAAAAGCAACTGGATAGGTTCTGTACTTGTCTCACTGCTGTCTCTGATCCTCTGGAGGGTCAAAATTGAGGAGGTCTGATGCCGTTCTGCTCATGCTTCTCATAGTACCCTTCGTTATCTTGATCAGCAGGGCGTTCGTGCTTCAAGTGGTTGAGTACAAATCGCACAGAAACTATGTTGAATCGCTGAGAATCCAGGTGAAAAGTTTGGAAGCACCCCGCGGACGCATTCTCAGCAGAGACGGCGTGGTTCTCGCTTGGGACGAAGAAACGTTGATCGCACACGCAACGCTGGCAACGGACTTCGACGAAGTCGAAAAAATCGTTGGTGTTGAGAGAAAGATAGAACTCGTGCTCAAGGGCCGGCTTACCGTCACACAGGCTGAGGCTATCAAACTTCAGCGCGCTGGCGTCTACGTAGAAAAGAAATACATAAGAAAGTACAACGGAATGGCACCGCATGTGGTTGGTTACGTGGACACATCTCGAAACGGTGTTGCTGGCGTGGAAAAACAGTACGATACATTTCTGAAGGGCAAGCCAGGTTATGAGCTGGTCAGTGTCTCTCCATCCGGCAGGGTTCTGGGAAGGTTGCTCACCTCTTCGCCACTCCCTGGAGGGGATGTAATTTTGACGATAGATTCGAAACTTCAACAGTATGCAGAAACACTCCTTCGTGATTCAAAAACCAAAGGCGTGATACTGGTTCAGTCGGTGGACGGTGAGATCCTCGCGCTGGCATCGCATCCGAGCTTTGATCCAAACGTTCTCGCCAGCGGTGTTGAACCGAGGCAGTGGGACAGGCTCGTTAACGATCCCGATGCACCACTTTTGAACCGGGCAACGAGTGCTCTCTACGCTGTTGGGTCCGTTATAAAACCGCTTTATGCGATCGCCTATCTTGAAACAGGTGAAGATGACCTCACCATAGATTGTCACGGTTACTACGAATACAGAACCTCAAGTGGCAAGATTGCTGGGGTGTACAAAGATTGGTACGCACCGGGTCACGGAACGACCGATCTTCGAAAGGCGCTACGTGTCTCTTGCAACGTTTTCTTTTACGAGCTCGCCCTGAGACTGGGCATCAACGAAATGAAGGCCTGGGCGGACAAATTCAAAATTTCTTCTATCACCAATATAGATCTGCCCGGTGAGGTTGAGGGACTATTCCCTGATCCAGCATGGAAACAAAGAAGGTACGGAGAGATCTGGTATCCCGGGGACACGATCCTTTGCGGTATAGGTCAGGGTTTCATAACTCTGACACCTTTACAGATTCTCAATTTCTTCAACACAATAGCGAACAGGGGAACGTGCTACACGCCGCACGTGCTGCTTGGAACTTTCGATCCGAACACCAAAGTGATGGAAAAGGTCGAATCTATGGTATCCTACACGGTCGATGTGAAACCCAAAACCTGGGATTTTCTCGTGAAAGCCCTGGTCGAAGTTGTCTCGTACAAAGATGGTCCCGCCGATGAGGGTACGGCGTACCAAGCGTTCAAGGGCGCAAGGTTTGAGGTGGCCGGTAAGACGGGAACGGCTGAGATGGGGAAAGCGGGTGAAAAACCGCATTCCTGGTTCGCCGGCTTCAGTCCCGTCAACAAACCACAGGTGGTTGTGACTGTTCTTTTGGAAAACGCAGGTACTGGCAGTGAGGCTGCGGCGCCAATGGCAAGAAAGATTCTTGAACGTTACTGGGAGCTGAGAGAATGATCTTGAAGATGCTTCATGGAATACTGGATCGCATCGAGAAGCCTTCGAGGTACATCGGCGGTGAGTACAACCAAACCATCAAGGATCCTTCGAGTGTGAAGTTGAGAGTGGGACTTCTGTTCCCAGACGTTTACGAGGTAGGGATGTCGAACCTCGGTCTGGCAATCATCTACGATGTCCTCAACGATATGCAGGATGTATGGGCTGAGCGTATCTTCATGCCGTGGATCGACATGATGAACATGATGAGAGATAGAAACCTTCCCCTGTTCACCATAGAATCGAAAACGGCCGTGAAAGATCTCGACATGCTGGGTGTCTCTCTGCAGCACGAACTGATTTACACAAACGTGTTGCATGCCCTGGATCTGGCAAAGATACCCCTTCTGGCCGAGCACAGGGCGGATACAGACCCCATCGTGATCGCCGGTGGACCGTGCACCGTGAACCCTGAACCCATCGCACCGGTCTTCGACGCGATGGTGGTCGGAGACGGAGAGGGCATTGCAAGGGAAATCGCACAGGTCCTAATAGAGACCAAGGGCATGAGACGTCATGAAAGGCTCAAGGCCCTCTCAAAGATCGAAGGTGTCTATGTGCCTTCGTTCTACGATGGTTCCACACCGCCCAAACCACTCTCGCGAGACGTGCCAGAGAGGGTGAAGAGGAGGATCGAACCCATCCTCGTTAAGAAGTTGACCAAACGCATCGTACCGCACATGCAGCTCGTGCACGACAGAATATCCGTCGAGATCATGAGGGGTTGCACGCGTGGATGCAGGTTCTGCCAAGCCGGTTTTATCTACAGACCCGTCAGGGAAAAACCTTCGGCCGAGGTCCTCGATGAGATTTTGAACGCCCTCACGTGCACGGGATACGAGGAGGTTGGGCTGCTTTCGCTCTCGAGTGCCGATCACACTGCCATCTCGTCGATGGTCGAGGAGCTGAAGAAGGTTTCCGACACCAAAACGATCTCCGTTTCGATACCTTCCACACGTCTGGATGCCTTTGGAGTGATGCTGGCGAACAACGTTGGAGGTGCCAGAAGAACGGGTTTGACTTTTGCACCCGAAGCGGGTACCCAGAGATTGAGAAACGTGATCAACAAGAACGTCTCGGAGGAAGATTTCGTCAGAGCGCTGCAGCTTGCCAGAAACAACGGATGGCGCAGGGTGAAGCTCTACTTCATGGTTGGGTTGCCAACGGAAACGGACGAGGATCTCAGAGGCATAGTATCGATGAGTAAGGTTGCAAAACAGATCGGTTTCGACCTCGTCACCCTGTCCGTGGCGATGTTCATCCCAAAACCCCACACGCCGTTCCAATTCGCGGAGCAGAAAGGTCCGGAGTACTTCGAACACGCAAGAAGAATTTTACTGCAAGCAAAGAGATTCGCGAAGATCGATTTTCACGATCCGAAGATGAGTTTGATCGAGGGGATCCTCTCACGAGGTGATAGGAAGACGTTCTCGGCCGTCCTGAATGCGTACGAGTTAGGGGCATGTTTCGACAGTTGGCAGAACCTGTTCGACTATCAGAAATGGTCGAAGGCGTTAGAAACAATTGGGATGGACGTGGAGCAACAGCTGAGGGCAAGAACGCTCGATGAGCCTTTAGCCTGGGACCACATCGACATTGGAGTGGATAGAGCCTACCTCGCGAAAGAGTTCGAGAAGGCTCTTCGGGGCGAGACAACGTTAGACTGTAGGTCAGTCTGTCAGGCTTGTGGGGTTTGCAATTCCACGGTGAGGAACGTTTTGGAGAAAGATGTTGTTCAAACTTCTTGAAGCTACCATCATCGTTGCGGGATTCTTCACCGTTCAAAATCTGTGCAGATTCTTCAAACCAAGGTTGAGACTCGTGGGGCTTTCTGTCGCACAAGTGTGTTATGTGGTCTTCATCTACCTTCGAAATCCGATCTTCGATTTTTCACCGCATCTGAAAGGGTTTCTGCCTTTCGCGTTGCTTTTCATACTGACCATATTTCTGGGAAGATTCCTTGGAGCAGCGGCAGCCAGTGTACAGCTCAGGCCCACAGTTATCAACTTTCTAACGCTGGGTTTGTTACTGCCAGTCTCAGAGGAACTTCTGTTCAGGGGAACTTTGCTCGCTCTTTTTCCGAACGCGTTCTTCAACGGAATTCTGTTTTCTGTGTTTCATCTGTTCAACGTGGTTTCGAAGTTCGAGTCTTTTTCTTTCTACAATCTGATCTACAGGTTTGCCGTGGGTTTCGTTTTCGCCAACTCCACACTCGCGACGAAGAGTTTGTTCTCTGCGGTGTTTTGCCATGTGATCAACAACTGCTTGGGGATCCTACTTCCTTGGTTTGAACATGAAACCAAAAAACGCCGACATGACCGTGGCGGTGAAAAACAGAAGCAATGAAACGGAAACAGCCTTCATCGTCAGCGTTTGAACGACGAACTGCAGTGTTTCTTTCATGTAATAACCTATCAGAACGTAGCTCAAAATTCCTGCGACAACAAAGGAAAGCCCCAGAACCCACAGAGTTTTCGAAAAATGTCCAAGCCCATGACCGGCCCACCAGGACAGCACGAGCGAAAGTATCCAGACGAGACTCGCCGGCAAAGGTGAAAATTTGTTCAAGAGTAACTCGAACACCGCTGCATGGTAAGCGATGACCATCACGATCGCAAAGAACACGATCTTTTTCACTCAATCTTCACCTCTAAAGGTAGAAACAGATTAAGCTTCAACCAGAGCCATTCGACCGAAACGTTGCTGTAGCCTTCTGCGTGCCAGTCTCTTTGCTCGTAACCTGTCCAGGCGCTTGTGACAAATTCGACTTCGGATCGGCCGAACATCGAGTTGGATACCATCTTCAGAACGTTCCCCCTCCTGTCGTAAAAATAAACCTGATAATCCACAGGACGGATCTTCAATCCCTCGAAACCCTCAACCACGATCTTCCCGGCGATTGAACCGTCCTCGAATCTGACCGTGCAAAGGGCTTTAGCGTTGGAGAGTTTTCGGGCGTAATTTCTGTAAACGAAGACCCCAGCGGTGTAGTTCATCACCACCAGGGTCAGTGCGATCCAGAAAACGAGTTTTCGAAGATCAACTCGCTTCACCGGAGACAACATAGCAGGCCACGAAATGTTTCGGAGCGACCTCTCTCAGAGGAGGATGGTCGTTAACCTCGCAGAACTTGACCGCGTAGGGACACCTGTCGAAGAACCTGCACCGAGGCGGTGGATTGATGGGTCTCGGGACACTACCTTTTATGTTTGGTTCACCCCTTTTCATCTCAGGATCCGGTATCGGCACGGCGGCGAGCAACGCCTGGGTGTACGGGTGCAATGGGTTCTTCAGCACCTCCTCGGTTGGTCCCCTCTCGACGATCTTTCCCAGATACATGACCGCAATATCGTTGCTCATGTACCTGGCAACCGCAAGGTCATGAGTGATGTAAAGATAACTCATATCGTGTTCCTCGGCGAGTCTCATCATGAGTTTCATGACTCCTGTTCTTATTGAGACATCGAGCATCGATGTCGGTTCGTCGGCAACCACAAAGGAAGGATTCAATATGAGCGCTCTGGCTATCGCCACACGCTGTCTCTGGCCACCTGACAGCTCGTGCGGGAAACGAAACATAAAGGTCTCAGGTGGCGTCAACCCGACGTCAGCAAGCATTTTCGCCACCATCTCTTCTCTCTCTTTCAGATTCCCCACGCCGTGTATGTTCAAAGGTTCGGCGACGATGTCAAATATGGTCATACGCGGGTTCAACGACTCGTACGGATCCTGGAAGATCATTTGGATCCTGCGTCTCATTTGCCAGACGCGTTCGCGTCGGTTCTGGAGGAGTTCGTCGACGAATTTCGCTTCGTTCCTGCCGAGGTCCATGAATCTCTGCGCGTACACGGCATCGATTCCTGTGAGCGATTTCAGTTGCTCGTCGCTCATACTCGAGAATCTCTTCACGTAAGTTTCGCGCACGTACCTCTTCGCGGCCGATTCGTCCTCGTACAAGAGTGGTGTCACATCTTCCTGTTCGACCACGATTCTCCCGGACGTCGGTTCTTCAAGACCGACCAGCACCCTTCCTGTGGTAGTCTTTCCACAACCGGATTCCCCCACCAGTGCGAGGGATTCTTTCCTGCGTATTTGGAAGCTTATGTCGTCAACGGCATGAACAAAGAGCTTCACCTTTCCAAAGATCTTGCGCTCCGCAGGGAACAACTTTCGAAGATTCTCTATCCTCAACACCACATCGTTAGTCTGCATAAAAACGCACCACCTCTTTGGGCTGAACAGGATGATGACACGCCACGAAGTGGTTCTTCTCCACCTCGCGGTACTCAGGCTCCACATCCTCGCAAAGGGAATCTGCTTTGGGGCATCGTGGAGCAAAACGGCAACCTTTCGGTGGGTTCAACAGGTTTGGTGGCTCACCCGGTATCGTCACCAGTTCTGTCTTCTCACCGACGGTGCTGGGGAAAGCATGCATCAGCCCGTACGTGTAGGGGTGCATGGGACGTTTGAAGATCGTCACAGCGTCGGCCAGTTCGACGAACTTGCCAGCGTACATCACCGCTATCTTGTCGCTCACCTCCGCAATCACCGCAATATCGTGGGATATGTATATCATCGCCATGTTCAGCTTCTTTTGGATCTTTCTGATCTCCTTCAAAATCCTATCCTGAACGATGACATCGAGGGCCGTCGTTGGTTCATCCGCTATTATGACTTTTGGATCGCACGCAAGAGCCATTGCGATGACTGCTCTTTGTTTCATACCTCCGCTGTACTGGTGTGGGTACTGATCCATGCGCGACGGATCAAGGCCAACGAGGGTGAACAGCTCTGCAACCTTCTCTCTGGCTTTGTCCAAGGGCATGTCGGGGAAATGGTTCTGAATGGCTTCGATGATTTGATCTCCCACTTTGTAAACGGGGTTCAGAGAGTTCATGGCGGCCTGGAATATCATCGAGATACCACGCCATCTGTACTTTCTCATCTCCGATTCGGGCAACTTCACCAGATCCACAGGCCCGTTGCCCATATCGAACAGCACGCTACCGCCTTTGAACTCGGCGTTGTCGGGAAGCAGTCTGAGTATCGTCATAGATATAGAAGTTTTTCCGCAGCCAGATTCACCGACTATGCCCAAGCTCTCCCCCTGATCCAGATCGAAGCTTATTCCATCCACCGCTTTCACATAACCCATCTTCGTTCGATAATGCATCCTTAAATCTCGCACCGACAGAAGCACTTACATCACCTCTTTCGCAATCTTGGATTGACGATCTCTTCAAGTCCGCGTCCAAGGAAATAGAACGAAGAGCACAGCAGTGTGATGCAGACACCAGCAGGTAACCAAAGCCACCAGTACGTTCCAATGCTGGCGCCCATGAGGTATCCTGAGGATTCTGCCATCTGTATGATCACGCCCCAGCTCATGCGTATGTTGGCCAACCCAAGGAAGGAGAGCACGGCTTCGGTGAAAATGGCACCGGTGACGTTGAACATCATGTACAGAAAAGAGAGGGGCAAGATGTTCGGTATGATGTGTCTGAATATGATGTAAGCGTCGCTCGCGCCAGTCGACTTCGCCGCGTCTATGAAAGGTCTCACCTTCACGGTCAACGCCTGCGCTTTGAGAACGAGCGTTATGGAACCGAATCCCGCCAAAACACCCATTATGAGTGCAAGCCTGAACAACGTCAGCTCTATGAAGGCACTCAGCACCATCAGCAAAGCCAGACTCGGGAACAGCATGACGATGTCCGCAAGCCTCATGAAGAACGTATCTATAACGCCACCGTAGTACGCCGCACTGGCACCTATGATCGTGCCTATGATCACGGTGATGAGCGCCGCAGTGATACCCAGCACGAACTCCCTCGGTGTACTGTACATGATCATCGATAAGATGTCCCTACCGAGCGGATCGGTTCCCAGTGGATGTCTCAAAGAAGGAGGAGATGGATGACTCACTATGTCTGGATCGAAACCTATGATTGGATCGTATGGCATGAAGGTCTGATAACCGAAGGGATCATCTTTCCAGAACAGATTTTTCATTATTACGGGATAAAGAGGATACAACAGGCCGAAGATGGCGAAGAATATGATCACACCCAGGCCGAACAGGGCGAGCTTCTTCTCTTTGAACAGCTCCCAGCCGGTCCTGAGCGATCTGACCCAAAGCTTCAGTCTGATCTTCCATAGTGGTTCAGCAACGACCATTTCAGTCACTTTCGATCACTCCTTTAATACCTTATGCGCGGATCGAGCACCGCGTAGAGGACATCAGCAACCAAATGCGCAATCAAAACGAAGATACCCGTGAAGACCAAAAGGCCTATCAACAGGGGTGTATCTTGAGTGTTCAACGCCTCCAAATACGCGCGCCCGATGCCTGGCCAGGAGAACATCGTTTCCGTGATGATGCCTCCACCCACCGTGAAACCCAAGCTTATGACGAAGTTGGTGACCAAAGGCAAGAGCGCGTTCCTCGCAGCGTGCTTGTCCCTGACGACGTTGTCCGGTAAACCTTTCGCCTTAGCGGTGGTTATGTAGTCCTCCCTTATGACGTCCAGCATCGTGTCGCGCATGACGAGCATGCTACCCGCAAAAGAGTAGAGGGTCAGTGTGAGCACTGGAAGCACCATGTGCTTTATGATATCCCAGGCGTAAACAGAATAGCCCGAGAGGATCCATATCACGATTGAGATAACGACAGTAATAGCTGAAGAAGTGTAAAGCACGGCTTTCTTAGCGGGAATCGTTTTGAGTCTGTTTGAGATCAGTAGGGCGATCAGAAAAACTACGAGAAACACCAAGGCCGTCAAGAGAAGCCTGATGAAGATCGTTTGTGCCGATAAAGGTGCGGTCTTCCACAGGTTCGGGTCAATGAACTGGTTGAGGGGCAAGATCTTCAGAATCACACCGAACAACCAGATGTTGAAAATTGCAAGCAATGGTAAGAAAATCGTCCAAAAGACGATCCCAACGAACGTGGTCGTTTTATCGAGCAAACCACTCCTTTTCCACGCTGCCCTTTTTCCGAGGTTGTATCCAAGCAGATAAGAAACAAGCGTGGAAGTGACGAAAAGGAAAACTGTCCTCGGTAACCTTTCTGCTATGATCGTCGTCACCCTGGTGGGAAAGTAAGAGAAGGAGATTCCCAGATCCAACGTTAGAAAGTTTTTCATATAGATCAGATATCTGATATGTGCGGGCTTGTCGAAGCCAAACTGTCGTTTCAAATTCTCCCTGATCTCCGGCGTCAGCTTCGGATTGAGAAGGTACTGATCGACGAAACTGCCCGGCATCGCTTCGATCAACCAGTACACCACCGTCACGTAGATGAACAGTAGTATGACTATTTGCAGCACTCTCTTTCCGAGAAACTTCAGCACGCTCGATCTCCTCCTTTGTGAAAAACCCAACCGCCCAGACGGGCGGTTGGGCACATTTACAGCGCTACCAAATCATCTTCATTGAGCAGTCTTGACGAGTGCAGGCACTCCGCTCACATATTGCAAACCAGACAGCGTCTGCTCGTACGGGAATACGATTTGATCGACCCTGTAGGCTTCCACGATTGGTGTGTCGAACAGAACGATGTACGGAAGGTCCTCTGCTAAGATTTCCTGAAGCTTGAAGCCGAGCTCCTTCGCCTTGTTTATGTCGGAAGCTGCTAAGAATTCATCGGCGAGTTTGTCGAACTCTGGGTTGTTGTAACCGGCCGCATTGAAGTCGCCCACACCGGCGCGTTTGCTGTGGAAGAAGTCGGCCATGTGGTCTGGATAGTAGCCCAAACTCCAACCGAGCATGTAGATGTCGAAGTTGAACGGCTCGTCCCAGACCCTCTGGACGATGTAGTTGAAGTCCACCAGGTTGGCCTTGATGGGTATGCCTATTTCGTTCGCCCACCTTTCGATGTAGAGCGCCATCGTGGCTCTCATTGGGTCGTATCCGGTGCCCGGAGCGAGCAACTCGATTTGTTCGATCCTCTGACCGTTCGGAGCGATGAGACCTCTACCCTGTCTCACGACGTTGTTACCTTCGATCTTCGGTTCGACGACCCATTTGAAACCAGCCTTCTTCAGAAGATCTATCGCGAGTTTTCTTCTCTCACCGTAGCTCATACCGTAACCTGGTGTGATTTCCGGAACCTTCGGGTTGTACCAGAAGGCGTTTCCAACGGGCACGACGCTGTACTGCGGGAAGGCCTGACCACCAAGGACCCTTGAGCAGAGGAACTCTCTGTCGATGAGCGCAGCTATGGCCTGTCTGAATTCCTTGATGCTCATCGGGTATCTTCTCATGTTGAAGCACATGTACCTGAAGCCGTTCGTCGTGTTGCTGATGACCTTCACGCCACTGGCCTTGGCAAGCTGGTCTGCCTCACCCTTCTGCAGACCGAGAGAGTTGAACACAAAGCTCACATCGCCGTTTATCAACGCAGTGATCGCAGCCGCCCTGTTCAGGTATATCCTGTAAATGATGTCTTCCACGTAGGGACCAGTGACGAGCTCGAGCATCTTTTCACCCGTGGGTTCACCGTAGCCAGCCCAATAGAAACCGGTATTGGGGTTCTTGATCTCAACCGCACCGTTCTTGTAGAGGATCAGGGTGTATCCTTTGTCGAAGTAGTCTGGCCTGGCCTTCTGCTGGACGAACGCTCCCTTTTCCCATTTGACCAACTTGAACGGGCCTATGATGGGTTCATCAAAGTTGTCGTAGTTGTAGAGAGTCTGCAAGGGAGCTCCCGTCTTCAACGCTTCTTCAACTTTTGGCTCCCAGTATTTCTTGGACAGAATGGGGGCCATCAGGGCTCCGAAGTTCGCCTTCGCCAGACTCGGTTGAGTGAAGTAGACCTTCACCGTGAAATCATCGATTTTTTCTGCTTTGACGAAGTAGTCAGGATCGATCATGCTTGCCCAGTTTCCACCAAGACCGTATTCTTTGATCAATTTGAGAACGATGTTCATTGTCCAGACAACATCGTCTGCTGTGAACTGCGTCCCGTCAGACCAAAACACATCCTTTCTTAGAGGTACCGTGTACGCCCAAAGGTTCCCTTCCTGCTCGATCTTTGGAAGATCCGCTGCAAGGCTTGGAATCCAGTCGAACCTCACGTCAGAATAACCGTACAGCGCTCCGTACCAAGTTCCGAGCACGTACGAGTTCCACACTGTGGCGTTTGGACCGTAGTGATTCCATGGATTCAGCGTCTTAGGTTCCTGCAACAGCGCCCAGTTGATAGTCTGTGCGAAGACTGAGAGCACAACCAGGATGCTGACAAACACGAACAGCTTTCTCATTCCCTCTACCTCCCTTCTTGGGTTTTGGCATTTCATATTATACTATAAATCGTGACTTGACAAGTGTTTCAGCCGTTCCATCGTTCCCTTTTGTATTTTTCCAAAACGCTCAAGACGTAGTCTATGTCAGCGGGTGTGTGGTCTGCGTTCACCTGAAACCTTATCGTTTCATCACCCTTCGGCACAACAGGATAGTTCAACCCAGTGGCGAGCACGCCATGTTCGATCAGATAGTTCACCAAATCTGCCGTCCTTTTCGTGTCCCTCACCAGAAGTGGGACAATAGGATGTTCGCTCTCGATCGTCTCATAACCCAGCCTGACCAAACCTTCGCGGAATCTTCTCGCCAAGCCTCTCAGGTAAGAGAGCTTTTCTCTTCCCTCCTGACTGTCCAGAATCTGCAACACTTTCAAAGCACAGGCGGCCTCGGCCGGAGTGATGGGATTGGAATAGATGTACGTGATCGCCTTCTCTCTGAGGTAAGTGATCAGTATCTCACTCGAAACGACGTATCCTCCGTTGACACCGAAGGCTTTCCCAAGAGTTCCAATCAAAAGATCCGCCTTAGCGTTTGTGACTTCTTCGGTGCCTCTCCCCGTCTGACCGAAGGCTCCAACGCCGTGCGAATCGTCAACGATGGTGACGATGTTCTGAGGAAAATGTCGATCGTACTTTTCCGCCAGGCTCTGTATCACGTTCAAAGGAGCGTAATCTCCTCTCATGCTGAACACACCGTCCGTGACGATGATCAGCCTCTCTGCCTTACCGACGCTTTGAACGATCTTTTCCTCAAGATCCTTCATGTCGAGGTGTCTGTATATGAACCTTTCCTTCGGTCGTGCGAGCCTCACCGCGTTTATGATGCAGTTGTGGTTCAACTCGTCACTGATGACTATAGTCTCTGGAGTTACGAGCGAGGCGATGACACCTATCACCGTCACGTACGCGGCACTGTAAATCATCGCTTCTTCTCTCGCGTGAAACCTCGCGAGGGCTTTCTCAAGCTCTCTGTGGGGTTGAAAGGTCCCGCTTATGAACCTCACGGCGCCCGGTCCGACACCGAACTTGCGCGCGGTTTCCTCCTCCACCTTTATGATGTCCTCCCTCAGAGACATCCCCAAATACGAGTTCGAGTTCATCCTTATGAATTCTTTGTTGCCGAAGCCCTTCAACAAATACCTTGGACCCTTACCATCGGACGGTTTCTTCACATCGACGATGATGAATTCCTTTCCCTTCGCCCTTCCCTCCCTCTTGAGTTGTTCCAGTTCTTCGAACAAAGCGTTTTCCAGTCTGTCTATCGCCACCGTTGTCGCCCCCTTCCATGGTCATTATACAATGTTTTGTTTTTGTAGTGCTTTGTTGTACACTGTGATTTGGAAGAGACAGAAAGGAGGATGACACATGAAGGCTTTGGTGAAGACATCCATGGCGGAAGGTCTCACGATGATGCAGGTGCCGGATCCGGATGAACCGGGTCCGACGGAGGTTCTCATCAAGGTAAAAACTGCTTCCATATGTGGTTCGGACGTGCACATCTACAGATGGGACAGTTGGGCGCAAAGCCGAATAAAACCACCACTCATAATCGGACACGAGTTCTCAGGAATCGTGGAGAAGGTTGGTGAAGCCGTCCAGACGGTGAAAGTTGGAGACTACGTCGCTTGTGAGACGCACATACCCTGTTTGAGTTGTGCACAGTGCCGAACGAACAGAATGCATGTCTGTCGGGACATGAAGATACTCGGTGTTGATGTCAACGGGGCGTTTGCCGAGTACGTGAAGGTTCCTCAGACCGTGGTGTGGAAGTTGTCGAAAGAAATCGATCCGACCTTCGCATCGGTGATGGAACCTTTCGGTAATGCCGTCCACACGGCAAGCGTCGAGGACCTCACGGGTAAGATCGTTTTGATCAGTGGCGTCGGACCCATAGGTGCCATGGCGATACAGGTGGCGAAGGCTTCGGGTGCGGCTTTCATAATCGCTTCGGAAATAAAGGAATTCAGAAAATCTCTCGCACTCGCCAACGGTGCGGACATTGTCATAGATCCCGCGAAGGAAAACCTTGAAAGTAGAGTGATGCAGCTGACCGATGGAAACGGTGTCGACGTGTTCCTGGAGATGTCAGGGAGTGTGGAGGCTCTCAAGCAAGGTCTGAAGGTAACGACGAACGGAGGAGCCGTCTCGATCCTTGGACTCTACGGGAAAGAGGTTCCCATCAACATCGACGAACTCATCACCTTCAAATCTCTCAGACTCTTCGGTATCACGGGAAGAAGAATGTTCGAAACATGGTATGTGGCGGACAGACTCCTGAAGCACAAAAAAGTGGACCTCTCGAAGGTCGTCACGCACGTGATCGGATTCGATGAATGGAAATACGGTTTCGAACTGATGATGAAGGGAGAGTGTGGAAAGGTTGTCATGAGGCTCTGATCATTCGATCATCAGAAGGTACGGATAGTGTGGTTGACCTCCCTCTTGAACATCTATCTGAGGATTGTCCATAACGTTCTTGAAAACATTTTCTAAGATGGCCACATCGTCGTCTCTGGCGTCTTGACCCTTGAAGATCGTGACGATCTCTCTTCCTCTCAGATCCAGTGCGAGCAACGCTCTGTGCAGCGCCTGCTTCAACGATTGACCGTGTGCGATCAGCGCTTTGCCTTTCAAGATCATGTATTCACCTTTCTTGATCTTCGTGCCGTTGTGCTTTGCGTCTCTGACGGCACGCGTGATGCTCAAGGCGATTATGTAGCTCGCGGCCTCCTTGAATTTTCTTGTCAACGCTTCTTCCGATTCGTTCGGATCGAAGGCCATCATGGCTGAGATACATTCTTGGACGGTGTTCGTCGGTATGATGATCACCTTCTTGTCGTTGATTTGCTCCGCCGCCTGCTTGGCAGCCATATGGATGTTGGGATTGTTCGGAAACACGAAAACAACGTCGGCGTTGACCCTCTCGATCGCGATCTTCAAATCCGCCGTGCTGGGGTTCATAGTTTGTCCACCGCGAACGATCTGGTCCACGCCGAGATTCCTCAGTATCGTGCTGATACCCTGGCCCGGTGAGACGGCGACGAAACCGTACTTTCTTCTCTGCTCGGCTTGTTGCACAACGTGCTCATGCTGCAGTTTCATGTTGTCTATCTTCACCTTCAAGATCTCTCCGTACTTCAGTGCCTCTTCTATGACCAGACCGGGATTGTTCGTGTGCACGTGCGTTTTCAGAATGGCCGAGTCGTGCACCACAACAGCAGAGTCTCCCATACCTTCAAGGAAACTCCTGAACTGTTCCACTTCCACATCGGAAAAGTTGTTCTCTCTCTTTATCATCACCTCTGTACAGTACTGAAAGGTCAGCTCCTCGATTGGAAGTTCGACCGTCACTTCACCATCCTTGCTCGTGAGTAGCTCCAAATTTGCTTTCTCCCCGAGCGCAGCGGCGTAGAAACCTTTGAATATGTAGAGCAATCCCTTCGCACCGGCGTCCACCACGTTTGCCTCTCTGAGAACCGGCAAAAGTTTCGGAGTTTCTTTGACTGCTTCTTCGGCAACTTGGACTATCCATTTCAAGACTTCCGGAAAATCTTGAAAGTTTGCAGCTTCCTCGGAACGTTCGACGATTCTCCTCAACACGGTGAGGATCGTACCTTCAACCGGTTTCATGACGGCTTTGTACGCCACGTTCTTTGCTTCCTTTATCATTCCCAGGATATCTCGGGGCTCTAAGGATTTCTTTTTCTCACAGTAAATCGCAAAACCTCTGAAAATTTGTGAAAGTATCACTCCGGAATTTCCACGTGCTCCCATCAATGTACCATTCTTTATTGCTTCCATGACAGAACAAAGATCGGTCTTCGTCAGTTGCTCCAAGTACTTGCAACCCTCGCGCATGGTTGCGAGCATGTTCGATCCGGTGTCACCATCGGGAACGGGAAAGACGTTGAGGGCGTTCAACTCATCCACGTGGAGTGCGAGTTCCTCTGTCCCTTTCTCGAACGCGAGCTTCATGAATTTGCCATTCACTTTTGGCAAGTCAGCACACCTCCTCAACGAACTCCCGTAACGTGCACGTTAACCTCAACGTCCTCGCAACCACCAACATTCTGCATGACGTGAGACACGTTTTCCATGATGTTCTTGGCCACCTCTGTGACCTTCACCCCGTACTCCACCTCTATGTAGATGTCCACAACGACCTTTCCGCTGTCATGTTCCTCGACTTTGATCCTTTCTTCTTCTTTCTCGCCAAAAAGCTTTCCAAAAAAGCTTTCCGATGAAATGTTCACAGGCCCATAGCTCTGAAGCGTGGCTATGTACGCGAGTTTTTTGAGTGCTTTCAAACTCACTTCAAGATCTCCGCATTCCAACTTGATCACCATAGGTTCCTACCTCCTTTCTCAAAAATAATACCACACGATCGCGAATGCTCTCTGGATCAAGCTTTTGCAACTTCAAGAGTTCCTCCCTACTACCGTGCGGTACGAAATCATCCTCGATCCCCATGAGAAGAACCTTTTTGACCAAGCCCCTGTCGTTCAGAAAATTCAAGACAGATTCCCCAAAACCTCCATTGATCACACCCTCTTCCACGGTGACGATCGATTCGTGAGTCTCAGCGATCCTCAAGAGCGTTTTTTCGTCCAGAGGCTTGACACAACGCACATGAACAACCGTGGCGTTCAAGTTTGCACTGAGAACGTTCTGCACCATCGTTCCGACAGCGAGAACAGCCACGTCCTTTCCCTCTTTGATGATCTCCCACTGGAACGGATCGATCAACTTCGATTGGTTCCAAAGTTCTTCGAAAATCCCTGCTTCCGTCTGTTTTGGGTACCTGATCGCCACAGTTCCGTTCACGTTCATTTCAACCACGGATCTCAGCACGTTCACAAGGTCTTGCAGGCTGCGCGGAGCAAATATTTTACTGTTCGGGACCGTTCTGAACAAAGCGATATCGAAAACCCCATGGTGCGTCGGACCATCCTCACCGACCAACCCCGCACGATCCACGGCGAAGATCACGTTCAGATCTTGAAGCGCCACATCGTGAACGATCTGATCGTACGCACGTTGCAGGAATGTCGAATAGATAGCCACAACTGGTCTCATGCCGACGCTCGCGAGCCCCGCTGCGAAAGTCACACATGACTGTTCGGTGATACCCAGATCCACGAATCTGTCGGGCAGGCTTTCTGAAAACTTCCTCAGGCCGGTTCCGTCTGGCATCGCCGCCGTTATAGCGAACAACTTTTCGTCGGTCTGAGCCAGTCTTAACAGGGTTTCACCAAAGACCTCACTGTAGGAGAGCCAACCTTCCTTGAGGACGGGCTCGCCAGATTCTGGATCGAATTTCGGTGAGCTGTGGAAGAAAACACAGTTCTCCTCCGCCGGTTTGTAACCTCTACCCTTCTGTGTGACGACATGCACGACGACAGGATAATCGTAATCCCTTATTCTTTCGAATATCCCAACGAGGAGCCTCAGATCGTGGCCGTCCACGGGCCCGATGTGTTTCAAGCCGAGTGCCTCGAAGAAATCCACACCCTGAATGAATTGTTTCAGGCTCTCTCTGAGTCTTTTCAATTCTTCTTCGAGATTCTTTCCCAAGGAGGAAATCGAGAGCGCCTTTTTGACCAGATTCTTGAAAGTGAGATACGCCTGGCTCGTACGCAATTTGGCGAAAGCTTCTGAGAGTGCTCCAACGTTTTGAGAAATGGACATACCGTTGTCGTTGAGTACGATCTTCAATTTCGAATTCAAACTCTTCAACTGGTTCAAACTCTCGAGCGTTTCTCCATTCGTCAGTGCACCGTCACCGAGAACGACCACCACATTCTTCTTCTGACCGAGCAGGTTCAGCCCCTTCTCTATGCCCAGTGCGGCAGCCACCGCCGTACCAGCATGGCCTGCGCCAAACCTGTCCAGCGGGCTTTCCTTAGTGGTGTTGAAACCGCTTATGCCCCCAAACTTTCTCAGCGTTGAAAACTCGTTCCATCTGTAAGTCAAGAGCTTGTGCGTGTAGCACTGATGGGAAGTGTCCCAAACGATCACGTCTTGTCTCGGATCGAACACTTTGTAGAGCGCCAATGTGAGCTCAACAACACCCAGATTGGAAGCCAGATGGCCTCCGTTCTGTGAAACGACCTCGATGATCCTCTTTCTTATCAAATCGGCGAATCTTTCTAAATCCTCAACCTTCGCGTCCTTCAGTTGATCTATCGTCAGCATACGTTTGCACCTCGCTCCGATGCAACTGTGCGTACAGATCCTCAACCTCGATCTTTGCCTTGTTCAGCGCTTCCTGCAACCTTTTGTACATCTCGATGCCCCTTCTGTAGAGCTCGAGTGATTCATCGAGTGACAAATTCTGAGAGTTCAGAAGCTCAACAATTCTCTCAAGCTCGTTCATCATATCTTCTATCTTCATCCACTATCACCCTCACCGACCCATCGTGGAATCTTATCACGAGCACATCTCCATGGGATAACTGGCTTTTCGATACCATTCTCACACCATCCTTTTCCACGATCACATAACCGCGCTTAAGTTCAGAGATCGGATCAAGAAGGTTCAGCTTGGCACCCAGTAGTTCCATCCTTTGGTTCAAAGAATCGATCTTTCTATCGATCGCAGATTTCATCTCTTCGAGCCTTTGCTGTGAAAGTTTTCTGAAGTCTTCCAAAGACTCGATTACGCTGCCTTTCATCTCGAGCAGTAGCTCTTCGGAATGTTCCCTGACGTTGTTCAAGATTCTCAGCACGTTAGAATAGCACAACCCCAACGACTGTTGCACGCCGTTCATAACGTCTCGTATGTCGGGTACCGCATACTGCGCAGCCGCGGTCGGTGTGTGGGCAGCCACATCGGCCACAAGATCAACGAGCACCGTGTCTATCTGGTGTCCGACTCCCGTGATCACAGGATGCCTCAGTTCATAAACGCTCATCACAACCTCCTCGTCGTTGAACAACCACAGATCTTCCTTCGCGCCTCCACCCCTCGCTATTATGACAACGTCCAGTTCACGAAGGTTTGCATCGGACAGAGCCCTCAAAATCTCCTCCTTGGCTGACTCTCCCTGAACACTTGTGTGATAGAGCACCAGTTTGACGAATGGAAACCTCTCCGAAATCGTTCTCACTATGTCCTGAAAAGCTGCTGAATCCCTCGAGGTGATGACACCAATCAGCGAAGGAAATCTCGGCAACTTTTTCTTCGGTCTGGAGAACACACCCATCCTGTTCAGCTTCTCGTAGGTTTCTTTCAGCTTCAGAAACATGGCACCTCTGCCGGAAAGCAACTTCAATTTCTTGCACAGGAGTCTGTACTGACCTCTCGGGGCGTAAACTCTGACATCTCCGGTGACCTGAACCATCTGTCCGCTCTCCAGATGAACCTGCATGTGTGCCCCTCCAAACAGAATACAACCGATCGAAGCGTAATCATCCTTCAAAGAGAAGAACAGATGGTTGTTCCTCGTCCTGCAATCAATAACCTCGCCTGCGACCGTAACGTCCGTCAGGTTTGGATCGCCTTCAAAGAGATTCTCTATGTAGAAGGTGATGTCGCTGACAGTGTAAACGCGCTCCTCATTCCAATCCACAGTGCTTCCTCGCTTTCTCGACGATTTTTGAAGGCAAACCCAGCTTTTGCGCAAGTTTGAGGCCGATTCTTTCAACCTGCTTGACGTTCGGAACGAGCGAATAATCGAACATTTTGTGTGGATCTTCTTCCTCGAAGTTCTTTATCCTTCCACAGCTGTAAACGTTCTTAGCTTGCATGACAACACGTGGATAGTGCGTCGTCAGGAAAACATGATCTGAAGAACCAAGCAAATGTTCCACGATGGCGAGTGCGAGCGCCTCTCCTTCAATTGGATTGGTGCTCGTTCCGAACTCGTCGAGCAACAGCAACTTTCTTCCTTCGAGCTGAAGTGCTTCAACGAGCGAGCGGATCTCTTTGGCGAACGAACTGAAACCCATTTCTTCTCCTCTCGAAACAAAGCGTACGAACTTGAAAATAGGACTCGAAAACTCTTCAGCTGGAACAGGATAACCGAGCTGAAACAGAAGCACAAATGAGCCTATGGTCCTGAGCGCCGTCGTCTTTCCTCCCATGTTTGGCCCACACAGCACCGTCACACCCGGTCCTGTTTCCAGACTGATCGGATAGTACTCGTAACCGTTCTTTCTGCAGTAATTCAAAGTGGGAACGAACCTGCCCTTTATCATCCTGAGGTTCTGTGAGAGTGTGGGTTCGCAACAACCATATTCGAAGTACATCCTGTAACGGGAAAGGTCCAGATCGACAGTCTCGACGGCACGCTCACACAAAATGAGTAAATCCACAAAATCTGCAATCTTTTTGCTGACTTCCTTCAAAAGTTTTGAAGCCTCGAGTTCCATCTCCTCTTCTAAACGCTCCAGATCGTTCTTCAGCGACGTTGTCCTCTCGGTATCAACCAGGCGCAGGTGCCAACGCTCACCGTAATCCTTCACAATCTGCGCCAGTCTCGATTCGACGAGTTTCTCTCCGACCTGTGCAGAAACTGTGAACTCCTCACCACGAGGCCTCAGGCCCACTAAGGTTTGTATTTCATCGCACAGCCGGTTGAGTTCCATCTTCAATTTCTTTGATGTCTCAAGGTGTGCTTTCCTCAGCGCAACGAGTCTTTCAGACTGAAGCTGCAGAGTTTCTCCATCGCCAAAGTAGTGCGACAGAACCTTCCAAAGGTCGTCGATCTCTGGCAGGTCCCAGGTTTGATCGGCAATCCTTCGAAGCGACAGGAAGTTGAAGACGAACCTTTTGAGCTTCGCAAAATCCGATATCTCCAGAAAGCCACTCTCTAACTGATGACTCAGATCCGGAATCCTCTCCAAAACCCTCTCCAGACTCAACACGAGTTCATTGCTCAGTTTCAAGACCTTTCTCAACCTGTTCCAGTGGGAGGAAAATTGTTCCTCAGAGTTCATGATGCAAGAAAAATCCTCCAAGGCCCTCCTACCGTACACAGTCTTGGGCACGAAGGGCCTCAGAATCTCATCGATCATCGTGAAAGACCTCGTTGGCCCGTCCACGAAATCGCTCATTCTTTCACCGACTCACCATCAACAGTAACAAAGGAGCGAAGACCTCCGCGACTAAGGACATAACTGTGATCATCGTGTTGAGGGATGGACCTGCGGTGTCTTTGAACGGATCTCCAACGGTGTCTCCAACAACGGCCGCTTTGTGTGCCTCAGAACCTTTACCCCCGAGGTGGCCTTCCTCTATGTACTTCTTCGCGTTGTCCCAAGCACCTCCAGAGTTGGCCATGAAGAGCGCGAAGATTATGCCGCTCACGATACTACCTGCGAGGAATCCCGCCAGCGATTCTCGGCCAAGAACAACGAGCGTCAGCGCCGGAGCCACGATCGCGACTATGCCTGGAAGGAGCAATTCTTTGAGTGCACCTGCCGTAGCGATGTCGACACACTTCGCATAATCGGGCTTCGCCTTTCCCTCCGCCAGACCGGGTATCTCACGGAACTGCCTTCTTATTTCCTCTATCATTCTCTCGGAGTTTCTGCTGACCGCCAAAATCAACATCGCAGAGAGCAGTGGCGGCATCATGGCACCTATAAAGACGCCGGCGATCACTTGGGGGGACATCAAGTCCAGCGTTTTTATATCGACAAGGTGTGTGTAAGCTGCGAACAACGCCAGCACGGTGAGGGCCGCTGAACCTATGGCGAATCCCTTCGTTATAGCTTTGGATGTGTTCCCGGCTGCATCGAGCATGTCCGTCACCGCGATGACTTCTTCACCCAAACCGGATTGCTCCGCTACACCTTTGGCGTTGTCAGAGATCGGTCCGTAGGCGTCTGCAGAAATTATGGTACCCACGATTGAGAGCATTCCGAGCGCGGCGGACGCGACACCGTAGAACGGATCTATTCCAAAGGCTCTGGCCAGATACCAAGATGCGATCGTCGCCGCTGCGATACAAAGGATGGGTGGAACGATGCTGACCAGTCCGTACGAGAATCCCATTAGTATGTTGATCGCAGTGCCCGTTACCGATGCTTCGGCGATCGTTTTCGCCGGCTTCTTCTCTATTGAAGTGAAGTAATCCGAAGTCAGTCCTATCACTATGCCGGCGCCGAGGCCCGCGAGCGTCGGTAAGAACACACCCAGCCACGAATTTCCCTCAAGACCTGAAAAACGTGTGACCAAGAACAGGAGCGCAATGAAGATGAAACACGTCAAGAATGTTCCGAGGTTCAAAGCCCTCCCCGGACTCTTCTTGATGCTGCGCGCGACGAAGAGTAAGGCCAGCATCGAGGAGAACAACCCCGCCGCAGCTATGGTTAAGGGCAACACAGTGAGCGTTTCACTCGCGATCTCCGCACCGATGATCATCGTCGCAACGACGCTCGCGATGTAGGAATCTGTGAGATCTGCACCCATGCCGGCAACGTCTCCAACGTTGTCCCCGACGTTGTCCGCTATCACCGCGGGGTTCCTCGGATCGTCCTCCGCTATCCCAAGTTCCACCTTACCGACCAGATCGGCACTGATGTCCGCCGTCTTGGTGTAGATACCTCCACCCGCCTTCGCGAACAATGCCAAAGCGCTCGCTCCAAAGCTGAATCCAAGGACGACGCTCGCCGCGTCTGGATCAGACCAGCCCAGCAACACCTTGAAAACAAAGAACAAGACCGAGATTCCCAGCAACGATATACCGACCACGAACAAGCCCATGACCGCTCCACCGTAGTACGCCACCGGGAACGCCGCTCTCAGTCCCTTCTGTGCTGCGGCCGCCACCCTCACGTTGGCTTCCACGGCGGCTCTCATACCCACGTAGGCGGCAAGTGTGGTGCATGCCGAACCGAGTGCGTAAGCTATCGCCATCGACAGACCTATCGTCATGCCCCTGAGAAAACTTGTGACAGCTCCCAGCACGATCGCCATGACCAGAACGAAAACAGCCAGAGTTCTGTTCTGCCTTCTCAGATACGCGAGCGCCCCTTCTTTGATTGCGTCGTGGATCTGCTTCATCTTCTCGTTGCCCGCATTCTTTCTTAAAACGTAAATCATAAGCGCCAGCGCCAAGACCATTGAGATCACACCAGCCAAAAGGCTCAGTGCGAACCAGCTCACGTTCTCCACCTCCTCACAGCACCACGACGTTCGGACTCGAGAGTTTGAAACTCTTCAGAACGTTCTTCGTGTCAAAAATGAGCGAGCAGTTCTCCACCAAAATTCTGTAGTCAATGCGCTTTCTGTGCGCAGTTGTTATGATGGCTATATCGGCCCAGCGGGCGAGCTCCACCGTCAAATGCTGAGTCTTCCTTTCTGAACCTCTCCACTTGAAGGACTCCACGTACGGATCCACGACCACGACCTCTGCTTGTTCCTCCTCCAAGAGTTCGAGCACCTTCAGCGCTGGTGATTCTCTTACGTCGTCCACATCACCTTTGTACGCTACTCCAACGAGCAGAACGTGTGCACCGTTGAGACATTTTTTCCTCTGGTTCAGCAACTTCATAACCCTGTTCACAACATAGCCTGGCATCGAGTCGTTTATCTCACCGGCAAGTTCGATGAGCCTGGTGTGGTAATCGTACTGTCTCGCCTTGTAGGTCAGGTAGAACGGATCGATCGGGATACAGTGACCACCGACACCCGGACCGGGATAGAAGGGCATGAAACCGAAAGGCTTTGTGGAGGCTGCCTCTATGACTTCCCATATGTTTATCCCCATCTTCTCGGCGATGATTGCCATTTCGTTAGCCAACGCGATGTTGACGATTCTGAAAGTGTTCTCCAGTATCTTTGTCATCTCCGCAGCCTTCGCCGAGGAAACTACGAAAACAGGTGCTTCGAGCACGCTCTCGTACAGCAACTTCGCAAGTTCTGAAGACTTTTTACCAACACCCCCAACAACCTTTGGGGTGTTCTTGGTCTTGTATAGTAAGTTTCCTGGATCGACTCGCTCTGGGCTGAAGGCCAGATAGAAATCTTCCTCACACTTCAATCCACTCGACTCGAGTATCGGCTTGATAACTTCCTCCGTCGTACCAGGATATGTGGTGGACTCAAGCACAACGAGCATGTCTCTGTGCAACCTCAAGGCGATCTCCTTGGCGGTGTTCACCACGTACGTGAGATCGGGTTGTTTGTATTCGTCCAAGGGCGTGGGCACGCATATGCTCACCACGTCGCACTCTCTGAGCCTTTCATAATCAACCGTCGCGGAAAGCTTGCCATCCCTCACGAGTCTCTCCAGATCTTCTGACACGACGTCACCAATGTAGTTCTCACCGCGGTTCACCTTATCCACACGTTCTTTCTGTATGTCGAAACCCACGACGGTGAAACCTGCCTTCGCCTTCTCAACGGCAAGCGGAAGTCCCACATAACCGAGCCCTATCACACCAACGATCGCAGTTTTGTTGATGAGCTTGTCTCTCAACATGCACACTCCCCCTCGAAGTAGTCTTTGATGCACTTCACAACGTACTCGACTTCTTCTTCACGAAGCTCAGGAAACATGGGCAACGCGAGGACTTCTGCACAGGCTCTATCCGTCTTTTCAAGCTCCACGCGAGGTAAATGAGCGAAGCACTTCTGCCTGTGCATACCCAACGGATAGTAGATTGCCGTTTCAACGCCGCGCGATTCAAGGTAGGACTTCAAATTGTCCCTGCGTCCGTCTTTTACCCTTACCACGTACTGGTGGAACACACATTCAAAACCTTCTCCCAATGAAGGACAAACGATGTGGTTCGTCAAATCGTACTTCTCGAACAGCTCGTTGTACAGCTTTGCGAGATCTCTCCTGCGCTGATGAAAACTATCGAGCCTTTTGAGCTTCACACGCAGTATGGCCGCCTGCACTTCGTCCAGTCTGCTGTTGACACCCTCCATCTCATGGAAGTATTTCACCTTAGCACCGTGCACTCTGAAGATCCGACAGAACTCTGCCAAATGCTCATCGTTCGTGAGTATCATGCCGGCATCCCCATGGGCTCCAAGGTTCTTGGTTGGAAAGAAAGAGAGTATCGAGACATCACCCACGCTACCGCTCTTCTTCACTGTGCCATCTGAAAACTGCCACGTGGACCCCACGGATTGGGCACAGTCTTCGAGGATCTTCACGCCATACTGCTGTCTGATGTACTCGAGTCTCTCCAAGTCCACCGTTCGTCCGAAGAGATGAACCGGTATTATGGCCCTGATTTTATTTCGGGCTGGATGGTCCTTCAGAACCTTCTCCACCTGATCCAGATCGATATTGAATGTGTTCTCATCGATATCGACGAAGATCGGTGTGCCACCGTTTCTGGTTACGCAACTCACGGTGGCAAAGAAGGTGAACGCCGTCGTGATGACAAAGTCTCCATCCTTGATGCCAAGAGACCTGGCAGCTATGTACAACGCGTCCGAGCCGTTTGCGACTCCTATCGCGTGTTTCACATTCAAATAGTTTTGCATCTCTTCTTCGAATCTTTTGACGTTCTCCCCCATGATCAATCTGCCAGATTTGAAAACCGAGTCGACAACGTTTAGAATCTCGTCTCTGAGCGATTCGTACTGCCTGGTCATGTCAAAGAGCGGAACTTTCATCTTCACTCACTCCTTTCACTGGAATGAATTTTACAATATCATGCCGTTGAACTTTGCAGAAGGTTGCTCTAAAATCTTTGAACGGGAGGTGACGTGGTATGAAACTCAGATTCATCTTCGGTCAAGTCGAGTGCGTGGCGGAGCTGGACGAAAAGAAGGCACCTCTCACGATTGAAGCCATAAGGAAAGAACTTCCGATCAGATCGGTCGCTAACCGCTGGGGCGACGAGATATACTTCGAAACGCCCGTTCGTCTGACCATCGAGGAGAACAGCAAAGATGTGGTGGAAGAGGGCGACGTGGCCTTCTGGATACCTGGAAGGGCCATCTGCATCTTCTTCGGCAAAACTCCCATCAGTGATGACAAGATTAGACCGGCGAGTGCGGTGAACGTTATCGGTAAGGTCAAAGAAGGCTTGGACTTGCTGAAAAACGTCAGGTCTGGTACAAAAGTCGTGGTCCAGATCGAGTGATTGTGTTAACATATCTTGGGAGGTAAGGAATTGAACCAGCGAACGTTACTCTACCTATTGATCGCTTTTGTACTGTTTTTCACCGTGATGCAACTCATCGGTGTGTTTTTGCAGCGGCCGGCCTTCGAGGTCGTTTACTACAGAAGCAGGATGGAGTACGATTACTCGGGCGCTGCCACGTTCACAACCACGGCCGGCCTTTTCTTCAAAGATGCATCCAAGCAGCAGCAGTATTTGCAGAATTATAGACAGAGTTCGCTCGAGCAGTTCAAACAGTACTTTGCGGAGGTCAGCAAAAGGCTCGGAAGGCAGATTGAGGTCATATCGATGGAATCAACAGTGACAGAACGGTCTGGCATTCTCGAGGTTATGGAGAAAGCAGTGCTCTCGAATGTGGCAGTCGTCGAGCAAGACGTTGTGGATACCAGTCTCAAAGACGTGTCGATCAACGCCGTGGCCGATTCCGAGATCGTCGTGGTCATTCCCGAAGACGCCGTGGTGCTGTCGGTGGAACCGACGCCCGTCAGGACCTTAGACAACCAGATTTATTGGAAACCAACAGGTTCAATGACTTTTCCCCGAGTCGTGTTCAGAAAAGGTGAACCAAGGTGACCGAACGGGAACTTCTTGAGAAGATCAAAGCTTCACACCACGTTGTCGCTCTCACCGGTGCGGGTGTGAGTACCGAGAGTGGCATTCCGGACTTCCGAGGCCCGAACGGTTTGTATTCGAAGTACCCAGAGAACATCTTCGACATCGATTATTTCTACGCTGAGCCAGAGGGCTTCTATCGTTTCTGGAGAGAAGCGTTGCTTCCCATGAGCGAAGCTCAACCTAACGATGCGCACACTCTGCTCGCAGAGCTCGAAAGTCAAAGTTTGCTTGAGGCCGTCATCACACAGAACATCGATGGGCTTCATCAAAAAGCGGGCAGTAAGAACGTTATAGAACTTCACGGAAACATTTTCGAGTACTATTGCACCAGGTGTGGAAAAGTTCGAAGTCTCGAAAGTGTGAAAAAGTTGCTCGAGTCGAACCCCGTGCCAAGGTGCGACTGTGGAGGTTTGATCAGGCCGAACATAGTGTTCTTTGGCGAGAGTCTGCCCATGCATGCACTGAGCGAAGCGACGCGGCATGCTCGAGAATGCGATTTGATGATCGTACTCGGCAGTTCCCTCGTCGTGTACCCTGCGGCGCAGCTTCCCATCATTGCGAAGGAACATGGAGCGAAGCTCATCATCGTTAACAAAGGAAAGACGGGACTGGACGATCTTGCAGACTTCAAGTTCGATAGGAACCTCAGCGACTTTGCAAGAGAGTTGATCAAACACCTTCACTCAACATAAGATCACGAAAAGGGAGAGAAGCACATGAGTGTGACAGTTTTTGGAAAGATCAACATCGACACGTTTCTTTACATCGACAGAATACACGTTGGAGAAAATCATCTGTGCACGAAGACGTTCACAGACATAGGTGGGAAAGGTGCCAACATGGCCATTGCTCTTGCCAAGCTGAACGTTCCGTGTGAACTCGTCGCAATGGTCGGTAACGACTCCATCTCTCAGACGGTGCTCAAACGACTGGAAAAGTATGGAGTCGGCATCGGTTCGATCAGGGTTTGCGAAGAACAGATAGGCAAAACCTTTGTTGTGGTTGAATCCGACGGCAGAAACACCATGTTTCACATACTCGGTGCCAACGCGCACCTGACTCCTGACAAGGTCGACTGGACCTTCCTCGAAACCTGCAAGGCCGTGTTCGTTCAAATGGGCATTCCGAGCGAGACAGCACAAGAAGTCATCATGATGTCGAAGCGGAACGGCAAGTACGTCTTTGTTGATCCAGCAGGTTTCTCGGAAACGATCGATCTACAAACACTCGCATATGCCGACACCATTGCTCCGAACGAGGTAGAGATTCTGAAGATGACCAAGGAAAGTGAGATCGAGAAAGCCGTGAAGAAGCTCTTGAATGTGGGTGTGGAGGAAGTGGTCGTGAAACTCGGCAAGAAGGGTGCAACACTGTACACCGAGAAAATGTCATACCACGTCGATGCTCACGACGTGGAGGTTGTAGACACCACCGGTGCGGGGGATGCCTTCAACGCAGCCTACATGTTCGCAAAGCTGCAGAAACTGGATGTGAAGGACTGCCTGAAGCTGGCTATCGCAGCTTCTGCTTTGGCCGTGACGAAGATTGGGAGCTCCAGCGCAAGTCCAACGCGTGATAAGCTCGCAGAATTCTTGAAACTCAAAGGGGAGGAAAGGCTGGCAAAGGTTGTTCTGGAGGGATCTGTGTGAAAAAGTTCATCGTCGTAACAGGTGGTGTGCTCAGCGGAGTAGGCAAGGGTATATTCTGTGCATCTTTGGCCAGATTACTCAAAGAATGTGGCGTCAAGGTGAACGTGCTGAAGATAGATCCTTACCTGAACGTGGATGCGGGTACGATGAACCCGAACCAGCACGGAGAGGTGTTCGTCACAGAAGATGGTTACGAGGCGGATCTGGATCTCGGCCACTACGAGAGATTCCTCGGTGAAGACATGAGCAGGAAGAACAACATAACGGCCGGGCAAATCTATTCGGCCGTCGTGAAAAGAGAGAGGGATGGGGGTTATCTCGGCTCGACCGTTCAGATAGTTCCGCACGTCACCGACGAGATCAAACGCAGGATAGATTCGCTCGAAGGACAGGTCAACGTGATAGAGATCGGAGGCACTGTGGGCGACATAGAGAGCGAAGTGTTTCTGGAAAGCGTCAGACAACTCGCTTTGGAAAAGCCTTTCGGGGATTTCATGTTCATTCACGTCACCTACGTTCCCTACCTCAGAACGTCGAACGAGTTCAAGACCAAACCAACGCAGCAATCGGTGCAACTGCTGAGGAGGGCCGGGCTCAACCCAGACATGATCGTCATCAGGAGCGAGACAGCGGTGAATTCCGACACCATAAAGAAAGTGGCGCTCTTCGGAGGCGTTCCACAGGACATGGTGATAAACCTGCCTGACGTCTCCAACGTTTATTCGATAGTGGAACTGCTGAAAAATCTTGAGGTTCACAACAAGGTTGCAAGAAAACTCAATCTTGCTCTCGATGACTCGAATTTCAGCTGGGATTATCCAAGAACTTTCAAACAACGTAGAATAGCGCTGGTTGCGAAATACCTTGGAACAGATGACGCGTACAAGAGTATAATAGAATCCATCTTCCTCGCAGGCTGTGTCAAACCCGAAGTGATCGACGCACAGAATTTGGAAGACATGAGCTATGAAGAGGTATGCGACAGGTTGTCCGAATACGATGGTCTGATCATTCCAGGCGGGTTCGGCAAGAGGGGTATCGAAGGAAAGATCAAGGCCATACGCTATGCCAGAGAACACAAAAAACCGATACTTGGTATTTGCCTCGGCATGCAACTGATGGTGATAGAGTTCGCAAGGAACGTCTACGGATACGAAGGAGCCAACTCCACCGAGTTCGACCCCAACACGCCTTATCCTGTGATAACACTCATGGAAGAGCAAAAGAGAGTTCTGCAGCTTGGCGGAACGATGAGACTTGGCGCTCAGCGAATGCGTATCTTTAAAGGCACAAAACTCTGGGACATCTATGGCGTTGAGGAAACTACCGAGAGACACAGGCACCGCTATGAGGTGAACTACGACGAGTTCTCGGAGCTCTTCAAAATGCCCAAGGAGCAAGGTTACAAACTCGTCATCAGTGCAAAGTCAAACTTCGTCGAGGCGATCGAACTCGAAGAACATCCCTTCTTCATAGGCATCCAGTACCATCCAGAACTGAAAACGAAGGTCGGTAAGCCTCACCCGCTGTTCAAGGCCTTAATTGATGCGCTCGAAGAGCACGATCAGCGGGGAATGTAAGTGTAAGCATCTCGGGGTTTTGAAGACTCGACGAGATGTCTTCTTATGTACAAGCCACAGTTACTACCTATTTTGTTCTCTTCAGGCTCACCAACACTGAGTATCACTTCAAAACCATTTTCTCGAAGTTCTTCTACAAACTTTCGATTTTTAATGGGCAATCCACTTTGCAGGTCCACATCGGAAACGATGCCGTTGTTGATTGAGCTGTACGTTGGGTTCACCGGAGTGACCTTTATCAGAAATTTTTGTGGTGAAAAAAGTTCGATCAATCTCACCGCTTCGACGTTTGCCTGTTCGAACAAGGCAAAGTTCAGGGTGACCTTCCTGTCGCCTTCACTCACAAATCTCTCGCCGTACTCGGCCACCTGCTGAAGTGACCACTTCTTCACGGGTATGATTTCGTCTCTCTGTTTCTTGTCAGTTGAATGTATCGAGAACTGGAGTTGAAATCTACCTTTGTAAAAGCGATCCTTTATTCTTAAGAGTTCTTCAAAGAACTGGTCGCAACCGACCGGTGCCACCGTTGAAATGGATGGAATCAGATTGTCGTAAAATGACAGTTCTTCCAAGACTTCGAGGACATGGTGGTTGAAAGCCGGTTCTCCGACCCTCGCGAACTGCACCTTGAACTTCTTAGTGTTCACTTTCCCGGCCGGGTACCGTTTTTTCACCATGAAATCTATCTGCTCGAGTATTTCGTCTTTGTCCAGAACACCGGCGTACGATCCACCCGCATCGCACATCTTACACTTCACCGGACACCCGTTGAGCGTTGAGACTATGAGTACCCACTTTTCTTCCCTCGGAAAGGGAGGTTGGAGGGCCTCAACAAACTCGACCAAATTTCCTTTCGAAGTTTCCCCAAGATAAACGATCGCGATGTCCTCTTTTCCAAACTGGGCCAATATCCTCACGACAAACACCTCTCTTCGACGATCTTCATACAAACTTCGATCGCCTGACCCATGGCAATGGCAATTTGTCTGAATCCACCACGCGCATCTCCAACCACTTCCAACCCCTCTAAGGACGTCCTTATAAAAGAAACGTTTGGGATTCTACCAATGCATATGAGCAACCCTTCAAAGTCGTAGGAACCCCTTTCGGTCCAAATTCTCAGACCGTTACAAGAACGTTCCACTGCAATTATTGGTTCCTGCTCATGGTAAACGATTCCACTGTTTCTTGCCAAACTGACGAGCCTTGGCAAAGCCTTTATAGTGTTGGATCTGTTAAAAATATGCACATCTACGCCAAATTCTCTGGCCTTTAACGCACCATCGAAGGCCACATCGCCAGCACCGTAGATCGCCAAGTTTCTCAATCGCTTTGGCAATTTTCTGAACTCGTAGACGACGTTTTCATCAACCTCGAACTCCTCGATTCTCCTCGGGACCGTTCCACTCGCCACTATTATCTTGTCGAACTCGAAGGTTCCAAGTTTGGTCTTCAATAAGTTTCTGTCCACGGACACAACCTCTTCGAAGACTAACGTCGCGTTGGACTCCAGCAGTCTCGCCTTCAAAACCTCGGCCAGCTCTTCTCCACTACAGGGCGAAATAATGGGTAAATTCTCGATTCTCCAAGCGTTTCTGATGAGTCCCCCGATCTCTTCCTTTTCGAAGACGGTCACATCAAAATCGTATCTCTTCAAGAAGACGGCTGCTGTTATACCTGCCGGTCCGGCACCAACGATCGCAACGCGCATAGCAGTTCATTGGAATTCGTGATCACGCTGAAACCGTGTGCCAAGTTCTTCAGTGCCGCGAAATGATACCAGTCATCTTTGTCCCAGCACACATCTTCAACGATGATCACGTCAAACCCCCTGACGAATCCACTCCTCGCCGTTGTCTCAACACACAAATGTGTCATGACTCCTCCTATGATGATTTGTTCCACTCTTCTCTTTCTGAGCGTTTCTTCCAAGTCCGTCATGTAGAAGGCATCGTAAGAATCTTTGTACAAAAGGATCGTACCTGCGCAGTCCAGACTTGGTTCCGACTGCTCGTCTTCAACAACGTTGTTCCACCATCTCATCATGGACGGGCTGTTCCCCCTGTGGATGGTCATGATCACTGGCAAATCCTTCTCAACGAACGCTTTCAGCAACTTTTGTGCCGTGGGAAGTATTCTCTCAACCCCCGGAAGATAAGCCTTGCCCTCCCTTTGGCAGAAATACTTCTGAAGGTCTATAAGGAGCAAAGCGGGTTTACTCAGTACGAGCGGATGCTTGGTCCTTTCCCTTTCGAAGTACACACCATCACCCCAAGGACAAAACGAGGGGGACAAGCGCCCCCCTCATTTTGCGTAAGCAACGGACCTCTTCTCTCTTATCACAACCACCTTGAGAACTCCTGGATACTCCATCTCTTCCTCTATTTTCTTTGCGATCTCGTAAGCCATCTTGTCCGCTTCGGCGTCGTCCACCTTGTCTGGTTCGACGATGACTCTCACTTCTCTACCCGCCTGTATTGCGTAGGCCTTTTCCACGTTTTTGAAACTCATGGCGATCTTTTCCATCTTCACCAATCTTCTGATGTAGTTCTCAAGATCTTCACGTCTCGCGCCGGGTCTTGCAGCAGACAGAGCATCTGCGGCGGCCACGAGAACCGATTCTGGATAGGAGGGCTCGGCTTCTCCATGATGACTCATGATCGCATTCACCACGTAATCTGGTTCACCGTAACGCTTGACTATCTCGGCTCCGATCTCCGTGTGTGAACCTTCGACCTCGTGATCCAAAGCCTTGCCTATATCGTGCAACAAGCCTCCGCGCTTTGCCTTCTCCGCATCCAAGCCGAGCTCCTCGGCCATCAACGCGGCAAGCTGAGCCACCTCTATCGAGTGGGCCAGCACGTTCTGTCCATAGCTCGTCCTGTACTTGAGCTTGCCGAGCAGTTTGATCAATTCCGGATGAATTCCTGTCACGCCCACCTTCAGCGCAGCTTCTTGCCCAGACTCTTTGATCGACTTTTCAACTTCCTGTTTGGCCTTTTCGTACATTTCTTCTATTCTCGCAGGATGTATCCTTCCGTCCGCGACCAATTTTTCCAGCGTGATGCGGGCTATTTCCCTGCGAATCGGATTAAAACTCGAAAGTACCACGACCTCTGGTGTATCGTCGATCACAAGATCAACGCCGGTGATCTTTTCGAACGCCCTTATGTTTCTTCCCTCTCGACCTATGATCCTTCCTTTCATTTCATCGTTGGGTAAGCTGACCGTTGAAACGGTGATCTCTCCGATGTATTCTGGTGCGTAACGCTGCACGGCTGTTGCGATGATCCTCTTTGCTTCCTTCTCAGCCTCTTCTTCGTACCGTTCCTTGATCTGCTTGAACATCAACGCCAGATCGTGTTCGTAGCGGTTACGTGCTTCCTCCAGCACTATCTTTCTCGCTTCTTCCACGGTCATGCCTGCCAGTTCCGTGAATTTCTCATCGAGTTCCTTCTCCCTTTGTTCGATCCTCTTCTTCGCCGCTTCGAGCTGGGACCTCAGGGATTCCAGGTGAGTTTCCTTCTTTTCTACGATCTCTTCTCTCCTTGAAAGCATTTCTTCTCTCTTCAGAAGTCTTTCCTCGATGGCTCTGATCTCCTGCTCTTTCTTGCGGAGCTCCGACTCCATCTCTTCCCTGAGCCTGTGCGCTTCCTCTCTCGCCTCAACTATCGCCTTTCTCCTCAACTCCGCAACCTCTTGTTCCGCTTTTTTGATGATGCTTTCAGCGTCTTTCTGTGCCTTTCTGTAGGATCTCTCTATGCTCGATTTTGCGATCAAATATCCTAACAGCAAGCCTGCTACAGCACAGGCCAATGCGATGACTATCGTCACATCTCAGCACCTCCTTCTTTGAGCAGATCTATTTCTTTTGCGGTAAAACCGCGACGAAATAGGTATTCTCTCGCCTTGGGGCCTTCAAGTTTTTCTTTCTCCAGGATCCTCCTCATTATCTGTTTCACATCCTCTTCCTTCATAACTCTCTCCAAAACTCTTTCGATTACTTCCTCGTCCACCTTGAGCTGTTTCAGTTTCATCTTTATCTTGAGAGGTCCATAGCCATGAACAGTCAACATGTCGTCCGCGTAGAGATAGGCAAACTTCTCATCGTCGAGAAAGCCACTTCTCTCGAGACTTTCCAAGGCTGCTTCGACCGTTTCCGCATCAAAGCCTTTCATCAAAAGTCTGTCTCTCAGTTCCGCTCTGGACCTCAGTCTGAACTTCAAGAGCCTTTTTGCGTACTTGATCGCCTCATTCAGCTGCATTCTTTTCACCCATCGGCAAGTTGTACTTTTCTCTTATTTTCCTCTCAATCTCCATAGCTATTTGAGGATTCTGTGCGAGGAATAACACAGCGTTGCTCTTGCCCTGCCCAAGCGTGTACTCTTTACCATCGTCGGCGACGTAGAAGAACCAGCTACCCTTCTTCTGGATCAGTTCTTCGGCCACACCGAGATTGAACAACTCGTTTTCTCTCACGATTCCCTTGCCGAATATGATGTCCAGTTCAGCCTTCTTGAAAGGTGGGGCGACCTTGTTCTTGACAATCTTCGCCGTGACCGTTATGCCAACCGGTTCGGTTGCATCCTTTATCGTGTCCGTCCTTCTGACCTCGATTCTCATCGTCGCATAAAACTTCAGAGCCAGACCACCTGTTGTTGTCTCGGGGTTGGCGAACATCACACCGATCTTCATCCTGATCTGGTTAGTGAAGATAACTACAGTCTTGGATTTGCTCACGCTACCGGCGATCTTCCTCAGTGCCTGGGACATCAGGCGCGCCTGAAGACCTACCTGCATGTCCCCCATGCTTCCCTCGATCTCCGTGCGGGGAACCAGGGCAGCGACGGAATCAACGACGATGAGATCGACCGCGTTGCTTCTAACCAGTTCGTCCACGATTTCCAGAGCTTGCTCACCGTAGTCCGGTTGCGAGATCAGCAGACGCTTCAGATCGATTCCAAGCGCCTTCGCGTACAGAGGATCCAGAGCGTGCTCCGCATCGATTATCGCTGCCACACCACCTGCTCTCTGCGCCTCAGCTATCGCGTGCAGTGCGAGAGTAGTTTTTCCACTGGATTCCGGGCCAAAGATCTCTATGATCCTTCCTCTGGGATATCCACCGACGCCTGTGGCTATGTCCAGAGCGAGTGAACCTGTCGAAATGACTTCCACCGGTGTGACCTGCGCCTCTTCTCCAAGAATCATGATCGAACCTTTTCCATAACTGCTCTCGATCTTCTTGATAGCCTTTTCAAGAACCTCGAGTTTTTCCTTTTGCTCCTTCTCATTCATGCTCAATCAAACCTCCTTCAAAGAGACACTCATAAACCTTTCTGTAGATCGAACCTTTAGGCGTGAGAGTGGAAGAGTACACGACGATTCGATCCACCGCAACTGTTATGGGATCGTAGGTGATGTCTTCTATCAGATGTTGCCAAGCTGCTGGGAAATCTTTGATTCTACCGATCGTTATGTGCGGTGAGAACCTCTCCTCAAAGCTAAAACTGTGCTTGGCCAGTTCAGCCTTGGTTTCGTCGTAGAGCCTGTGGAGAAGTTGATTGGCCCTCACACCAAGCCAGATCACCCTTGGTTGATTGTTTCGAGCGAAATAACCCACCTTTTCGACCACGAACGAAAACGAGGGGAAACCTCTGATCCTGTGGGAGATGTGCTGAACAGCCTCGGCAACCCTCTTCGGATCAACCTCACCAAGGAAGAACAAAGTCAGGTGCACGTTCTCCCTGCTGACCCAGTTCGCCTTGAATCCCCTCCTCATGAGTTTCTCGATCACCTGTTGTGATACGTCTCTCACCGTGTCGTTGACATCGATCGCAATGAAGGTTCTCACGTTCATCCCCCCAGCGCTTTCCTGTTCTGGTAAAGATACACTATAGCCGACAGCATTGTGAAGAACGCACACAGATATATCAGGATTACCTCCAGCGCAGCAAGTGAGATGGAAAGACTTCTGAAGAACAGTACCACGACTATGAGGATCATCTGCACAACTGTCTTCAGCTTTCCATAGATGTTGGCCTGAACTATCGTTCCCTTGCTGGCTGCCAAGATCCTCACGGCGCTCACGACGGTATCCCTCGCCACGATGAACGCGACCAACCATGCTGGGACCAGGGGTATGAGGGCTATGAGTGTGGAGTTGACGAAGACTTTGTCGACGATCTGATCGATGACTTTGCCCGTGCTTGTGACCTGGTTCAACTTCCTGGCGAGGAAACCATCCAAATAATCGCTGAGCGCTCCAAGTACGAAGAACAACAGAGCCAACTTCCACGATCTCGCTTCGATCGCAAGGAAGACTGGAACAGTCAGTACCAGTCTCGAAAGTGTGACCGTGTTGGGCACGTTCATGCGAGCACCCCTCTCAGGTCAAAGCCATCTGTGTCAAGTATTCTGACGAGTTGAAACGACGGAAGGTTTAGTTTCCCATTCTTACGAACTTTGACGATTCCATCCACCTCCGGGGCGTCCAGATGTGAGCGGGCTATGTAGTGATTTTTCGTCTCTTTTTCCACGAGAACCTGCAGTTTTTCACCCACGAACCTGGACAGACTCTCTCTCGCAAGCTCCGCCTGCAGTGCCAGGATCTCTTCCATCCTTTCTTTCGCGATCTCTTCGTCCACTTTGCCTCGCAACTCGCTCGCCAAGGTCCCTTCTTCGTCCGAGTAAACAAAACAGCCAAGTCTTTCGAACTTCGCTACCTTGAGGAACTCCAACAGTTCCTCAAAGTTTTTCTCCTTCTCCCCAGGAAATCCGACGATAACACTCGATCGAATGGCTGCGTCCGGCAGGGCTTTGCGTATCGAAAAGATCATTTCCAGTAGCTGATCACTCTTTTTGACCCTACCCATCTTAGCGAGCACCTCATCGCTGCCATGCTGGACTGGCAGATCAAAGTAATGCAGAACTTTACGAGCATTACAGAAACTGCTCAGTATTTCTTCGTCGAAATGGTCAGGGTGCATGTACATGACCCTCAGGCGGAATTCACCTTCTACAGAGTCCAGAGCTCTCAAGAGTTTTGGAAGGGAAGGTTCACCGTACAGATCGATCCCATAACCGGTCGTATCTTGAGCGACGAGTATGATCTCTTTAACACCGTTTCGAACGAGTTCTCTCACTTCCGCCTCTATGCTCTCGACGCTGCGACTCCTGAACCTTCCCTTGAACGACGGAATGGCGCAGAAAGTGCAGTTTCGATCACATCCGTCCGCGATCTTGACGTACGCATAGCTGTTGAACCTCGAGCGCGGGGCACACTCGTAGACTGTCTCTGGCTGTTCTACCAGAAAGCGGACTCTCTTTTCGATGGCCTCGGCAAGCCGTTGAGGAGAAAGCACACCGTACCAGGCATCCACTTCGGGCAGTTCCTCGACAAGTTGCGGAGCATACCTCTGTACGAGGCAACCCTTTACACAGAGAAAGAAAGGCTTTTTCTTCTTGTACTCTATGAAATCGAGTATTTCATCTATTGACTCTCTCTTCGCGTCTTCTATGAAGCAACACGTGTCTATGACTATGGCGTCTGCCGCATCAACACTGTGTACTATCTCATGGCCCCTGCTCCGAAGGATCGCCTCCAGTACATCGCAGTCCGCCTCGTTCTTCGGACAACCCAGAACTTTTATACCTATTTTCATCGATCTCCTCACCCTTTAAAAAATGTTTCCTCTTGCGCATGTAGAGTTCTCTGATGTTCTTCAGCTCCTGCTTGTACTCGTCGCTCCTGTAGTTCTGATAAGTGAATTCCCAATGCTTGAATTCTCCAGAAAGATAAAGCAAAGTAACTTCAGCGTACACGCCGTTCTTCAAATATACCCTGTTACCCCACGATTTCGTCGATGCCAAGACGAAGTTCGAATGATGAACATAACCAGGATCAAGATTGAACTTTCTTTTTCCCTCTACACTGTACTTTCTCTCGAGCTCGTTCGTGTAAATCTTCACGTCGGCGAGCAACGACGGGTGAATCAAATTCTCGAAACTCAGAAGTACGCCCCAGAGATCTGAACCCAGCTCTCTGTCGTAATAGCTGGTATAGACACTGAACGGCAACTTCTTTGAGATGTAATCTATCTTACCGAAGGCCGACTCGAGCTCGGGTTTCAACGCTTCCACCCAGTAATCGACGTATTGGGAGAACACAAAGATGACCAAGTTCACCAGATCCGGCTTTTTCACCTCTCCCACAGGACCACCTCAAAGTTCTCGACCCTTATGAGCCACTGTTTGTTCGCTGAGACAATCGCACAACCGTCTTTGTTGTTCTTCACTTCGTACCTGTTGCCGACCTTCAGTAAGACCGACTCTCCCGGCACGACAGGCTTGTCATCGAGCAAGATTGCCTGACTGCCCGTGTTCACAAGCTTGGCGCCCGGTTGACCGAGCACGCTGAAAAACCTCACCACTGAATAGAAAAACAGTATCGCTGCGATCAAGCACATCGCAAGCATGAGCAAATTGACTTTCTCTGAGAATGCGTACTTCTTCGTCTTCGTCTGTACCGACTCTCTCGAGAGGTCTTCTGTACCTATCAGTTGACCCGCATCGAGCCCAAGCTGTTCTGCGCACAACTTTATGTAATGCCTCACGTAGAAAGGTGCATCGACCCTGTCGAATTGTCCCTCTTCTATGAGCCTGAGCTTCCACACGGGTATGGCCGTCTTTTCTGAAAGTTGCTCAAGCGTCAAACCAAGCGCTTCACGCGCTTTTTTCAGCGTTTCACCGACGACGATCCACTTTTCCTTTTCCACGCAGACCACACCTCAAACTTGGCTAAACTTTATTATACCAGCTCTCTAAGGTTCTGAGACCGCCGCTGTCCAAGCACCGAACAGCCTCTGTCCTCAAGCTTCTCTCAATTGCTTCGAGCACAAGCGTTCTGTGCCGTTCATTCTCGACGAAGTCCAGATCGTCACCGTCCACGATCAGAACGTTTCCTTTCATATCCGCAAAGAATGCCTCATCATAGAACTTCACCAGTTGTTTCCAGTATTCTTCTTCGACGTTCATTTCGTACGGTCTACCTCTCTTTCTGATACGTCGCATTGCCGTTCTGACGTCACACTTGATGTACACCAACAGTTTAGGCTGTGGCGAGATCTTCGACATAGTCTTGTAGAACTGTTCGTAGATGGTATACTCCACCGGCTGAAGGAAACCCAAATGCTTCTGCATCCTTACGAACACGAAATCTCCGAGCATTGATCGGTCCATGACCGCACGCTCGATCTGGCTGGCTTGCTGCAACTGAAGAAATCTCTTGTGCAAGAAGTAAAGTTCCATGGTGAGACACCATCTGTGCCTGTCGGCATAGTATCTCTCCAGAAGTTGATCGGCGAGCTCGTCGTTCATCTCGTAAAAACCTTTCATATTCCATTCTTTCTCGAGTATCTCGACCAGTGCGGTCTTCCCTGCTCCCACAGTTCCTTCGACAATGATTTCAAGCACGTTGATTCCTCCTTTTGAGCTCTTTGCCATCGTATAGCCAAACTCCTTTTTCCTCCGTTTCCAAGACAGAGACGATGGCGTTCTCGATGTTGGAAAAACTTTCGTCCATCGAATCGGACTCGACGATCAGCAAAGAGGAAAGATCGTAATCTGCAAAGTATCTCTCGTACTCTACATTCAGAGCATGCCAGTACGCTTCGTCAATCACGAGTTCCCAGTTTCTTCCTCTCTTTTTGATTCGTTCTATCGCCGTTCGGGTTGAACAGCGTAGATAGATCATCAACTGCGGGGGAACCGAATACTTCAAAAACTCCCTCTGAACTTCCCGATAGATCTCGTACTCGAGCTGGTTCATCTCTCTCCTTTTCAAAAGTACCGTTGGAAAGATGTGATCGCAGAAAATGCACCTGTCCATCACCACGTTTCCGATCTGTTTCGCCAGCTCAATTTGCTGAAACCTTTTCGTCAGAAAATAGATTTGCAGATGGAAACCCCATTTTGCAGGATCAGCGTAGAAGTTGCTCAGAAGATCGACAATCTTTTCGTCCGTCAACTCATAGAGAGGTTTCAAACCGAGCCTCTCCGAAATGACCCTGATGAGCGTGGTCTTACCAGCTCCGACCGTTCCTTCGACAACGATTTTCGGTCTCACAATTCCATCAGAGCAGATCTCAACTGCTCGAATATTGATGGCACGGCAGCGACTATCTCTCCACTCTCCAGATCGAACTCACCGTTCAATCCCCCAACCACGACACCGGCCTCCTGAGCGATCAAGGCTCCTGCAGCCACGTCCCAAGGCTTAAGGGCAACTTCCCAGTATCCATCGAACCTGCCACAGGCAAGATAACACAGCTCGAGGGCTGAGGAACCTATGATTCTGACTTCCTGGCACATCTCGCTGAGCTTCTCGACGCTTCTCATCGACCATTTCAGCTTTGTTTCATCGTAAGGCCATCCAGTCACCAAAAGGGATCGATCCATGGTCGGTCTCTTTTTATTTACGATACGTTTGTCATTCAGGAATGCTCCCCTTCCGAGTTCTGCATAGAACATCTCGTTCGTGAAGGGTATGTAGATCGCTCCCTCCACAATCTTGCCAAAGCTCAGTCTGGCCACGCTCACAGCAAAGTACGGCAAGGAGTGCGAGTAGTTCAACGTACCGTCGATGGGGTCAACGACGAAGACCGTTTCGACGCTGGGTATCTTTGCCTCTTCGTATCCTTCCTCAAGAACGAATGTGGCGCTGGGATAATACTTCTTCAACACCTCGACTATGGTCTTCTGACACTCAACGTCTGCCTGGGTCACTACGTCAGATCTCATGCTCTTCATCTTTATCGAGAGTTCCTTCTCGAAGAAATGCATGGCGATCTCGCCAGCCTTTTTGGCAGCCTCACAGATGGGTCTCATTTTTCCTCAGCTCCTCCTTCAACCTGAATATCTCATCTCTCAGAACGGCCGCATCTTCGTACCTCAATTCACTCGCGGCTCTGTACATCTCTTCCTCCAAGATAGCTATGCGTTCTTCCAGGCTGAGATCTTTTACAAGATCGAGATATTCCAGCTTGGGCTTTTCCTCGATGAACCTTTCGAATATCTCTATTTGCAATGGCTTTATGATGGGTTTGGGTGTTATGTTGTGTTTTCTGTTGTACTCGATCTGGATCTTTCTCCTCCTGTTGGTCTCCTCTATCGCCCTCTGCATTGCTGGGGTGATCCTGTCTGCATACATGAGAACTTTCCCGTTGAGATTTCTCGCGACCCTTCCCATGATCTGTATGAGCGTGGTTTCTGATCTCAAAAAGCCTTCCTTGTCACAGTCCATTATTGCGACAAGAGAAACTTCTGGAAGGTCCAAACCTTCTCTGAGGAGGTTTATTCCTACTACAACGTCGACATCGCCACGCCTGAGCTTTTTGAGTACCTCGATTCGCTCGATCGCATCGAGCTCCGAATGTATGTACAGCGATCTGATTCCCAGTTCTGTGAGATATTCGCTGAGTCTTTCGGCGGTTTTCTTCGTGAGAACGGTCACCAGAGCCCTTTCTCCTCTCTCCACGACCTTCCTGATTTCGAAGACGAGATCGTCTATCTGTCCTTTCGTGGGCCTGACTTCGACTTCTGGATCCACCAGTCCTGTCGGTCTGATGAGTTGTTCAACAACCTGCTCGCTCACCTGCAATTCGAACGGACCGGGCGTTGCGGAGACGAAGATGATCTGTGGCACCTTCTTGAGAAACTCTTCGAAGGTGAGGGGCCGGTTGTCGTAGGCCGAAGGTAATCTGAAACCGTAGTCCACCAAGTTTTTCTTTCGTGAGAACTCGCCACGCCACATGGCTCTCAACTGTGGTACGGCGATGTGCGACTCGTCTATGAAGACTATGAAGTCCTCGTCAAAATAGTCGAGAAGCGTGTAGGGTGGTTCGCCAGGCTTACGAGCATCGAAATGCCTCGAGTAGTTCTCTATGCCCGGACAGTGTCCTATGGACATCAAGAGTTCCAAGTCATGCATCGTTCTCTGTTGAAGCCTCTGCATTTCAAGCAATTTGCCTTGTCTCTTCAACTCCTCGAGCCTCTCTTTGAGCTCTTCCTCGATCGATTCAACGGCGCGTCTCAGCTTTTCTTCGGTGGTTATGAACTCCACCGCTGGATAGATCGTGATCTTCTGGTACTCTTCGATGCTGGTCCTGTTCATTTTGTCGAAGGATTCTATCCTGTCCACATTTGAACCGAAGAATTCGACACGTATACCCTCGTCCTGATATGTCGGATAAATTTCCAGCACGTCTCCCGCGAGCCTGAAACATCCTTTCAGAGTGATCTCACTGCTTCTGGAATAACCGATCCTCGCAAGCTTTTGAGCCACCTCGTGCGGATCGATCCTTTGTCCAACGTGCAACTGGATGTTCATCGTGTCGAAATCCGTTGGATCACCCGAGGCGTAGATACAGGAAACGCTCGCAACCACCACGACATCCCTTCTGGTCCTCACGGACTTGAACGTGGACATCCTCATGCGCACCAGAACGTCGTTTATGTCGGCGTTCTTTTCGATGTAGAGGTCTTTCGAGGGCACGTACGCCTCGGGTTGGTAGTAATCGTAGTAGCTGATGAAGTATTCGACCCTGTTTTTCGGAAAGAAGGTCTTGAACTCTCCGTAGAGTTGTGCGGCGAGCGTTTTGTTCGGTGAGATGACCAGTGCTGGTCTGTTCAACCGTGCGATGACGTTGGCCATCGTGAAGGTCTTACCACTGCCCGTGACGCCTATGAGCGTCTGGAACCTGTAACCCTTCAGGATTCCTTCAACGAGCTTTTCTATCGCTTGAGGTTGATCACCCGTGGGTTCGAAATCGCTTATCAGTTCGAACAAATTGTGATACCTCCGATCACTCACCCGGCTGTAGATAGATCATGCTGTTGAGGTACTTGATCAGTTCGACGGCTTCTTTTGTTTGAGGTTCGCGCCTCATCATCTCATCGCTTGTCAGCAGAGAGCCATAGTACTCCTTGTTCGCGTCGTTGTCAACTTGGACGATTGAACCCTGCAAGGATAAACCTGCGAAGAATCCTTTGCTCACGGAGTAGGAATAGATCGAAGATTGGAGTCTGTAGTCCGTTTCCGCTGACAGCGATCTTCCCATAGGCCCTGCCGCGATGCTGATGTTGCCACCGAGTGTCACGTTGCCCGACACGAGATTTTTCACCGCCTGTTCGTTCATCAACACGAGGACCAATCCGACATTCTGAATTCCCAGTTGCGCTCCGAGGCTCAAGCCCGTGAGCTTCAAAAAAACAGGTCCGTACCATTTACCACTCGGAACGTCACGTTTGAGCAGAAAACCTTCTCCGTACTGCCCACCTATGACCAAACCAACTCTGATCAGCGATGGAAAGATCGCGACGCCCTCGGACTGTCTCAACAGTTCCACGAAAGCCCCACTGTCTGGAATGCTCGACAGTTCTCTCAAGATCGAGAGTGCAGAACTGAGCCTTTCGTTCGCGGGAACCGCGAATATCACCAAAGGCACGCACAACATGAGGACCACCGCCTTTTTCATGTTAACACCTCCCGGAAAGAGTTTACTACGTTAGGGTGTTTCTACTATAATAAGACTTAGGTTCAAAGAACACAGGAGGTGTTTGAAATGAGAGTCAGGGTTGACGAAGCTGCTTGCATCGGCTGCGGCGTCTGCGAAAGCCTTTGTCCTGAGGTGTTCAAAATGTCAGACGATGGCAAGGCGAAGGTTCTCCAGCCAGAGACAGAGGAAAGCTGTGCGCGCGACGCTGCCGACAGCTGCCCAACAGGTGCGATCCACATCGAGGAGTGAAAAGAGGCGGAGATCCGCCTCTTTTCTTTTTTCTGGGAGTCGGTGGAACTTTTTTAGAACATAAACAATTCTGTTCCTTGATCTTTCCCCACCCCGGTTGGATAATAGTAATTGCTCACCTCTCACACAGATTGGGGTTTCACTATGAAAGAAAAGATCATAGAGGCTTTGAAGGCCAAACTTAATCGTCGAGTTTGGGACAGCTGGTTCAGCACTTTTGATGTGAAGGACATTGGGGAGAATCTCGTCGTTTTTGAGGTTGGTAACCTCTTCATCAAAGACTGGCTCGAGATGAAGTATGGTAGCCTCATAGCGCGCACATTGAGAGAGGTCTTCAATCGTCCGATCGAGTTCAAGATAGAGCACGCATCGCTACAGAACCAACCCGAGGAAGACGAGCATGAACCTTTGGTGAGGAAGAGGCCACTCGTTTTGACACCGCTCAACCCCATCTTCACCTTTGAAAACTTCGTGGTAGGTACAGGCAACATGTTCGCCTACAGTGCATGTCTTGAGGCAGCAAAGCATCCCGGCAAGTACAATCCGCTGTTCCTGTATGGGGGTGTGGGCCTCGGTAAAACTCATCTGCTGCAAGCTATAGGGCATTACCTTTTCAAAAACCAGCCAGAGATGCGGGTCGTTTATCTGACGAGTGAACGCTTTCTGAACGAGTTGATAGAGGCCATTCAGAGGGGCACGACACAGGAGTTCAGGGAACGCTACAGAACGAAGATAGACGTCCTGTTGCTGGACGACGTGCAATTTCTCATCGGGAAAAACGGCATTCAGACCGAACTCTTCCACACCTTCAACGAACTCTACAACGCTGGCAAACAGATCGTGATTTGTTCTGACAGAGACCCGCAGATGCTCGATGGTTTTCAAGACAGACTGATAAGCCGTTTCCAGATGGGCGTGGTCGTGAAGATCGAAAAACCAGACATCGAAACGTGTTTTAAGATAGCGCAGAAGATGGTCAAGCTCGAGGGCGCAGAACTGCCTGAAGACGTTTTGATGCTCGTCGCGGAAAAGTTCAGCGACAACATGAGGAGGCTTAAGGGTGCGATCGTCAAGCTCTTGATGTACAAGCAGATCCACAACGAAGACATCGACCTTGCCAAAGCGAGGCAGATACTCTCCATAGAACCATCCACCAAGCAAGTATCTTTAGAGGAGAGATTGTACGCTGTGCTGTGCGAGTTCTTCAAGGTCGTCCCAGAAGAACTCAGGGGAAACAGCAGGAAAAACAACGTGTTGATTGCCCGCCAAATGGGCATGTACGTTGCGAAGAACTACCTGGGTCTGTCGCTGAGGAAGGTCGCCGAGATGTTCAACAAATCACATCCGACCGTATCCAACGCGATCCAGAGGTTCGAACTGAACGTGAAGAACAACAAATCGCTCGAGACCATACTCAACAAACTCTTGGAACAGTTCAGAGAGAAGACGGCAAATCAAACGCTGTGAGACAACTCTCCAGCTTCAATGGGCGTTCCATCAATTCCTTAATGCTCGAAGCTGGATTCTTTTTCTTGAAGAGGATCTCATACACCTGCTCGCATATGGGCATCTCAACGCCCAGATCTCTCGCCAGTCTCAAGAGCGGTCCCACGGTGTGAACGCCTTCTGCAACCATCTTCATGTGTTCGAGCACTTGTGATAGTTCGGCCCCCTTCGCAACCATCTCGCCGACGTATCTGTTCCTGCTGTAAGGACTGTTGCACGTGACGATGAGATCACCGACTCCTGCCAAGCCCATGAACGTCAGAGGATTCTCTGCCCCAAAAGCCAACCCAAAGCGAGCCATCTCGTGCAGACCACGAGTGATGAGCGAAGCCTTGGCGTTGTGCCATCCTCCCAGCCCGTCCACAACACCGGCCGCAATGGCAATCACGTTTTTCACAGCACCACTGACTTCCACACCGAGCACATCGTGACTGAGGTAAACTCTGAAGTAAGAGTTGCTCACCGCTTTTTGCAGTGTTTTGGCAACTTCCAAGTTTCTGGACGCGACGACCACAGCCGTGGGTAGTTTCCTGGCCACCTCTATCGCGTGACAGGGACCGGACAGCACCGCATAGGTCGTATCGGGCCAAATCTCTTGAACGATTTGACTCACAGCCTTCAAACTTTCATCGATGCCCTTGGACAGATTCAGAACCATTCTTGGAGCAGGCCATAACCTCTTCAAAACTTTTCTCACATGCTTCACAGGCACTGCTATCACGACCAGATCGGAAAAACGACTGAGCTCTTGGAGATCTGTTGTCGCTCTCAGTTCGACTGGAAGCTCGATGCCTTCAAGGTATTCACTTTTGTGATCATCGTTTATCTTCCGGGCCACCTCTTTTCTTCTCGCCCACAACAGCACATCGTGCCCGTTTTCAACCAAAAGCTTCGCGAACGCAGTTCCCCAGCTACCAGCACCGAGGATCGAGAACTTCACGTGGTTATCACCTCAGCGATCTTTCTGACGGAGAACTTGACCACATACGTTCTGTACGCGAGAGCGTCGGGGTCCAGCTTAACTAACCAACCATCCTGTTTCTTCTCAACACTTACGAAGTATCTCTGTTGAAAGTTCGATTCGTTCGACACTATTCTCAAAAGATATTCATTTTCTGAGGCGTAAACACCTTTAACGACAAACACCCCACGTTCGTGGTAAAAAACTTGTTCTTTCAATCGAAGCAATTTTTCGACATCTACGTTCTTGACGTGTACGTGCGGCATGGTTATCTCTCCCCACGTCCATCTTTCTACCGTTCTGTGATTCACTTTAACAGCTTTGACCGTGAAACTCACCTTCCCCTGCGAGAACCACTTCTTTTCGTACCGAGTTCCCAAAACAACACGTTCGTTCTTCCAGACAAAGATCTCACCGAAACATCCGCTCGCTTCGATCAGTTTCGCCATGTCATGGACGTACCAGTCGACATCGCTCGTGAGTTGAAAAAAACCGTTCTTCTTCAGAACGGCAGCCACGATCCGAACGAACTCTTCGTTCGTGAACCTCCGGTGCTCGTGAGATTTCTTGGGCCAGGGGCATGGAAAGTTCACATAGATCTCCTGGATGGATTCGTCCTCGAAAAATTCTCTAAGGCCGAACTGCCCGTCCACGATGAAGACTCGAACGTTTTCAAGGTCTTCTGCTTGAATTTTCTTCTGGATCTTGACGATGCTCGTGAGGGATGTCTCGAAACCAACATAATTTCTTGAAGGATTCTCCTTCGCGAGGTTCACCAGGAATTCCCCATTACCAAAACCGAGCTCCACGACGAGCTCGGCCTCCCTGTTGAAAACGCTCCTCCAATCTATTGGAAGAGTCAACTTTTTGGCATCGATGCAGTACGAAAAGACGTTTTTGTTCATCACTCTATGCGATTCAAGAAATTCCTCGCATGCACAACGTATACACTCTCTGGATATTTTTCTAAAAAGCTCTCGAAGCTCTTCTTTGCTTCATCGCTATTACCAGCAGAATAATAACTCAGAGCCATGTAATAGTGCACATCGTCTTTGAAATAGACATCGTCACTCAATTGATCGAGCAGGTTTCTGAGTATCTCTGCGGCGTCGAGATAGTATCCCCTCCTGTAGAGGTTGTAGCCGAACAACCAGATGGATCGTGCGGTCTCGATATCGAACTTGCCGCGCAACGTGTATTCAACCTTTTCAGAAGCTTTTCCCACACTGTTCAAAACCTGCTCGATCCGTTTCAATGTCTGTTTGATTTCATCCATTGACTCGACGTTCCTTTGTTCAGAAGACTGGATCATCGTAATCGCACTGTTCACACTGAGTCTCAGTTCCGAAAACTCCTGAGACAGTTCGTTTTGCGAACGCATCACACCTTGAAGCTCCGATTCTATGTTTGCCGTCTTCGCGGTCAACGTGTTCGATGTCACGCTGAGTTTGTCTATCTTTTCTGACAGTGGAGCGATCTTTTCTTCCACAACACTACCGATCGAGACTCTGTCCACACCTGATAGCATCAGGCCAATGAAACTAACAGCGAGCGTGGCACAGACCAGAATCAGAGTGATCAGATCGACGGGACTCCTGCGTGCAGTCTCAGCTTTTTTCGAGAGACTTGGATGTGAAGAATCGAGCTTTTTCAACAACTCTTCGAACACCTTCTCTCGCGCTTTGTCACCCTTTTTACGTGCAAGTTCGAGTTTCAGAGCGATCGCTTCGACCAGTTCTGGATAAGCTTTGGATACGGATTCCAGGATCGCCATCGCGCCTTCGAAGTTGGTCCTATCAATCTCTTCGAGAGAATCTTTGATGTCCTCTCTGTAATCCTCCCTCACCCTCTCCTGAGCGGTCTTGTACAGAGTCTTGTACTCTTCTTTTTTCTCATCGCTCAACCGTTCGTAGAGTTTCAGCACTGCAATCCAGTTTCCAGACGCGGCCTCAAGCTCGAGCAAAAGATGCGGATAATCCTCCTGAAAGATGCTCAGAACATCACGCGCACGAGACAATTGATTTTCCCTGATCAGTTCCCTCACCAGTCTCTCAACGGCATCGCTCATCTCGCCACCTCCTCAACGGCGTACGGTATGAGATCCACCAGTTCGCTGACCAACATGGTCCCTTCCCTCATGCTGTATTTTTCGCTCGCAAGTCCATGCACGTAAACACCCAAAACACAAGCCTCCGTAGGTGCCACACCCTGGGCGAGGAAACCTCCTATGACACCAGACAGAACATCTCCACTGCCGGCCTTGGCCAGCGAAGTGTTTCCAACCAGATTGTAATACGTGTTCTTACCATCAGTGACAATCGTTGTGGCCCCTTTCAAGACCACGATGACGTTGTGGTCCAAAGCGAACCTCTCAGCCAGCAAGTAGTTGTACTTGACCTGCTCAGTTGGTTGCTTGACCAAGCGGGCGAACTCCCCAGGATGTGGTGTAATTATAACTGGAGCTCGCACCGAATTCAGAACATCCACATTCTTAGAAATGCAGTTCAGTCCATCCGCATCGATCAGCACAGGTTTATCAATCTGCATAAGAAAGTTCATCACGAACTCACAGACATGTTCCCGATTTGTCAGACCTGGGCCGAGCACGATCGCGTCCGACTCTTGAGCCAGTTCCAGTGCCAGATCGAGCTCTTTCAGAGAGAAACTGTCTCCATCAATACTTGTGAAAACCAGCCCCGGTTCCCGACCCACCGCCAGTCTTCCAACTTCTTCACAGCTGAGCAGTCTCACATATCCACAGCCAATCCTCAACGCCCCCAGACACGTCAGTATGGGAGCTCCCAGATACTGACGCGAGCCTGCGATCACGAGCAGGGTGCCGAAGGTTTTTTTGTGCGAATCTTTCTTTCTCTCTGGCAGGATTCTCTTGACATGGCTTTTGGTGATGATGCTTCTTTTCAAGTTCATCGATTCGCACAGTGATCTGGGAATTCCTATGTTCGCCACCTTCAGTTTGCCCGTCAGTTCCCTGCCAGGAAAGAGCACGTGACAGGGCTTTGGAAGCACGAAAGTGACAGTCAGATTCGCTTTGATGGCCATACCGAGAATTCTTCCCGTGTCGCACTCCAGGCCGGAGGGGAGGTCCACAGAGACAACGTAGCCCGCGTATAGGTTCACCAGATTTATGATGTCCGATAACGGGTTTCTCACTTCGCCCCGACTGCCCGTGCCGAGCAACGCATCCACGATCACATCGCTTCTTTTTATCATTTCTGCCAAACCGTCGAGGTCGATGTCCACTCCGAACTTTTTGACGTCAACACCGAGCAACCTCAGCCTTTCAAGATTCTCTCGGGTCAAGTTCGTCATTCTTTCTTCTTCACCTACGATGACACAACTCACCATGTCTGTGTGGTCCAGCAAGTTTCTCGCCACGACCAGGCCATCTCCACCGTTGTTGCCAGTTCCACACAGAACGAGAAAGGATTTGCCAGACAAATCACCGAGCTCCTGTTCGAGCGCCAGCACCACCGCAAGCCCGGCCCGTTCCATCAGAAAAGATGCAGGAATCTTCAAAGACTCCTCCGTCATGCGTTCGAGTTCTCTCATCTCTTCACCGCTGATGATCTTCATTTCCCCACCCCAACCAGAAATAGAGCGTTTTGTATATCTTATAGTAACTCATCACCTTTTTCACATAGTTCTTGGCCTCGCGTTCAAAATCGTTGACTCGCGAGGGTCCCACGTAGTAAGCCGCGAGCGCCTTTTCAAGATCTCCGTCGTACAGGTTCGACAAGTACCTCAAATAGAACAAACCGAACGCGATGTTGTCCTCAGCCTGATGGATGTCTCCGTCCAGTTTGAACCTCTCTTTCAGCCACGAAGCCGTGGACGGCATCAATTGCATCAGTCCGATCGCGCCAGCCGCGGAAACTGCGTCTTCGCGGAAGCCACTCTCGACCTTTATCAGCGCCATGACGAGTAAAGGATCAACACCTTGAGCTTCTCTGAGCACAACCTCGTAATACTTTATAGGAAAAAGTTTGTAGAACATGAAGACCACAATACACATCGAGAAAAGCAAAAACACAAGAACGTACTTCCAATTTTCCATCCGTGACCCCCTTCAGAACACACTCACATCAACAAGTTTATCAGCAAGATGGTGTATCCAGCCGGTGCCAAGAACGTTCCAAAGGGGATCTTCTGCTTCGGATCCAGTTTTCCTTTTCCCCTCACAAGTGCGTAGATTATCGCAGACACCGAAGACAACAGCAACACGTAGAAAGACTCGATGAACCCGAGCGCTATACCGATCGCACCTATGAGAATGATGTCACCTTCACCCATACCACCTTTGTACGCAACGCCCAAAAGCCACAGAAGGATCATCGCTACGACCGCACCGAGGACGTTCCACACGGGAAAACCCCGCACCCACCAGATGAGAAGACCCGAGACCCAGCTGAGAGCAAGCGTCACATCGGGTATGGCGAGGAACTCCAGATCGATGCAGCTTATGACTATCGCAGAGGAAAAGAACAAACACATGGAGAGATAGAGGACCACGTTGGGAATGAAAGAGTTGGCCAGAAAAGCGAGCGCACTCACGATTTCCACCAACGGGTATCTGACGCTTATGGGTGAACCACAGCTCCTACATCTTCCCTTCAGCAGAAAGTAGCTCAAGATCGGAACGTTGTCGTACCAAGGGATCTGTGCTCCGCACTTGGGACAGAGTGATCTTGCAGGCTTAACTATGCTCAGATGCACCCTTGGCAGTCTGTATATGACCACGTTTAGAAAACTTCCAATCGCCGCTCCGAGCAGAAAGTTCAAGAAATGCCACAAGCACGCATTTCCTCCTCGTTCAGGAACTCGGAAAGAAAGTCTTTGTTACCGTACAGATACCAAGGACTGTGATCCTTGATCTCAAAGAATGTGCGCTTGGCCTGTTCCAGATTTCCCTGTTTCAAGGCGCAGAGCGCCAACAGCAACTTCACGTAAGGTTTCATCCTCTCCGAATCCGGTAACAGGTTCAAAAATTCTTCGACACGTTTGTAGTTACCATGCTTCAACTGTATCCTCGCCCAGGGCTCAACATCTTCTGCACGTGTTGGTCTCAAGCTGAGTATCTGCTCCTCCATGCGTTTTGCGTCCTCGAGCCTTCCAGCGTCCCCGTAGGCCTGTACGAGCTGAAACATCGCCATGATACTATCCGGATCTCTCTTCAACAGACGCTCCAGAACCTCGCACACTTTGTCGTAAGCTTTGAGCTTTCTGTAGGCGTCGGCGAGCATGAAGTAAGTGAGCTTGTTGTCCGGTGCGTACTCGATTTCCCTTTCCCAATAAGAAGCAGCCCTCAGATAATCACCACTGTTGTAGTAAGCCTCACCGAGTGAAGAATAGGCAGGTACAAGCCACGGGTCTATCTCGATCGCTTTGTCTAAGTACTTGATTCCCTGCTCGATTTCTCCCTTTTCGATGAGAAGCGACCCGTAAAGTTCGTACGCGGGGGCATAATTTTTGTCCACTTCGAGAATGTACTTGACCACCTTGAAAGCCTCTTCGTGAAGGTCCCTGTCGGCGTAATCCAGAGCCAGATCGTAAAGGCCAGCCAAAGATGCGTGAACGAAGTCTTTCGGGAAAATCTTCTTACACTCGAGCCATTCTTTGAGTTCGTCGAAACAGACCGGGTCGTAGATTCTCTCATCGAGCAACACAACGTTTTCTTCGATAAAAGCGCACTTCTCGATCTCCTCGACCACGTCCTTCTTTTCCTTGAGATCCTGCTTCATGGTGTGCCAGTCACCATCGTAGAGCAGGTCTCTAACCATCACAACCATAGGCGTATCCGTCGTAACCTCGATCCTTCTGTCACCAATGATGAGATCGATGACTCGTTCCACCGAACCACTCCCTTGAAATCTTCGCTTCACCTCTACTTTACATTATAACCCATATCTTCAAGATACAACCAGCCTCACGCGCATCCCTTTCACCATTCTCTTGCGCACTGACCCCATCTCTTTCGAGATACAACCTTCATTCGCATCCAATTAAAGTATGCCAGATCGTGAGGCAAATGCGACAGATGAAGCGTGAATTCCACATGATTCAGTGGAAATCGATGTTAAGGTGCGAAACGTGACGGATAAGCGAGGATTAAGGAACTGAAAAGTGGTGCGAAGCAATGTTATTATGAAAGTGAAAATATTGACGGCCACCAGCAACCTCTACCCATACAAGCACCTTCTCACACATTTGGGGGCAGTGCCCCCGTTTTTTTTCAAATGTTTCGCACCACGCATTCGTAGGCCTGCATCAGTTTTCTCGAAAATTCGTGACAGAAGGTTTGAACATCGAAGCCTGAGAAGAACTTATCGTACTCTATGCAAACGCTCGTCAAGATCGGTGACGTTGAGGTGATGCTCTTGAACTTCGCTTCGCACGCGAATCTGTACCTTGACTTTAAAATCTGTGCGATCTCGGCAAGCAGAGGAACGCGCGATCTTTCCACTTCGTTTGGTGCCCTCAGCAAGCACAAAATACCTTCGTCCAGCAATCGAATTGTCATCAGATCTATCGAAGAGTTGTTGAGAGAAACCAGCTGTTTGTAGATCGAATCGTTTATGAGTTCTGCAAAGGACAACTTTCTTTCCCCATAGACCTTCTCCTTGAAGATCTCCTTGGCCAAAAAGTCTTCATCACCCAAGCCACTGATCATTTTGAAGTTAAACGGAAGTCGCACGATGCCACATTTGTGGTAGTTCGATTGGACCGAGAAGAGCTTTTCATAAACGTCATCGATCGGAACTGTCAGTTGCAACGAGTATATGGGAAGGTTCTTCTCGAAAGGGTTCACGATCGAAACGCCCACCATCCGCCTTGCAAGATGGTCCACAGCCACGAACAGATGAAAGTTATCGGGATTTCCTGTACAGAACAACAACGCGTGTCTGTGATATTGGTCCAATTTCTCTTTGAAAACCTCCATGTGGCTCAGAAGCTGATTCGCATCGATTCTCTCGAGAACACGTCTCAAATGGTCCACAACTTCACTGGAGCCGAGGCTCACCATTCCAGCACCACCACACTCGAACGGCCGTACGTTTCACGAGCCTGAAGCAGAAATTCGTCGTTGTGATACTTCGAAAGCACGAAGAGCACCCTCCTCTTCACTTTCGGCAGGTCCGCATAACCGTCCGTGAAGACGATCAAACCTTCAGGTCTGTAGTTGTGCTCGAGATAATCCACAGCTGGTTGCAAGTCCGTCTCACCACCACCCACGATCTGCATGTTCCTCCACATACCCTTGGTGTAATTCACCTTCAAGTTCACAGCTCGGTCCACCTGCACGAGTACCAGACTCGTATCAACGTAGCGTGAGAGCGCTTCGATCTCGGTGAAAAAAGCGTCCAGTTCTTCCTGCACTATGCTTCCGCTCGTGTCGACGATGAGACCGAGCCTCGCGGCGCTTTCTGTTTTCCAACCCGGTTGGTCCGCATAACGCCTGTTGGGTTTCAGGGGCGTCAGGTATCTCTCTCCATGTTCGGAAACGCCGGCGAATCTCCTGAGCGTGTCTCGCCAGTTCAAAAACGGTTTGAATATCGAAAGTTCCACCATCCTTCTCACACCGGAAGGTAGCTCTTTCCCGTAGAGGTTGAACGCCTTCGATAGCAGGCTCTGGCTCAACTCGAGCACCATGTCCACACTGTCCTGCGTGTAAAGCTTCTCGTGAGAATCCAAACTGTTCTCGCGTGATCTTGCAACGATCAACACGTCAAACCTGCCAAGTTTCTCCATTTCTTCAAGAATCCACGCGTGGTACTCCTCGGCCGATCTATCGGGCATCCAGTCTGGCGGAAGGACGAAAAGATTCTCGTTGTCCACACCATGTCCTTCTTCAACGAGCAGATTCAACGGTACACCGAACGCCGCCAGTTCGGGGATATGCTGGTTGATCGCAGCATCCATCGCCAGGTCCCACACGGCTCTGTCACGATCGTTCTTGGGTCTGATGAGAAAGTGAAGGTTTATCAGGTGCATCAGCTGGTGTAAAAGAAACGCCTCGATAAATTGTTCGGACTTTCGCTCCACCCACCGTGGGTTGTAAACGACGGTGAACCTTCCGTTCCTGAAGGACACGTGCATTTTCTCAGCCTCAACTGAAGGCTGAACGGACATGTTCAAAAGCAAATACATGTAGAACGGTGAACGCCGCGCGAGGTTGATGAAGATCTTTTCCATCATAGGTCTCTGAGCACCGTTTTCGTGTTGTCAAGGTTCGAGAGTCTTTCGAGGAGTCTTTCGAAAAACTGCGAGCTGTTCTCATCTTGGTTTGCCCTGTCAACGATGAATCTCACCAGTGCGTAGAAGGAATCTCTTGGCAGAATTGAAGCGAGTTTATCCAAATTCTGCGCCACCCTCGAGATGTGTGCAGACAGCAATTCTATCTCTTCATCGCTCAGCTTGGAGAAGTAGTCTATGAGCCGGACCACCAACGAGTTCGATCTGTCCACATCGTCCTTGTAAGATGCTTCCAGACCCTCCAGCAAGATTTTGCGTGGCATGGGCACGTATTCAGATTTCTTGAATTCAACGAACGCCTTCGCAGCTTCGGCACCAACGATCGCCGAAGCGAGGATGTAACCGTACTTGTCGATCTCATCCTTCGAAAGCAGTCTCAGAACGTTGCTGAGCTTGTACCAGCTCCTCGGGCTTGGTCTCAACTCCACTCTGAGGGATAGTGGCGAACTCGTGTAGAGAAACTCAGGATAACTCGCTACGAAATCTATCACCTTTGGCTCAACACCGTTGATCTGTGCCCACTCTTTCCATTCATCAACCGTGGGGTTCACGTGCAGGACAAAGAAACGCGATATGAAGGCTGGATCCGTGATGAGGTCTGCTTGGTCGTACTCCTCATCCGGCGGGTTCATCGTGGCCATGATCCAGACTCCGTCTGGCAACACGTGGTTGTGTATGCGCTTGTCTATCAAAAGTTGCATGATTGCGTTCCTTATCGACCTGTGGGCACGGTTTATCTCATCCAGCACGATGAGATAGTTCCCATCTTCTGGCCACCAATCCGGCCTCAAGAAGGTCGTTCTGTCTTCCCCTCTCGCAGGAAGTCCTATCAAGTCACCAGGCTCCATCTGTGAGAGAACGAGAATGACGATCTTTCTGCCATTCTCCGCTGCGATCTGTCTTGCTATGTCGGTCTTGCCCACGCCGAAGTGTCCCACGAGCAGAGGAACTTCGCCTGCTTGCATGATCTTCTTGCACAGAAACTTCGCCTCGTTGACCGTCACGTTCATCACTCCCGACCAAAAGATTATAGAACAGTTGAAAACTTTTGTTCAGTTCAAAACACCATCGAACAAAATTCATGTGAATTTCTCCTCTGCGGTCTATAATCGTTCTTGAGGTGATAAATTGAACCTACTCGAGATGAGTTACGAAGAAGTTGTGGACGTTGTTAAGCAGATGGGTTTGGAAAAATACCGTGCGGACCAGTTGCTGGATTGGGTTTACAAGAAGCGTGTCTTCACCTTCGAAGGCATGACGAACCTTTCCAAGGAGCACAGAGCGCTCTTCAGAGAGAAGTTCACCATAAAGTTGCCAAGGTTGATCGAAAAGAGAGTGTCGAAGATAGATAAGACAACGAAATTTCTCTACGAGCTGGAAGATGGCAACACCATCGAATCGGTGCTTTTGTTCCACGAAGGCTATGCCACCGCATGCATCTCCACGCAGGTGGGCTGTCCCATAAAATGTGCTTTCTGCGCAACCGGCCAAAGTGGTTATGTTAGGAACCTGACCGTTGCCGAGATCGTCGGACAGGTGCTTGCGGTGGAGAACGATTCGGGCAGGAACATCAGAAACGTCGTTTACATGGGCATGGGAGAACCATTTCTGAACTACGATAACGTGGTGAAGAGCATCAAGATTTTGATCCATCCGAAGATGAAAGATATGGGAGTGAGAAGGATCACCGTGAGCACGGTGGGGATACCAGACAAGATAACCAGGTTCGCCGATGAAGGCCTCGATGTTCGACTGGCCATATCGTTGCACGCTGCGAGTAACGAGAAACGAGACACGATAGTGCCCATCAACAGAAAATACTCGATCGAAGAAGTGTTGCAGGCCGCAAAGATCTACCAGGAAAAGACCGACAGACGAATCACGATCGAGTACATCCTCATAAGGGAGTTCAACGACTTTGACGAAGACGCTCGCAGGCTCGCGAAGCTGTTGAAAGATCTGAAGGCCTATGTCAACCTGATTCCCGTCAATGCAACCTCGGCCAGTTTCGAAAGACCATCGCACTGGAAAATGGTCAGATTCAAGGAGATTCTGCTTGAAAATGGTATCGAGGCAGAGCTCAGGCAGGAGAAAGGAGCGGACATAGAAGCGGCATGCGGTCAGCTCAGGTTGAGAAGAATGCAAGCAAAGTCTTGAAAGCAATCTTTGGATTCATCCTCTTCTTTCTCATCGGTTCCTTGCTTGGGACGTTCGTTTTTTTGATCTTTTTCTGGCTCAGGCCAGCCCAGGTGATCGTTCCCGACGTGGCGGGTATGAGCGTTGATCGAGCAAAACAAATTCTCCAAAATGCTGGGCTCAAGGTGGGACAAATCCACGGTGAAGGCTTGGTTCAGTTCACCGTACCTCAGGAGAAGAGCAGGGTTAGAAAAGGCAGAACGGTGAACTTGTTCTGTGAGGAACCTCGCAAACTCACCGTACCGAACTTGGTTGGAGCGCCGAGAGAAACGGCCGAAGTCATTCTGCAGAGCATGGGCTTCAAGGTTAGAATAGCTCAGATGCCGTTCAAAGGTGCAGACGGCAGGGTGATGGGCATTTATCCACCCGTAGGTACAGAGCTGAAGAAGGGTGAGGAAGTTTCGATCCTCATAGACGTGGGTGAACCGGGGAGGGATTGACATCAGAAACAGAGGTGTGGTGGTCAAATTCATGTCGAACGCTCTGATCGTTGAAGACATCAACACCAAAGAGAGGATCAGATGCGTTCTCAGAGGAAGATTCAGACTAACCGATCTCAAACCCGTTGTAGGAGACATCGTCGAGTATGTGCGCGTGCACGACATCGGTGTGGTTGAGTCCATACTGAAACGCAAGAATGAACTACCCAAGCCTAAGATCGCGAACGTCGATCAAGTCGTGTGCGTTTACACGCTCCGCAGGCCCGAGGTCCCCCTTTTGATCCTTGACAAGCTCCTCGTGCTCGTTGAAGAAGCCAATTTGAACGCGCTGATCGTGCTGAACAAGATCGATCTGCTCACGGAAGAAGACGAACAACGAAAGAGACTTTTCCTCGAAACTTACTCGAAGTTGTATCCTGTGGTGATGACGAGCGCCAAGACCAAGCATGGTATAGACCAGCTTGTGGAACACTTCAAAGACAAAACCTCTGTTTTCGCTGGCCCTTCGGGTGTCGGAAAGAGCAGTCTGCTCAACGTGATCTGCCCGGGGGCAAACCTCAAGACTCAGGAAGTTTCCGAAAAACTCGAACGCGGAAGGCACACAACCACGGCCGCCGAGCTGCTACACCTTCCCTTCGGAGGGCTCGTTGCAGACACCCCGGGTTTTTCATTGATAGAGGTCGACCACATACGAGCAGACAAGTTGAAGTATTATTTCAAAGAAATCAGGGAACATGGAAACTGCCTCTTCAAAGACTGTAATCACATCGACGAACCGGGATGCAGGATAAAGGAACTCGTCGAAGAAGGCGTCATAGCGAAGAGTCGTTACGAGAACTACCTCGAGATCTTCAAGGAAGTGATGGAAGGATGAGGTTGATCTCAGCTTCGATCCTTGCGTGCGATCTTTCAAGACTCGCTGAGGAGATCAAAAGGGTACAGCCCTACATAGACATGGTGCATTTCGATGTGATGGACGGTGTGTTCGTGCCCAACATCACGTTCGGTTTGCCTCTGCTCGAGGCGGTGAAAACCTGCACGGACTTGCCGATCGACGCGCACCTGATGATCATAGACGCAGACAAGTATGTCGAAAGATTCGCCCAGGCTGGTGCATCCTGGATAGGTGTTCATTACGAAGCGTGCACGCACCTTCACAGAACGATCCAAAAGATAAAAGAAAGCGGTGCGAAAGCTTATGCCGTCTTGAATCCCCACACCCCCGTTGAGGTGCTCACCGACATTCTGGTGGAACTCGACGCCGTGCTCTTGATGACCGTCAATCCAGGCTTTTCTGGTCAAAGGTTCATAGAATGGACCGTTGAAAAGATAAAACGTCTCAAGCGCATGATAAAGGAAAGATCGCTCGATGTGAAGATCATGGTCGACGGTGGCGTGAACGAAGAAACAATGCAAAAGGTCGTCTGTGCCGGGGCAGAAATACTCGTCATGGGTTATGGCATATTCAGAAACCCCGATCCATCCTCGGTGAGGAGGATGCTGGAGGGAATCGAATGCTCCTGTTAGCGACGAAGAACAGACACAAGGTTGAAGAGATAAGAAGGTTCGTACCCGAAGGTCTGAAAATAGTCACTCTTCAAGACATGAATATCCATCAAGAAGCGGAGGAAAACGGCGAAACGTTCGTTGAGAACGCCATAAAGAAAGCCGTCTTTTACGCGCAGATCGCTGATCTTCCAACGATCGCCGACGACTCCGGTCTGATGATAGATGCTCTCAACGGTTTCCCAGGCGTCAAATCCGCAAGGTTCATGCCCAACGCAAGTTACAGGGAAAAGATGCAGTTCATTTTGAAGATGCTCGAGGGCAGGACCGACAGAACCGCACGCTTCGTTTGTGCGGCGGCTTATTACGATCCAAAAGAAAGGCTCCTCGTCTGTGCAGAGGGTATCGTGGAAGGACACATAAGCGAAGAAATACGTGGAACTTTCGGCTTCGGGTACGATCCCATTTTCATACCCGAAGGTTTCCACGAGACGTTCGGCGAACTCAACGAAGTGAAGCACACCATTAGTCACAGGTACAGAGCTTTTTCGAAACTCTTTTCGCTCCTGAATGCTATAATCTTAGCCAAGTAACTGGAGGTGGTGCTGTGCCGAAGTACGAACCGAGCGAGATAGAACCCAAGTGGCAGAAATACTGGGAAGAGAGAAGGCTCTTCAAGACGCCCCAGCGGAGCGAAAAGCCGAAGTACTACATGCTCGTCATGTTCCCGTATCCTTCGGGAACTTTGCACGTCGGGCACGTGAAGAACTACGTGATAGGAGATGCAGTCGCTCGCTACAAACGTATGCGTGGATTCAACGTGTTGCATCCGTTCGGCTACGACGCCTTTGGACTTCCCGCAGAGAACGCCGCTATTGAGAGAAAAATCCATCCGAGAGACTGGACGTTGGACAACATCAACATCATAAGAAGACAGATAAAGCGACTCGGAATCAGTTACGACTGGGACAGGGAAGTGATCACCTGTCTTGAGCCATATTACAAGTGGACAGAATGGATCTTCCTCAAGCTCTACGAAGCGGGCTTAGCCTACAAGAAAAAAGCCGCAGTGAACTGGTGTCCCAGGTGCATGACCTCGCTCGCGAACGAACAGGTGAAAGACGGAAAATGCGAACGCTGCGGCACCACTATAACGATAAAACATTTGGAGCAATGGTTCTTCAAAATAACCGATTATGCGGAAAGACTTTTGAAAGACCTCGACAAGTTAACAGGTTGGCCAGAACACGTCAAAGCGATGCAGAAAAACTGGATCGGTGAGAGCAAAGGTGCCAAGGTGAAATTCAAAGTCGATGGTCTCGACCTCGACATCGAGATATTCACGACCAGGCCAGACACACTGTGGGGCGTCACTTTCATGGCGTTGGCGCCCGAATCACCGTTGGTGGAGCAAATCGTTCTGCCCGAACTCAAACACGATCTCGAGCATTTCCTGACTCGTGTGAGCACACAGGACAGACACAGAAGGGGTGCACTCGAAGCCGAGAAAGAAGGCTTTTTCACTGGAAGGTATGCGATAAACCCCGTGAACGGTGAGAAGGTCCCCATCTACGTGGCGAACTACATACTCATGGAGTATGGTACGGGCGCCATCATGGGCGTGCCAGCACACGATCAGAGAGACTACGAGTTCGCGAAGAAGTACAACTTACCGATAAGACAGGTCATAGAACCTTTCGAACCTTTCGATGAAGACAAAGCCTACGATGGTCCTGGGATCATGGTGAACAGCGGTCCTTTGAGTGGAACGAGAGTCCCCGAGGGCATAGAGAAGGTCATCGACTGGCTGGAAGAAAAAGGCTTGGGTAAACGTTCTGTGCAGTACAAGCTGAGAGACTGGCTCATATCGCGTCAGAGGTACTGGGGTGCACCGATACCCATCGTGTACTGCGAGAAGTGTGGTGTTGTGCCCGTGCCCGAGAAGGATCTTCCCGTGACACTGCCCTACGACGTCGAATTCCTGCCTACGGGTCAATCTCCGCTCGCACTGAAAGAAGAGTTCAAGAAGACAACCTGTCCGCGTTGTGGAGGTCCAGCAACACGCGAAGTCGACACGATGGACACCTTTGTCGATTCTTCTTGGTACTTTCTCCGTTACGTCAATCCCGATCTTGACGATGCACCGTTCAAGAAGGAAGACGTCGATTACTGGTTGCCGGTCGATCAGTACGTTGGTGGGGTGGAGCACGCTATACTGCACCTGCTCTATTCGAGGTTCATAACGAAGGTCCTGCACGACCTTGGATACCTCAGTTTCGACGAACCTTTCACGAACCTCTTCACTCAGGGCATGATTTACAAAGATGGCGCGAAGATGAGCAAGAGCAAGGGAAACGTCGTCTCGCCAGACGATATGATAGAGAAGTACGGTGCCGACACGCTCAGACTCTACATACTTTTCATGGGACCACCAGAGAAGGATGCGGAATGGAGCGACGCAGGCATCGAGGGCGTCCACAGGTTCATCAAAAGGGCGTGGAACTTGATAGACAAGATCGTATCCTTGAACGATCAAGGTTCTTCCGAGATGGGTCCCAGAGAAAGAGAACTGAGAAGGAAACTACACTCTGCACTCTTGAAGATCACCCAAGACATGGAAGGTGGCTTCAAGTTCAACACGGCGATCAGTGGTTTGATGGAACTCGTGAACGACGTGTCGGATTATTTGCAGGAAGTTCCACAGGAGCGGTGGCACGTATCTTTGTTGAAAGAGTTTGCCGAAAAGTTCGTTTTGATGATCTCTCCTTTCGCCCCACACTTTGCAGAAGAACTTTGGCACGCGATGGGTAAGACGACCTCCATCATGGAAGAAAGTTGGCCAATGTACGATCCAGAAGCACTGAAGGTGGAAGAAGTGGAGATCGCGGTGCAGGTGAACGGCAAGTTGAGAGACAGAATAAGAGTCCCTGTCGACGCAACGAAACAAGACGCATTGAAGATCGCGTTGGAGAGTGAGAAAGTCAAAAAGTTCTTGAACGGAGAGCCGAAAGACGCCATATACGTTCCAAAGAGACTTCTGAACATCATCGTGTGAGCGCGCATCTGCGCGCTTTTTTTATCGAGGTGTTGTCGATGTACGACGTGCTCATCAGGAACGGAATGGTCGTGGACGGAACTAACGGTCCATGGTTCTACGCAGATTTAGCCATCGAAGACGGAAAGATAGTCGAGATGGGAAAACTAAATCGAAGAAGAGCGAAAGTTGTGATCGATGCAAAAGGTATGTTCGTCTGTCCAGGCTTCATCGACATACACAGCCATTCGGACTTTTCGGCTTTCGTCAATCCTTTCTGCGAAAGCAAGCTCAGGCAGGGCGTGACCACGGAGCTCGTGGGAAACTGTGGTTATTCTTTGGCTCCCTTGATCGGTAGTGCGCTCGAAGAGACAAAGAATTACTACAGAGAGATGTACGGCGTCGAGGCTGGTTGGCAGAGCGTCTCAGAGTATCTGGATGCGCTTCAACGTGCAAGGCCAGCGATAAACTACGCAATGCTCGTCGGACACGGAACGATCAGAAAGTCGATCGTGGGATACGAAAACAGAAGACCAACGGCTGAAGAAATGAGAAGAATGAAAGACCTCGTCGCGCAATCCTTGAGGCAAGGTGCCTTCGGCCTGAGCACAGGTTTGATATATCCTCCAGGAAGTTTCGCAGAAACTGATGAGATAACAGAGCTCTGCAAAGTCGTCGCGAGATACAACGGTTTCTACGCCACGCACATGAGGAGCGAGAGCGCAAGATTGATCGAATCCGTCGAAGAGACGATCGAGATAGGAAAAAGGAGTAACGTCTCTGTTCAGATTTCCCATCACAAAGCCTGTGGTGAAAAGTACTTTGGCAAAGTGAAAGAGACTCTCAAAATGATAGAACAAGCTCGGAACGAGGGCTACGATGTCACGTGCGATGTGTATCCTTACACTGCCACGGCGACGGACCTCGACGCGATCCTGCCGGATTGGGTGCACGAGAACGGCACTGAGAGAATGCTGGAGAGACTGAAAGATCCAAAGATCAGAGAGAAGATAAAACAACAGATCGATCCGATCCAAAAGGCGATGGGTGGTTATGACAAGATACACATCAGCTATGTCGTGAGCGAGAAGAACAAACCGTTCCAGGGGAAGAGTCTCGCCGAGATCGCGAAGGTGCTCAAAAAAGATCCACTCGAAGCGGCTTTCGATCTGATAGTGGAGGAACGTGGTCGCGTGGGCATGATGAGGTTCGCCATGGACGAAGAGGACGTCAAACTCGTCATCAAAAGTCCTTATTCGATGATAGGATCGGACGGCAGCGCACTCTCCACTGAAGGTGTTCTATCCCAGGGCCATCCACACCCAAGGAACTTTGGCACCTTCGTCAGGGTCTTGGCACGTTATGTGAGAGAACTCAAGCTTTTGAGCGTTGAAGAGGCCGTGTGGAAAATGACAAGTTTTCCAGCAAGGAAGATCGGCATCTTGGACAGGGGTATCTTGAGACCCAAAATGACCGCTGACATCGTCATCTTCGATCTCGATCGAGTTCAAGAGCTTGCAACTTTCGAAGATCCGAAAAGATATCCGAAAGGCATCGTTCACGTTTTGTTGAACGGCGTGGTCGTCCTGCGCGATGAAGAGCTGACAGGTGAGAGGCCCGGCAGAGTGTTGAGAAAGTTCGGCAAATGAGGAGTGATCCCATGATCGATCTTCGTTCAGACACTGTAACGAAGCCAACGGCCGAGATGAGAAAAGCCATGGCGGAGGCAGAAGTTGGAGACGATGTGTACGGGGAAGATCCCACGGTGAACAGACTCGAAGAGCTGGCCGCAGAGATGTTCGGCAAGGAAGCGGCTCTTTTCGTTGCATCCGGAACTATGGGCAATCAGGTCAGCATCATGGCACACACCCAGCGCGGTGATGAAGTGATACTCGAAGCGGACAGCCACATCTTCTGGTACGAAGCAGGCGCAATGGCCGTTCTTTCAGGCGTGATGCCTCACCCAATCAAAGGTAGAAACGGCGCGATGGATCCAGACGAGGTTCGCAGAGCGATAAGACCCAAGGACATACACTTTCCGAGAACTTCCTTGATAAGCATAGAGAACACCCACAACAGGTCGGGTGGCAGAGTGGTTCCCATCGAAAACTTCAAAGCGATCTACGAGATCGCCAAGGAGCATGGAATAAACGTCCACGTCGATGGTGCGAGGATTTTCAACGCCGCGATCGCTTCGAACGTTTCAGTCAAAGAGTACGCCAAGTACGCAGACTCTCTGATGTTCTGCCTTTCCAAAGGTCTCTGTGCACCCGTCGGGTCGATCGTGGTGGGGAGCAAACAGTTCATAGAAAGGGCAAGAAAGGCGAGGAAAATACTCGGAGGTGGTATGAGGCAGGCGGGTGTTTTAGCTGCGGCCGGGATCGTCGCTTTGACCAAGATGGTTGACCGATTGAAGCAAGACCATGAAAACGCAAAATTCCTTGCACTGAAACTGAGAGAGATTGGCTATATGGTCAACCCAGAGGAAGTGGAAACCAACATGGTGATCCTGAGGACAGACAATTTGAGAGTCGACGCACACCAGCTATTGAAAACGATGAAAGAAAGAGGCGTCCTCGCCGTCGCTTTCTCAGACTCGTCGATACGGCTCGTGACGCACAACGACGTTTCGAGGAGCGATATACTGAGAGCGTTAGACGTGTTTGAAAAGTTGTTCAAAGAATTCAGACTTTGAAACTCAAGACTTGATCATCACCAACAACATTTTGAATTTCTCCAAGGCGCTCACCGCATGTGGTTCGTTCGCTGGCATGACGATGAAGTCTCCCGCCTTGAGATGGTAAGATTGACCGGATATCTTGATCTCGCACTCACCATCCAGAACGTACACCAGAGCGTCGAACGGTGCGGTGTGTTCCGAGAGGCGTTGAGATTTGTCGAAGGCGAAGATCGTAACAGTCCCAGTCTTCTTATCAATGATCGTTCTGCTCACGATCGAACCGTTTTGATACTGAACCAGTTCTGAAAGCCTTCCGCTTGATCTTTCAATTTGCATTCGTTCGCACCCTCCCAACGACGAGCGTACCATAATTTGAAAGATCGATTGAAACAAAACAAAAAGCGGGCGTTCGCCCGCCGTTCGATCTTTCATGTACGAAGTTTCTCAAATCACTCTCTCTTCTCGCGCAGGAGCATCGAGCCGCTCCTTTCTCTTGTCTTTTTCATTCGCTTTGGAAGGTGTGCAAGATTGAAGACCTCAATTTATTCTTTCTCCAACTTGAGTTCCGTAAATTCTCGGCCTCATCGACTCCACAGAGATTTCTCAGAGACAGTGAACTTCACAAAGAGGTCAACCAGCGCAGAGTATCAAGATCAAAGGTGAAATTCACGCCGTGTCCTTGACGGGGTAGACCTATCCCAATGCACGTTTCCACTCTCCCAGGATCCTGGTCGGCGCGCCCTCTTGTCCCATACAAAAATATACGGACGATGAAAAACTATGTTCGCCGATCCTCTTCTCCAAAAGCTAAACTCAGTCGTCTAAAACTGTGAAAGATGCCATCTGGAGCGAGCTACAATCTTGTGTTCTGACAAGTCTTGAACGTCCACACTAAGACAGCGTCTTTCATTCTACATAAATCATCTTCACCGTCATTCCACCATCGACCGTGAAGTTGACACCCGTTATGAAACCAGCTTTCTCGTCGTCTGCCAAGAAAACGCACAAATTGGCTATGTCCAGAGGATCACCGACCCGGCCAACAGGGTGTTGTTCATGGTCAATGGCTCTAAGCTGTGGTTCACTTCTCAGAGAAGCTTTTTTCCATCTCGATGTTTCAATCCATCCTGGGCTGATGCACACGACTCTGATTCTGTACTTAGCTAAGCTGATCGCCAGAGAGTGCGTCAGTGCGACGACGCCTCCCTTCGACGCCGAGTAAGGTTCCGTGTTTGGTTCTGACATGAACGCCCTCGTGCTGGCGATGTTGATAATGACTCCTCCGTTTCTCTTGATCATCTGCTCGGCACAGTAACGTGCGCAAATGTAAGGTCCTGTGAGATTCACCCTGATGACTCTCTCCCATTCCTCCAAAGTTCTTTCAAAGATGTTCTTTGTAGAACTTATCGCCGCGTTATTCACCAGAATGTCCACACCACCGTAGAGCTGGACGGTCTGTTCGACCATTTGCCTGACTGATTCTTCGCCAGAAACGTCAGTCCTAATGAACGTCGCCTCGTAACCTTTCGATTTCAGAATTTCCTCACGCTCGATGCCAGCCTCTTCGTCTATCTCGGCAATCACCACCCTCGCACCGTTCTCACAGAACAACTGAGCTATCGCGGCACCTATACCTTGGCCACCACCAGTCACGATTGCCACCTTGTCCTTCAGCATTTCCTCACCCCCAAGGGTTGTTGCTGAGTTATACAGTGGATCGCTCCTCCCCCAAGCAGTATCTCTCTCGCATACACACCCACGACTTTCTTTTCTGGGAATATCTCTTTGAATTTCTTGAGAGCCAGTTCGTCGTTTGGATCGTTGTAGATTGGAACGATGACACCGCCGTTTGCAATGTAGAAGTTCACATAAGAAGCTGAAAGTCTGTATCCAGCAGGCCTTCTGTGCGTCTTCTCGGAAAGATCAACACCGCTTGCCTCTTCCTCCGTCACATACTGCGGTGTCGGTTGGTGGATCAAATGAATCTTCAATCTTCTACCCTTCGCATCTGTTTCTTTCAACAGTATCTCATAGTTTTCTCTGCTTATTTCGTATTGTGGGTCACTCTTGTCATCGGTCCAGGTGAGGACCACTTCTGCGGGTTTTACGAACCTGCACAGGTTGTCCACATGTCCACTCGTTTCATCGTTGTACACACCACGCTTCAACCAGATGATTTTATCCACTCCAAGATAGTCTTTGAGTATCTGCTCTATCTGCTCTTTCGAAAGATCTGGGTTCCTGTTCGGGTTCAAAAGGCATTCCTCCGTCGTTATGAGAGTGCCCTCACCGTCGACGTCGATCGAACCACCTTCAAGAACCATCGGTGCTTCGTAGCAATCCAGCTCTTCAATGTCTGCCACCTTCAGTGATACGAGTTCATCCTTGTCCCAGGGAAAGTAAAGCCCACCCCACGCGTTGAATTTCCAGCGCACCGCTCGAACAACACCCTCGTCATTCACGACGAACGTTGGCCCGATATCGCGCATCCATGCGTCGTTGCTCGACAGCTCGACCACCCTCACGCGCGGTGATAGTCTCGATCTCGCGTTGAAGTATTGTTCGTGAGAAACACACATCGTGACTTTTTCGAACTGACTGATCGCTTCGGCGACCTTCACGTAAGCTTCCTGAGCAGGTTTCGCACCACATCTCCAGTTGTCGGGCCTTTCTGGCCAGATCATCCAGCACTTCGCGTGCGGTTCAAACTCCGCAGGCATTCTGAAACCATCGACTCGTGGGACACTTCTCAGCACGTTCACAGTGGATCACTCCCCAGTTCACAATCAATTTACAAGTTCAACCTGAACCTACCCCGAAACTGTATCGTCTAAGTTATGGAACCAGGGCAAGACCCCCCACCCTCCTTTGACGACATAGATACACTGATAAAACTGTTCTTGGGCGATCGAAAGATCGCCCTTATTTTTTGTTTTCTTCTTTATTCTACCAATTCTCGACCTCCCCACCAGCAACCGTTAAAATATCTTGGGAGGGATAGCTGTGATGATCAAACACATGAACGAGATTGAACCGCAAGAACTCTTGAATGGAGAGGTTCTGAAGAGAGTTTTCATAAGCAAAGACGAAGCCCCCACATTTGTCATGAGGTTGTTCACGCTCCAATCCAACGCATCCACGCCTCTTCATTCTCATCCCTGGGAACATGAAGTTTTCGTGGTCGAAGGTAGACTGAAAGTGGTATGCGATAATGGCGAAACGATCGTTGAAAAAGGACACTTCGTTTACGTATCACCCAACGAGTTGCACCAGTTCGTCAACGTTTTCGAAGGCCCGTCCTCCTTCATCTGCGTGGTACCGAAGGAAGGGGAAGTTTGAAAAGAGATTTCGAATTTTTCTCTGGTATCGATCCTTCTTGGACGGGCAAGTACCCCACGGCTGTCACGGTATTGGACAGAGGCTTGCACCTCGTTGACTTCGTCTACAGCGAGAAGATAGATGAGATCTTAGAGCCGTTGAGAACATATCCGAACAGCGTCGTTGGAGTCGATGCACCTTTGATCGTCACAAACGAATCTGGTCACAGACCGAACGAAAGAGAGTTTCTCAAACACTTTGCGAGGTTCGGTCTTTCGCTCTATCCAGTGAACAAGAAGAGGTATCCTTTCTTCTTTCCCGAACTGCTGTATGAGCGCTTGAATCAGATTGGTTACAGCTTCGAATCTGGCAACATCTTCGAAGTTTATCCCCACGCAACGATCATGGTGCTGTTCAACGATATGAAGGTGTTCCACTACAAAAGAGTCAAGGCGAAAGAAAGATTTAAAAAGCTTCGCTGGTTGGAAGGAAAACTCAAAAACTTTGTTGAAATACCGGACAGTTTTTGCATACCGAAGGACAACCTCAAGGCCTACGAAGATTTCTTAGATTCGCTGGTCTGTGGTTTGACCGTGGCGCTCGCAAGAGAAAAGTCTTACCTAACGTTCGGTGACGAGGAAACTGGAATCATGCTGGCACTGGATAGCTTTCGCGAATAAAAAAGAGGAGGGCGGGGTGGCCCTCCTCCTCTTTGTGTCTATCGATCAGTATTCTGGTGGCATCGATGGCGTTTCTTTCTTCTCTTCGGGTTTCTCGACAACGAGCGCTTCCGTTGTCAACAACATACCCGCGATCGATGCAGCGTTCTGCAGTGCGCTCCTTGTGACCTTCGCTGGGTCTATGATTCCAGCTTTGAACATGTCGACGTATTCGCCCTTGAGTGCATCGAAACCATGGCTGAAGTCTTTCGAGCTCAGAACTCGCTCCACGATAACTGCACCGTCGTAACCTGCATTCTCGGCGATCTGCCTGATGGGTGCCTCGAGAGCTTTGTACACGATCGAAGCTCCGATCTTTTCGTCACCGTCGAGTTTGCTCATGACTTCCTCTACAACTTTTCTGGCCCTCAACAGCGTCACTCCACCACCGGGAACGATGCCTTCCTCGACAGCAGCCCTCGTCGCGCTCAGAGCGTCCTCGATCCTGTGTTTCTTCTCCTTCAGTTCGGTCTCCGTCGCGGCTCCAACTTTTATGACGGCTACTCCACCGGCGAGCTTCGCCATCCTTTCCTGCAACGTCTCCTTCTCGTATTCCGATGTCGTTTGCTCAATCTGAGATTTGATCTGCGCGATCCTCTTCTTGATCTCCTCAGGCTTACCCTTGCCACCGATGATGATCGTGTCGTCCTTCTTGACCCTTACCAGATCAGCCCTACCGAGATCCTCGAGCGTGACATCTTCGAGGTTTATGCCAAGCTCGTCGCTTATCACGGTTCCACCGGTCAGTATAGCGATGTCCTGGAGCATGGCCTTTCTCCTGTCACCGAAACCGGGTGCCTTGACAGCGCAGGCCATGAGTGTGCCCTTGAGCTTGTTTAGAACCAAAGTCGTCAACGCTTCACCTTCGACGTCTTCTGCAATGACGAGGATGGGTTTACCGGTCTGCGCAACTTTTTCCAAAATCGGTATCAAAGGTCTCACGGCACTGAGCTTCTTGTCGGTGATCAGTATGAACGGTTCTTTCAATTCGACTTCCATCTTTTCCGCATCGGTGACGAAGTAAGGTGATATGTAGCCTCTGTCGAACTGCATACCTTCTGTGAACTCAACGTAGGTCTCGAGCGTCTTGGAATCCTCGACTGTGATGACTCCATCTTCTCCCACTTTGTCCATGGCCTCTGCGATCAGTTCCCCGATCTCCGGGTTGTTCGCACTTATGGATGCGACGTGCGCTATGTCTTCTCTACCCGAGAGTTTCTTCGCGTTATCCTTGATGAACTTGGCAACCGCTTCGGTGGCCTTGTCAATTCCACGCTTGAGAAGTATTGGGTTAGCACCTGCAGCAACGTTCTTCAAACCTTCTCTGATCATCGCCTGTGCCAGCACCGTGGCAGTGGTCGTACCGTCACCGGCGACGTCGTTGGTCTTGGAAGCGACTTCCTTGACGAGTTGCGCTCCCAAGTTTTCGAACTTGTCCTCAAGTTCTATCTCCTTAGCGATCGAGACTCCATCGTTCGTGATGGTCGGAGAACCCCAGCTCTTTTCGATTACGACGTTCCTGCCCTTTGGCCCAAGCGTGATCCTCACAGCATCGGCAACTTTGTTAACTCCTCTTTCGAGCGCTCTGCGAGCTTCCTCATTGAACTTCAACAGTTTGGGCATGGTTTCTCCCTCCTCTCAACCTTCGATTTTCGCCAGTATATCGTTGGCATCAATTATGATGTAGTCGACATCGTCAATCTTGATTTCCGTACCTGCGTACTTGGAGTAGATGACCTTATCGCCGGGTTTCACATCGATGTTGTCAACCTTTTCTCCAACTGCGATGACCTCAGCCTTCATAGGTTTTTCCTTGGCCGAATCGGGCAGAACAATCCCACCTTCAGTTTTCTTCTCCTCCTTGATGGGCTTGATCAAGAGTCTTTCACCAAGCGGTACAACCTTCATGGGCACGACCTCCTTTCAAATTTTATCACTCAATATCATTGAGTGCTAATTATAGAATACACCACTTTGGTTTACAAATCAAGAGGCGATTTATGGACTTTATCGCTGAATATTCGCGAATAATGCCAATTATTCCGAAATATGCACCAGATAGCCCCATTTTCTCTCGAAAACTATCACTTCAATGGTAAAATTTGTTCAATGTGGAGGTGAGAATGTGAGCAGAAAGTACATCGTAAAAGAGTACGTGCTGGCCACGATCGGTGTAATCATCACCGCCGTTGGAGTAGTTTCGTTCTTGATCCCAAACTTCATTGCCGCAGGTGGCGCAAGTGGTCTTGCGATCGTTCTGAACAGGCTCGTGGGATTTCCTGTGGGCGTCTGGATGTACATCATAAACGCCACGCTGTTTCTCATCGGTTTCATCACGATGGGCAGAGACTTCAGTGTGAAAACTATATATTGCACCTTCCTTCTCAACTTCATGATAGATTTTTTCGACAGGATAGTTCCGATCCCCAGATACACGGAAGATCTGATCATCGCTGTTCTTTTCGGAGACATCATCACCGCCGTTGGCATGGCGCTCACTTTCACGCAGAACGCTTCCACAGGTGGTACTGACATCATTGCACGCATCTTCAACAGATTCTTCGCCGCACCTATGGGTACCACACTGTTGATCGTCGATCTGTTCATAGCGGTGTTCGCCGGCGCAGTCATGGGTTCCAAACTCGGTATGTACGCCATCCTGGCTATAATGGTGAACGGAATGATGATAGACTTTGTTCTGAAGGGCATCGAATCTTCGACGCAAGTTTTGGTAATTTCGGAAAAACATCGAGAAATCGCCAGCTTCGTTCTGAACGAGCTGCACAGGGGCGCGACGTACATAGAAGCCAAAGGTGCCTACACTGGCAAGGACAGAAAGATATTGCTCATAGTCCTTAGGAGGAGGGAACTTGGAGAACTTGTATCCTTCATTCGGAAACTCGATAAGAGTGCGTTCATAATAATAAGCGAGGCTCGACACGTGATCGGTGAAGGTTTCCAGAACATAGGAAACGTGTTCTGAGGGGAGTGAAAGCTTGAGGACATTTTCCAATATCCTGTTCTACGCTGGTTCCATCGTTTTACTGTTTGCCATAATAAGCTTCGAACTTGGCTTGAAGGCCATGAAGAACAAAGAGGATGAGAAGATGAAAGGTCACAACAGAAGAGGCTGGAAAGCTTTGTTGATAACAGCTGTTCTGTATGGGCTTTCTTTTCTCACCGCGTACTTCGCCTGAAACATCGTGATAAAATCATTTTAGTACGGTGAAAAGGACGGTGCGCATTGTGGTGAGAAGAGATCTCGGAATAGACCTTGGTACTGCGAACACGCTCGTGTACATGAAGGGCAAGGGCATCGTCATAAACGAACCTTCAGTCGTGGCGATGAACGCCGACACGGGTGAAGTCATCAAAGTCGGTCTCGAAGCGAAGATGATGCTTGGAAAGACCCCCGCTTCGATCGTCGCTGTGAGACCCCTGAGAGATGGAGTGATAGCCGACTACGATGTGGCGCTGGCGATGCTCAAATACTTCATAGGTAAAACGAGAACATCCATCGCTTTTTTCAAACCGAGGGTCGTCATAGGTGTTCCCATAGGCATCACCGATGTTGAAAAGAGGGCGATACTGGAGGCGGGTCTGGAGGCAGGTGCAGCCAGAGTGTTTTTGATAGAAGAACCCATGGCGAGCGCGATCGGGCTCGGGCTCGACGTCGAAGAACCCAACGGGAACATGATCGTCGACATCGGTGGTGGAACGACAGAAGTTGCCGTAATATCGCTCGGCAGCATCGTGGTGTGGGAATCGATAAGGATAGCTGGAGACGAAATGGACGAGGCCATCGTTCAGTACGTTCGTGAAACGTACCGAGTGGCCATCGGTGAAAGAACGGGCGAAAGGATAAAGATAGAAATAGGCAACGTCTTCCCATCTCCCGAGTACGACGGTCTGGAAACGATCGTTACTGGTATAGATCTGTCGACAGGACTGCCTCGAAGGATCACCATAAGAGGTGGTGAGGTCAGGGAAGCCCTGATGGTGCCTGTGAACGCCATCATCGACGCGATCAAAACCACGCTCGAGAAAACCCCACCCGAACTGGTCACGGACATCGTCGAGAGGGGTATAGTCACGAGTGGGGGCGGTTCACTCACCAGGGGCATGGACAAGCTCATAGAAAAAGAAACCGGAATCAAAGTGGTCAGAGCCGAAGATCCCATGAGCAGTGTTGCGATCGGCGCGGGCAAAGTCCTCGACAAAGTCGACATTCTGAAGAAGCTTCAGCAGGTAGACTGATGAGCAACCGTCAAGTGAACCTTTTCATCGCCTATATGTTGATCTTTACGACCATCTTTGCACTGAATGCCGTCTTTCAGGCGAAGCCGGCGAGGTTTCTTTTTCGCTTCGTTCACATCGCCGTTTACCCCGCGAATGCTTTGAGATACACACTTCACAAGCTCAAAGAAGCGATCGTGCTCGTTTTCAACGTCGCCGAGCAACAGACCGTCGTAAAGATCAACGACGTCACTTTCGAACAGTCCAACACCGTCCTTGGCCTAAGGCAGAACTATTTGATCGCAACGGGACGGGCGAAAGCCGGCGACATTGCGATAGATGCGATGAACAATCGTTTTGTCGGAATCGTTCGATACGTGAGTGACCATGTGTGCTGGATCGAACCGTGGGACTCTGCTCTGTTCTCAATGCAGGTGAGTGTAGAATCGAGCCAGGTGACTATAGAAGGCGAGATCTCTGGTGGAACGAGATTGAAGATCTACGAAGATGTGGACGTGACGGGTTTCACGGTGAGGGTTTCTGAGAACTTCACGAATGGAAAACTTCTGAGAGAGATGAACTGCGATAAGCTCGGAACGGTCGTTGGCAGACAGGGAGATTTTTTCTTAGTCAAGATCGATCCTGTTCGCCCGACTCGCTTGTGTTATCTTCCGGGGTATTGACCAGCTGTTGCATGATCTGAGACAGAAGCTTGGCGTCTTCTTCGCTGTACTGCTCCTTTTCCTCCATCTTCCTCAGCACGGAGAACGGATCTTCTCCAACCAGAGTTTCCGACTCTTTCCTCTCTCCCTCTTTAGACTCTTTAGAAATTATCTCTTGAACTATACTCTCGATCTGAGCCTCGAGCTTCCGCAGTTCTTCGTCCGCCTCAAAATCGATAACTCTCTTACCCTGTTCCAGATCTTTCGAAACCACATCGATGCTCTGGAGCTGGCGTTCGAGTCTTTCTTCCGCTGTGAGTTCTCCTTCTTCAGTGCCGACTTTCTTTGCCCTCTTCATCAGTCTCAGTAACAGGAAGGTTGCGGCAAAACTTATAATGAAGACCCCAATGACGAGGAACAGAGACGTGCTTTTTTTTGTAGCTTGTGGTTGTGTGGTAGTTGGAGGTGGAATCCTCGCTCTCAACCATTCCAACCATTCTTCACTGGCTTTTGAGCCCTCGCGTATCACCTTCAGTATGCTTGCCGCCACGGCGTTGCTCGATTCGTACGGTTCCAGATAAGACCTTGCTTTCGCATAGTCCTTGATCATGAAAGCGCACACGCCCATCCTCAGTTTGATCAGAGGATCGTACGATTCTATTCTCGGCTCCAGCTTCAACGCCGTTTCGAACCATTCCAGCGCCCGTCCGTAATCGCCTTGTGTGTAAGCATTCAAAGCGGATTTGTAGTATTCCAGAGCGTTCGAAAAAGCCAGAATCGAAACCAAAACCAGCAGAACCACCGCGTACCTCATCAATCATCCCTCACTTCAGTTTATACACCTCCACGCGTGACTGCGATAGTACGTAGATCTTGTCGGCTTCAACAGCGATGTCTTCCACTGCAGTCGGGAAAGAATGATAGACCGATCTCAAAGTGAGCTTCGAAAGATCGAAGACGAAGAGGCTGGAAGTGCCAAAGATCAACACGGTATTGCCCAGCAAGAGAAACTCTTTTGGATCTATCCATCCTTCCGCACCCCAAACGTACGTTCCACTTTTGAGATCGTAGACGAGCAAACTGTAGCTTCTCAATCCCACAAACAACAGATCCGATACCATCAGACAGCTTGTGAAGTCGACCGATCGTCCCTCGATCTTCAGCTTCGACGCATCGAGCAGTTTCCTCAGTTTCCCTCCAGACAGTTCGTAAATCTCTCTGTTGGTCATCAGCAGAGTCGAAGAACTTTCCACGAACCTGCCATAGACTCCCGAAACACTTTGAACTGCTTTCCAGCCGTTCTCCCATTGCGCAAGAACCAATCCTTCCTTCACCCTCAGCAGTGCAAACACACCATTCTCAATGACCAAAACATCCTCTGTGTTCGCCGTGTCTATTTTCGCAAGTTCCAACACCCTGTTTCCGTCAAAGAAATACGCACTCTCGTTCGAAACGAAACCCAAACCCGTTTTCAACGAGTGTACGTATCGAACCGTGCCGGATTTGACCTTTTTTCCTTCGCTGTAGAGACCATCGCTGAGCACGTAGAAGAGCCTTCCCACAGCAAAATGAACGCTTGAAACGTTGCCCAGATTGAGCGTTTCGATCTTCGTGAGGAGTTCGGAGCGTTCAAACCTGTTCGGTAGAATGATACGCCTTTGAACGGCCTCTTCTTTCTTGGCCTGATTCGTGGTTGACTGAGTAACTTGTTCCGGTTTAACTATTCTTTCTGCTTGCTGAGCCTGAGGAGATCTTTCCGGGTAGGTTTCCTCCCTGTATGCTGGAACCTCGATACGCGTTTCTGCGAGAAACTTCTTCAACGTATCGTGAAAAACCGGATCGAGATAACAATCGAAGAAAGAGCCTTTCAGAACGAGTTTCTGTGCTCCTTCCAGAAAGGCGCTTTCGTGAGTCACCACACCATCGCCTTTGCCAGCAACCAGCTCAGGATAGAACACTTCAAGTTGCGTTCCTCCAACATCGATCGAGGCTGGAGGCGAATTTCCCACCGCGACGAGGTACCTCACATCTTTTCTCGCAGTCTCGTTGAGTTTCTTCAACAGTTCCGAACCGGTAAGGATCTCCGCATAAACAGGTCCGAGCGCTTCGAGGTAGTACAACAGATGAGATTTCATCGCATCCACCATGAAACGATCGACGCCGAAGCTGTTTGCCACAACCTGAGAATCTTTTCTGTAAAGCAACGTACCATAGTAGAGAGGATTCACAACGTTGGTTCCCCCGTTCGGTGGACTCACGAGGACCAAACTTCGAACGTTCTTGACCTCTGGGTGCAGTTCAACTGCGAGCCTTGCTATGATGGCCCCGACGCCGTGCGCAACGATGTCAAAGTCGAAGTTCCTGAGCCTCACCAGTTCCATAGCGAGTTTTTCCGCTTCAAAGAGCAGATAACTTGGCATTCTGGTCTGTGCGAAGCTGCGAAAGGAGTTCATGTACGAAACTGAACGCGTAGCCGCAACGGGATAGTCGTAGTACATGATCGTTCTGTTTGGAAAAAGCTCACCCCAGAAGTTCGCCGAATCGTGAGAGGAATTCACAAAACCAAGAAAGCCTCTGTCCGTATCCGGCACGAGCAGAAGGACAGGTTCTGTGCTTTTGGATCTTTCGATCAACAACTGAAGGCCCAGCTTTTGTTTCTCCGGAACGTCCGCGATTAAACCGATCATCGATGTGTGAAACGCCTGCGCCTCAACGTACGGTCCCTTTTCATCAACACCCATCGATGCCCCACCGAAGACCCTGTAAACGGGCTGGCTGGGATCTGGAACGTAGGCCAATCTCACGTTGGCGTAATCTGCACCAAGGTAGAGATCCCTCGGTAGTCTGTAGACGATCCTGATCGGTCTCATTGCGAACTCGTCAACGCCGTCCGAGGGAGACACATCGTAGAGATCACCAACAAACATGCTTGAAATCATTTGCGGCAGAGTTTCTCTCGGAACGCGTTTCACGATGAAACTCTTTCTAACGCCGTACGCACCGTCCGGTACAACGATAGACAGGGGAACTGAAGTTTCCTCTTTTGCCCCGCTCAGCACGACACTTCTGTTCGCGTAGAACCGCCACAAAAAAATTGCCGCGACAACCGCGACCACCACGAGGACAGCTATCAGGAGCAATCTTCTTCTGAAGATCGAAAGGAACAGTTCAGAGAACCTCATCTCTTCACCTTTTCGCCAGATCTTCGAGCAATTTATGCACGCTTTTGAGTCTCAGCTTCCCGAGCTGGCGCATTATAGACCTCAATAACTTATCGGCGAAAATCTTGCTTTGCTCAAGACCGAGGATCTTCACAACGGTGGGTTTACCGAGCGCCACGTCTCTACCAACGGGCTTGCCAAGCTTGCTCTCATCACCACACGCATCTTTGATATCATCCTGAACCTGAAACCATATTCCCAGAGCTTCGCCAAGCTTTGAAAACCTCTCGGCAAGATCGAATTTACCGGCGAGTATAGGCCCGCTGGCGAAGCAAAACGAAAAAAGAGCACCAGTTTTCTTGGCGTACATTCTCAGCACTTCGCCAAGATCCGGGCTCGCACCTGTGTACTCCACATCCAAAGCTTCCCCAACGAGCACCTGGTAGGTCGAACGTGAGAAGTATCGAAAAAGCATTTCCTTCTTTCTCGGTTCGGCAGGAGAATCGCTGAGCACGCAGAACGCTCTCAGCATGAGACCATCCCCCGCGAGGATGGCCGTGTCGTTACCAAAAACCACGTGGCACGAAGGCTTTCCCCTCCTCAAAGGAGAATCGTCGATCTGTGGTAAATCGTCGTGAATCAAAGACGCCGTGTGGAACAACTCCACCGCGAGCGCTGGATGCCATACGAGTTCAACTGGGACGTCCAGATCGTTGCAGATCGACCAGATAAGAAGCGGACGGAACCTCTTACCGGGTGTTAGAACGCTGTAAGCTATCGCCCGCTCCACTCGGCAACAAGCTTCCTTTATCTCTTCCCGCAAAAGTTCTTCGAACTCTTTCAAAAATTCAGTCTCTGTCTTCCTCATCTTCCTCTTTCGGCTCGTCCCTCAGCATCTTCTTGAAGGTGTCGATGTCAAGGTTCTCAACGAACTTCTTGAACTCCTCGTCGCTCGCCTCTTCGGACATCTCAAGATCTATGGCGTGCTCATCCACGATCTCGTTGCTCACGTAGATGGGAACATTTTTCTTGACCGCAAGCACGATGGAATCTGAGGGTCTTGCATCCATCTCTATGATCGCCTGATCTTCTGGTTCCTCCTCCTCTCCCTCGATCGCTGCCAAATCCCTTATGACCAACGTGGCGTAGTAGACGTTCTCCTTAACGCTGTGTATGACGATTCTCTCCAGCTTCGCATCGAGTGCATCGAGTAGGTTGAGTATCAGATCGTGGGTCAGTGGTCTTGGAAACTCGAAGCCTTCCAAACTCATGGCCAACGCGTTAGCTTCGCACGCCCCGATCCAGATTGGCAAGACTTTGTTCGTGCCTTCGATACCCAAAATGACCACGGGAGAGTTGTGCACCTTGTCGAGGACGAGCGCCTTGACCCAAGCCTTCCTCATCGGAGATCACCCCCTGTGAGAACTCCTGAGTTCCTCCACTCCAGCCCTGACGATGTTTTCGACCGCTTTCGCCAGTTCGACTTCGTTCTCGAACTGACCAGGATCGATCGGTGGATGAACCTTCATCAAAACTGTGCCTGGATTAAGAATGAGACTCTTCTTCGGCACCAAGAACATTGTACCCCATATGGAGACGGGCAACACTTTCACGTTGAGCTTCTTTGCCACCTTGAAAACAGCCGTCTTGAACTCGCGAACCGAACCGTCTTCACTCCTTGTGCCTTCTGGAAAGATCAAGAAAGACTCCCCATCTTTCAACAACTTCATGATCTTCTTTATGACTTGCGCACCTTCGGCGGGGTTCTTCCTGTCCAGGAAGACACCTTTCAAGAATTTGACGTACCAGCTCACGCCAGGCACCCACGCCAGCTCTTTCTTCGCGACCATTGGCAAAGGATCGATGTAGCCCAGTATCAGTGGTATGTCCATCAAACTCTGGTGGTTCGGTGTGACGATGTAGTTGGTGTCTGGTTTGTAGTTCTCTAAACCCTCTGCTATCACCCTGCAGAACATGAACCTGAACGTGTTCTTGCCGAAGAGCTTCACCTGCTTGAGAACGAACCTCCTCGCCTTATGCTCGCCAATGAAGAATCTCAAGATCCATCCCAGAAACAACACCAGTGCTCCCATTATGACAACGTAGATGACCGCCGAAACGAGAAAGTAAATCGTCACAAGAATTCTTTTCAGTTCGCACCACCTCGGATCTTTATCCTCTCAAACCTCATGGTGGCAAGATCTATCAACATCAGTTCGTTCACCAGATTCGTTGTGCCATCGCAGATCAACTTGACCACTTCGTTCACTTGCAGTGAAGCCATCAACGTCACCAAAGGTGGATAAACCTGCCTGATCGAGCTTTCTTTTGGAGCAGCCGAGAAAACATGCCTCAATCTGATTGAGCCTGGCAGGATGTTCATCAGTTGGCCGCAGTATCCTTCAACACCCGCGTGAACGAGCGGAATTCGTTTTTTCTCGCAGAGAGTATCGAGGGTGAATTTCGACTCGAAGTTGTCCAGACAATCGACCACAACATCGACAGAAGGAAGACAGAAATCGAGATCGATCCTGACGTGCATCGGAACTATTTCGCAGCGTGGATTTATCTGAGAAAGCTTTTTCTGTGCAACCTCCACTTTTCTTTTACCAAGATCGGATCTGTCGTAAAGGATCTGTCTGTTCAAATCCGGTTCGTCCACAACACCGCTGTCGAGCAGATAAACGTGACCGACACCGAGGCGAACCAACAGTGTAGAGACTGTACAGCCGAGCCCGCCAACGCCCGCAACCAAGACTCTCGCATCGAAGAGCTTGTTCAGACAATCACCGAGCAACTGACTGTGACGCTGAAACATCTCAGCCACCACTGACGGGAACGAAGATCACCAGTTCTCCGTCCCAAACGCTTGAAGGTGAAAGATCAACCACGTTCACACCGTTGAGCAGCGCGATGACCCAGCTCTTTCTCACCGAGCCATCCTGTTCCACGACAAGGTACGCACTGTCGTCGTTCACATCCAGCTTCACTCTTTTACCAGAAGCTTTGGAGATCTGTTCGAAGATCTCTTCTTTCTTTCCGGGTTTGACCTCGATCTCTTTCAAACCCACCATCGTATCGGCCAAGTTCGAAAATCTCACGCGCATTCTCTCACCTTCCGATTTATTATACCTTTGATGTGTCCGGCGAGTTTCGACGTAGACGTGGCTTTGAAGTGTGAACCCTCGCTTAGACTGTGAAACATGTCGGCAGAATCGAAGCTGAAGAAAAACAACCCTCGAGGCAAAAATATGCCTTGTTATAATAAGATTACCACATCGATGCCTTAGGAGGGTGTTAGAATGTGGCGCTTCTTTGTAGTATTTTGCCTGACATCGATACTCTTACTCGTTAGTTGCGGAGCTCCAGTTGCTCCGAACAATCCGCCGAATGTACCGAGCAATCCCAATCCAGCGAACAACGAAACAGGTGTCTCGACAACCACCACGCTTTCATGGACCTGCAGTGATCCAGACGGAGACAGCTTAACGTATGACGTCTACTTCGGTACGAGTCCAACTCCTCCACTTGTTCAATCGAACTACACTTCGACAACTTACAATCCAGGCACGCTGAACTACGGCACAAAATACTACTGGAAGATCGTTGCAAAAGATAGCAAAGGCGGAATCACAGAAGGTCCTGTGTGGAACTTCACAACGATGAGCTTGCCCTCCGGAAGTCTTTCGGAGGAAAGAAAATTCCAGGTTTCACTGAACTCGGCGAGCGGTCCGATCTACTCTTCCCCTACGATGGATCGAAACGGAAATCTTTATCTTGGGACGCAAGGCGGACTTGTGAAGATGGACTGCAACGGCAACTTGATCGGATCGGCTCCAACTGCTTCTCCGGTTTGGTCATCTCCCGTGGTCGATTGGACGGCGAACAAGGTCTACTTCGCAGATATAAACGGTAACTTGTTCGCATTCGGAAATGGGAGTAGACAGATAACTAACAACACCATATACTCCACACCTGTGATCAAAGATAATAACATTTACGTGGTCGATCTTACAGGAAACGTTTTGCGTGTGACGCCCGATCTCAACAGTTCTCAAACGCTCGTCTCGCTTCAACGTGAGGTCAGGTCAAGTCCAGCCGTTTTGGGCAACAAGTTGTTCGTTGCGAGCGTGGATGGAAGAGTGTGTGCAGTTGATCTGGCAAGCGGCACAAAGCTGTGGGACAAGTCATTCAACGATGAGAAATTCTACGGTGGCTTTGCGATCGATGAGAACGGTAATCTTTACATAGCAGGTAAAAGACTCTGGTGCTTGAAATCGAGCGATGGATCTGTGAACTGGTCTTACGAGTTGGACGGTCAAGCCTATGCAAATCCGGTCATCTCCAGCAACGGTGTGATATACATAGGCGATATCTCTGGTACCTTGCATGCGGTGGATCTCAACGGCAGTCGAAGGTGGACAAAAACCGAATTGCGTTCAATTGTTTCCTCAGCAGTAATAGGGGACAACGGCATCGTGTACGTTTGCAGCGATTGGATATTCGCGATCAACCCGTATGATGGCTCCATAATCAGTAGTTTAGAGCTCCAAAATTTCGTTGAATCGAATCCAATCCTGCATTTTGGGAAAATATACGTTGCCGATGAAGCGGGGTACTTCTATGTGATAAGGGCCCTGAGTGAAACGATAGAGGATCCTGAAACTTCCTGGCCTATGTTCCAAAGAGATTGGTACCACACGGCAACAAGATGAATTGTGGGGGTGAACTGAATGAGAAAGGCTTGGTTGATCGTCTTAGTAACTTTGCTTTTGCTGACAAGTTGTATTCAAAAACCGAACCAGACCCAGACCAAAGATGAAGGTGAGTTCCCTTACGCCCTCGGTTACAGACCGCTTCCGGAAGATTTTGTGAAATGGTGGTTCGATAACCTTGAGGACATAAAGAGCGGAAGAATAGACGTCATCCATTGGTCTGGTGAAACAAAGCTCATAGCGAACTCACAGGACATAGCGAGAACCCAAAGGCTGTTGGAGAACCCCGAACTGACGGCCCTACCTCCATCTTACCTCGCACCTCACACGCCACCTAAAAATCAAGGAGAAAATAAAACATGTTGGGCTTTCGCGACGGTGGGCTCACTCGAAAGCGCGCTTCTAACACAGTTGAGCCCTTCAGAGCTGGTCTCTATTTACCCTTTCCTCGATCCAAGCGTGCCAGATCTGTCAGAGCAGTTTTTGGCATATTATAACATTGCTTTCCATGTCGAGAAGACGCCATCTGGCTACAGAGTGACTTGTCAAGAAACAAACCAGGATGTCGGAGGAAATCGGTTTTGCTCTATGTACAACCTGATTCGCCGTGGGGTGCCGATTGAAAGCGATTTTCCCTATATTCCGGATAAAAACCCCTGGATAAAATGGAACGCCACGAACAACGACTGGAAAAGGCACCTTGTAAGGTCGAGTGAAACTGTGTTCATTGGGGATTACAGTAATTTTGGTGAATATGTTAACTACATTGAAACTATCAAAAGCGCGATCATGAACTATGGAGCTTTAGCGGTTAGTTTTCAGGTATATTCTAATTTCTATACCTATTTTGATTCTACTAATGTTAAAGTATACACTGGACCCGGTCAAGGAGACACGTGGGAAGGAGGGCACGCAGTCCTCTTGGTTGGTTGGATAGACTTCTTTCTAGACCCAGCTTCGGGCTATTCTGGCCCCATTTGGATCTTGAAAAACTCATGGGGGACCAACTGGGGTCGCAGTCTCAAAGACTATGGTTTGAGCGACGATGAAACGAAGGGTTACTTTGCCCTGCCGATGATAACTCAAGAAGAATTCGCAAGCAAAAATTGCCCAGATTGGAAGATCGAAAGTTATTTCATGGCCGTTCCCATCGTCGATCAACAAAAGCCCTACGTGATCTTGGCAG
>Ga0071330_1105099_pt1 | contig 104188 bp, 105 predicted proteins | sample GBScel77sediment_FD_63802 | JGI IMG/M metagenome (GOLD analysis project Ga0071330, IMG submission 63802) | Hot spring sediment microbial communities from Great Boiling Spring, Nevada - Cellulolytic enrichment Sediment 77C v2 (version 2) | ecosystem: Environmental > Aquatic > Thermal springs >...
GGTATTAGAGAAATACATTCCGCCCGAGAAGTTACCGACGCATGGAGAGCTAGTATTCTGGGGAGGCTTTGTCCAGCTGATATCAGAGGATGCTCCCATGAGCGAGATACTTGAGTATGCCTGCTGGGGCCACAAAGTTGGATTGCCTTTGACGTTCGAGGAGCTAGGATTTAAGCCTGGTGAGCCAGACGATGAACTATTGTGGAAGGCTGCTGAGAAAGCTGTAGGACCTGGTACCACCATACACACAGAATTCTACATGAACATGGGTGCTAAGGAAATAGGACCGTACAAGAACATAGTAGACCCGGTAGAGCACATATTCTATTCGATGAAGGCAGCTGACGAGATGGGCAAGAGGATTGCATCGCAGGTCCCGAGAGTTCCTTACGAAGCTAAGTGGGTACCATACGACGCGTTCATGAAGAAGCACTGAAACGCAAAACCTCATTTTATTTTTTTATACCATAACAAGTTTATTTGATATATTTCAAGGTATAAAAGGCCCCTTGATTTTATAAAATATGCAGTATTCATCATGAAGACTATAGGTATAGTGGCAAGTCATGCAACGGAATCCCGCGTAACCGTAATACTCAACGAGGGTATGGAGAAAGAGGTGGAAAGCGAAAGTCTAGTTTTGGTTGAGAATAGGAACGGCGGCAAGATACTCGCAGTATGCAGGAGTGGTATTGGTGTAAACGACGTGCTAAGGGCAACAACGTATTCTCCTGGTGTCGCTTATGCAAAAACGGGAAGGCAGCCAAGTACTGCCAAAGAGTTTTTCGGCTTTAATCTTGTTATAATCGGTGACGTATCGAGGGGTAAGATTGAACAGAACAAGCATATAATAGTGCCAACATCACCTGTAAAGCTTTTCGAAAAGCATGATGACCCGTTCTCTTATTTTGGCCCTCACAACCTAAAAATAGGACACTATAAAGATGTGGTAAACTGGAAGGTACCCGTACGCGATGAATACATACCATACCATATAGGCGTATTTGGTGTGACAGGTTCAGGGAAGTCCTTCTTTTGTAGGTATGAGCTGATTCCGCTGCTCAGGGAGGCCGGTTATGATGTGTTGGTCTTTGATTGGAAAGGTTCCGACTACGCTCCTTACTTTGATGGTAGCATCTCGATGCGGGACATAGAAATGGACGAAGAAGCAATAATATCCTTCTTATGCTCAAAGGCAGGAAACTTCGGCTCTAGTAAGATAGCAGAGACTATGAAAGCCTACCTCGAGGAGGCTCTTGTTGATAGCGAATTTAAGTCGCATCCTCCTGAAAAAGCGAAGGAATTACTCCAATCGAAGGTAGCAAGTATAATAAGGGATGAGAACAGGGATAAGCAGGGCAACATCACGCAATGGGGCAGGCTCTATCTACGTCGGCTGGATAAAGGGTTCAAGCGAATCACCGTAGAAGACTTCGCAACGATACTTGGTAAGATGGGTCCTGAGCAGATATTGGAAAAACTGAGACAGCAACACATTCTCGTCATAGATATGAGTCTCGGAAGTAAGGAGCAAAAGCTTTCTGTTTTCCTTTCGATTGCGAGGTACCTTAAGGATTTGATGGAGAAGAAGAAACGATTAAACATAGCCCTCCTCATAGACGAGGCTCCACAATATTGTCCCTATTCGCCCCGTGATCTAGAAGAGGAAACGACCGAAATGATAACCTCTTTATGCGCCCTCGGCAGGACCTATGGTCTTTCGATAATCCTTCTGTCCCAAGGCATTGCTGGCGAGATAGGAATAAACGCTGCTGTGAGGAGGAATTTAAACACACAATTCATAGGACGCATACATCCTCTAGACTTGGATGAAGCGACAAAGCTATTTGCGATGTCTGGGGTTGATCCAGAAAACCTGTTAAGACTTCCGGAAGGGTACTTCTACTTTGTCGGTAAGATGAATCCGTCACCGGTTCCACTGCTCCTAAGCTTCCAGATAAAGGAGGATGAAAAGGTTGGTCGCTCAACCAGAACTTAGTGAGTACCCTGATTGGAGCAGAATGCCAAAAGTATTACAGACCAGGTTTTTCGAGTTGGCCGAGGTAGAGGCTCAAAAGCTGATTCAGGCCAAGCTAATTGACACAAACAACATCGAGTGGTTAAGGAAGATGCTGAAAGTAAGGAGGCTTGAGAGTTACGATGGTTGGGAAGATCTTCTGGTTGCCTGTGTTGACGGTTCCGATGTCCCTATCTGTAACGAACGCATAGGTTTGAGGTACGCCCTATTCGCAAGCGCTTACAAAATCTTTAAGGGTTTGGACGGGTTTGATGAAGAATTCCTGAGTGATTATTACAGCGACAGACAGATCGTACCGCATGATAAATTTTCAAAAATTGTTGAACTTCTTATGACATACTACGAGAGGTTGATGGCTCATCGAGCGTTAGAAAAATACTCGCCAGACATATTGCTGCTAGACGGTAGTTTCTTCGGCTACAGGACTAGATGTAGCGAAATTCTGGATGAGGATATCAATTGGACACCATTCGGTAGAGACGTGGGGTTTAAGACCGGGAAAGAGCTAGTTAAAGAAGTGACAAGGTTGACTGTTGAGTTGATAAAATCTGGCAAAGCTCTAGGCGTAATAAAGAGAGTGAACACCGCCTCGATAGACGGCTGGCTTGCCTATAAAGACCCGACAAGCAAACCCATAGGTTTGAACGACCGTACGCTTCTGAGTATGATCATGGAAACCTGCACACTTTTCTCGTACGACGAGGCCTTTAATGTGAACTTCAACATACTAAATTGGTACAGGAACGTGTCGAAGGAATTAAAGGGTAAAGACCCAGAGGCTATTTTAAACGAGACCGAGAGACGGTTCAAAGTTCAAATTAAGGCAGACTTGGGCGACGAATCTTACTTGCAATATGTCATGGGCACGAAACGCTGCTACATTAAGACCATGGACGAGTATCCTCCAGTATGTGTTGAGTTTTGGAAGGAAAGCGACCCCGATTGGGTTAAAAAGGCTCTTTGGTATGTCTACGCATCGAGGGACCCAGCGACAGGGCTCCCGTTTCCACTTGATATTGTCGATAGTCTTGTAAGCTTACCTAAGGGTGTCGCAAAAGAGTTCGCCGAAGAGGTCGAGGCACGGCTTCTCAGAGCACGTATGGAGCAAAGCGTACTCCTCACCCTGTTCAGCAGATTCAACCCTCAGAAGGAGGAGTAACGAGAACGCAAAGTCCAAAGCTTTCTCTGAACCATCTGCTCGATGTCTACCAAGATAAGGTATTGAGGCTTTTACCGTATTTTGACTGGTACCCATGCGATGCCTATTCGCCTAAATGGTGGGGAGGTTTGGAAGATCCAGAAGAAGTTGCCATAGCAGCAATACTCGTCCAACAAACGAGATGGGAGAATGTAAAGGAGGCTTACAAGAATTTAAGGGCGGCATGCCTAAACAGCTTTGCTACCATTAAACGGTCTGACCTGAATGCTATAAAAAAATACATAAAGTCCGTTGGCATGTATGCTGAAAAATCTAAAAAGTTGAAAGAGCTGGCAGATGTTGTTCTCGAAGCTGGTGGCTGGGAGCCTTTTATAAAATGGAACTTTTAAGATTGAATGATATAGGTTACGAGACAGCAGATGCTATCCTATTATTTGCAGGCAACCATCTAATATTTCCAGCGTCAAGACTTGTCGCTAGGGTTTTAGAACGCATAGGGTTTGATGTTCCTAAGGGCTACGAGGCCCTCAGAAAGTTTATCGAATCAGGGCTACCAAAGGACCTCTTTAGCTATAAGTTCTTTTACGCATCTTCACTCGTCACAACAAAGGTTGCATGTCGCTCATCGAATCCCGATTGTTTGGGGTGTCCTATTAGCAACATTTGTTGCATGTTTGCATATAAGCAAGCGTCAAACATTCCTTAACGATATTAAGTTTGATGACTTTTCTCTTAAAATGATGTAACCTGCTAAGTCAAAGAACTTATCCGCCCTATGTAATACAACAGAGTCGCTCGTGACAACTATGCGCTTATCCCTGATAAGTGCGGAGTCGACACATTTCTCTGTCTCTACCAAACCATCAACACCTTCTTCCTTCAGGATACGCCTCGTAAGGGCCGATGTTTCGCCACTCTTGCTTATCTGACTTTCATAATAGAAGACAACATTCGCAACTTCGAGCTCTTTTAGAGTCCTAACGACCAATCTTATCAACTCCTCGGTCATACTTGTCGGTCTGAATCCTCCATGTACTTCTGAGACGTCCCTTACTACACCGTCGTCGCAAAGCACCAACAGCTTACCATTTATGAAAGATTGTAAAGTGTTCAATACGTTAAAGCCATCCACTGCGACCCTGCTGCCCTTTAACTCATCCGGGCTTGCTGCCTTTTCCTTTATCTTTTTAGCATCCTCTGAAGAATATACGCATCGGTATAGTATGCTTCTACCCATCCTATCGAGGACGTACCTACTTGCTACAAAGTTAACGGCTGACTCTCTCTTGTAACCTCTGTCTAACAGATACCTCATATCTTCAACTGCCATAACCAGCTTATCCCAAATACTTTTTATCCGTTGGACATCATCCATGAAGTCCGCCTGCTTATCTTAGGGATTCATCTCAACAAATATTCCGGGCCTAAGCGGTAATGCTTGCTTAGACTTTCCTAATGGGTCGTGTACCCCTTCTTCACCCTCAACCCAAACATAGAATGGACATCCAATCTCAGCTTCCAAAAAACTTTTAGCGTCTTCGTATATCTCCTTCTCTTGAGATGCTAATTCAAGCAAAACTCTCTTTGGAATCTCTGAGGAAAATGTTGAGACATGTTCAACAATTTTCCTGACGAAAATCGGTATATCTTTTTTCTTTTCTGGAAGAATCTTCAGAGACTCTTTGATCACGATGCTTGGGTCCCTCATAATGTCTTTTAAATTAAAACTCAGTATAATGGACAAAACGTCCAACTTCCACTTAGAAGAGGTATAGATGTGAACCTTACTTGGTCTTCCTTCCGTAACTTCTATTATCTCCCTAATGTCACTTAACAGCCTTGCTAACAAATCCTCTGCTGCCTCAGCGAGTTCGTCAACTTCTTCAGGCCGATACTCAGGCCACTTAGCTAAGGATACAAAACCTTCGCGCCCAAGTCTAGACCAGGCTTCCTCAGCTGTAAATGGTGCAAAAGGTGCTAGTAACCTTATCCACGTATCTAAAAATCTTAATGCTGAGCGCGACAACTTCTTCCTTCTCCTCGTGTACCACTTCCAATCGTTATACATCCCATACAGAGCTTCATGACAAGCCGTCCTAGTCTTTAGTGATTCCATCGCCTCTGTTACATTCTTCACTCTTCTGAACATCCTACTCATGAGCCATCTATCTAGCCTATTCTCACTCTCCTCTAGCTCTGAGGATAAAATTTCGTCAACTATTTTGAGGAAGAGGTCCAGCATCCTTCTGGTCTCTTGGGCGTTCTTATCCCTCCAATCAGGGTCATCCATATCCTCTGCGGCAAGAAGGAGCGTGCATCTAGTCGCATCCGCCCCATATTTTGCCAAGGATGCTTTTATTGGTATCATGTTGCCCTTACTCTTACTCATCTTTTCGCCCTCGACCGTTATCATACCATTAACGCTGATACATCTGGGCCAAAGACTTTCATCAAAGAGGGCAACATGCTGGAAAATGTAGAATGTTAGATGGTTGGGTACGAGTTCCTTAGCCGATATCCTACAGTCAACGGGATACCAGTAGAGGAATTCGTCTCTCATGCTTTTTAGCACATTTTCGGGGATGTTAGTTTCCCTTGAGATTGTTGCTAAATCGCCAACCCCTAAGAAAACATAATCAAAAACTTCTGGTGTAAGCTGTTCAGGTTTAACCGTCCCGTCATTCATGTACTTACTGATCGTGTACAGAGCGGGATATATCGTTGAATCGCTTAACGTTTCAACTATCCACGAATTATCCCATGGTAACGGTGTTCCCAATCCTGTCTTCCTCGTGCAAGCCCAATCACGAAGCCAGTCCACAACGTTTAGGAACCATTGTCTTGCCTCTTCGGGGAATATGTTCATTTTCATTATATGCATCTTCACTTTCTCTTTCCACTCAGGGTTAGAGTATGTAAGGAACCATTGGTCCTTCACAATCTTTACTAGACACTCAGTACCACATCGACAAACAACTTTTGCAGGGAGGTCATACATTACGTCGCCTAGACCTGTTAAAATGAGTCTTGCTTTAACGGCGTCTCTCGCTACCCTTACAGGTAGCCCTGAGTATTCACCACAGTTGTCTTTCATGACACCCTCGTGAAACTCTTTAGAGTAAATCTCTTTAGTTGCCTCCTCTAACCTTTCATCCTCTTGACTCGATATCCCCATCCTTTTTACGATCTCGACTGCAGGAAAGTCACCATATCCAGGCACGCTTATTATCGATATCGGGCTCAGCGTTTTAATGAGTTCGGCGTTCGTGTTTTTTTGCAACTCTAAGAGCGCTACGTAATCGTAAGGTGCGTGAGCCGGAACACTATACACAACACCAGATACAACATCTGGGTTGACAAAATTCGCAGGAAGTATGGGTAGTTCTGCATTGGTAATTGGAGCTGTGCATTTTTTGCCTATGAGCTCTTTGGCGTTGATCGATTTTATGATATTGACTGCATGTTTTTGTTCCGCCAACTTTTCTGCTGCCCTTTTACTTACCAAAACTTTCTTGCTATCATATTCGATCAGCACATATTCCGCATTGGGGTTAAGCCAAACATTCGTGGCACCGAATATTGTTTCGGGTCTCAGCGTACCGGCTGCCAGATAAAAGTCAGCGCATTTGAAAAAGACAAGCGTATATTCTTCGGGAACTATGCCCTCACCAACTAATCTGTCATGATCGCCTGTCGCGCTTTGACAAGTAGGACACCATACTACAGGGTGCTCACCTTTGCTGACAAAACCTTTTTCACGGAGTCTCAAGTATTGCCATTCGATGAACTTACTGTAGTAAGGATGCAAATCCGTCGTGTAAAACTCCCTTCTCCAGTCAACAGAAAAACCCATAGAGTCAACGATCTTTCTATTCTCGGCTGTGTAATACTTGCAGATGAAGGCAGGGTCTGTAAAACGCGGTATTAACTCTTCTGGGACTTTGTCGATGTCCCTTAGCAATCTTACTATGGTTGGGTCACCACGTTTTAATCGTTCACTCGTACCGGCAACCGCCTCTCCTGTCCAGTGCCAAGACCACGGAAAGAGCACGTTGAAACCTTGCATTCGCTTAAACCTCGCATAGCTATCACCCCGCGTAAACGTAAAGGCATGCCCAAGATGTAGGGGGCCGTTTTGGTAAGAGTAAGGGACGCAGATGAAGAACTTTGGCTTACCCTTAATCGGGTCGGCCTCGAATATTCTGGCCTCTCGCCATAGTTTAACCCATTTTGCTTCATACGCTACCGGATTCTCCATGGACCCGTTACCTGGTTTTGACAACGTTCATCAATCCTCTGAATATTTCTCGCGAAACTGTCCATTTATTGTATTTTAACTTTTTATGCCCAATAGAACGGTAAAATTGCCGTTATCAATGTTTTAGGCACTTAAAAAGACGCTCACGATTACGTAAATACGTGATGCAAGATTCTTAGCTTTACGAACTCTAAATAACGGTTATTATAGGGCATTTTGCAACAAGTCTAAAGGCGTTAAGTTGAGGCTGTGGTCCATTCATCCTAAGTATCTAGATCGTGTTGGCTTGGTTGCTGTTTGGAGGGAGGGGCTTTTGGCCCGGCGGGTTCTCGAGGGTAAGACAAAGGGCTACCGTAATCACCCTCAACTTTTAAGATTTAAAAGGTATGAGAAACCGCTCGATTTGATTGACGCTTACCTTTTCCAAATCTATCTTGAAGCGAAAAGAAGGGGCTACTCGTTTGATGATTCTAAAATTAGGGACGTTAACCTTCAAAGAGTTTTGACAGTAACTCGTGGACAGTTGGAATATGAATTCATCCACTTGATGAAAAAGCTCGAAAAAAGGGATAGGAGAAAGTTTGAAGAATTGAAAGGCTTAAACCCCAAAGATATTGAACCTAATCCGATTTTTAGGATTGTTGAAGGTGATGTTGAACCATGGGAAAAGTTGAAAAACGGCTGAATTTATTTTTCCTTTTCAGCCAGCGCGTTTTCAATCATCCTGAGAATTTGTTCGTGCCTTTTCTCATCTTCAATGATCCATTCGAGAAGTGTCCTAAAATTTTTAAGATCTATCTTAGCTTCCTCTGCCATCAGCTCAATTAATTTTACATGCATCATCGTCAAATATTCCTCGGCAACAAAACTTTCAAGCTTCATCAACCCCTTTATCAAGGCTGCGAGTTCTTCATGAGTTATTTCGCTTTTGTCCAGATACCTTTCTGCATCGGTCATAAGAGCTTTCCAAGTTTTACCCCAAACCTCTTCGCACTCTTCAGGGCAAATCTCCATACTACCAGACAGCTGTTCACCAACCACTCTAAGACATTCCGCATGCTTAAAAGAATCACGAGAAATAAAACCTAAAAGGCCCTTAACAAGCTTGTCATCCACTAATTCGGCAATCCGCCCATAAGCATTCGCAACCCTTTCCTCAAGCAAACTAGAACAATAAATAAGCTTGCCCAAATCCTTTCTAGAAATTAGCCCATCCATAAAGGAACCCCCATAGACTAAACACAACCTTCGTTAACTTTCAAGAAACCGGTAATCGTATCTAAATGCTCGCGAACAATCCCCCTACTTCTCAAAACCTTCAGCTCATCAAACTGAGCCCTTACCTCTGTGTAATCTTCGTAGGGTCTCAAGGCTCTTTTAGAAAACGCATGCCTGTAACTAAACCTCTCCAAGGTCCATCGAAAAATGGGAGAGAAAGAAGAAAATATATAAACGTTCGTATAGGAAAAATCGGGCCCGTAGCCTAGAATGGATAGGGCGTCGAGTAAAGCGCGCAAGCCTGCGGAGCCGGAGGTCGCGGGTTCAAGTCCCGCCGGGCCCATTAATTCCCATAACGAAAGTAAAAATACCAGAACGAAGGCGGTACGAATAAATGGACATTGTAACAGCGTTTATCATAGCCGTCGGTTTGGCTATGGATTGTTTCTCCGTTTCGATTGCAAGCGGAATGACGGGAAGGATGTGTATAGGTACTGCCTTCAAACTGGGCGCATCTTTTGGTTCGTTTCAGATGTTTATGCCTTTGCTAGGCTGGTTTTTAGGTAAAAATTTGATAGACATCGTTTCAGCCTTCGACCACTGGCTGGCATTCGGCCTTCTCAGCTTTGTGGGTTGTAAGATGATATACGAATCGTTTCAGAAAGAACGTGAAAGCGTTATCCTAAACTTTCGAAACTTACTTATGCTTTCAACAGCCACGAGCATCGATGCATTTTCCGTCGGGATAGCTATCGGGTTCTTAACAGCACCAATCGTAATCCCCATACTAATATTCGGTTTCGTGACGTTCGTACTATCTTTTCTGGGTACACTCATCGGAGACAAGCTCAAGCACGTTTTCGGCAGAAGGGCACAAATTATAGGAGGTGTTATCCTAATACTTATTGGGATAGAGGTATTGTTAGAGCATTTGCTACGCAATTAAAAATTAAATGAGTTTTTCTAAGTCCTTTAACAATTTTAGGGTTTGGATAAGTTTTCAAAGAAAGGCGTAATAAAACATTCTATGTTGAAATCGACCCAGCTAAAATAGGGTTAAATACTGTCGCAATAGTTGGTAGAAACATGGACCCATCAAAACTTTTGGAGATTTCTCAAAAACTCTATGAATTCAAAGAAATCTGCTGTATGGCAGCATGCATTGGCGACCACATAATATCGACGGAAACATGGGTAAAGGACGCTCGAGAATTTACAAGACATATATCTGAAAAATCGGCCTCATGGTTGAAACTATAGGGATGTGAAAACCTTTGAGTGCCCATACTCATCATCACGTCCACCATGTGGAAGAGTTTAAGCGAAGATTTTGGGTTTCGCTAGCACTCACATTGCCTATCCTGCTCTTTTCCGAAATGATTCAAATGTGGTTCGGCCTTGAATGGTTGAAGTTCCCCTACCAGAAAGAGATACTTTCCCTTTTATCTCTAATTGTTTACCTTTATGGCGGGTGGCCCTTCCTAAAAGGCTTGGTTCAAGAAGTTAAGGCCAAACAGCCTGGTATGATGACGCTTATTGGTATGGCTATTTCAGTGGCCATGTTTTATTCTCTTGGAACAATCTTCTTTATCGGCGGGAAGGATTTCTTTTGGGAACTGGCAACCCTAATTGATGTTATGCTACTGGGTCATTGGATAGAGGCCAAAAGCGTCATGGGGGCCTCCATGGCCTTGGAAGAGCTTGTCCGCATAATGCCCACAACAGCTCATCTACTTAAAAACGGTGAAATCGTAGACGTGTCAGTCGCCCAACTTAAAAAAGGTGACGTGGTTCTCGTTCGTCCCGGCGAGAAAATTCCGTCTGACGGTGTAGTTGTTGAAGGTGAATCCTTCGTCAACGAGGCTCTGCTGACGGGCGAGTCTAAACCGATAAGTAAAACTTTCGGAGAAAAAGTAGTTGGCGGCACCATAAATGGTGATGGTGTTTTAAAAGTGCGGGTGGAGCGAACCGGAGAAGAAACATATTTGGCACAGATCATAAAGCTTGTCCGGCAAGCCCAAGAAAGTAAGTCCAGAACCCAAGACTTGGCAAACAAGGCCGCAGCCCTACTATTCTACGTGGCGCTTGCAGTTGGAATCATTGCTTTTGTGGCATGGTCATTTTTCGCCAGTTCGGATGCAGCCCTCGAAAGGGCTGTAACAGTGCTCGTTATCGCTTGCCCCCATGCTTTAGGATTGGCAATTCCCCTTGTTGTGGCAGTGTCCACGTCTATAGCGGCGAAAAACGGCATCCTTGTAAGGGACAGACGCGCCTTCGAAATGGTTAAAGATGTAAACGTCGTTGTTTTTGACAAGACCGGTACTTTGACTGTTGGCAATTTCGGCGTAACAGACGTTGTGACTTATATCCCGGAAAACCAACTCTTAGAGTTAGCCGCTGCCGTCGAGCTCAACTCGGAGCATATCATAGCAAGGGCCATAGTGGAGTACGTCAAAAACAGAGGCTTAAAAATTCCGCAAACCGAAGAGTTTAAGGCCCTACCTGGAAGAGGGGCCTATGCAAAAGTTGGAAAAAAGGAAGTTTACATTGGCAGCGCAAACCTCCTCGAAGAATTGGGAATCAAAATCGACGACCAAAAGATAAATGAGCTACAGAGGCAGGGCAAAACTGTTGTCTTCGTAATTGTTGATGGAAAGCTTGCCGGCGCCCTTGCACTAACCGACATAATACGTGAAGAATCATACGAGGCGGTTAAAGCGCTGAAGAGAAGAGGTATTAAGGTTTACATGCTTACGGGCGATTCTAAAGAAGTTGCTGATTGGGTTGCCGAGGAACTTGGCATAGATGACCACTTCGCTCGGGTCTTGCCGGAGAAAAAAGCGGAGAAAATAAAGCTTCTAAAAGAGCGGGGCTATAGGGTTGCCATGGTCGGAGATGGTGTAAACGATGCTCCAGCGCTGGTTACGGCGGATGTTGGAATAGCCATAGGTGCTGGAACTGACGTAGCCATAGAAAGTGCCGACATAATCCTTGTCCGAAACGATCCTCGGGATGTAGTGAAGCTTATAGATATTTCCCGCAAAACCTACTCGAAAATGGTTCAAAATATTTGGTGGGCAGCTGGTTACAATATCGTAACAATACCTTTAGCTGCAGGAATTCTAGCTGGTTATGGTGTGATTTTGCCGCCTGCTGTCGGCGCCATAATAATGTCCCTAAGCACAATTATAGTGGCGTTTAATAGCCAAACTTTAAGAAAATATGAGCCAGAGGGGGTGAGAATGGAAATGAAGAAAAAACGTTTGGTTACAGACCCGGTTTGCGGAATGAAAATCGACCCAGATACTGCTTACAGTAAAGTTGAGTATGGCGTACATGTTATTTATTTCTGCTCTCGGGTGTGTGAAGAAGAGTTTAAGAAAAATCCGAAGAAATATCTGAAGTAGTCGCACAATGGAGAACCCAACTTAGCTGGTGAACCTTTTGAGAAAAACTAACTGAACTAAAGCTTACAATGAGTGCGTCGGCATATACTTCATATTTGCCCTCTTCTTAACAGAGTTGATCGTGATGTCCATACTCCTATTCGGTTTCAAGAAGTTCGTGTTATCGTTTCTGGGCACACTCATCGGAGACAGGCTCAAGTATGTTTTTGGTAGAAGGGCACAAATTATAGCAGGGTATCTTGCTTAATAAATAAAAAGGGAACTAGCTGGAACTCGTTTTGAGCCTCCTTTCAACCTCTTCGGCAGTAATTTCCGCTACTATTTTAAAGAACGTAGCTATAGTTCCGAGAAGGATAACGATGTAACCTATTATGACAACTACAAGAAAGGCTAAGGGATTGACCATAGTAGGCGTAGGAATACTACCAAATGGCCCGAGCTGTATTTCCTGTACTCCAAACCCTCCAACGATAAACCCAACGCCGAAAATCACGGAGCCTATTATCAGCCACATTATTAGAAAACCGACGTACAGCAGAGCCTTCTTAAAAGCTGTGCTCCATGAGACCATGTGTTTGTAATTTGATATTTTCTTATATTATCCTTTCTTATTTAAATAGGATTCTATAGCTTTCCTTAAAGCTACGAGCGGCAACATGGCACACTTCATTCTCACAGGACCGAGTTCTAAACCCAACATCTTTGTTACATCATGCTTTGTAAGCTTCAATACCTCTTCCACCTCCTTGCCTTTCACAAACTCCGTTAACATTGAGGCTGAAGCTTGACTTATCATGCATCCCTGACCTTTAAAAGATATGGCAGATATCTTGTTTCCATCGAATTTTAGATAAATTTCCACATAATCGCCGCATAGCCTATTTGAATCCTTTACAGTTACGTCTGCATCCTTCATCTCCCCATAGTTTCTTGGCCTTTTATAATGGTCAAGGATGTATTTCGGGAAATCTTCTGACAAACACGTTCCCAAGGTCAATTATATCTGGCTATTTTATAAACATCTTTGTGGTCAAAAACTTAAAAGTTTCAAAAAATGAAAACGTCCTCCAGACAGAAATGGATGAAGTTTTTGAGCTCGGCAACAGAATAAGGGAAGACTTCCCGATATTAAAGAGGTTGGTAAAAGGGAGGCCCTTCGTATATTTAGATTCCGCTGCAACGACACAGAAACCCATACAGGTAATTGAGGCCATAAAAAATTACTATGAAACGTTTAATGCCAACGTCCACAGAGGAATCTACAGCATAGCCGAAGAGGCCACTGCTGCCTACGAAAAGACTAGGGAGAAAGTCGCACGTTTTATAAACGCCAGAAGTCCTCGTGAAATCATATTCACTAGGAACACAACGGAGGCGATAAATCTCGTGATGTATAGTTGGGGACAGAACAACGTACAAAGAGGCGACGTGCTACTAACGACCGAGATGGAACATCACAGTAACTTATTACCGTGGCAAATCCTATCCAAGTTAAAGGGGGCAAGTCTCAAGTTTATTGGCTTTGATAAAGAAGGTTTTTTGAAGCTTGAGGAATTTGACGAATATAAAAATAAAAGTGTGAAGCTCTTTGCTTTCACTTTTGCGTCCAACGTTCTTGGAACAATCAATCCAGTACGCGAACTTGTTAAATATGCTAAAGAAATGGGGGCAATAACCGTTGTTGATGCTGCTCAGGCCGTACCCCACATGCCGATTGACGTGCAGCAATTAGATTGTGATTTTTTAGCCTTCTCGGGACACAAAATGCTCGGTCCGATGGGTATCGGGATATTGTACGGAAAGGAAAGACTGCTTGAAGAGATGGAACCTTTCATGGTAGGCGGCGAGATGGTTAAGTCTGTAGACTTCAGAAGTTCAGAGTGGAATGACATACCTTGGAAGTTTGAGGCAGGTACGCCGAACGTTGAGGGTGCAATAGGTCTGGCTGCGGCCATCGACTATTTGCAACGAATAGGCATGGATGTTATAAGAAGGCACGAGATTAAACTGACGAAGTATACCTTAGATGCGCTTTCACGTATAGAGGGGATTATGTATTATGGTCCTAGCTCTCCAGAACAAAGGTGCGGGCTAGTATCTTTTAACCTCAAAGGCATACATCCTCATGACCTTGCTATGTTCTTGGATAATGAAGGTATTGCTATAAGGGCCGGTCATCACTGCGCAATGCCCCTTCATAACAGACTTGGAATTACCGCGTCTGCCAGAGCAAGCTTCTACATCTATAACATTCCGTCAGAAATTGATTTGCTGGCTACAAGTTTAGAAAAGATAAAGAGAATGTTAGAAATCTAAAATGCTTAAATCTTTCTAACACTACTCTTTGCTCCGCATATGTCGCATTGTAAAAATCTAAATCTTTTCTCTGCCTCGATTCTTGTATCAACACCGCCACAAACAGGGCACTTAACGAACTCCTTCATGTATATTTCAAGCAACCTTTTAATTTCCTCGTTAGAAAGCTTACCTTGAATTGTTAACCTTTCACCCTCTAAGACGCCGGGCTTACCAGACTCTTTGAATATGAACCTTGCCAGATGTTGTGGGTCTCTGTTCAAAGTCTCGGCAAGGTGGCCGAAATTCGTTATTATTGTATGCTTGGCCGTTTGCATTATGGTGGGTCTTAACTCTAATACTCTATCACCAGACTTGCTAGCGATGGACTTGACTTCGACCATTACCCTTTCCAACAGCTTCAGGTAGGCTTCTTTCGTACTGATATCCACCATTATCTCACTCCCGAAATCTTAGTGTAAGGTAAATTTAACTGTTTGATTTCCGGTCATTCTTCTTCTAAGCGTTTCACGATAAGCACATGTCCCTCTTTGCCTACGACTATAGCCTTGCTCCCAGGTTTTATCGTTTCTTGCGACTTTGCCATCCAATATTCGCCTGAATATTTAACAAAGCCATACTTATCCGGTCCCAATTCATCCACTACGTAAACTATTTCGTTAATTATGTCCTTAAGTAGCGGCTTCTGTCTCTTCGCCTTCACGACTTTATACACCATGAATAACGTGAAACCGCCTATAACCAACGCTGAGCTGATAATTGCACTAAAGAAAATTTGGTAAAAATCCTCGCTTGCTAACCACTGTGTGCTACCTAGCGGTATTAAAAGCAGGCTTCCAACAATTATAAATAAGAAACCAGAGCCGCCAAGAATTCCGAATCCCGGCGTATATGCTTCCGCTATCATAAGAATCGCACCTAATACTAGGAACAAAAGGGCTGCTATGTTAATATTAAATCCCAATCCCACCAAGCCGAGTATGAGTAGAAAGGCACCGATTATCTCCGCAAGATGACCAGGAGCCGATATACCGAATATCAACGCATAAAGACCTATGAGAAAAGCCAATGAAGCAATTATCGGGTCGCTTATTACGTTTAGCAACATCACCCTTAGACTCGGTTCGTATTTGTGAACTACAGCGTCTTTTGTATTTAGCACGATATCCCGATCGAGAACTCTTACAACCCTCCCATCCAATTTTGCTAACAACTCATCTATTCCTGATGCTACTACGTCTAATACACCGTACCTCAGCGCTAACTCATCGTTTAAGTTCAGATTATGCGTAACGAAGAGTCTCGCAACAGTCTCGTTTCGCCCATGCATCCTGGCCCTTTCTGCGAGGTAGGCCGCAAGAGCGTTTATCGTTTTTTCATCTTGAATAGGTTCAGAGTTGCCAAACGGTGAGTAGCTTACGGGTTGGCACGAGCCGATGAGTGTGTGAGGTGCCATTGCCGCAACGTGCGACGCCAGAATTATAAAAGTCCCTGCGGACCAACCTTTACTCCCAGATGGGTAAATATAGACGATAACTGGTATTTGGGAGCGTTCTATTGTGTCTACTATTTCAAACGTTGCTGAAAGTAAACCTCCTGTCGTATCCATAGTTACTAGAAGCGCACTGTATCCGTTTGCGGTCGCGTATTCCAAAGCTTCACTCATTAAGTTTGACGTAGCGGTTGTTATCGTTCCCTCTATCCTTACAAGGAGTACTTTAGATTGTTCAGGACTGGCTAAAGTTAGCTGAAAAGAAAAAAGGGCAAATAATAATAGGGCTATTAAAATAAAAACGGCACGGCATTTCATCCTTTGGTTCCTTTCTCCTCTTTACCAATCCCTTTTATCAAACCAACCATGCTCGCTAACGAAGATGCATCGGTGGTCGTCGTTACCACAACAAGGTTTCGCTCCCTAGCAATCTCTGTTAGTGTTTGCAGCTCCCTCAGCCGTAACGAAATGGGTTGCTCACTATACTGTTTTGCGGCTGCCGCCAACTTCTCTGAGGCCAGTAGTTCGCCTTCGGCTACGATTATTCTAGAGCGCTTTTCCCTTTCTGCCTCTGCTTGCTTGGCTATTGCTCTAACCATCGTTTCAGGCATTGTGATATCTTTTAGTGCAACCATACTAACCTTTATTCCCCAAGGCTCTGTAAGCTCATCAACTATACTACTGATTTTCTTCCCAAGCTCTTCCCTCCTAGTAAGTAACTCATCGAGCTCAACTTGTCCGAGTACATCCCTCAAAGTCGTTTGAGCTAAAAGGTTGGTTGCCTGTGTATAATTCTCAACTTGAAGAATCGCTTTTGCTGGATCGATGACACGGTAATAAACAGCAGCATCTACATCAACACTCACGTTATCTTTTGTCACAACCTTCTGCCTCGGGATGTCAACAACGACCGTTCGCAAGTCCACCTTAACGAATCTGTCAACTATCGGTATCAGGAAAAATAGACCTGGACCCTTAGCCCCAATGAAGCGACCCAACCTGAAGATTATGCCACGTTCGTATTCCCTAACGACCTTAATGGAGGCGGACAAAATTATGACGATAAGCATTATGACAAAAAAGTATGCAACCGCCTCTGCAAGACCTATTTGTAGCGTAATTATTTCTGACAAGTTGCTCACATTGATTCAAATCTTAATAGCAGTACATAAAGTTTATAAGAGCCGTGAAGTCTCTAGACCGGTGATTGCTTAAAAGGTAAACAAAATCGGAGGTTTTCAGTGTTTGCGAGAATTTTGGATAAAAGATCTAAGCTATGCGAGCGAAGGTAGGAAGAAGTTAGACTGGGCAGAAGGACAGATGAAGGTATTAATGAAGATAAGGGAGAAGTTTCAGAAAGATAAACCACTTAAGAACCAGAAAATAAGCGCATGTTTACACATAACAAAAGAAACGGGCGTCTTACTGAAGACTTTGGTTGAAGGCGGTGCTCAAGTCAGTTTATGCCCCTCCAACCCGCTCAGCACCCAAGATGATGTTGCTGCAGCACTGGTCGAAGAGGGGATAAAAGTTTATGGTTTTAGAGGTCTGTCTTTAAAAGAATACTACGAATGTATAGGATATGCACTCCTACATAAACCCACAATAACAATGGATGATGGTGCTGACCTAGTATCCACTCTACACAAGATGGCATACGGCATCAAAGGCGCGGATGTGGAATATGTAAAAGGGATTCTCGGAGACGTTGGCGAAGATTTAATCAATGGGGTTTTTGGCGGCACAGAGGAAACCACGACCGGTGTCATAAGGTTAAGAGCTCTGGAGGGAAAGGGAATGCTGAGGTATCCTATAATTGCCGTAAACGACGCCAAATCAAAAAACTTATTCGACAACCCTATTGGTACGGGACAGTCAGCACTTGATGGTATCTTGAGGGCTACGAATGTGCTTTTTGCTGGTAAGAACGTGGTTGTTGTAGGTTTTGGTCAGGTTGGCTCCGGTATCGCCGAGAGAGCCAGAGGTCTTGGGGCCAAGGTCACCGTTGTTGAAGTTGATCCGATAAAGGCTTTAAAGGCCGTAATGTACGGTTTTAATGTTGACACATTATCTAGGGCTGCAGAGTACGGTGACATATTCATAACCGCGACTGGAAACATCAACGTTATCAGGGGCGAGCACTTCGAAAAGATGAAAGACGGGGCAATACTTGCAAACGCTGGGCATATGGATGTGGAGATTTCGAAAAAAGACTTAGAAACGTTAGCGAAAGAAAAAGTGGAAGTGAGCAAGCTCGTGACACTTTTCAGAATGAAAGACGGTAAAAAGATATATCTACTCGGTGATGGAAGACTGGTTAACCTCGTATGTGCCGAGGGGCATCCCTCAGAAGTTATGGACCTATCGTTCTCGCTTCAAGCACTATGCGTAGAGTTTATCGTAAAAAACAAGGATAAGTTGGAGAAAAGGGTCCTGGCAGTTCCAGAAGACATAGACAGAGAAGTTGCACAACTTAAGCTTGATACTATGAACATCGCGATCGAGAAACTTACTGAGGAACAGAAAAGATACCTAACCGAATGGCAAGCAGGTACATAGTTTAAAGATTGTTATAGTTTTCCTTAAGCCATTTTGCAACATCTTTGAGTGTCGGGCTGCTTGAAACGTTTATGACCCTAGCTTCGGGGCCCTTCTCGACTAAAATATTATCTTGGTATTCGGACATGAGTGTGAACGATACTGACGTCCAGTATATTCTACCCTTTGCTAACTCTTCCGCAAAAAAATCCACAGACGGCGATAAAGGAACGGGTAAAAAGAGAACACCTTCAGCCCAGAAGAGAACGGCAGGCTGGCCGGGAGCCAGTATTAGGCTTTGCAATAATTCCGACGGTGATTTATATTTTATGCATTCTAATATTATAAGTTGCTGAATCGGTCTGTATATTATTTCAACCATGTCGAAATTTTACTATAATTTCTCAAAAATAAAAGTTTATTCCCCTATAAAGCTCGGTTTTCTTTTACTTAAGAAAGCAGACACACCTTCGGCAGCATCTTTTGTTGCAAACAATGATGCAAAAGACATTGTCTCGAATGCTTGTCCTTCTTCGATAAGACCATGTCGCGTGAGTCTAATCACATTCTTTATGGTCATTATGGCTATTGGCGGTGCTTCAGCCAATTTTTGAGCTATATTTTTTGCTTCCTCATCCAATTTTTCAGGCGGTACAACCCAATTCACTAACCCGCTTCTTAGTGCATCCTCACTCTTCAGTCTTTCACCGAACATTATGATTTCTTTTGCTTTGGCCTCTCCTACAATCCTTGGGAGTCTTTGTGTCCCACCTCCTCCTGGCATTAAACCTAATTTTATCTCAGGTAACCCGAGCTCTGCTCTATTACTTGCAATTCTAAAGTCACAACCCAAAGCTAATTCAAAGCCACCACCTAACGCATAACCATCAATTACCGCTATAACGGGCTTTGGAAACATCTCCAACTCGTTAATAACTTCTTGTAATCTTTTTGAGATATGTAATGCATCCAACGGTTTTAGGTTTACGAACATTGAGATATCCATACCTGCACTGAACGACCTACCTTCAGGGTTTCCTTTTATGAGAACGACCCTTATGTTTTTATCCGTCGATAGTTCTTTAAGTGCGCTTGAGAGTTCGTCTAACATCCTTAACGATAATGCGTTTAACTTTTCTGGTCTGTTGAGTATAATCCACACGAGGGGCGGTTCTCGAACGATTTTTATTTCCTGATACTCGCTAGGCATACTCATAGAAACCCCCACGCGTCTTTATACCAAGCCTGTTGTTAGCTACCATCTCCTCCAGAAGAGGGTCAGGTCTATAATATTCACCATACCTCGATTGTTTCGACCTTAAAACCTGCACAATGACATCTATGCCCCATTTGTCAGCCATCTGTAAAATCCCCTCCGGAAAATTCAACCCTAACATAACCGCCTTATCGAGCTCTTCTTTCTCAACAACTTTGTTCCTCAATAACCAAGCAGCAGCATTTACTGCGGGTGCGAATATTTCCTCGAGCCTAACCTTATCCGCAAGCTCTGGAGGGATTTTTGGTTTTTCCCAAAAATCTCCAGTATAAGTGTAGAACCCTTTACCGCTCTTCTTACCATACCACCCGTTCTTATAACATTCTTCGAAAAGTGGTGAGATGATAACACCTTTATCCCTATCTTGTATCGCTTTACCTGCAGAATAGAGGACGTCAATGCCAACATAATCAGATAACTCGAACAAACCCATGGGAAGTTTGGCCCTGTACTTAACCGCAGAATCCACCTCTAGTATCGAGGCTTCACCACGGTACACAATCCAAGCTGCTTCTTGGATTAGGGCTTCTAATATCCTATTTACAACAAAACCCGGTACGTCCTTCTTACACACTATTGCTTGCTTATCTAAAGTTTTAACAAATGTCAGAACACGATCTACGGTTTGGCTTGACGTCTTATCACCACATACTATCTCAACCAACGGCATGAGGACTGGAGGGTTGAAAAAATGTATCCCGACGACTTTGTCTGGTTTTGATGTGACCGATGCTATTTCAGAAATGGGTAAAGAGCTCGTATTCGTGCCCAAAATAGTCTCTGCACATGTCATCTTATCAAGTTTCGAAAAAATTTCCTTTTTCAGTTCTAAGTTTTCAGGTACAGCCTCTATTATTAATTCGGAATCTTTTACTGCTTCTGCCAAGTTTGTCGTCGTCTTAATTCTGTTGAGTGCTGATGTCAAGTCATCATGACTCAGTTTTCCTTTTTCCACCATCTTTCGTAGACTCCACTCTATCTTTTTGATGGCTCCTTGAAGTATCTCCTCGCTCACATCGCACATAAAGACAACATAACCTTTAAGCGCAACAATTTCAGCAATTCCATGTCCCATCGTACCTGCTCCAATAACTGCGATCTTTTCAAACATATTTCCTGTTATCGTATCGGCAAATTTAAGGCTTTGTATAAAATTCTTAAACTACGGAAAATATTATATACCTATTCCGTTTTTATTTGAGAATTGTACGGAAATGTCCGAGTCTGGAGTTGTAATTCATAAAGGTTTGGAGAACATTATAATAGCCGAGACGAAGCTTTCCTATATTGATGGCGAGAAAGGAATACTATATTATGCAGGCTATCCGATAGAAGATTTGGCAAAATATTCATCATTTGAAGAGGTTTGCTTCCTCCTTTGGCACAATCGGCTTCCAAATAGAAAAGAGTTAGACGACCTAAAAAGAGACCTTGCAGATAATGCAGACATACCCGACGAAATAGTCGACTTTATGAAAAAAATACCTAAAAACGCACACCCCATGGATATTATGAGGACGGCAGTTTCAGCCCTTGGACCATATGACCCTGAACTTGATGACAATTCCAAGGAGGCGAACATAAGGAAAGCCATAAGGTTGCAGGCAAAAGTCGGGACAGTAACAGCATACATATACAGAATCAAAGAAGGTCTTGAAGTAATCCCGCCTAATAAGAAGCTCAGCTATGCTGCAAACTTCCTCTACATGTTGTTCGGAAAGGAGCCCGATGAGTTAAGCAGTAAGATAATGGACGTAGCGTTAATACTTCATGCTGAACATGAATTGCCTGCTTCAACAACCGCTGCATTAACCACGATATCCACACTGTCTGACATATACTCTGCCATAGTTTCAGGCATAGGTGCGCTTAAAGGTCCTCTACACGGTGGTGCGAATGAGAAGGCTTTAGAGATGTTGAAAGAAATTAAAACTCCAGAAAGAGCTGAAGAGTACATAAAGAAAGCTTTGGCAGAAAAAAAGAGGATAATGGGCTTCGGGCATAGGGTGTACAAAGCGTACGATCCCAGAGCGCGAATCTTCAAAGAATACTTTAGGAAATTATGTGAGCAGAAGAACGAGTGGACACTATATCATGTTGCGGAAAAGGTTGAGGAAGTTATGATCAACCTACTTGGCAAAAAAGGAATTTTCCCGAACATAGACTTTTACTCAGGAGCGGTTTATGACATGTTGGGTATTCCTTCGTATTTGTTTACACCAATGTTTGCGATGGCGCGAACATCCGGATGGACAGCTCATGTAATAGAATATCTTCAGGACAACAGGCTCATCAGACCAAGGGCCCATTACACAGGTCAGCTCGACCTTAAATACATCCCGATAGAACAGAGAGAGACGTAAAAAATTAATTGAGGTCCTGCTATATTACCTAATGGCCGTGCCCCCTGGCAAAGAGCTAGGGTTGATAATAAAATCGCCCACGGTAGTCTCCTCAATAAGTGTAGCGAGTTATCTTAAGAGTCAGAAATTTGAGTCGCTTTTTTTGAATCTTCCAAGGAGTTTAGATGAACTGGTGGCTGAATATCTCATGGAAATGAAATACGAAGATTTCGTGGAAGAAGTTAGAAAACGTAAACTTTTACCGGAGCCCGTGGAGTCTTGGTTAAAAGAATACGAGCCCTTACTCAGAAATTTGAGAGAGAAAGGTGTCGAGGTTTGTACCTTTTGTTATAAAGACGATAAGACATTTGAGCTTGAGGCGAAAATTGCTGTGGAGGCAGCATTACTTGTTTTAAGGGATTCTATCACCGGAAAAGTAAGTACGGATAGATGGTTAAAATTATTAACTTCGCAAGCCCATACACTTGACACCATACGTCGAGAGGCCGATTATATACTTGAAGAGTCTTCCAACTACGATAAGAGCATATGTATAGCTGGTTTTGAGGGGAGGGAGTTAAGAAAATATTTGGAAAAAGAAATGGAGACTTGGGTCAAGTACATTGGTCTGCCGTATCACTTTACACCGCTTGAAGTCCTTAGAAGAGAACTACATTCAGGAAAAGTCTCAGAAGAAAGAGTTAGGCAGCTTGTAAGTGAACACATAAAATTCATAAGGGAAATGGTGATACCAAAAGACTTAGAGACCGCCATTTCTGAATGGACAAAAAGAATGCTGTACTGGCATCCAAGCATCTCCAGTAAGGAGAGGAAGTCTTTTTAGAACATTTTAATGCAGTTAATTTTATGAATTCGTACGTCTTTACCACACAACTCATGCAACATATTTTTACAACCGCCCACCAGCTACGGGCGGGATTATCGCGACCTCATCGCCATCTTTCAGCTTCGTTTCCATACCATTAAGATATTCTATATCCACACCATTTACCAGCACTTTTACATTAGGTGAAAGCGTGTCTTCGTCTACCAAGACTTGTTTTTGGAATGCACTCCCAAACTTTTTCGCCAGAGTTTTTAGTAATGTTCGGACGCTGTCCCCTTCGTCAAGCGAGATTTCTGCACGGTCCGTGCCTAGCACCTCTCTTATAGTCGCAAAAGCCCTTACTATGATTTTCATCTCTGATGTCCCATCCAAGAGCGCAATTCTTAAACGTTGTGCGTTTCATCCATATACTTTCTGACCTGTTTCCGGAAGTAAGGCATAACCCCTTAAAGACATTATTTTTGAGTGGAAAGCTTCCCTAGAAAGCGCTTCTAGAAATCTCTGCACCGTTGCCTTTTTCAACCTATCTTTCCTTATAGCAAAGTCAAAAATCTCTTCACCTAATGGTATGAAGTCTAATCCGTAAATGTCCGCGACATATTCTATCGCAACACCCACGTCTGCCCTTCCTTGTGCAACAGCAGATGCTACTGCCGTATGCGTCCTCGCCTCGTAGCTATAACCTCTTATAGTATCTTCGGGTTTGGTTATACCAGCCTCCCTGAGTAATTTATCTATGAGTGCTCTAGCACCTGAGCCCCTTAGCCTATTAACAAATACCACATCCTTCCTTGCCAAGTCCATTATTGAGCGAATGTTCTTAGGATTATTTTTCTTAACAAGCAACCCTATTTTGCGCGCATACCCCCTATATATTTCTACAAGGCCCTCCAACCCCATCTTCTTGGGCATGTGAACATTATACTTACCAGTATCCTCATCGAGTAAGTGCGTGCCACAGATGTCCGCCTCACCTCTCTTTAACGCCCTCCAACCACCGAGTGAGCCGACATTTATTATCTTAGACACCGTCAAACCCGAGATTTGTAAAATCACCTCTATTCCTGGACAGTGGCTGCCTATTATGTTGAGTGGAGAGGGCTTAAACGAAGGGCTCAATAGCTTGACGTCAACAACCTCATACTCTTCAACGTACTGTTTATTCTCAGGAATCTCGACAAATCCATCGGCTATTGCAATAGCGGAGGCAGAGCCGGAGCCCAAAACTATCGGGTAAGCAACTAAACCTTCTTCGGTCTCGACCAATTGGACGGGAATAAGTTCCCTAACACCTTTTCCAACATCCATCCTGTAGGCCATCTTAGCCTTTATGATTATATGTCTCTCGCTATCCTCTATTCCACACATTTTTGAAATTAACGGTCTTACCACATTCATGAAAACCATCATGGCAGACAAGGGGAAGCCTGGAAGGCCTACGAGGAGCTTCCTGTGACTAACTGCCATAACGGTCGGTTTGCCAGGTCTCAGCTTGAGACCGTGAACGACAACGGCTCCATGCTCCGCGAAGACTTTGTATATCGCATCACCAAATCCTGCAGATGTACTTCCAGACGTTACTACGACGTCGTACTGCTGAAGCGCCTGCGCTATATTTTGCTTTATCACTTGATAATCATCAGGCAATATTCCGAGGAAATCGACATCAGCACCGATCTCCTTTAACATGGCTGTTAGTGCATAACCATTTACGTCGTAGACTTTTCCTTGGAATAGGGGTTGGCCCGGCTCAACAAGCTCGCTACCAGTAGAGAAGACTGCAATTCTTGGTTTACGATAAACTTTAATAGATTTGTAACCCATTGCTGCCAATATGGCAATATCGCTCGGTAAGATTACCTTGCCCTTTCTTATCACAACGTCACCCGCAGTTATATCCGATCCAGTTTGGGAGACGTTTTCTCCAGGAGCCACAGACCTATACACATAGACTTTATTATCCACACGTTTGGTATATTCCACCATGACTACAGCGTTCGCACCTCTAGGTAGAGGGGCGCCCGTGGCGGTCTCCACACAACACCCACCACCAGCCTCAGCCGTAGGTACGGAACCGACTTCAGACTTTCCAGATATTGTTAAACATACAGGTTCTGATTCACTAGCACCGTAAACATCTTTTGCATCGACTGCATAACCATCCACAGTAGACCTATCAAAAGGTGGCGAATCTACTTTTGCGTATACATCTTCGGCAAGAACACGTCCAAGCGCTTCAAGTAAATTTACCTCTTCTACACCAAGAGGCCTTATGCCTCCAAGACTCTCTTCGACAAGTTTTAAAGCATCTTCGACAGAAACCATTCTATGAAATATTAACGCCATAATAATCACCCTATGATTGTCTCTATCGGTTGGAATAATTCGACCTCGACCTCTTCACCTTCATCATAGCCCTCGACATCTTCTGGAATCGTTAACATACCATTAGCTTTAGTAAGTGTTGAAATAAGCCCCGAGCCGGTGAGCATGAGTGGCTCGATATAATAAGCATCATCTTTTCTCATAACCCTGACCCTAACGAAGGACCTTACGCCATGCAGGTTGGCGACCCTTCTGGTCAACCTTCCTCTCACCGTAATTTTTGGTTCTTCGGGCAACCCGAGTATCATTTGAATTGAAGGTTTTATAAAATTCTGAAAACCTACCAATGCGGCCACAGGCAGGCCAGATAATATGAAAACCGGTTTGTTATCTATTACGCCGAAACCAGTAGGCTTTGCTGGTCTCATCATTATACCGTGAACCACGAGGCCGGGTTTGCCCAAAGAGTTAATCGCTTCAGGGACGAGATCCAGCTCACCGACGCTTGTACCTCCAGTAATTATAACGGCGTCAGCTACCCTCAATCCTTCCTTTATGGATTCCTTTATTTTCTCTAGGTCATCGGGGATAGTTCCTAAGTCCAATACCTCACAACCAAGTTCTTTTAGAAGACTCTTGAGCATAGGTTTTGAGCTGTTCACGACGTTACCTTCCTTAAGTTCTGAACCTACTTCAACCAACTCGCTACCAGTTGATAAGACAGCAAATCTTGGCTTCCGCAATACTTTTACTTTTGGAATGTTCAACGCAGCGAGTGCAGCAATATGCCATGGTCTTATCATCGTTCCCTTCTTAATTACTAATTCGCCTTTTTTGTAATCCTCGCCCTTCTTTGACACGTTTTGGTACGGTGAAACAGGATACAACACCTCGATGGAGTCGCCTAATTTGTTCGTATGTTCAACCATAACGACTGCATTAGCGCCTTCTGGTAAACGCGCACCTGTGTATATCTCGACAGCCTCTCCTCTATTGACCTTCGGCATGTCTGAGGGTTTCATTCCTGCGTGAACTTTACCTATGAGTTTTAATTCAACAGGATTGTTTGGAGATGAGCCAAATGTATCTTCCGCTACAACCGCATAACCATCAACGGCACTTCTGTCAAACTCAGGCAAATCGATAGGCGCAAATATGTCCTCTGCGCACACCATATTCAAGGCATCCTCTAACGCAACTTCAACTGTTTCGAGTATGCGATATTTGATAACCTCGGCCAGTTTACGTCTACTTTCTTTAAAGCTAACGAGTGTCGGGAAACCTTCCATACGTTTGCGCATAATTTATCCAGTCAGTTACATCGTAACATCAAGGATAAAACTTTTTGCGATAATGTCGCGCATAATATTTAACTTAAAAGACCTGAACGTGTTTAGAGGACGAGCTTTCTAAAGAAACACGTCCTATGTCCGGTGTGACATGCAACGCCTTCCTGCTCGACTACGTAGATTAACGAGTCATTATCGCAATCGACCAGAACTTCAAGGACCCTTTGCACGTTACCAGATGTCTCACCCTTCATCCATATCCTATTTCTTGATCTGCTAAAGTAATGTGCATAGCCAGACGTGAGCGTTTTCTCGATCGCTTCCTTGTTAGCATAGGCAAGCATTAAAACCTCATTTGTTCTTCTGTCGTATGCTACTACAGGAATGAGTCCTCCGGATTTCTCAAAGTTCAATTCATCAACCCTTACATGCTTCATAGCCTCACATGCACCCCTCTCTCCTTAAGGTATCTCTTCACAACGGGGATTGGATATTCATCATAATGAAATATAGAGGCCGCAAGGGCAGCATCAGCGCCAGCCTTGAAAGCCTCGAGGAAGTGCTCAGGCCTTCCACACCCACCGCTTGCGATTACAGGTATCGATACGTTGCTCGATATTGCGCGTATCAACTCAAGGTCGTAACCATCTTTTGTGCCGTCTCTATCAATCGATGTTAGCAAAATCTCACCAGCTCCCAACTCCTCAACCCTTTTTGCCCATTCAACCGCGTCAATACCGGTAGGTTTCCTACCACCATATGTATAGACTTCAAACCATAGACCGTCTTTAGTATAGACCCTTTTGGCATCTATAGCTACGACGACGCATTGGCTACCATAAATTTCTGAGAGCTTTCTTATAAATTCTGGATTCTCCACAGCAGCAGTATTCACAGCCACCCTATCGCCACCGTTAGTTAAAATATCATGCGCATCCTCAACGGTCCTTATGCCACCACCTACGGTAAATGGTATGTCAAGCACTTCAGCAACCCTTCTAACTACATCCAACAGTATTCTTCTTTTTTCAACGGATGCTGTTATGTCCAATAATACGAGCTCGTCCGCTCCATCATCTCTGTATTTAAGGGCAAGCTCTACAGGGTCCCCTACATCCTTGAGTTCAACGAACTTCCTGCCCTTTAACACTCTTCCATGATCCATATCGAGACACGGTATTATTCGTTTTGCTAACACGCTAAAGCCCCCTTGCTATGGATAGCAGATCTTCTATGTTAATCATTCCTTCATATATGGACCTTCCGAGTATTACGCCCCTAACGCCCAGCTTGCCGAGAGTAACTACATCATCGATAGAAGAGATCCCACCAGCAGCGTAAATCGAGACACCTTTCACATTCGTAGCTTCCATTATAGTTTTTAGGCTCGGGCCCAACAATGTTCCATCCCTCTCGACATCTGTTAATAAGAAAGATCTAATACCTTTATTCATCAGCTGAAGTATCGCGTCTAAAACTTTTGTACCCGTGTCGCTCCTCCAACCTTCAACAACGACATTATCACCTTTAAAATCTAAGGCAACGACGAACCTTTCCGGCCCAAACTTTTTTAACATTTCATTAAAAACGTCTGGTTTCTTAAAAACCACAGTACCGAGTACGAACTTGCTGATGCCCACACTCATATAATTACACACAGTTTCAACGTTGCGTATCCCACCACCAACCTGTATAGGTAAGCTAACACTCTCAGCAATTTTTTTAATGTGCTCAAAATTGTTGCCCTTACCCAAGGCAGCATCAAGGTCAACGATGTGTATGCCATCAAACCCCAATCGTGCCCACCTTCTCGCCACGAAAATTGGGTCATCACTATAAACTATGGATTGGTTTGGGTCACCTCTAACAAGTCGAACCACCTTACCCGAGATTATGTCGACAGATGCCCATACTTCCATCGCTCTCACACCCTACACATTCTAAGGAAATTCCTCAATATATTGAAACCATCAACCGAAGATTTCTCCGGATGGAATTGTGTTCCAACGATATTTCCCTTTGCTACAATCGAAGGAAATCTTATGAAATACTCTGTCTCAGCCATTATTGTTGATGTGATCTTTGGCTGCGGATAATATGAATGTATGAAGTATGCCCAAAATTCGTCACGTAAACCGTCAACGATTTCATGATAGGATTTCACCTTTACAGTATTCCAACCTATTTGCGGTGTTTTAACGTTTTTTGGAAATCTAACGATCCTGCCTTCCAAGAAGCAGAGTCCTTGACCGTTTCCCTCCTCGCTAAATTCAAAAAATAATTGCATGCCCAAGCAAATACCTAAGATAGGTAGACCAGATTCCTTCAACTCCTCAAGTATTTGTTTTTTGCTTTTAATTATTTTAGATGCTACAACGAAATTACCAACACCGGGCAATACTAGAGCATCTAACGGTGTTTTTATCTCGGATGATATCTCCGGATTAGCACCGAGCCTAACCAAGCTATGCTTTATGTTGTAGAGGTTCCCCACACCATAATCTAATATAACTATCCTCAAAGCGTTCCCTTCGCACTAGCTTGTCTTCTTCTTTCATCAAACGATATGGCTTGTCTTAAGGATATTGCCAAAGCTTTTGTAGCCGCCTCAACTTTATGATGATCGTTTTCGCCATAAAGCACTAGCACGTGCATCGTAGCCTCAAGCGAGAATGCAAGCGACCTAAAAAAGTGATAAATGTCCTCTTTTGCAACATCCTCAATTTGCAGACCATCTATCTTGAGCTTCACGATAGCGTACGGTCTTTTGACCAAGTCAATACTCACCACTGCTAAGGCATCATCCATGGCTATGATAGCGTAACCAAATCTTTTGATGCCTTCTCTATTACCTAGCGCTTTTGAGATAGCTGAACCAAGTGTTAAGGCCACATCCTCAACGACATGATGTGTAAGGTCGCCCGTCGCCTCCACGACCACATCCATCATACTATGTGTTGCCAGCGTCGCTATCATATGGTCAAGGAATTTTATACCGGTCTTGGATTTTGCGGTGCCCTGCCCATCCAATAACACATCCACAAAAATGTTTGATTCCAACGTCCTTCTTTCTACAGTCGCCCTTCTTTCCATGTCTGTCCCTCCTTAGCATACATGAGAAGTTCTGGAAGCTCATTCACACTAGGTATTATGATGTCTGCACCCCTTTCCATAAAATGCTCAATCTTTAGGTTCGGTGCATCACTACTCGCGTATATGCCAGCGAATATAAACCTCTTCATTGGTTTGTTAGCATTTTTCGTCGTCAGCAAATCTTCTGCAGAGTCGCCAACGTACAAGACATTTCCCTTAGGTAGCAAGTAAGATGCTGCCTTAAATAGAGAATATGGATCTGGTTTCCCCACCTTCTGAGCCTCCTGACCTATGAGACGAACCTCATCAGCCAAGAACACGGCTGCCTCTTGGTTGAAATATTCAAACAACTTTCCTAAGACTTTCTTCGCCGACCACCTATCTCTACCGGAAGCAATCGTCATTCTGGAATGGCCGACTATTTTCTGCAGTTTTATTAAAGTCTCCTCCTTAATTAATGGCTTCTCATTCTGGAAGAGGCCGGGACCGTTAAAGAAAAACGGTTTTGTGTTGTATACTGCCTCCACACCCTCTGCGCCGTAGAAAAGCTCATCAAAGACCGTTACTAAAAGACATTCTCCGAAGTTTCCCGGATAGCCCAGAAACTTCCTAAATTGGCGGAGTTCGTTTGTGAGTTCCTTTTCGGCAGCAATCATATCCATTATGGTGTCGATATCATATCGGTCGAGGTAAGTTTTACTCTTCATGAGTTTGCGGAGCATTTCTATAAACTTGTCCCGATGTTCTTGAAGCGACATCTTACATCTATTTTTCCTGAAGCTATTCGATAAGAAATTTATCATATCAGTTAACGAGCTGCTCACTTCTAAGTTACTCATTGCATCTGAAAAATACTTAACACATTCTTTGGGCATGTTCAAAAACGTCCACTCACTCAACACATATGTCGTATCCCAATCGTTGTTAAAACCACCGCACATTCTAAGAGCGTCAATCTGAGTATCCGTCGTTATCGGCCCGTCGACGTCAACCGGCATTATTGAAAAAATGTACTCTACTGTTTTGTGTATAGCTTTATTGTATGAGTCTCTAATGTCTATGAGTACCCCATCGCAGTCAAATATTATAGCGTCAACGTTTGCTAAAGATTCTTTAATGCCTTCTTTTATCTTGACGTGCCGTCCGTTGATCTCCAGAGCACTATAAGCCGATTCGCTCATATTAGCATCTTCAACTCCTCAATCAAAACATTATTCATTTCTGGCAAACCCACAGTTATCCTATAAGCGAAACCCTCGGTAAAAATTTTGCCAACCTTTCGTATGTAAATTCTTCGCGACGCAAGTTTATCTCCTAATGAACCATCGTCGTTCAATATGTTAACAAACACAAAGTTGGCTTTAGAGTCAAAAGCTTTGACATCGTTTAAGCTATTTAATTTTTGATAGAATATCCTCCTTTCTTCTTTTAACTTTTCAATACACTGTAGTATTGTATCATATTTCTCAAGTAGCTTTAGAGCGGTCTTAAGCGTAACGCTAGAAACGCTGTACGGTCGGAGCACTCTACTCCTCAAGAGTTCTGCCAACTCAGCATTTGCTACTAAGTAGCCTAGCCTTCCGCCTGCAAGACCGTAGGTCTTTGAGAAACTTCTGAGAACCGCTAAGTTATGATAATCTAAAACCTTTGTTATGAGCGAAAAATCCGCGAAGTCTGCATAAGCCTCATCAACAACAACAAGTCCCGGAAAAGACTCCACCACATCGAGTACAGATTTTTGCGAAAACTGGTTACCGGTGGGATTATTTGGCGAACATATGAAGATCACGCCCGAATTCCCAGCAACTTTAAGTACGCTCTCATTATTCATCGAAAAATCGTCATTTAGCGGCACTTCAACAAACTTAGCATCATGCACCCTCGCCCTCATGCGATATAACGAGAAGGACGGTTTTAGTGAAATTACTTTGCCATCTCGCTTTGCAAAAGAGTAAATTATAGCGTCAATAAGTTGACTGCTACCGCTTCCAAGCACGATGTACTCAGGAGGTACATTCAGCCTTTCCGCAAGCGCCTCCGTAAGCTGCCTGTACTCAGCTACTGGATAGAATCTAAGGTCTACTTCAGAAACTGCCTCCTGCAACGCTCTCGAGATGAGCTCTTTTGGGATGAAATAATTTTCATTCGCATCGAGCTTTATCAACGGTTCAGAATATCCAATACTACTGTTCCACAGCTCAGGAAACGTATATGGCTCAAGCATACTTAATCTATTCAGCCTATTCCTTAACCAAGTTCTGGTGTTCATTCTTTTCATACACATTTCACGTCAGCGCGGAATATCTTCTAGCGGGAGTATTAACTGGGGCTCGTGAACGACGAGTCCTTGAGCCAACCTTCTTAGGGTCGGCAATAATTTAAGGAATTGCTGTTTATCGACTATAGTATTTACTGAGTACCAACCTTTAGCAGACAGTGGACTTATCGTGGGTTTCTTCAAGGCTGGAAGACTGTTGAGAAGTTGCTCGAGGTTCTCCTCCTTTACATTGACGAATATATGTAATTTCTTTCCACCATCGATCACACCCTTCAGCATAGTCATGACGTCCAGTATCTTTTCGCGCTTCTCTGGCATGTTTAAGGACTTTTTGTTCGCTATCAAAACAGCTGATGATTCGAGTATCACCTCTACTGGTCTTAAGTTGTTCTGCTCAAGTGTTCTGCCAGTCTCGATAATATCGATTATAGCATCCGCATCTTCAGGTGGCTTCGCTTCTGTAGCACCAAACGAAAGGAAAATGCTCACAAAGCGATTCGTTCCCCTTTTCCACCAAGGCGTTATGACAAGAGGTTCCTCATCCTTAAACCACTTCTTGTACACATCATAACTTTTTACGTGTTGTGCTGCTATGTTCAAGTATTCGGTAGATATCCTCACGATCTTGCCCTCTTTCCAGTGATGTTCAAACAGCTCAGGCAATGAGTTAAAGTTCATACTTTCAGGAAGAGCCACGACGAGTTTAACCCTACCGTACTCTAAGTCCATCAACACCTCGACATCTGCATTGGTCTCGCGTATCCAGTCGACACCAGTTATACCCAAATCCTGGGAACCTTCGGCAACGAATATTGGAATCTCCTGGGGTCTTAGTATTTTAAGTTCGATTTCTGGATCGTCAACAACAGGCCTATACGTCCTATCCTGGCCGCGCACCCTATACATAGCCTTCTCTAGTAACTCGAACGTGTTCTTTTCAAGCGAACCTTTTGGTATAGCAAACTTTATTTTGACCATAAATTAACACCAACCTTCACACGCCGTAGAGAGGGTTTTGGCCTAGATATAATACTAAAGCTAAAGAAGAATGTAAACGGTATGATGAACTTGACCAACCTCTTCGGCCAAGACCCTCCCACGCTTAGGTGTGGGAAATACAAAATCTGGTATATAAAATTTGCTTGATGCAAAATTTTATGTAAAAGTATACTGAGTGTATGCAACTTCGCGAGGGGCAACTCATCTAAAGCTCGGTCTCTTAGACAACAGTCTAGGTAGGCTGAGCTTTTTATAAGGTCTTCCAAAGTTTTTTGACCGTATCTCCTTAATCAGTTCCTCGAGTGTCATCTGCTTTATGCTACCTGATTCTCTAACCCTCACGGAAAATACGTTGGACTCTTTCTCCCTTTTTCCAAAAACTATTACGTAGGGAACCCACTCTGTCTCCGCATCTCGAACTTTCTTCTCAACGGTCTCCAACCTATCATCCACATCAACTCTTATCTGCTCATTTTCTAACCTTTCACTCAGCATTACGCAGTCTTCCACAAAGATGTCGGATACCGGTATCAGCCTGACTTGCGTTGGCGATAACCAAACTGGCAGCATAGGCTTGCCACCTTCCTTGTAAACCTTGTAAGCTTTCTCTAAGAGAGCATAGATAACCCTCTCTATGGCACCGCTTGGTGAACAGTGTAAAATTATCGGGTGTTTTTTGTTTCCAAATTGATCAACATACGTTATATCGTAACGCTCTGCATTCTCGACGTCTATCTGGTCCGTAGAAAGAGCAGATGCCTTTCCTAAATTATCAATAAAGTTAAATTCCCATTTCAGAACGAAGTAGAAGAATCTCTCTTCCCACATCTCAACCAATGCTGGCTTTCCAAACCTCTTTACCAACTCTGTCACGAATTCCTTGTTAGATTCGTAGAAATCTTTTGTGAACCTAATTGCCATCTCATAATCGTCTTTATTTAAGCCGATACCTTCCAAAACATTTATCGATAACTCAAGCCTGCGTAACATTTCCTCTTTGGCCTGCTGAATATCAGCACATAACGCATGAACATCGGGCATCGTAAATGCCCTCAATCTCTTTAAACCAACTAGCTCACCGCTTTTCTCCCTCCTGAAGCTATATCTCGTTAACTCATACAGCCTAACAGGAAGTTGTTTGTAAGATATCTGCATGTCATGTGCTAGAAGGAACTGACCGAAACATGCAGCGAACCTTAAGAAGAATTCCTTATCATCGGACTTTACTATGTATTGTCTGGCAGGAAACCTGTTCAGATAACTCTCTAAGCATGGATGCTTTAGATCATACATTATGGGCGTCTCTATCTCCATTCCGCCATACTCTATGACTTTTTCAGTCACATACTGCTCGATGAGGGATTTTATCAGTCTCCCTTTAGCTGGCCACCTCATGTTACCAAGGTCGCTTCCTGGCTCGTAATCCGCAATCTCTAGCTTCTTCATTAAATCGACGTGAGGTGGTGCCTGTAAGACTGCTCTTGATTTTGCCATTTCGTATGCTGCGAGCGCTCTCAGGCCCTCATGCCCTGAAAAGTCAAAGGATTCTACTGGAATTAATTCCCCATCCGGCGTCAATATGTACCAGTACGACCTTATCTTCTCTTCCATAATCAGGGCTTTTGGGATGTAAACAGTATCAGCTACTCCCGACGTTATTGATCTGAACTGCTCAGCCAAAGGATGTCCCTTAACTGATAGAGAAAGAGCTTTGGTCCAGCCGAACGGCGAGGTATAAACCTCCATCCCTTCTGTCTCACATTTTCCCCTAAACATGCGAATGATTTCCAACGCTTTTTCCGGCGTTGCGAGTTTATTGCTAAGATGGGCGTATGGGTATATGAGTATGCGCCTGTTGCCAACCTTTGATGAATACTCCTTCAACTCGCTCACGGCTTTATCTACCGCAGCCTCATCATCCCCTTCTTCCACAGCCGTAAGAACTAAGATTATATCCTCAAGTCTTCTACGTCCCATCTCTGCCTCTTCGAATACCCTACTTTCCCTCATCACTGGCTCATACTCGACAAAGTCCGTATGTAATATCAGTAGCTTCATGATTTGTTAAAATTAGAGGAACCCTGCTGATAATATAGCTTTTGTTCGTGCCGATTTGACGATTTGTTTAAATAAACCTTTTCTAGGATGTAACAGGAGGGTGTTGGGTCCTAAGGATCCTAGTAACGGCCGCTTTACCATACTCCTATGCGCCGAGACACTTCGGTCATCTTAGTGGAGCGTATCTTCCAGCCGATATATTTGCACGATTCATGAGGATGCTCGGGCACGAGGTCTTGTTCGTATGCGGAACCGATGAAAACGCCTCAAGCATTGTGCTTGAAGCCATGAGAAAGGGCATGACCCCGCAACAGCTGTGTGATATGTTTTATCCAATTCAAAGAGACACCTTCGCCAAGCTTGGGATAAGTTTCGACATATTCTCCAGAACTTCTAAAAAAATCCATTACGACACAGTGCACGAGTTTTACAGTAGATTGTGGGAAAAAGGTTACATTTACAAGAAAAGAATAAAGCAATGGTATTGCCCAAAGGATGAAAAAGTGTTGCCTGATAGATTCGTAAAGGGCACATGTCCAGTCTGTGGAGCGCCTGACCAATATGGTGAGGCTTGCGAGGTGTGTGCAAGCTGGTATGAGGCGATTGAGCTGATAGACCCTGTTTGTACCTTGTGCGGTGGCAAACCAATAGTTGTGGAAAAGGACCATTACTTTCTAAAACTGTCTGCTTTGACACAGGAAGTACTTAATTATGTGAAACCTAAGAAGTTCTGGAGAAAATCGACCTATAATAAGACCATATCTTGGTTGGAGAAGGAGGGGCTAAAGGACAAAGACATAACAAGGGATTATGATTGGGGACCACCCGCGCCCTTCCCCGGAGCAGAGGGACAAGTACTTTACAACTGGGTTGAAAATCTGCTGGGCTACATATCAGCAACTAAAGACTGGAGCATACAAGTTGGACAGCCGGATGCATGGAAAAAGTTTTGGTTAGATCCAGAGACGAGGCTTTACTGTTTTATAGGAAAGGACAACCTTTTCTTTCACACAATCCTGTTTCCAGCCATACTTATAGCGCATGGTGACTACATTCTGCCCTATAACGTTGTCGTGAATGAGTTCGTGAACCTAGAGGGGCAAAAACTTTCAACAAGTAGAGGTTGGGTAATTTGGCTCCATGAAATGCTTGAAAATTATGAGCCTGATCTAATTAGGTACTACGCCGCGATAATAGCTCCCGAAACTAAGGACTCTGACTTTAAGTGGAAGGATTTCCAAGCAAAAATAAACAATGAACTCGTAGCGACACTAGGTAACTTCATTCATAGAGTGTTGCTATTCGTTCATACAAAGTTTGGGGGCGCAGTTCCTGATCCGGGTGCGCTTGAGTCACAAGATAAAGAACTTTTGGAAAATATGGAAAGATTAGCTGCCATGTTTAAGAATAGAGTGGAGAACTGTCGTTTTAAGTCTGGCTTAAAGATTATTCTGGAGCTAGCCCAGCTAGGGAATAGATACTTGAATGACATGAAGCCATGGAGTGTAGCGGAGAATGCGCCTAGAGCAATATACACGGCGATGCAAGTAGTTAAGGTACTTTGTGTCCTTATGGTACCGTATCTGCCTTTTACAGCCCATAAACTCATGAATATGATGAACCTAAACTTAACTCCAGAAACTGTAAGATGGGAAGAGTTCAGAATACCAATTAAACCGCAACATAAAATTAACAAACCAGAGCCATTATTCAGAAAAGTAACTGACGGCGAAATATCAAAACAAATGGCAAAACTTGGTTTAGCATAAAAAATAAAATTAGGGAAGTCTGAAAGTTGGATCAGTGTGCGTGTGCATTTTCTATTGAAAGTCTTCTAATTCCGAGCTCGGCCACTATTCTTTCTAACTCATATTCTAACTCATTGTCGACAGTGGGTTGAGCAGGGACGGCAGGTTGTGGGATTTTGAATTCCTCATTCGTTTTTGGTAAGTTTACAGCATCAATTTCAGCACTGCTGCTGAATTTGTCACTAAGCCCCGTGAGTATTAACGATACCTGTATGCTCGAAGCATAATAGTTATCGATCCTCGCGCCCCATATTACAAGAGTGTCCATGCCCATTAGCTCCGATATTATCTCTGCTGGTCTTGCAGCTTCGCTCAGCTTCATATCTTCACCACCTGTGACGTGTACTATTGCGCCCGACAGCTTATCGTAGGTTATGTCGAGTAGCGGTGATTGCAAGGCATTGAAAGTGGCTTCTTCAGCCCTGTTTGGTGACGAGGATCTGCCTATACCTAAAGATGCCAAGTTACCCCTTTCAACAAGTGCTTTGAAATCTGCGTAGTCTATGTTTATCAAGCTCGGTTTCACTATCGACTCGGTTATACTAAGCATCATATTGTTTATGACATCGTCAACCAATGAGAAGGCAGTCCTTAACTCATACTGTGGATAGAAATCGAGCAACTTATTGTTATCTATTAGCACCACGGTGTTGCATACTTCTTTTAGCCTTTGCAATCCTTGTATTGCTATTCTCTTTCGAACATTACCTTCGAATTTGAAAGGCAAGGTCGCTACGCTGATAACTATAGCCCCTAACTCTTTTGCTATCGAAGCAATCACAGGCGCACCTCCAGTACCAGTGCCACCGCCCAAGCCTGCCATCACAAAAACTATGTCGGCGTCGCTGAGCAAATTTCTAAATTCGTCCTCGCATTCTTCGGTTGCTATCCTACCCTTTTCCGGGTCTCCGCCAGAGCCCCTAAACCTTGTCGTGTTTTTTCCAAGCACGATTTTGTGATGAGCTCTAATCATCTCTAGATGTTGTACGTCAGTGTTTGCAGCGATCGTTACAACACCATTCAATCCCTGTGATGCCAGTCGGCTGATCGTGTTACAGCCAGCACCACCTATACCGACTAGCTTTATACGAATCCCGTCAACTCTTTCAACATCATTAGAACCAGGGAGCATAATCTCACTCACTTGCCGGCATCTCCTCCATTATGAAATCTCTAACTGCCGTTCTTATTGCCTCAGCCCTGTTGGGGTAAAGCTTTCTTCTTACAAGCTCGTCTATCACGTCGAGGTAAACCTCTGGAAGGTGAACGGTTACGACCTTCACCTATTATCCACCTCCTTTACTTGGAGCAAGGTAAAAATGAAGGTATCAGAAATCCGTTATTAATACGGCTGTATATTCATAAGAGGTACCCATGAGCGATTTTTGTCAAATAAAATCTCATAAAATGACTATCTCCATCGGAAAAACGTACCAAACTTTTCAAAAAAAGATTTTTTAGTCCAAGGGTAGTGGGGAAATTTAGATGCAACGAGATCAAGAACTAACTGAGAAAGTACTTAAAATTGTTAGCGACTTAAGGGCTGAAAGCGAGTCAGGGGCAGTCATATTAGTCGAGGGCAAGCGTGACGAAGAATGCCTTAAAAGACTGGGCATAAAAGGTACAATACTTAAGTACACTTCCATAAGGGCCCTGCTAAGCTGGGCTGAGAACAACAGTACGGCTAAGTTAATAGTGCTGACTGATCTGGATTCTGAAGGGGCAAGCATCGCTAGAAGAGTAGTTGTCAACCTGTCGGGCCGCATGAAAGAAGTCGACGTATCATATATGAGAAAATTATCAATAGTGAGAAAGATTGGTATAAGAGAGATAAAAGACATAGCCAGCATTATACCAGAGAGTTGGCAGGCCTGTTAAATCGGTACTTGCCTTAAAAACTCCTCCATAACCGAGAGCAAGCGTTCTATATCTTCCTCAGAATGCGCCACTGAGGGGGCAAACACCTGCTTGCTAGGTTTCATGCATAAAATGTTGTTGTTAAGCATAAAGTAAAAGCAATCTTTTGCGAGTTTGGTATCACCTATTGCGCTCCTAATGTCTCTTGGTTTTTCTTTTGTGAAGTGAACTGCAAATAGAGACCCTACGCCAGTAACATGAGCACTTACCTTATGTCTGCTGAAAACGTCCTCCAACCCTTTTCTGGCTTTCTCACCAAGTGCGTTTATCTTTGGATACGCATCGCCCTTTATCAGCTCGCTTAACAACGTGTAACCTGCCCTGGCCGTAAGCGGATTCCCAGCATAGGTTCCACCGTGAAACGACATCTCATAATGCTTCCTTTTTGTCTGATCGAGTAATTCCATGATATCCTCTCTACCTCCAAACCCACCAGCAGGAAATATGCCCCCACCGAGGACCTTACCGAACGTAGTAATATCTGCCAATACGCCGTAGTACTCCTGCGCACCACCCTTGGCCAACCTAAAGCCCGTTATTACTTCATCGAATATCAAAAGGATGTCAAGCTCGTCGCAAAGTTCTCTGAGCCCTTTAAGGAATTCTCTATCGGCAGGTATCATGCCGTTGGATCCCATAACAGGTTCTAGAATTATACATGCAAGATTTTCACCTTTTACCTTCTGCCTCACACCATCGAGGTCGTTGAATGGCAAAACTATCGTATCATTCATAACACAGTCCGTTAAACCCAATGATGCTGGTTTGTCTAGCGGTGGGTTAACAGCCTTATGTAGAGCGTCGTAACCACCGTGCCAGTGTCCTTCAAACTTTGCTATCTTGCTTTTCCCCGTGTAAGCCCTAGCAAGCCTAATGGCATACATGTTTGCCTCGGTACCGCTGTTTGTGGCTCTGAATAACCTTACGCTTGGCACCATCTTCGTCACAATTTCTGCTAACTTTATCTCCCACTCATGGCAGAAACCAAGATGGGCACCCAGCTCAAGCTGTTCTTTCGCTGCCCTGATGACTGGCTCATACGCATGTCCCATTATGATCGCTGCGTGTCCCATCCAGAAATCTAAATATTCGTTTCCATCAACATCCCATATCCTGCTACCTTTAGCTCTGGAGACATAAATCGGATACGGTTCCCAGTACTTTATTGCATAAGTAACGCCCCCAGGCAAGAACTTTCTCGCTTCATCATGAAGAATTCGCGATTTTTGCGTCCTAAGCTCGTAAAGTTCCATGATGGAATCACCAACTTACTCCGAAGGTCTTAAGGCTAAAAGCCTAACTTTTGTCTTAGTCAAGCTCAGGCCCCTGACTATGCTTACCTCTATCTCAGCTCCAACTTTTTTTGATTCAATTATCTTTTTTAGCGTCTCGATGGAATTCACGTTTTCACCATCTATCGCGACTATTATGTCACCTTCTCTTATACCGGCCAAGTGGGCTGGACTATTCGGTGCAACCCTATAGACCAGAACACCTTCATCAACTGGAAAGTTATAGTATGTTGACGTCGTAGGATTAAGAGATATGCCCACTATGCCGAGCCACGGTCTTCTAACGTAACCTACTGTAATGATGTCCTCGGCCACTTTTTTCACGGTATTTATTGGTATTGCGAATCCAATGCCCTGGGCAAACGGTATTATGGCTGTTGTAATCGCTATAACTTCGCCCGCTAAGTTTATCAAGGGGCCCCCGCTATTTCCCGGATTTATAGCGGCATCTGTCTGAACGAGACCCTCCATCAAACCAAAGCGCGTCTGTATGTTTCTGTTTAGCGCGCTGATTACGCCCATAGTTACTGTAGGACCGCCTGCCAAACCAAACGGGTTCCCGATAGCTATGACGAATTGTCCAACTTTAAGTTTCGAAGAATCTCCTAACCTAGCCGCCTGTAGGCCTTTTCTATCAACCTTTATGAGAGCAACATCAGTCATGATATCTTTGCCGATAACCTCACCGCTCAGGACCTCGCCGTTGTATAGTGTAACGTTTATTCTTTGAGCCGCTTCGACTACATGCGCATTGGTTATAATGTACCCGTCTGAATCAAACACTATTCCTGAACCTACACCACTTACAGGCGCAATTTCAAAAGGAGAGACTTGAAGGAAGTGGATCGTGCTAACGTTTACCACAGAAGGCATAACTTTTTCTACAATGGAAGTTATCTTATCTTCATCTATTGTAACCATGGCCATTTTTTATAGCGCCGCATACCTTTATATTGTTATCGTCACATATTTTAACGGAATATGGCTACGAAAGGATATACCATCAGGTTTGAGGATGTCTGGAAGATTTACCGAATGGGTAACATAGAGTTTCCAGCACTACGAGGCGTCACATTATATATTGAAAGCGGCGAGTTCGTCGCGGTTGTTGGACCGAGTGGTAGCGGGAAATCTACCTTACTTCACATAGCCGGCGCTTTGGATAGACCGACTAAAGGCAAAGTCTTCATAGACGGCGTAGACATTTCTATGTTAAATGATGCTGAACTAAGCGTGCTAAGGAACAGAACCGTAGGTTTTGTATTTCAAGCATACAACCTAATCCCCAGATTAACCGCCAAACAAAATGTAGAACTCCCTTTAATGCTAAGGGGTGTTCCTCCAGACGAAAGAGAGAAGTTAGCGATAAGGGCGCTCGACCTAGTTGGGCTAGCATCAAAGTATAACAATAAACCTACGGAGCTGAGTGGAGGCGAGCAGCAACGTGTAGCTATAGCAAGAGCTATAGTAACCAACCCGAAAATTCTGCTATGCGATGAGCCTACTGGCAATCTTGACTCAAAGTCTGCAGAGGGTGTTATAAACGTAATAAAAGACATAAATAAAAGGCATGGGTCCACGGTTGTTGTGGTAACCCATAACATGGAGATAGCGGAATCCGCTGATCGAATAATCAGGCTGAGGGATGGGATGGTTTATGAAAAACCATAAGATCATTTTAATGTTATTCTCAATAACATTTGTGCTTGCACTTATAAATTTGGTAAGCGTGCATTCAGAAAACATAATAGCCGTGGATGCGTTCTGGGGCGACCCAAGCAACAAGATCGAAGTTGACGCAGGTGACAAAAACGTACCATTGACTTTACAGATGGTTAATGCAAGAAAAGAACAAATTATAGGTGTAAGAGGTTATCTCGTCCTCCCTGAGGGGTTTGAAGATTCTTTAACGAAGTCCAGATTTACCCGCGAGGCCGTCTATGTAGATCCTGTACCAAGCGGAAGATCCTTTACACTTCACTACCTCATCGATATATCTGACGAGATAAAACCCGGCCTCTACAAAGCATATGCAGTCGTATACTACAAGTACTATGACGAGGATGAAAAAGACCTTGTCATGTCCTCATCGTATGTTTACTTTGATATAAGAGTCACTGGAAAGAGCTTAGCTTCGGTCAAGACGGAATACAAATCTTTGATACCGGGCATGTCAAACGAAGTCAAGATCATAATCTCTAATGATGGTACCGCGGACATGTATAACGTAATGATTTCATTAGGAGACCCGGACATACCAGGTGTGACCTTAATTGATACAAAACGCTCCTGGCAATTTAGTAGAATACCGCCAGGTACCGATGTGATGTTGCCCATACTGCTACAAATAGAAAGCTATGCTGCAAACAAAGCCTTACGCATACCGATAGATATCACATACTTGGACTCGTATGGACAGCAAAAGAGACTTCAACATAACGCTATGTTTCGCATAGGCACATATATAACTGAGAGGATAAGGATCGAAGTGACACTTGATAACGATTTACTATCACCTACGACGGTAAATCAGCTAAAAATGGTTATTCGGAACGAGGGGACAGAGCCTGCTTACTCTGTAGAAGCTGAGCTAACACTTCCGCAGAGTACACCTGCATTTCTTACATTTGTTGGAAAAACTGGCAGGTGGAGTTTGAACGAGTTAAAACCCGGAGAGGAGCAAATAATGGACTTCGAGTTATTCGCCAGTCAGATGGCCTCTGGCAAATCTTTCTTGCTTTCATTGAAACTATCCTATCGCGATATTTACAACAATTCATATGAAGTGATCAGAACAATAGGCATAAGGGTTGCGGACCAACCACTTTCTAAAGCGTTCAAGATAACATCGGAGGCGTACTTAACATCTGGTTCTATAAACAACGTGAGCATACTTGTGAAGAACCTGAAACCATACACATTAAGAGATGTGTCGATAACTTTGGAATCCACAGCTAGTTGGTTAACCCTGCTGGAGGGCGCCAGAGAATATTTCAAAGAAATACGTCCAGACGAGGAAATTGAGTTAAACGTTCTGATCTTTGTCTCGGAGCAGACTTTTGAAAAACTATCCACCGTTGGATACTCGACGTACATAAACGTGAATGTCGAGTATATAGATTGGCAGGGCATAACAAAAACAGAAAGTTACAAGCTTGGATACTATGTTAAGGGCATAATAGACTTAAAACTTCAGGACTTAAACTTTGAGGTCATAAATAAACAACCATACATTGTTGGAAGGTTGTTAAATGAAGGGAATGAACCGGCATTCTTTACGAGAATTTTGTTGGTTGATGGTAATAACGTTATACGTCCGCTTAGGTCCGTTTATCTCGGGGATGTGAATCCAAATGCTCCTTTGATGTTTAATCTACCAATAGTCGTCGTAGGAAACCTCACACCCGGTGTTATACCGGTAAAAATCTTAGTCGAATACAAAGATACGTTAAGGAACAACTTTTCGAAAACGTTTGTGTATGATGTGGTAATCACGAGTAGCTGGCCGCAACCTCAAGAAAAAACAGGCATTGTTCTGACCGATAGTGTCTGGTATACAGCCGCCGTCTTAATAGCTATAGCTGCCGTAGCTTCTGTCGTATCAGCAATAAAGATAGGGGGGAGAAGGAGACGAAAATCGTTGATACAGTCTGGTACGCCTTCGGCGGCTTAAGGACTCGCAGGGTAAGGACTGTTCTGACCGTCGTAGGCATAATGATAGGAACTGCATTAATAATATCCCTAGTATCGAACACCGAAGGTCTAAACGTCTTAATAGATGACGTTCTCTCGAAGATAGGTGTCAACAATATATTCGTAACACCCTCCGGAACGGTATCTGCCCGGGCTGGTCCGAGAGAGACCCTAAAGCTGACGGATACCGATGTCATGTTGCTCGCAAACTTACCAGGGGTTAAGGCTGTCAGCCCGTTCTATCTTTCTCGGGGCAAGCTTATAGGCGGTGGCTTCGAGCAAACAGTTTCCATAATAGGTCTGGATCCGACCTTGACATATCAAATATTACCCGATTTGGAAATCTATCAAGGTGAAGATCTATCACCGAACGACATGGCAACGGTAGCTATAGGATACGATGTTGCATTCCCACCCGGAGAGTTAGGTAAGAACATACCCCTATACAGTAGCGTGACACTAGAACTTACAGTTGAAGGGCAACGCGTCACGAGGTCCTTTATCGTCGGAGCGATATACAAGAAGTTCGGTTCGACCCCATATCTTGACGTCGATAAAAGCATCATGATAACCATACCGCAGGCGCGCAGTATTTTCAAGTCTACGAGTTATCCTAGCATCGTGGTGATTGTAGAATCTACGGATTTTGTCGAACCTACCATCGAAGCCTTGAACAACATCTACGGAAAAGATGCGGACTTGATTAGCCCCTTAACGATAGTAAGGCAGGTGAAGACAATACTCAATAACTTCACGATATTCCTCCTAGTGGTGTCCAGTATAGCGCTAGTAGTCGCTGGTGTAGGTATTATGAACACTATGTTCATGACCGTTATGGAGAGGACAAAGGAAATAGGCATACTTAGGGCCTTGGGCTTTTCTCAAAAGGATGTTGCAAAAATTTTCCTAGCAGAGTCAACATTAATAGGCATAATAGGGGGCTTACTCGGCATGGTTCTAGGAAGCTTGTTAGCTATGTCACTCGGGGGGATGTTTTCGTCTTTCCTGATTGGAATGAGCGGAAATCCGGTGTTATACCAGCCTAGGATAACGCTGACAACGCTAGCAGGTAGTTTTTTGTTTGCCGTCGTCGTAGGTCTTCTCTCTGGCATATATCCAGCTTTAAGAGCGGCAAGGCTAGACCCAGTACAGGCACTTAGAGCCGAATAAACCCCACGAGTTAAGTTATGCATATAAGTTAACGTAAAAATAAATAATTGAGAAGTGGAAATTATGTACACTCTATTTATAACAGGAACTGCAGGATCTGGTAAATCGACCCTGACCGGGTCATTTAGCGAGTGGCTTCGTGACCAAGAGCAGTCGACCATAACGGTTAACCTAGACCCTGCGGCAACAGTTCTGCCCTACGAGCCTGACGTGGATGTAAGAGAGATGGTCGACTATGAAAGGATAATGGTAACCCGAAGACTCGGACCGAATGCAGCACTAATAGCATCTGTAAGAGAGATTGCTAGACATATAGAGGAACTAAGAGAAGAAGTTAATTCGTTCAACGTTGATTATGTGCTCGTTGATACGCCGGGTCAGCTTGAACTCTTCGCATTCAGGAAAGAGGGAAAAATAATCGCCAAAAGCCTTACTGACGGTTCCAAAGCGATGCTGTTCCTTCTGGACCCAATGTTCTGCATTAATCCGAAAAACTTCGCCGCAAGCATATTCCTTTCCGTATCGATATACCTAAGCTTCGGCATGCCTCTCGTTATGGCATTATCAAAAGTTGATGCTATACCAAAAAAATACGTAAATAGGATACTCAGATGGGCTGAATCGGATGAAGCATTCTTGCTAGATCTGGAGAATAAACTTAAAGGAGCTCAAATGCTACTCGCGAGGGATGTTGCAAAAGCCGTGTTCGACGTGAGTAGTTTTATTCCCATAATACCCGTGTCAGCCCTTAATATGAGTGGCCTTGTTGAACTTCATGGTGCTCTCACAAGGATATTTAGCGAGGGCGAGTTAGAGCTTAGGTAGAAAGTATTTGCATTTGTCAAGCGTTTTAAACATTTACATCAATGTCAAAACGTAGAGGCTTATATAATCCTAAAACTTTCAAAGGAGAGAGAACAATGGCATACGAAGATACGGAAGTCGAGCAACTAAAGGAGAAAGTCAGGGAGTTAAGCGGTGTAATAAAGCAAATAGAGGCCATGCTCAGCGAGGCATCAAGAGGGCTAGATTCTCTTCGCGAGCAGAAAAAAGAGGTGAGGCAGAAGCTTCAAGAAAAGTTAAATGAAAAGAAGAAGCTTTTGGAAGAGTATAAGAAACTGAAGTCTGAGTTGAAGGCATGCTACGCTTCGAGAAGTGAGCTTATCAAACAACTGAAGAGTATCGAAAACGACGTAAGATATCCAAAGAGCGATGTTAGCATAGATGAAATAAATGAGAAGATCAAAAACATAGAGTGGACAATACATACTTCGATACTAAAACCGAGCGAAGAAAGAAGGCTTTTCCTTGAGTCCAAAAAGTTAGAGGAGGTTGCAATATTGATTAAAAAACGGGAAAGCCTCATCGCGAGCATTAACGCTCAGAATGATAAAATTAATTCGATAGGAAACGAGTTGAATACAACAAAAAGCATGTTGGAAGACATTAGCGAAGAAATTAGCAGAATGAAAGAAGAATACGAGAATTTGAAGAAAAAGTACGAGGAGAAGTGTAAAGATTACATGGAGATAAAGGAGAGACTTAGCAGGGCTGAGGCTGAGCGAATATTATTCCAATCTAAGTTGACATTGTTGATGGAACAGTTAAAGACCACCATGGACAATACGGTGAAACGGAAAGAAGAAGAGGCTAAAAAGCGCGTTATTTCTGAGGTAAAACAGAGGCTATTAAAAGGTAAGAGCGTAACATTCCAAGAATTGAAACTTTTGCTTGAGAACGATGAGGAGTTTAAACTTTAGAATGCGAAGGACGGATAACGTATTCCAATGTTTTTAGAATGGTTAACGTTATATTAGACTGAGTGGAAATAATTGTAACGGAAAAATAGCATGGAAAATTCGGAAAAAAGACAAGAGAAGCTCCTAATTCTTGTAGTTGATAGGGACAATGATGTTGGTAAGAAGACGGGTATAAAAACACCCATCGTGGGGAAAGAGAGCAATCTAGAGGCAGCAAAAAGCCTTGCCTTGGCGGATCCAGAGGAGTCCGACGCGAATGCCATGTTTGGTGCCATTAAACTGTACGACGAACTTGCTAGCAAGTATGGAAAAGAGAATGTCGAAATTGCGACCATAGCTGGTAGCGAAGAGGGCGGTTACTGGTCTGATGAAAAAATAAGGCGCGAGTTAGATGAGGTTTTAAAAAACTTTCCCTCATCTGCCTGCATCTTTGTTAGCGATGGTGTTACTGATCAACTCGTCTCCCCAATCATTTCATCGAAATTGCCTATAATTTCTGTCAAGAAAGTTGTAGTCAAACAAAGCGAGAGTATCGAGCATACATGGCTCCTATTCGGAAGGTACCTAAAGATGGCGATATTCGACATCAGATATTCTAAAGTTATTCTAGGAATACCAGGCATATTGCTAGTTTTCATAGGCACCCTCTACGCTCTTGGTTTGATGAATCTACCAATACTTTTAGTGATTCTGGGCATAGCATTATTCATCAGAGGTTTTGGGATCGATAGTTCGGTAGCAGCAAAGTTCAGAACGTTATCAAAGTTCATATCTTCTCATCCTTTGATGCAGCTGAGAATCTTCGGCATAATTTCATCGCTGATTATTTTACTCATAGGCATTTATTCGGGCTACATTGGCGCGTCTTCAGCATTACCAAAAAATGCACAATTGCCATCAATCTCTGAAGACTTTTATTACTGGTTAGGAATGTTGCCCACACTTGCAGGTCAATTCCTGCTTGGGGGCATAGACCTAATTTTTGTAAGCCTATTAGTCATGGCCCTTACGTATGCTATATACTACATAATTTTAAAGAACGTAAAATTCTGGAGAACCGTTCAAGCAACCGTTACACTGATATGGTTATGGGCGCTCTTGAAAAGGGTCGGATTGGTACTTTTGGACACATCTGCTATGACGTTTGGTCCTCATGTGGTAATGCTACTCACTATAGGACTTTTAGGTATACCGGCTCTAACGATAACATTCATAGTTACAAGATACTTGAGAAAAGTATACGCGCCATACTTTAAGAAAACAAAGTGAGGGGGTCGCATGATTCAGAGATTGCTGAAGCTGTTTGGTGCTTATTGGTTATATGAATTGTGGTTAACGAATAGCATTAAGAATGGCCCCATACCAAAGCACGTAGCGTTAATCTTGGACGGGAACAGGCGCTGGGCTAGGAGTAAAGGTTTTGATTATAGTTATGGGCACAAAATTGGAGCGGATGTCGCAGAGAGGGTTCTTGAATGGTGCATTGAGCTAAAGATCCAGACAGTGACACTTTACGTTCTTTCTACTGAAAATTTGAGGAGGAGCCAAGAGGAACTATCAGAAATATTCAAGTTGATAAAGGAACGCGCGGAAAGGCTTGTGAATGATCCTAGGATACATAACAATCGTGTAAAGGTCACGATAATCGGTAGAAGACATCTCATACCAGACGACGTCAGAAGGGCACTCGAGACTCTAGAGGAAGTAACCAAAGAGTATAACAATCATTTCCTGAATATCGCAGTAGCCTATGGCGGAAGAGCTGAAATAGTTGATGCCGCAAAGAAAGTGGCACTCATGGTGAAAGAAGGGAAACTTTCTATTGATGAAATTGACGAAAAAATCATCGAGTCAAATTTGTACACATCCGGCATACCAAACTCTGATCCCGACTTGGTAATCAGGACGTCTGGTGAGGAGAGAATAAGTAATTTTCTATTGTGGCAGTCCGCATACAGTGAGCTCGTTTTTCTTGATGTCTTCTGGCCAGAATTCAGAAAAATAGATTTTCTACGAAGTATCAGAACATACCAACAACGTAATCGTAGATTTGGAGTTTAATGTGTATAGGGATTAAACGGTGCCTTAGATAACCGTACAGCACTATCCTTCTTGATTACCAAAGTATCTTCAAGTCTTATACCGTATTGTCCTGGAATATACACACCAGGCTCGCATGTCACAACCATGTTTTCAGCGAGCAGGTCTTTGCTATTAGGTGATATTCTTGGCGGCTCGTGAACGCTTAACCCTATGCCGTGTCCCAAGCTATGGACAAAATACTCAACAAACCCAGCATTTTCTATAAACTGTCTCGCAACCCTATCAACGGACGAAGCTGAGACCCATGCCATCATATGCTCCTCAGCTAAATTTTTAGCCTCCTCGACCAATTTGTAAACCTTCTCAATTTTGTCCTGTACTTTATCTCCTACAAAAAACGTTCTCGTTACATCTGCCGAATACTCGCTTACTGATGCACCCAAGTCTATAACAACAACGTCGCCGGCCTGAAGTTGTCTATTACCCGGACCACCATGAGGTAAAGACGACTTTGTACCGGAGGCCACTATTATGTCAAATGCGACTCTATCCGCACCACATCTTAGTAGCTCCTCTGTTAGTTCTGCCTTCACATCCTGTTCAGTCACACCTGGCGATATTAAATCGGAAGCGATTTCCATACCTACATCAGATATTGCCGCTGCTTTTGCTATCTTCTCAATTTCCTTTTCATCTTTTATGGACCTTAACTTCCAAACAAGATCGGATGACGGAATTAAATGTAGAAACCTCAACTTTGACGATAACTTCCAGAAGGATTCGGCGTCCATGTAGTCGAACCCAACATCCCCGACCAGCTTACCCAACTCATCCGCGAGCTCTTCTTTGAACATGTCATAGCTCTTTGTTTTAATCACCTCAACACTCGGTATTACCTGCTGGACAGCCAACTCGTAGTAAAGAGGCAACGTATAAAGTCTGACGGAGCCGTCAGACATTATTACGGCCGCGCCCTCGCCCTTAAATCCTATAAAATAGTAAAGATTTTCGGGTAACGTCAGCAAATACGCGCTGAAAGCCCTCCCTTCCATCAGATCTAAAAGGCGTTTTATTCTCTCCATTTATACACCAGCTACCCTTTAACCTAAGCGGAAAAGAGCGAAACGGCTAATATAACCTTTAAACTTCAGAATTTGCCAGGGTAGCATATTATACCAGTAAGACGCGATTGTGGTGCTGTGATATGCGCCCTCTCTTCCAACAGTATAAACAAATATTGCCCGTCCAATCAAAGAGGTTAAAGAGGCCGTAGGGCGCGTGGGATGGTTTACATTAAAAAATTATCACTTCATGCGTTCAAGTCCTTTGGTCAAAGGAAGGCTACGGTTGAGCTAGTCAAAGGTCTGGTCGTAATTACCGGCCCAAATGGTGGCGGCAAGTCTAATTTGCTTGATGCTATTAGGTTTGTAACGGGCGAGCTGAGTCCGCATGCTTTAAGAGTGGGCAGACTCTCCGAATTAGTTCATGAAGATAGTAGAGGAAAAGCAGCATACGCCAAAGTATCAATAACTTTAGACAACTCGGAAAAAGCGCTACCGATAGAAACGGATGAGGTTACGATTACTAGGAAGATTTACCAAAGCGGCGAAAGTGAATATTACATAAATGGAAGATCGGCATCGAGGGGAGAATTGTTAACGTTACTTTCAGCCGCTAACATAAGACCTTCAGGCTTTAACATACTACCCCAAGGCGCGATATTGAACCTGGCTGAAATGAATCCTGACGATATGCGTAAATTGATAGAAGAGGTTGCGGGAATAGCGGAGTACAATAGGAAAAAAGCCGAGGCGGAAGAGCAACTTGCGCTGGCCGACAAGAACTTGGAAATTGCTAAGGCCAGCACCGCTGAAGTTAGAACGAGAGTTAAGCAGCTCGAGAAAGAGAGGAACCAGTATCTCAGGAAGAAGGCCGTAGAGGCAGAAATTGCCAAACTCAAAACTCTTCAATATAGACTGGAGATGGAAAAAATCTCCGAAGTCCTTAGGACTGTACAATCAAAAATCGATAATATAACTGAACAGGTTCGCATATTAGAGGGGACAAAACAAGAAGTATCAGCAAGGCTTGCGGAGCTTAAATCTAACTTACAAGCAACGGAGAACGAAATATCTGAGATAGAACAGAAATTATCAAAATTCGTAAAAGAGCGACAGGAAGTGTTCGAAAAAATCATGAAGTTAAGACTCGATATAAGGGATTCTGAAAATCGTGTAGGAATTTTGGAGAAGGAGTCTGCGCACATACAACAAAAGATTGCCGAGCTCGAGTCGGCGATATCGCTTTCTGAACAGGAGCTTAGTGAACTTGAGCTAAAGATTAGGGAATGTTCGAATGATAAGGAACAACTGGAGAAAGAAGTTGCAAAGATGTCTGATGAAGTAAACGGACTGAGGAGTGTTGTTAAAGAACTTGAGAAGAAGTTAAATGAAGTCAAATTATCAAAGATTAAGGAGGAAAGGGCACGGTCCGAAGCATACTTAAGGCTCGAAAACATTAAGAACAGTAAAGAGCAACTAATGAAGGAAAAAGAGGACATATGCAGAGAGCTCTCAAAGATTACGAACAAAATTGCTGAGGTTGACAAGGAGCTTGAAAACCTGCTTTCCGAGGTACGCATAACAGAAGAAGAGGTAGCGAAGCTTAACCAAGAGTTAAGCGGTTACATGTCCTTGATTGGACGTTACTCGGAGGTCATCGCGCGTGCAGACGACGTTATTAACAAGACCGAGGCCCTTATAACAGAGTTAAAGATACGATTAGCGACTCGGCCTGAAGATGAGGCGTCAAAGAAATTTGAAGATTTTGCTAAGCTGTTGGCCGAGAAATTTGTGGATGGTGTTGTTGGGACGTTGGGTAGTCTTGTCAAATCTCTGCCTGAACTCGATGAAAAGCTCGACGTAGTCCTCAACGAGTGGACAAATGCGATCGTGACGGATAACTATGCTGTGACACGGTTGTTATCTGAAATGTTCGCCTCTCTTGATTTTGAGTGTAAGTTATTAACGTTAAACGGCAATCTAGACAAAACAAATTGCGACGATTTAGAAAAATTTCGAGCATGGGTTAGGGACAATGTAGAATTTTCTAATGATTTCGAGGAGGCGTGCAAAAAGGCAATGCAAGGCAAACTAGTAATTTTGGATAAAGGAATAATTTGCTATCCCGGCGGTTTTGTTAAGGTTGTTAGTGATGAGAGAAGCAAAACAAGAATGTTACGTGATGAGCTAGAATATCTTGAATCCTATCTTGGAAACATAAAACTTAAGCTGAATGAAGTAAGGTTAAGACGCGATGAGGTTGTAAAAAAGGCAGAGTTTGTAAAAATCGAGGTCCAGAAGCAACAAGCAAAGCTTTCTTCCCTGAATGCAGATATTAAATCGCTCAATGCCGAGCGTAAATTATTGGAAGAAACACTTTCGCAATTGATGGCTAGGGAGAAGAGGATAGACGAAAGGATGGAGACTCTAGCCAAAGAAGAAGAGAATATCAAGGAAAGGTTATCTGAAATTGTTAGCACAGAACCGGTTGACGAGGAGAAAAAACTAAAGATAGAGGAAGATTTTGAACTGGCTTCATCAAAACTAAAAATCCTAGAGTCGAAATACACAGAGTTGAAGATACAGTTAGCGGAGAGATCCACCTCTCTTAAAAGTTTAGAGGATTCAAAAAGGAAAATCCTAAACTTGATAAACCGATATAGATCAGAGGTCGAGTCACTTAACCGCTCTTTGGAGGCCAGCAAGCTAAGGGTGGACGAGGAGAAAAAACTAAGATCAGAGCTCGAATCTAGTTTAACTTTATTGGAAAGTGAACTCCGTAAGCTGGACCAAGAGATTGAAAACCTGTCGATAAAACATAAGGAGCTGATTAAGATTAGGGATGAATTAAGACAGACAATATCCATGCAAGCTGAAGAGGAAAACAAGATATCTGAAAAGTTAAAAGGGTTATGGTCGGAGCAGCAAGAAGCCAGGCTTGAAAGTGTGAAATTAGAATCCCAGCTTCAAATGGTGATGGGAAAACTATCTGAACTTGGCGATGTTGATGCTACGGAGTTGTTGACACTCGAGCCTACGCTTAGAGAGCAGATGCTCGTGGCATTAGAGGCGGAAAGAGATGAGCTCTCCTTTGTAAATCAGCTGGCTCCAGAACAGTACGAGGCTTTAATTGGAAACTACAAACTCAGATCCGTCAGAATAAGCGAGTTAGAGTTAGAGAGGCAAGAGATAATCAACTTTATAAAGATGGTAGAAGGAGAGAAATTAAGAGCTTTCTTCACAACGATGGAAAAGGTTTCCGAAAAGTTTGCGGCATACTTTAACAGACTTACGAAGGGTGTGGCTTGGCTTAGGCTTGTTGATGAGACAAAACCGAGCGATTCGGGTGTTGAGGTTGTAGTACAGTTTCCTGGAAAGCCCCAGCGTTCTTTGAGAAGCGTTAGTGGAGGCGAGAGGTCTGTCGCGGCTGTATCGCTCCTGATGGCACTACAGGGCCTCACACCTGCTGACTTTTACATTTTTGACGAAATAGATGCCCACATGGACGTAGCCTACACGGTCGCATTAGCCGAGTTACTGAAGGAGATGTCAGAAAAGACGCAGATAATAGTCATAAGCCTCAAAGACGTGCTGGCCGAAAAAGCTGATCAGCTCATCGGCGTTTATATGGACAGGGGCGAATCTAAGATAATTAGGACAAAACTGGAGGGGGTCAAGGCTGGCTGACGTAGAGGAAAAAATTCAATGGATTAGATCTCCGTGGCGCGTACTCTTCGATGTCACAAACTGGGATAAGCTAAGAGTTTGGGAGATTAACTTAAGAGAATTATTGAGCTCTTTAGCCACGGTTCTAAAGAGAAAAGAATTGTTTGATTTTATTTCATCAGGGATTGCTGTATATTCCGCTGCAACTTTGCATAGAATGAAGACAGAGAGACTACTCGATGCAGATGAAGTACCTGTCATAAAACAAAAGCAAGAATACTTTGTACCACCCCCGATATTTCCGCCATTAAGGGGTGAATTCGTGACGACCACAATACTTGAGCTAATTGATGCTCTAAAGCGTGTTCTCTCCGAGCCGCAACCACAGCGTAAGCAAGACAATATCGAACAACAGCAGCTGAACATCGAGGACTTCATCATAAAGATCGAGGAAAGAGTGGAGGAGTTCTACAATTTTATAAAAGGCGTTCTGGAAAGTAAAGGAATCGTAACTTTAGAGGAAATCATGAGCGGTGTTGATAGGTTAGAGGCGGTAAGACGTTTTATACTGCTCCTATTTATTGCATCAAGGGGCATGATAACGATAATTGAAAATGATGATGGGAAAGTTCTGATATCCTTAGGTGAGACGCATGGATGAAAAAAGAAAGGCTTGGATGAAGGCAGTTATTGAGTCGCTACTTTATGCATCCGACAAACCTGTTGAGTTGCAAAAACTCATGAATGCTGTGGGCACAACTTCAAAAAGCACAATCAGAGAGATCATAAACGAAATATCTACCGAATACGAAAACTCTAACCATCCTTTTAGGATTAAAAAATTGGAGGGTGAGAGGTACTTTCTGTGCCTAGCACCTGAATATTCAGAGATAGTCAGGAAGTATGTGAAGAAACCACTTTTGAGTACAGCTCTACTTAAAACGTTGTCGTTTATAGCATACCATCAGCCGGTAAGTCAAGCGGTTCTGGCGGCAGCCAGGGGAAAGGAGGCATACAAACACGTTAAACAGCTAATCGAAAAGGGATTGGTTGAGGCAGAAAAATCCGGTAGAACGCTCCTACTTAGGACTACCCAACTGTTTGCAGACTATTTCAACATCAAGAACAACCCCCAAGAAATAAGGAAGTACATAGAGGGGTTGCTGGGGAAGGACCCCAATAAAAGTTAAAAAGCTCCTTTCATTTAAAAAGGAGTTGCTATGGTACAGTGGCATACTGACATACATAAACGAAAACCGACTGGCGGTAAGAGGATTCCATACAGGAAGAAGAGGAGGTATGAGCGTGGAGGAGAGCCGAGGCTGACTGTGGTAGGCGATAGAAAAATAGATATTAAAGATGCTTTTGGTGGAGGGATTAAGGTAGCAGTGGTTTCCGACAATATGGTAAACGTTTACAACCCGATCACAAAAAGGGTCGAAAGGACCACAATAATCCGGGTTAAATCTAACCCTTCCAATAAGGATTATGAAAGAAGGGGCATAATCACAAAGGGCGCAATAGTTGAAACGCCGCTCGGGGATGCGAAGATTACTTCAAGACCTGGCAGGGATGGTGTTCTAAACGCAGTTCTTATCGCCCCTGCTGGTTAGCCTTGGCATAAATTCTACAAAGAGTGATACTTTACATGATTAAACGTGAAGGGTTCATAATATGGCCCACATACTTTGACAGAACGCTGAGTCGGAGCGAGGGTAGGAGGGTGCCATTACCACTTTCATCGAGACTGCCCACTGTCGAAAAATTGAGTAAGGCTGCTCAAAGGCTCGGATGGTACGTCAAAGTTGAGGTTGCTGCTCATCCTAAAACGCATTGGAAAAAAACCGGAAGGCTCATAGTTAGGCCAGATAAACCATTAAACAAACAGTCCGTCATCAAAGCCTTAGCACAGGAATTATTGAGGCAAGAAACAAAAGCGTGATAAAATCTTAAATGTAACCAATTATAGATATTAATCATGTCTAAGCTGAAACGCGGGCCCGTATTTTTGGGCATCCTACTTCATAATGTAGGTAATGAGGCCGTATTGAAGGGGAAAGCTGTTCCGAGACTGGGGGTTAAAGCCTATGATGAGGAGCTTAACGATGTTGGTTATGTAACCAACATTTTTGGGCCAGTTAACTCGCATTTTGTGGCCATAAAGCTTACAACAGATAAGAAGTATCCACAAGGTTCAAAATTTTACATCATGGAGTGAGACTTTTGTCGCGAATTATACATGACGAAACGGTAACAAAATGTCCTGAGTGTGGTAGTTCAAATCTGTTGTTTGATAAGCTCAGCGGAGAAGTAGTTTGCGTGGATTGCGGTTACGTTATAGTTAACGTTACGGCCGACTTAGGGCCTGAATGGAGGAGCTTCGACCAAGATAGAGATGGAAAAAGGGTACGAGTCGGCGCTCCGGTAACTTTAGTTATGTATGATATGGGTCTCTCGACCAAGATAGGATGGAAGGATACAAAAGGCACGGACGTTTCGGATATACAAGTCGAAACATTATCTGCTATTAAGCGATGCGATAAAATGACGTTAATGAATGGTACCGCAAGAAGTTCCATTAGAGGTCTATCGGAAATTGCGGCGATATGTCTGAAGCTAGGTCTACCCACAAACATCATGGAAACTGCGAGCCTCATATACAGAAAAGTAGTAAGGACAAGCGTTATGCGCGGTAGATCTATAAGAAATACGGCAGCGGCCGCCGTTTATTTAGCCTGTAAGCAGTGCGGCATCCCAAGGATGTTAAGCGAGATAGCTGCGGCATTGAATTTGAACAAAAAAGAGATAACAAAATGTTATAGATTTCTCATCAGCAAGTTAAACATAGCACCACCTTCACCGGATACCAAGCTGTACGTTTCAAGGTTTGTTAATAACTTCAAGGTTAAGGGTGATGTTGAGAGATTGGCGGTTGAATTGCTAGAGCATGCGAGAGCGTGTGGCTTGATAGACGGTAGAGGCCCCGTGGGTCTGGCGGCAGCCGCAACGTATCTAGCGGCGATGCTTATGGGGTACAAGTTAACACAACGAGAGGTTGCTGAGGTCGCAAGGGTAACAGAAGTAACCATCAGGAATAGATATAAAGAGTTGCTAACAAATATTAGAATACGTATCGAGCTGGAAACAGAATAGTGTTTAAATATTGCCAACAAAATATTTGTAAACAAGGCAATCTTAGGAATAAAAAACTAATCGGATACGTTATTCAATTACGGTGTGATAAGTATGCAGATGAAAATGACAAAACTTGAGGAGCGGGCAATAAAACTTCTACTGAAATATGAAGATAAAGGCATACTTCAATCCGAGCTTTGGCATAAGCTAGGTGTTACAAGCAGGGAAGGGTCTAGGATAGCTATAAAGTTAGAAAAGAAAGGGATAGTAAAGCGGGTTAAGGAGTTCGCGAACGATAGGTGGACCAGAAGGTTAGTTCCACTGATAAGACAGCTGAGCATTGAGCCCATCAAAGGTGCTCCATGTCCATCATGTCCACATGAAAACACATGCGGCTTGGATAAGATGATAACACCTTGTACGTGTGTGCAGTTAGAAGAGTGGATAATGGGACAACATACTAACACGTCCAGCCAGGTCTAACACATGCTTAGAAAACATCCTTCTAGAGATTACTACACTACGCTAGCAAAAAAGCTTGGGCTATTTTCAAGAGCTGCCTTTAAGCTCCAGTATGTACAGAGGAGGTATGGCTTTCTAAAACCGGGTGACAAAGTCATAATCTTAGGTTCGGCACCAGGGGGTATGGCGCAATTAGCGGCTAAGTACGTTGGCCCGCGAGGGCTTGTCATCGCCGTAGATGTGAAACCCCAGAATTTTAAGATCGCGGATAATGTTATAAACATAACCTCAGACGTTTTAGATCCTGAAGTAACAAAAAAGATAAAGGAGGCTTTGAGGGGCGAGCTTGCTGATAAGTTGATATCAGATTTGGCGTCGAACTTGACAGGAATTAGGGAGGTTGACATACCGAGACAACTTGAGCTTGTTGAAGCTGCATTAAGGATAACAAGTGAGCTAGTCCGCAAGGGCGGCGGTATCTATCTGAAACTTTTTGAAAGCCCCGAGGTAAAAAGCATTGAAGACAGGTTGCGCCTTATCTTTCAAAAAGTTAAGCGGGTTGTCCCAACAGCTACGAGAAAACACAGTTCTGAGATATTTCTATTGGCATTGGATAAGAAATAAAGTATGCAACATGAGGTTAAGCTTTAAGGACTTTGTTCTTACTGGCTAAGTTTTTGAGGATGTAAGCTCGGAAAACACCCGTTCAACGACTTCACGTGGAGCGTCGGTCTTAAAGCCTTGTCCATCAAAGTGTGTTAACGATGCGTTGAAGCCAATGGATCGGAGCTCATCCACGATGCTAGCGGGTTTTGGTGCTCTTGACTTAAGCCTCTTACCAATTTCGTCAACCCTGTAATAGAATGGGATTGTCTGGATTTCTTCTGAAATCTTTCTTAGCAAGCTGTAGGCCTCCTTCATGTCGGCCTCGTATGCCATCCCCAATGCCTTTAGGACGAGGTCTTTCGAGGCCAACTCTCCAAGCCATAATGGACCGAAAACTCGCGGGACGGAGCTACAAACTTCGCATAGCTTAATGGGTTCGACGTAACTCGACCATTGAACACTACCGCACGATTTGCACTCGTACATCCATCCGACATTCTTGAGCGATTCCTTAGCCAGGGTCTTGCCGTAATTTAGTCTCACGAACGTCCTTATGTAATGCCTCCTGTAGAATGTCAAAATTGGTGAGATACTCATTCCAATCCTAGCCGCGGTTCTTGCCACAAAGCCCAACAAGATTCTCGCGGCCGTTTCCTTTGAGTATGGCGACGCATAGGGTACCGCGTCATATTTCCTTATGCATGAAAGGGGGTTCGTTCCGCAAAGCGGTGCTAAGTCCGTCGCCGTAACGCCGAGCAAACCCCCGCTTTGGCAGGAACGTATTGCGTTCTCGAGAAAAGGCGCAGGTGAGCCTGCGGGGTCCACATCCACGTAGTCAAACCTAAGCTTCCCGGTGGAATGTGTTGCAAGGAGTGCGTTCGCGTCGAGGTTGTAAACTTCGGTTATCTCGGCTAGGCCGGCTGCTTCTACGTTCTTCTTCATCAAAGAATAGGCAAACCTGTTTATGTCATTCAGAACAAGTTTTGAGACAATCCCTGTCTCAACGGCGATCCTTATGCCCCTAACGCCGCAACCAGCCAAGGGCTCGCAAACCCTTATACCCTTCCTATCAAAATATGCCCCAACCATCAGAACGGCCATATCGCGTGATAACTTAGAGTGCGGGTTGAAGAAGACGGGCATGCCGCTCGGCGAGACGGCTTTTTCCCAACCTTCTTTAAGGGCTGGAGCTAAGAACTTAACCTTCCCTTCCTCGTAAACCCTTGTCGGAAATTCTAATGCATTCTCATCCAATCCCGACACCTCCCAGTATGCCCTTAATCCTTTTTGCGAGCTCCATGGGCAACCTATCCCGATTCTCGAAGGTTACCACTATACTCTTTCCGCCCACGAGCTTCCTTATCTCCTCGAGCAACTCATCGCTCGCTCTGTAGTGAATCGTAAGAACTATCGGCTTATCTCTCGTCAAAAGCTTCCTCACGGCCTCCTTAAACTTATGACTCTTCAGTTCCATCGGTCCGACTTCGTCCACGACTACCACATCGTATTGGTTGGCTGATTCTATCGCCTTGACACCGACCTCCTCTAAATCCTTCAGGTTGACCGAATACTTGCCGACCCTAGGTCCTGACCCATGACCTACCGAAGCCAGCACACCAACCTTGCCTGTTGCAACATCCACTATCTCAAATCCTACCCTACTCCCAGAAGACCTAACCTCCCTCGTGTACATCCCTCCCACACTGACTCCCATCTGCTTCAAAATATCAACGAGTCTCAATACCACGGTCGTCTTACCGCTTCCCGGGGCTCCCGTAAGCACAAATAATCTTTCGTCGTCCATAACCTATCCCTCCTCAAAATTATCCAACCTCGCTTGTAGGAGTTTATCGACGGTCTTCCACCCTCTCCTCACGCATGAAGGGACTTCACCTTTATCCCTTAAGCATCTGCTTAGGAAGTCGACAGTCCTCCTGTCCGAGGAGTATCCGGAACCTAAATCTCCATAGAGCTCGGATAGCTTGGCCAGTATGGTGTCCCTCTTCACTTTCGCGAGGATAGAGGCAGCGGACACAACCTCATAGCGGGAGTCCGCCTTGTGCTCGCATATTATACGGGGAGAGTAGTCTAGCATCGCCAAAATCCTTTCTGCGTACCTGGAAGGTTTTATGTCCGGAGAGTCTATGTACACCACTTCTGGTCTGAGGTTTTTGATGATTTTGACCGTTGCACTTGCCTCCAGCACGTTTATGCCGAGTCCGGACCTCTTTTTTAGATACCTGTCCACCTCAGCAGCGTCCACGACAACCTCGTAAACGTTAACGTTCAAGCTCAGTATTTTTTGGTAAAGCTCCTCCCTCGCTTTCCTACTCAGGCTTTTTGAATCCCTAACACCTATCTCCCTGAGCGAGGGGATGTCTTTCTCATGAATCGAAATTCCCAATACTACCAAAGGTCCGATTACCGAGCCCCTACCGGCCTCGTCTATACCGCAGATTATCATTTTTTATTTTTACCTTCTCGACGAGTACCTCGCTAAGACCATAATGTGATCTTGCTCATACTTTCCTAAGTCAACTTTTTCGAGAACGATGAAGCCTCTACTCTCTAACACAGCAATCTCTTGCTTGTAAACTTTGCTGGGCTCCTCAACGCTATCGATACTTCTTGCCTTTATCGCTATCATGGCTAAGCCGTCACCCTTTAGCATGAGCCTAGCATTTTCAGCAAGTATCTTGGCCTGCTCCGGCTGGGCGATGTCGCAGTAGATGAAGTCCACCTGACCGACAATGGATTTGTAGGTCGTAGGGAACCTAGCGTCTGCGTATATCGCGACGACGTTCTTCCTCCTATCAGCAACGTTGCGCTTAAACTGGGCCAAGACGATCGGCGCGAAATCAACACCATAGAGCATGCCTTTCTCACCAATTATGTCAGAGACGTGACTTGCCGTCGTCCCAGATGCGACACCTAAGTACAGCACCCTAGATCCTAACCTGATACCTATCTCCTTGATGCCAGAGAGGATCGCCGCCGCGAGCTTGCTCCTGTAAGGAATCCATTCTCGATACTCCTCATCACCTATTCTGAATAACCTTTCACCATAGACCCTAAAGCCCTTATCCAAACTCCTAGTCGCAAGTGTCTTTTCATCATCCGAGTAAACCCAATACACACCGTCGAACCTATCATGCTTTTCAACACTTAACATTACAACCACCCAAAAGATCCTTTAACCCTTTCGGGGACCCTTGAGCTTTTTCACCTTCTTCTCACGTTTAGGAGGTTCTGCGTATTTTGTTTTTATCTCTTTTATCCTTTCTTCCAACGCCTTCCTAAGTTCGGCACTTCTATCCTCGCGTGAGAAATAGTCTATACGTGCGGCTATTGATATTTTAGCCGCGAGCGCTCTAGCTATCTTTCCCCTCTGCCATTTAGGCGATGTGTGTACGTATGGGTGCTGGAATATCAGCCCGTGCTTTGGTGCGCCCCTACCAGTTTTAAGGAAACGGAAAAGTGCCTTTTCGGCACCGAGTACTTGTATTGTGCTCGCAGGCATTCTTGCAAGCTTCTCTAGACCTCCTGCCAGCGCCAGCAGCTTGGACCCGAGTATTGGTCCCGCTATTGCTGCTAAGTTTGGTGCTTCAAGGCTCATGAGTGACTTGATATAATTTTCTAAATCCCTCCTAAGCTGTATTAACCTTAGACCCTCCTCAGCAAATCTTTTTATGTACTCTTCATCCTGTTCTAGTAAGTTAGCACCCACGGACTTTTCCTTTGCTATGAGTATATCCTTTAACCTTTTATGACCCGGGATGACCTTTGAGAGACTCTCTTCATCCATCCTATCCCTTAAGCCTATTTTTGTTACGATTTTTAGATAATCTTCGGGATCGTCGATCAAGTCGTTTAGCTCGGGGAAGTGTATACCGTACCACTCTCTACAACCCATGTAGATCGTGTTTATCTGCTTCTCGATGTTCTCATGAGCGTGCACGGCAGGTATAATGAGTACATCCCTTCTACTTATGGCGGCTCTGAGGCTGAGCGCTAGAACCGCATCGCAAACCATCTTTACCTTCTGCTCGTACTCCTCACGGCTACTGACGAGTCCATTCTTCAGGAATAGAGACTCTAGGTCTATAGGCTCCGGTTCCATGTATTCGACGGTCAAGGCAGCACCTTCCGTCAGTTTACTTAGCGATTCGAAAAGCTTTGGGTCCTCAACTGTCAGCGAAGAGTAGCCCTTATCCGATAACTCCTTGAGTAGCTCATTTATGTTAGGGGGGAGTACGCCGTTCTGTAAGTTTGAGTAAACTTTTGCGGCTTCGTTCAGGTCATTGCCATAACTGCGAAAGCCTACAATTTTATCACCATCTAAGGCCACTATGCCCAACGGGCTTGCCACGATACGCGCCACAGCCATTTTGATTCATGATAAATCCTCATGCATTAGGATATAGCTGTTGTCATAAGGTATAAATGGACGAGTGAGTAAAGAATCTTGGGAATTCGAGATGCCGAGCCACGGGTCCGTGACTAAGGCTGGGAAGGTAAGGTCCCAAACGCCGAAGCTGGAGGCCAAACCAAGACGTAGCCCAATACCGAGAATCAGGAACAGAAACAACTATAGGCTGAGGGTGCTGGAAGCTAAGCCGTCTGAGGAAAGGAGCTTCCAGGAGTAGAGAGTTTTCTTTTCACTTCATCGACGACCTGAGTTATTATCAGTTTTGACGCGCCTAAACAAGCATCTGGTCTCATAACACTTTCTATCTCTTCTCTCGATAACGTACGCGCAACTTCCGGAATCTGGAGCAGGGCATCAATAAAGGGCACATCAGTTATCTCCGATGCTTTCTGAACGATTCTGTAAGCGCTAATTCTAGGAAAGCCCCTTTTCAAAAGCAAATCCAGTATAAATTCGGAAAATATCCTTCCGCCGGTCTTTTGGATGTTAGCTATTATGGCTTTCTCATTAACCTTAAGCCCCTTTATTACCTCCGTCATGGTTCTGAGAGCTTCGTCGAGTAAAATGAGACTCATGGGAATTATGAATCGCTCATTCGCCGAGTTACTCAAATCCCTCTCATGCCACAGCGGTATGTTATCAAGGGCAACCTGAACTAAGGGCCTTAGTAAACGCGCTATCGAGGAGACTTTTTCGGACCTTATGGGATTTCTTTTAACGGGGACTGCCGAGCTCCCAACCTGCCCTGGCCTGAATGGTTCCTCAACCTCGCCTATTTCCGTCCTTTGCAAGTTCCTTATCTCCGTGGCAATCCTATCCAAGGTGGATGCGAGGATTGCGGCGAAGAAGACGACCTCTGCATGAAGCTCCCTAGGAACGACCTGTGTTGCAGCATCGATAGGCTTCAAGGCAAGCTTTTCTGCGACCCGCCTTTGGACCTCGAGTGCCTTCTCGCCCATGACAGAACCTGTACCAACTACGCCCAATGTTTTGCATACCAATACCCTTTCAAGTATTTGGTTGAGTCTATCAAAATGTCTCAGCATTTCAGAGGCCCAGACAGCAAATTTCAGACCGAAAGATATTATGCTTGCGTGTTGCCCATGGGTTCTCCCGACCGCAGGCAGGTCAGCATACTGCTGCGCCATCTCAGCCAACAGAATTGTAAGCTCGCGCATTCTACTCTCAATTATTTTCATAGCATCCCTTATCTGTAGGGACGTAGCGGTATCCAAGAGGTCGTTACTCGTCAGCCCATAATGAACCCACGGCTTTGCGTGTTCTTCGCATACGTCAACTAAAACTTCCACGATGTTTGCGGGCTCATGACCTATTTTCTTCTCGACCTCCTTGCACTTTTCTAGGGTTACGTAGCTTATGTTGGCCTTCGACGCTATCTCCCTGCCAGCATCCGCCGGTATGATTCCTAGCTCTGCTTGAGCTTCCGCAACTGCTGCCTCGACCGCGAGTATGTACTTAACTCTGCTACTCTCTTCGAAGATTTCTTTCATTTCTTTGCTACCGTATCTTTCAGAATCTATAGGAAGCACGGGCATGTCTATCTCTGACCAACATCATGGGGAGGTTGTGCTTTTTATCTTTTAAACCCAAGTTCATCCACTTGCAGGTTTTTCAACAAGCTTGAGTTCCCTGTGAACTTTTATAAGTCTCTTCAATACCTCGGACTTTATCGCTCTCCAATCCCTATCCATAGGTGCGAAGAACCGGATCTGAACGATATAGTATTCTTTATCACTTTGCTCGTTAATCGTTATTTCCTCTATCCCCTCCATGTCGCTTAGCGCATTCCTAACCCTCTCAAGAACCAAATCGGGGTCATATTCCACCTTAAATTCGTAACGAACCTGCAGCATCCTTTCTAGCTGAGTTTCAGGCGTATAATTAACGATCGTTGCGTTGAATATTATCCTGTTCGGGATTTTCAATTGTATGCCGCTATCCGATATCATCAGGGTGTAAAGTAGACCGACCTCGACAATTCTGCCCCTATAGCCGACGAATATATAGTCAGGCGAGAAATACTTGTAACCGGGCAAGAATGCCCATTGGTACGGTATCTCAGGTGTCATAAGCCTAATATCATCTCCGGGCTTCACGTAACCCGTAAGCAACACTATAAGGCCGGCGAAGAAGTTGCTAAGTACAGGCTGTACGGCCAGACCGATGATTAATCCGGAAAACGTTCCTCCTGCGAGAGCTACCTCAGGGCTTACCCCTAACGATGTGAGAAGAACTATACCAGCTATTATATAGGCGAAGACCTTAATGACGTTCATTATTGTGTAAGCCTTACGTCCATACTTGGGCAAGAGACTTTTGAGGATTGGGCCGCTTATGCTGTAAACTATCAAAACGATGCCTACGACCGCTAGGAGTGTATAAACGATGTTGAGGGGGACGGAGGGCGGAATTATACCTATACTCCATAAAAGCCACGCGATTGTGGCTAAGAGGCCTACTATTATGGCAATCATGAGTGACCTCAGAACTATGCTTCTTGCACCCATCCTACCCCGACCACTTGCTATGGAAGAATTAATTCGTTCCTTATTAATTATGGCGATGCATGAACGCTGGGTGTGCCAAGAATTAGTTTGGCATCCTCAGAAAAATTTTTCCGCCGTGCTGAACTAATTGCAGTGGTACACTACGTCCCTAGTACCATGGTTCAAAAAAGAAAAAAAGTTCCGGCAAACTTTAAATATGTGATTTTTGAAAGCGTAATGTAGGTTATCTATATGGGTCTAACGATGACCCAGAAGATAATAAAGGAGCACCTTGTGAGCGGAAAGCCCGAGCCCGGTGAGGTTGTTTCTATAAAGGTAGACCAAGTGTTAATGCAAGATGCGACTGGTACAATGGCCATGTTAGAGTTCGAGGCCATGGGTGTTCCGCGTGTAAAGGTTCCGCTCGCAGTGGTTTATGTTGACCACAACATACTCCAGATCGATAACCTAAACGCTGACGACCACGTATTCTTAAGGACAGCAGCGGCGAAGTACGGCATATACTATTCTAGACCGGGAAACGGCATCTGTCATCAAGTACATTTAGAAAGATTCGCTGCCCCCGGGCAAGTGCTACTCGGTTCTGATAGCCATACGCCGACAGCTGGCGGCATGGGCATGCTTGCAATAGGTGTCGGCGGTCTGGAGGTTGCCGCAGCCATGGCGGGAGAGCCTTACGAGTTCAAAGTACCTGAAATCGTCAAGGTTGTCCTTGAGGGTGAGCTGAAGAGGCCTTGGGTTACGGCTATGGATGTCGTGTTTGAGCTGTTGAGAAGGTTTACGGTCAAGGGTGGTGTCGGAAAGATATTTGAATACGTCGGCCCGGGTGTTAAGACTCTCACAGTAACAGAAAGAGCAACCATCGCTAACTTTGGAGCTGAACTAGGTTTAACGACCTCAATATTTCCCTCAGACATGAGGACGAAGCATTATCTTGAGGCTCAAAATAGAGGGGAGGTGTGGAGGGAGCTAAGTCCGGACCCCGATGCAGAATATGCAGATACAATTACTGTGAACTTAAGCGAGTTAGAGCCTTATGTCGCTAAGCCGCACCAGCCCGACAATGTTGTGAAAATAAGCGAGCTTAAGGGCATAAAGGTGGATCAAGTGTGTATCGGAAGTTGCACAAACTCATCATATCAAGTGATGAAAGCCGTAGCCCAGATACTTAAGGGAAGAACGGTCGCGCCGAATGTGAGCATGACAATCTCACCAGGCTCTAAGCAGGTTTACGAGATGCTGGCTAGGGAAGGCGCGTTAGCTGATATGATAGCGGCTGGTGCAAGGATTCTCGAGGTGGCGTGCGGTCCTTGCATTGGCATGGGTCAAGCACCACCTTATAATGGTGTATCGGTCAGGTCGTTTAACAGGAACTTTAAGGGCAGGTCGGGAACGCTCGAGGCCAGCGTTTACCTGACCAACCCGCTGGTCGCGACCTACATAGCTCTGAAGGGAGAATTCGCAGATCCGAGAGAATCGGATATCAACGTAACGTACGTCGAGGAACCCGACCGCTTCTTAATAAACGACAACATGATTATTCCTCCGTCACCAACGCCCGAGGCTGTCGAGGTGATAAAGGGGCCGAACATAAAGGAGGTGCCGGTGAAGGAACCTCTGGCGGAGTCGCTGACCGCCAAGGTTTTAATAAAGCTCGGCGACAACATAAGCACCGATGACATACTTCCAGCGGGTGCAAAGATTCTGCCGCTCAGATCAAACATACCTGAAATATCTAAGTACACATTCAGCAGGATAGACCCCACGTTCTACGAGAGAGCAAGGACCGTTAAGGCTGGCGTGATCGTAGGTGGAGAAAACTACGGCCAAGGTTCTTCGAGAGAACATGCGGCAATTGCGCCCGCATACTTAGGCGTTAAGGCAGTGATAGCAAAATCTCTGGCTAGAATACATAAAGAAAACTTGATCAATTTTGGAATAATCCCGCTGACGTTCAAGAATCCGGCAGACTACGATAAAATAGACACTGGTGATGAGTTAGAAATCCCAAAATTAGCGGAGGCCGTAAGGAAAGGTGAGCCGATAAAAATCATAAACAAGACCAAGGGCATAGAGTTTGTCACGACATATAGCCTCATCGAGAAGCAAAAAGAAGTGTTGCTGGCCGGCGGTCTCCTACCCTACATAAAGAAGAAGATGCAGGCATCCTGAACACCGGCTGTTATGCCTTCCGTCCACCAAAGACGGCACGAATGGTATAGAGCGAAAAGTATAAACTATATATCTTCCCGGTCAAAGAAGACCGTGGATACACGTAAGTAAATGGGTGGGAACTTTGCCAACAAGGTTAAGAAAGATAAGAAAGCTAAGGGGTTCGAGGACGTGCGGCTGGGGGCAGATAGGGCAGCATAGAAAGAAAGGCTCCAAAGGAGGCAGGGGTATGGCTGGAAGTCATAAACACAAATGGACTTGGATTTTGAAATACGCACCCGACTACTTCGGCAAGCACGGATTCTTCAGACCAAATAGGAAAGTTTACAGGGCCATTAACCTAAAGCAGCTCTCTGAATTGGCCGAGACGCTTGAAAAAAGTGAAAATGCGCAAAGAGTGGACAACATGCTACTCGTCAATCTTAAGTCCATAGGCATAGAAAAACTCTTAGGTGGTGGCGACGTTTATAAGCCGCTATTGGTTGTCGTGGAGAGATGGACCGAACAGGCAAGTAAAAAAATATCTGATGCTGGGGGCAAAATTATAAAACCTGAAGAACTGACTGCTTTAATAGGATAAGGCGGACGTGGAGTAATTGTCGGCAGCGAGAAGGGTCATTGAAAGCGTAAGCCGGCTTATGCCAGAAGTGGTCAGACCAAAGAGAAGAATCAGCCTAGCTGAAAAACTCGTATGGACAGCTCTGGTTATGCTCATATACCTCATTATGGGGGAAGTGTACCTTTATGGCATACCAAGGACTCAAGTTACTGAAAGTATCTTCATACTCCATGTGGTTTTCGCCCAAAAAACTGGAACTCTGACCACGCTTGGCATTGGACCTATAGTCACGGCAGGTATACTTCTCCAGTTGTTGGTCGGAGCAGAAATAATAAAATTGGATTTGAGTAAACCCGAAGATAGGGCACTTTTCACGTCTGCAAGTAAGATCCTATCACTCGTGATTGCCGCCATTCAAGCACTTGCATTTAGCATAGGCGGAATATTTGGTACAATAACGGTGACTCAAGCTATATTGGTATTCATTCAGCTAATCGCGGCCACGTTCATTATAATAATGCTTGACGAGTTGATACAAAGAGGTTGGGGACTCGGTAGCGGTATAAGCTTATTCATAGCGGTCGGCGTTGCGCAAGACATAATGATCAGGTTATTCTCACCGATGATTGTGTCTCCGGATGGACTTTATCAGGGAGTCATATTGGCGACGTTTCAGTCAATATTCTCAGGAGGAGGGATATCCCCAGTACTCGTGCGTGCCCATAATATGCCGGACCTCATGGGTCTTCTGACGACGATCGTCATAATCTTAGTGTTAATATATCTCAATGCTGTTGAAGTCGAGATACCGTTATCTTACGCTAAGTTCTCAGGGTTTAAAGCAAAGTATCCGGTAAAGTTGCTATACGTCTCGGTTATACCTGTGATATTTGCTAGCATGATATTTGGCAACATTTACTATTTGTCATCAATTTTATGGAATAGCTATAACCAAGACGGGAGTAATGTCTTTTTGAACTTTTTAGGCACATTCGAAAGAACCGAAGGAGGTCAAATAGTGCCTACGGGCGGATTAGCCTATTACATGACTTCGCCAGGTTCCGTTGCAGGCTTATTGCAAGACCCTATTAGGGGCATCGTGTATGCTGGGTTGCTTATTGTTTTCTGCGTACTGTTTGCCAAATTTTGGGTAAACGTAGGAGGGTTAAGTCCCTCGAAAGTCGCAGAACAGCTGGTTCGCGCAGGTATGCAGGTTCCTGGATTCAGGAGGTCGCCCGAAGTTATAGAAAAAATAATAGGAAAGTATATCTCTACAGTTACGATATTAGGTGCAATACTCGTAGGGCTTATAGCAGGTGTCGCGGACTATACTAATGCCTTCGGGACTGGTACTGGGCTTCTCCTATTAGTAGGAATTACATACCAGTATTATCAACTCTTGGTTAGGGAGAGGGTTGCAGAAATGTATCCAGCACTAGGCAGGCTACTCGGTGAGACCTAATGGATGCGAATGTCTTTTCTATGTTGTTTATAATAGCCATAGCGGCAGCAACCATTTCTCTAACAAATTTCATCAGAAGGGCCATAATTAAAAAACAAGACATGGAAAAGATGAGGGAGGCAAACCTATTCAGGCAAGAACTCATGAGGGCGAAAAGGCGAGGCGACCAAAAAACCCTTCAGAGGTTAGAGAAACGCATGGATTACATAAAGAAGGTAGAGCTTGACGTTATGAAGAAGAATTTTACAGTAATGATAATCAGCATGGCGCTTTTTCTGGGTGCATACTGGGGTACGGCGATGTATTTCGGTGATGTCGAAATCTCCCTACCTGGCGACTTCTTTATACCTCTTATAAGCCAAGAAGGCGCGTTAACTTTTTATGGATGGTATATTTTAGCATTCTTTGCGGCAAGTTTACCTCTGTCCAAAGCATTCGGTCTAACTATGGCGGGTGGTGGTCTTGCCGAGAAGAGCGCTCAGGACAAGAAGTAGGAAAAGAAAGAAAGTTAGAACACCTGGCGGGAGAGTTGTTATCCACTACTTTGATGAAAGGCCCGGGGCACCTCGTTGCGGCATATGCGGCAAGCCTTTGCACGGCATTCGGGTCGAAAGTCCTTCAAAGACATCAAAAAGTGAGAGGACCGTTTCAAGGATTTATGGAGGCAATGTTTGTGCCTCTTGCGTAAGGGGCGCTCTAATGAACTTTGCGTACGATTTATGGACTACACAGGAAGTACAAGTCGCTCAATAGCACATTATTTTGGAAAAAGCTTTTACGTTAGGATAACCTTTTATGAGAACACCATGTCGCTGGAAGTATTCCTCGACCAAGTGAGGCTAAACATCTACTGGCTAATTTTGTTCGTGTTATTCTTAGTGTTAACATATACAGTAAAGACTCGTGGTGAGAAAGCCTGAGTTTCCTAACGAACAAGGACGCGGAATATGTCCAGACGCTGTTTAGCGAATATTATACAAAAAATGCAGAGAATGTGTACGTACCTCACATGATTGAGAGGAGAGAATTTGGTTATTTCACCTTTGGACAAAAAATCATGATAAGACACATATCGTTAAAAAACTCATCCGAGCTATTTGAGTTAATAAAAAAAGTAACACCTTTACACATGTACCATTCAGCAGCCCATTACCAATATCCTCAGGCCCCCATGGAAGAAAAGGTGTGGTTGGGTGCGGAGCTTATATTCGACATAGATGCCGACCATCTAAACCTTCCATGTAAAGAAAAGCATGATTTTTCGATATGCGAAGATTGTAAGAGCACGCTACCGCCTGAGTCAGAGCAGTGTAATAATTGTGGCAGCATGAAAGTTAAGCGTACCGACTGGGTTTGCGAAAACTGTATAGAGGCGGCAAAAGGGGAAGTTTACAAACTTTTGGACTTCCTTGAGATGGATTTCGGTATACCCTATTCGAAGATTTTGGTGAATTTCTCAGGGAACAGGGGTTTCCATGTAATAGTAAATGACGAGAAACTTTTTACATTGGATCAAGTGTCAAGAAAGGAGATTACTGACTACATCCTCGGAAACGGTCTTGACCCTAACCTTTATGGATTACCCACAGGCAAAAGGCGCTATCCTTCAGCTACGCTTGAGTATACAGATGGTTCATGGAGGGGCAGGTTGGCAAGGGGGACCTTCGAGGTTATTAAAGACCTTAATAAGCCACACATCGCTGAGAGACTGAGAAAGCTGATCGGGAACAGGGAGTATAATAAATTGTTACAGATTAAGGATTCGTTGTTGACGTCTTGGCTGGTCTCGCCTAAATGGGAGACCCTAAAGCCCAATGTCATAAAAGCAATCGTAACGTTGGCCGTGGAAGAAGAAAGAAGTTTGATAGACACAATCGTTACGACAGACATTCATCGGCTTCTAAGACTTGCTAACACTCTTAACGGAAAGACGGGCTTTCTGGCAAAAAGACTTGAGCCTGACGCTTTAGAGCAGTTTAACCCATTTGTGGATACCGTCGTAATGCCTGATGAGCCGTGTAGGGTACACGTAATCTACATGCCAAAAATCCGCATATGTGGGGAATGGTATGGACCTTATAAAAACGAGGGCGTAAAGATACCGACTTGCTTGGCCGTCCTGTTACTTTGTAAAGGTATCGCGACCCTCACACAATAGGGTAACAGTTTAAGAGCGGGATGTCATAATATTAGTGGGATGTCGGAGGGAACAGTAGAAGGTTTTTATGACGAACTTATGAACGTGTGGCTTAAAGAGAGGGAGCAAGAAAACCTCGCATCAATCCCGCAAGATTTTGAGACCAAATTGTATGCTTACGCATCTTCGGTAAGGCAACAACTGAAAGTATCTGATAAAAAAGCAATATCAACATTAGTCAAACATGCTGAGCTGGACGTTGTCAAGAAATTATTATCCTCATTATTTGAAATAAGGTTTAGAAAGATCATCCATGCCCTACTTAAAGGTGAGCAACTCGAGAACCTTTTAGGTGTGGAGAGACGTTTTGTTGAAGAACTTTCTAAGTTAATTTATGAATATAGGAAACGAATAAACTCGATTGCGTATGAGCTCAGAATTCCAAAAATTGAAGAGAGATTAGCAAAGTACAGAATAGTTTGTTTCATGCAAACGTTCCCAAAGATTGTATGCGAAGACATGAAGAACTATGGACCTTTTAGACAATATGATATCGTCACCTTACCACCAGAAAGTGCTAGGCTGCTTGCAACGAAACAAGCAGCGAGGCTTTTAGAATTAGATTAAATATGTTGCGTTGTCCAAACAAATAGTTCGTCACCATGATAAGATAACAGCATGCAACCTATAACGAGTTTCTTGGGAATTGTTTCAACCTTTGAGTATATTTTAATAGTATTTCGCTTACTATCTATATCGCTTACTAACCCTATACCTAAACACCGCCCATCAGCATCATACATGTATGAAAGGACACCCATCTTATTTTTTGAAAGCGATTCGACGTCCAGCGGCGGCACATTTGCGGATTGCGCATTGTAAGCTTCTATCAGCGACTTTACGTATTGTAAAGGATTAATTGTTACATTATGCGCCTCAGCAGGTATTGTTGAAAGATTAAGCCAAGAAAGCGGTATAGTCTTTATTGAGCCGTCTTTCAAGTACCTCCTGAACGAACTTTCTCTAAGCCTTTTGCGTGCTTCATGATCTCGCTTGTGCACGTATTCTGACTTACTTACAACGGCGCACTCTATGCCGATATCCCTACAGTAACTTTCAACTTTTTCTTGTGATTTTTCAAGGAATACCACCAGCGAGGGCCTAATTACGTTAAGGAGGTTAATCTTATGTTCCGTCGCATCCTTACCTTCTATCCAACCATCACAATCGATAACTGCGTAAACTTCTTCATTGATTGTGTAACTCAGGAGTTCGCTAGTTTTTTTGAGATGATACTCCTTTGCAAATGAAGGTGATGTGAAGCCGACAGGTACGATAAAATCTGCCTTAAGTTGGTAAACGTCTGGGACTTGTTTTGTCGTTAGAACAGACCCCACAGTAGTGGGGGGACATATATTTGATTGACCTAAGTCTAAGTCTACTAAGCATGTCCTTTTACCTTCGCCCAATAAAGAGTTTATGATAAAAGTGGTCAACGATGTTTTCCCTGAATCTGTCCCTCCCATCACCACAATCTTCTTATGGTTCTTAATAGTTTGAGATACCAGAGTCTTCCAATCGTCTGGTACAGTGTCTCGGTCTACGATCTCGAAGGACGAACCTTCTCCTAGGTTTAGCTCAACCTCCATACCTACATCCGTGAATATCGGTAGCGCTCTTGAATCTCTTACGAAGAGCGGCTTTTTCTGAGTTAATGTATACCCGAAGACTTTTCCAGAGCCTGATAGTAACTTTACAGATGCAGGACCTTTAATGACCAAAGTCTTGCCGGCTCCTATGTTCATAAAACCTTCACCTCCCGGACAGCACTAGCTTTCCTCTAACTTTGATGAAGAGCATGAGAGCCGCGCTTTCATCAGATGGATGTGCAGGAATAAAAACATTCTTTCGATTCGAGCTATTTTCTGATACTGTCATTACCTCAACCTGTCCAGCCCCCAGAAACCTATCACAGAGGTCCTTTTCTAGGGCATGGGAGAGGTCACCCGCTCCTTTTCCGATTATTATATACTTCTTACAACTTTTATGTGCATTAAAGAACTCCTCAATATCCTCAAAGAGGCGATCTCTGTCAGAATAAGTCGAGGTTCTGAGCAGCATGTCTTCAGCAAAGAAGGCACAACCAGTTCTTTTCTCACCAGGATCTATAGAGACCGTCACGAATTTTGGACAATCTTTCCCAAAGGCTATTTCGTATGCCCTATCTAGGAGGGCCTTGCAGGAAGGTAACTCCTCCACAAAAAGAGCGGGGATGGGGAGCTTGGGATCTTCCTTTTTACTGGTTATAATCACCTTTGCGGTAAGGGGCAACTCAGCGAGGCTACTTACAGACAACACCTCTATGCCTCTCCTCTTAGCCTCAGATATTATATTGTGGGCTGTTCTAAAGTCGGATATAAGAAGACCGATAGTTATCCTGTGTTTTCTAGACTTCCTCACCTTTTTCAATTCATAAAAACATCTATTGACACATATTTAGTCTTTGATCAACATTTATTTAGGGTAAGACACTGAGTCAAAGTTATTAGGTCTGCCCGTGCCAATTGGAAATAAGAGTTTTTATAGAAAAATGGTGTCGAACATTATGGATGGAAGTTGGGAAGGAAAAGGAGGAAGATAATACGAAAGACCGTTAAGCCGCCACCGTCAATCTTCATCTGTCCATTGTGCAATCATGAAGCCGTATCAGTGGTGCATGAGAAAGGTTCAGATGTTGCTAGAGTTACTTGTGGATTCTGCAAAGTATCGAGAGAAGTACCTTGGTACCCATCCTATACTCCTGTAGATGCGTATGCGGCATGGTACGATCTCGTTACTAAAGGTGTCGAAAATGTTAAAACTGGGCAGAGTTGAGCGCTACATACTTGACGAGATAGGAAAGAATGGTTGTATACATATGACGTTACTTGATCCAGAAAACTTTTCTCCGCAAGACATAGCCAAATGTGCAAAGATGTGCGAGGAACAAGGTACCGGTGCCATAATGGTTGGTGGCTCTATATTCCAATCACAAACAGCTCTAGACGAATGCGTTAGAATGATAAAAGAAAACGTCTCCATACCCGTAATACTTTTTCCCAATAACGTCAATGCAATCAGCAAGTATGCTGATGCCATATGGTTCATGTCATTATTGAATTCGACTGATTGGTACTACATTATTGGTGCGCAGATGCAAGGATCGTTCTTGGTTAAGAAGTACGCCCTTGAGGCCATACCCATGGGCTATCTGGTTTTCGGTTCAGATACAGCGGTCTCCGCCATAGGGAGAGTACTTCCACTTCCACTTAACAAAGGAGAAGTTGCTGCCGGATACGCTCTAGCTGCTCAATACCTTGGGATGAGGTTTGTTTACCTTGAGGCGGGCTCTGGTGCACAAAATCACATACCACCTGAGACTATAAGAGCAGTCAGGGATGTTGTCGATATAACGATCGTAGTCGGTGGCGGCATCACTTCTCCTGAGCATTCACATATAGTGGCTAAGGCGGGTGCTGATGTAATAGTCACAGGAAACGTAGTTGAAAAAAGCAAGAATGCTGAATTGCTGTCGAAGATCATACAAGCCGCAAAAGAGGGGGCTGCCTCGAGACCATGGCCAAAAAAGACACTACCCCCAATTCCGTGACATGATAAGCATTGATGTCCTTTGAATAGATATAATTAGCTGTAGCTAGAGAAGTTCCTGACTTGTACAGAATACCGCCTGAGTTCGCTGAATATTATGCTCAGATAGTGGAAAAGGTCAAGGAAGAATATAGGATAGCATCTGAGGTAAGGAAAAAGTTAGGCACAGTTGTCGATAAAGTCGAGACAATAATCGCAGAAGATATGGCTGAGAGGGTCGAGTTACTTGTCGGTCCACAAGGTATCGCCGAGAAGATAAGGTTTCTAAAAAACAAGCTTTCAAGGGAGCGTCTAGCGTTTAAGTTGGCAGAAGATATCATATATAGTTCGATAGGAAAACTAAAAGAAGAGGTCGCTATCAAGCAGGCACTCTGTACCGCACTCGCTGTCATGACGCCGCCCTGTATAACCGCTGCACCGAGCGAGGGGATTGCGGATGTGAAGATCAAAAAGAACCCAGATGGTTCAAGCTACTTAGCAGTTTATTTTGCGGGTCCTATAAGGGCGGCTGGTGGAACCGAGCTTACAGCGACCGTCATACTGGCGGATTATATCAGAAGATTGTTAAACCTAGACAGGTATAAGCCCACTGAGGAGGAGATTAAGCGATTCAAAGAAGAGCTTAGGACCTATGTGCGCATGGTCAGCAGGTTTCAGTATAATGTTCCGGATCACTTGGTAGAAAAAGCGTTAAGAAACATACCAATAGAGATTACAGGTATTCCTACGGACAATATTCTAGCACCATCCTATAGGAATCTACCTAGGGTTGAGACGAACTACTTAAGGGGTGGCGCCCTTAGGGTTGTAAATGACGGGATAATCGGAAGGGCGAGGAAGGCGCTTAAGCTCGTCGAGATGCTCGGTTTGTCTGGATGGGAATGGTTACAGGAGGTTGCTGAGGAGTTCAGCAAAATTCACTCGGCGAGTTCGGCTGAAGAAAGTTATCTGAACGAAGTCATAGGGGGTAGACCAGTTTTTTCCTTGCCGGATGTTTTTGGTGGATTTAGGTTAAGGTATGGCCGTTCATACAACACCGGCATGGCGGCCGTCGGTGTGCACCCTATGACCATGAAAGTACTTGAGGGGTACATAGCAACAGGCACACAATTAAAGCTTGATTATCCTGGAAAAGGCGGCGTTGCCATGCCAGTTGACACGATAGAGCCACCGAGAGTATTGCTTGATGATGGGTCTGTCGTAAAGGTTGATAACGATCTAACTTATGCGGAGGTAAAAAACAAAATCGTAAAGATTCTTTTTCTCGGCGACATCCTGATATCGTTCGGAGATTGTATAGAGAACAACGTTGAGCTTAGACCGGTCGGCTATTGTGAAGAGTGGTGGGCACTGGAGTTAAAGAAGGAAATAACAATGGCTGGTGGAATTGAAAAAGTCGCAAGAATGTTGGATATGAATCCTGGACGCCTTAAACTTTTGGTAGAAGATCCTCTTATCTTCAAACCAACGGATAGGGAGGCTTTAAGGCTAAGCTTCAAGCTCAAAGTTCCGCTTCATCCGTCTTACTGTTGTTTTTGGGAGAATATCAGCATAAAAGAGTTGGTGATGTTAAGGGATTGGTTAGAGAAATCTAAGATGCAATGCAAAATCCACAACGGAAAGGTTTGGTTACCATTCACGGAAACGATACGTGATATATTGATCAAGATCTTACTCGAATATAGAGTTGATGGGACACACATGGTTCTTGATATATCAACTTACAGAGTGCTCTTAGCACTTCTGGCACAACCAAGGAAAATACCGAATACCATCAACGATACTCTAGAGGCAATATCCGTAATTTCGGGCATAAACCTGAGAAGAAAGAGCGGAACGTTTCTAGGTGCAAGGATGGGCAGGCCGGAGAAGGCAGGTATGAGGATGATGGAACCGCCTGTGCACATACTATTCCCGATAGGTCTTAAAGGGGGTGCTTCGAGAGATATAGCAAACATCGTCAAATCTGGAGAGAAGGTATTCGTGGAAACCGCCCGGCTAGAGTGTCCAAAATGCGGTTCCATAGGTTGGAAAGTAGTTTGCGAAAATTGCGGTACAAAAAGAAAACCATTAGGCATATGCACAAAATGTTCGCAAAAAAATTATAATATCGAAATTAAAAACTGTGAAAAATGCGGAGGAAAGATTTCATACACAGAGAAGTTTTCTCTGGACGTTAGGACAGAATTTTTGCAAGAATGTCAGCGATTATCTATCGAAATGCCTGCAAAGATTAAAGGAGTTCGAGCACTTACAAGTAGAATTAAAATCCCGGAAGATGTTGCGAAAGGTATTCTTAGGGCTAAATACGGTCTCTCCGTTTACAAAGATGGGACTATTAGGTTCGATGTGACGAATGCACCACTTACTCATTTTACGCCGCGTCAAATTTCAACGGATGTTAGCGTTTTAAGAAGTTTGGGCTACACGCACGATATCAAAGGGGAACCATTGGTAAGTGCTGACCAGATATGTGAGCTGAAGCCCCAAGATTTAATAATACCCAGAAAGGCTGCTGAACATCTCATTAAAGTCTCCAGGTTTATAGATGAACTTCTGGAAAAGCTCGCTGGTATGCAGCCTTATTATATGTGCAATAAACCCGAGGATCTGATTGGCAGGCTAGTCGCATCGCTTTCCCCGCACACCTACGTGGCGACGATAGGAAGGATTATTGGTTTCACGGATTGTGATGTATGTTTTGCACATCCACTCTTTCATGCATCCAAAAGGCGCGATTGTGATGGCGATGAGGATAGCCTAATGCTTCCACTCGACGTTTTCATCAACTTCTCTAGGCTATACCTGCCCGATAGAATCGGCGGAAAGATGGATGCTCCTTTACTGATAACCCCGATAGTTTATCCGGATGAGGTTGACGAACAGGCGCATAACTTAGACGTCGCCTACGTATACCCATTAGAGTTGTATAAGTTGGCAGAAAAGAGGGAACCGTCCGCTAAGTTATCAAACTTAATCGCGACCATAAAGTTGAAGCTTGGATCAACTGAACAGTACGGTGGATTTGGATTTACGCATCGAACACATAACATCATCGCCAACGTGGTTTCCGCTTATAAACAGAGTAGGTCGATGTTTGAAAAAGTTGTGGACCAAATTAGGTTAACAGAAAAACTATCCTCTGTTAATATAGAAAAAGTTGTCGAGAATATCATATCATCGCACATACTTCCGGACGTTGCTGGTAACATGAAAGCATTTTTCATTCAAAGTTTCAGATGTAAAAAATGCAATACCAAGTTCAGGCGGCTTCCATTAAATGCTCAATGTAATAAATGCGGCTCTAATTTAATACAAACGGTTTTCCGCGGTGCTATCGAGAAATACGTTGATTTGTTAGAGTACACGTTATCTAAATACATACGTACCCCATACCTCAAGGAGAGGATTGTCATAGTAATAGAAAACGTTCGAAGCACGTTTACAGCTCGGGATGAAACATCTTCAGCTATAAGACAGGTTTCATTGGAAAGCTTCATTGAAAGTTAAATCGAATAAAAGTGTCCTTCGATAGTTTATTCTTGCCACATTATCCCGTCAGGAAAAGGTTAAGGTTTAATCCAGTCCATAATGGTGCTTAATCAAAGCAAGCAACACCTTGTAAACTTCATCTTCGTTCATCCCAGTCGTGTCCAAAACGACATCGAATGGGCTCAAATCGCTTTCAAGTGAAATTCCATATAATCTGTTGTAGATATCCTTACTTTCTGAGTCGCGCTTCCTTAATATCTCTTTTGCGACATCTACCGGTAATCCGCTTCTCTTCGAAAGCCTCATAGCCCTTTCATCTTCGCTAGCCTTGAGCCATATCTTGTAACCATCTTTCAGCAACCAAGGCATGACCCAGCTATCAATCACAACATCACCCTCAGATGCTAATTCAAGCAATTTTGCGTCAACGAGTTTATCAAACTCAGGGTTTGACGACCTTTCTTCAAGAAACTTAAGACCCTCTGGCTTTTCCCACCAGTCTTCACCTCCTGGCTTATAGCCCCTCTCGATGGCCAGCTGTTTTAATGCTTGACCGCCAGAAACATATCTAATGTTCAAAGCTTTAGCAAGTTTTCTGGCGACTGTACTCTTCCCTGTAGCTGCAAGACCGCTAATGCATATTACTAGCCTTCTTCCGCGGCAACTTTCCATACCTTTCAGTTTGTTGTTCTGATTAATAATCTTGGGTGTTAGATCGGGGAGATTTTATAGCAATGAAACTTACCCAAGCATAAAAGCACCTAATCATCAGCAGAAGTCGGAAATCAACGCCTAACTGTTACGACAAACACCACTCATGTACTTTCGCAACATATTAACAAGATATTTTATCTAGGATTAGTTTGAAGAGTTGTGAGAACTCTTCTGGAAGCCTATAGACACCTTCCTCATTCAGATTCTCAAACGTGGCCATTATTTCACCCTTCATTGTGTTTAACTCTTCTGCATTTCTTACTAAAGTTATTTTTATGGCGTCATCACCTTCCCTAAGTAGTCCATAGAATCCTTCTAATACCAGAACGTCAGAATCACCAGCCATCTTGACCAAGTCTGATAATGTCTCGATATTTTTACCCCTTAGCATAATCGCGACCTCTCTAGGAGATACTATTATAATAGGATTCGCCCCGGCCTCCCTATGCTTCCAACTATCTTTCTCTGGGTGGTCGATACTGAAGTCTGCATGGTGAACGTGCTTGGCACTGGCAACCTTATAATTCATTTCTTTTAGAGCCCTTATCAACATAGTTGCGAGCCTGGTCTTCCCGGATTTTTTATGTCCAAGAACCGCCACCACCTTCAAACTTAAAGCCCCACCCTATAAGTAATCGTGGCTATAACAAGCTGCATCTTGCTTATTAAATTATTGCAAGTATCTCCGTTCAATTCGTACTGCAACTTAACTTTTTGAAAAATCTCCGAGCTTAAAGTATAGGGGAAAAGTTATCCACTAGACGATAATAATGTATTTAACTTAGCCATTTACCGTGAAAAAATCGGTGAAAGAACATGAAGGCTGAGATTGGAAGGATATGCTTCAAGATAGCGGGTAGGGAGGCTGGACAAAAATGTGTGATCGTCAGCGTTGTTGATAAAAATTTTGTCGTAGTGACAGGGCCGAAAAGTTTGACCGGTGTCAGACGTAGAAAAGTGAACGTTTCACATCTAGCTTTTACGCCATATAAACTGAACATAAAGGAGAACGCATCGGATGAAGAGATACTAAAAACCATACAGGAATCCGGACTTGTGGATTTTATGAAAGAGGAGGCGAAGGTTAAGTTTGAATAGTGCTGTTGGGGGAATCGTCCCACCCTGGCAACATGAAAGAAAGGTAGTGGTGAGGCTTGAAGCTGAAACAGACCCGAAGTATGGATACAATCCCTATGAGAGGCCTCTCAGGATGTACTTAAGGTTAGGCGTCATTAACCTCGATAAACCAAGGGGGCCTACAAGTCACGAGGTATCTTCAAAAATAAAAGATTTGTTGGGTGTCGAGCGGGCTGGTCATGGCGGGACCCTAGGAGGCTTTAAGCCTGGGGACATCCGGCCGTTTCTGGTGTGTTACCAATACTTTTAGAAGACTCTACAAAATGTGCTAGGACTATAATGCAAACTGGGAAAGAATACATCTGTCTTATGAGGTTACATGATGATGTTTCTGACGAAAAACTCTTTGAAGCAATAAAACTCTTTACTGGGCAGATATACCAGATACCACCGGTAAGGTCGTCCGTTGCAAGAAAGCCTAGGATAAGGACAATATATTCGGCAGAAATAATCGAACGAAACGGCAGGGACGTCCTGATGAGGATAGCTTGCTCTGGTGGAACTTACATAAGAAAGTATTGTTACGATATAGGGCTATACCTAGGATGCGGAGCACATATGCAAGAACTTAGAAGGACAAGGGCGGGACCCTATGATGAGGGATGTTCAGTCACGTTATTAGATGTGTACGAGGCTGTCAAGCTTTATAAAGAAAATGGCGAAGAACGTACTTTGAGGAAGGTCGTTCAGCCGGTGGAGACTGCTGTCAGATTTTTACCGAAAGTCTATGTATTAGATTCAGCCGTTGATGCCATATGTCATGGAGCCGACCTAGCGGTAGTTGGCATATCTAAGCTTGACGAGGGGATAAAACGCGGTGACGAAGTGGCAATCATGACGCTAAAAGGCGAGCTGGTTGCCCTTGGTAAGGCGCAGATGAGTACCGAAGAAATCTTAGACTCTACTAAAGGGATAGCAGTAGATACTGATAGAGTTATTATGGATAGGGGCACTTATCCTTCTGTCTGGAAAAAGGGCAGTAAAAATTTTAATGATTCGATTTAGAGTATAATTTTGGAAAAATATTGCCGGGGTAGCCTAGCGGACAAGGCGCAGGCCTTGAGAGCCTGTGACCCGATAAGGGTCGCCTGGGTTCGAATCCCAGCCCCGGCGCTTTTTCATCACTTTTGTTTAGATGCGCTGGTTTTGAGCTGATAGGCAGATAGCAATAAAGCAATCATCATAATTATCGCCATCATCAAAAAAGAGTTTGATATGCCCATGTAAACTTTTTCCAAAGGTACATCGCTCAAATTTTCCACACGTCCCTCTGATATTATTAACTTTGTTGCGATTTCATAAGATGTGGAACCCACCAATGATAACATAGCAATGTTTAAACTGACGAGAAAACCAATGTTAAAAGAAAACGTCCTAATAGCAGATGCTACGCCCCTTTTCTCTGGAGGAGTTGAAGTCATTATACTACTTGTATTTGGAGCGATGAAGAGACCCGCACCTATCCCGAAAAGAAAAACGCATATCATCAGATGTTCTAGACTTACATTCATCCCTAATCTTGAAAGCATATAAAGTGAGAATGAAGCCATTAAAAGCCCCGTCGTTGCTACTGGAGCAAAACCAAAGTTATCTGATAACCTCCCACCCACAATACCGAAAATTAGAAATGATAGCTCGAATGGTGTTAATAGGAAACCAGTTAACGAGGCAGAATAACCCCTTACGACTTCAATAAATATTACTAACAACGTTATAAAAGATCCGAAACCTATCGCATACAAAAATTGAGCCGTTATTCCGGTTGAAAATTGCTGTATTTTAAAGATTGATAAGTCAAGAGCCCTGCACTTGCTTTTGTTCTCATGAATTATGAAAAGTATTAATGATATAGCAGAAAGTAGGAAGAAAATGGTCACCAAATATCCCCAATTTTTAATGTTCATCATCATTGTTAACGAAGATGCTAAGAACATCATGAAGAGTGTGAATAGTATGAAACCAGCCCAATCTAAACAACGATTGCCGGCTGGTCTGTAAGTTTCCTTTAAACTCTTCAAGCTCCACACGTAAACTACGATTCCTATCGGGAAGTTGATCAAATATACCCATCTCCATCCCAAGTAATCTATGATTATGCCGCTAAACGTTAAACCGATAATCGCGCCAGCTCTCCATGCAATCTGGTTTATCCCAAACCACGTTCCCAGCATGTTCTTAGGAATGTTATCAGTCAGTATCGTTATACTCAAAGTCATTAAGAATGCAGCACCTATACCTTGGACTACTCTGAAGATTGTTAATAGTGGAGCATTAATAGCTAAACCAGAGCCGAGACCACCTAACGAGAAGATCAGTAGACCGATGTTGAAGAGCCTGACTCTACCATAGATATCCGCTAAACTTCCGACAATTAACTGGATTATCGTCGACCCTATCATGAAACCCTGTATTATCCAAATGACCTCGTCGATGCCGCAGTTTAATTCATGAACGATCACTGGAAAACCGACTGCTGCCAGCCTAGCGTTCAACCCAGTCATAAAGGAGGCCATAGTTGTTACGGATACAACGCTCAGTATCTTCTTCTTGTTAGTATCATTCGTTATGCTCAGCCCCCACGCCACTTTTATTTTTGTCTGAAGCTATGATTAAACGATTAAAAAACCTTTGATTATTGAATAGCCGGTAACAATTCGAGCCCTAAGTTCGGCACTTTTAACTTTCTTTAGGGTTAAAAGTTAAAGGTTACGCAATACTCTTAAGAGCTGAGTATGGCAAAATGTCTACTTTGCGGCAACACCTCAAACACAATTTCAAACAGCATTGGTGTATGTATTGGGTGTATAAGGAGTAAACCGAATGAAGTTTTACCAATCATAATACAGAAGCACGCTAGTGCAAGAACGGCGTACAACTTGCCCCCAAAGCCACCTAAGGGCAGGGGGTTAAAATGCACGATATGTGCTAATGAATGTACGTTGGAAGATGGTGAACAGGGTTTCTGCGGTATTAGGCGTAATGTGGGAGGAAGGCTCGTTTCACTCTCTACACCCGAAAAAGCACCATTACATTACTATCTTGACCCGCATGTAACAAACTGTTGCTCCGCTTGGTTCTGTCCTGCTGGTACAGGTTCTGGGTATCCAAAGTATGCATGTAGAAGTGGTCCTGAATATGGATACTATAACTTGGCGATATTCTTCTACGGATGCAACTTTGATTGTCTATTTTGTCAAAATTGGAGTCATAAAGAAATAAACACTTCGCCACAAGTTACTGTGGAGGAGCTACTCAGTGTTACACTGAAAAACGATAAGATAACATGTTGGTGCTTCTTCGGAGGTTCTCCGGAACCGCACTTACCTTTCGCGATAAATGCTTCGCGGAAAGTTCTGGAATCAATAAAGGAAAGTAGGGTTATGAGAATATGCTTCGAGTGGAACGGCTGCGGCAATGAATATTTAGTTAAAAGGTGTGGTGAGATAGCATTCATTAGCGGCGGAAACATAAAGTTTGACCTGAAGGCGTTTGACCCTACACTTAGCCTGGCACTAAGTGGTGTTAAAAACGACAGGGCTTACAAAAACTTTAGCATGCTGTTTAACGAGTTTTATACAGAAAGGAAAGAGTTGCCCGTACTTACGGCTACCACACTCTTAGTTCCTGGTTATGTTGATGAAAATGAAGTGGAGAACATTGCTAAGTTCATATCAGAACATGATGAAAACATACCCTATAGCCTGTTAATCTTTCATCCAGAGTATATGATGCGTGATCTAACGATAACCCCAATCTCTCAAGTAAGAAAATGCGTCGCGGCTGCAAAGAAATATTTGAAAAACGTTAATCTAGGGAACGTGCACCTCCTCAGTATCGCACCACCCTAACCATTTAGGATACAGGTTTGTAGATGATGTTTAAAGAGTCGGCAAATGCGTATGCTTCCTCCATCTCTTGATATGTTGGCCTACGCGCTATATCTGGATACTCTTCAGATCTTTCGGCGACTATGTACTCAGGCCTATACTGCTCCATTATATTTACTAGGGCTCTAGGACAATTCTCGGATATCCACTTTAGTACAGGTTTAGTGCAACAATCCAGATGGTTTGGCAACACAAGGTGTCTGATTATCATGTCACCATAATCATGCGCTATCTTATGGTTCCTTGCTACGACTTCGAAGTAACGTGGAACTTTTGATAGCCTAATTGCACAATTGTCGTTTCCATATTTGAAGTCCGGTAACCATATATCTATGACGTCGACCAAAAGCCTCATACTTTCTAAAGACATGTACATGTTACTGTTCCAGAGCATCGGCACGTTTGTCTCAAGATACTTCATGCCTTCAAGTATTGTATGAAGGTTTGGTGTAGGCTCGCCACCTACGAAGTTGATATTTAACGCACCAGTAGTTCTCAACTCTTTCATTATGAGGGCCAATCTCTTTCCATCAACCTCCACACCATTTAGGGGGTCTTGTGATATATCCCAATTCTGACAAAAGACGCATCTAAAGGTGCAACCCGCGAAGAATATAGTTCCTGAACCACCATAGCCTACTAAAGGTGGTTCTTCTCCAAAATGATGGAACCATGTGGAGATTCTGGATTTACTATCAACCCTACAGCTGCCGAGCTTTTTGCTTTCATATCTATTCACTTTACACTTCCACTCGCAGAAATGGCAACTTTTTAGCATCCTCTTAGCAATCTCAATCTTCAGGTCGATGTAGCTTACAGTCACCGGTTTTAATTCATCAAATAACATCTTATTATTCTTTATATCGTTTAAAATTTCGTTAAAGGTTTTGCTGAGCTTTTCATGCTCTTCCCAAAGCCTCTCGTCTGAGCTACGCTCTATGCTTATTTCACAGGGTATCCTTTTTGCGATAAGAAACTTTGCGGGCTTTAAATCACTCATAACGCTGTAATACCACTTAAGCCTCTCCCTAACCTCTCGGTTCTGCCATATCGGTGTTGCGAATAGGCGTCTCACGGGTACGCTCAATTAATTTTACTTTAAGGTTACTAATCAAGTTATAGGCACGGCACCCTTCTAGAGCATAAATCTAACCCCGCTTGCGATGAATTCGATCGCTATTGCCGCTATAAAGACCGCCATCAACCTTGAAATAACGACAGATCCCGTCTCGCCTAGGAAGCTATTTATGGGTTCTATAGCCCTGAGTATCAACCAAGTTATGAGCAAAACAATTATAACAGATATTACGGTCACAAGAACACCGGCCGTTTGGATGTTAACTATCGTTAGAGTTATAGCACCAGGCCCAACCAGCAAAGGGAATGCGATAGGTACGACACCTATACTTCTGCTGGACAGGTGTTTTTCCTCCCACATACCATGAAGGAGTATTTTCATTGAGATTATGAATAGTAAAAGACCTCCCGCTATCTTGAAGCTGTGAATGGATATATTAAATATTGAGAGGATGCTTTGACCGGCTAATGCAAAGAGATTAAGTAGAACGAAAGAGATGATTATAGCCGTCTCGAATGTTTTACGTCTTTCTTCCCGACTCATATTACTGGTTAAACCCATGAATATTGGTACGTTTCCGATAGGATCAACTATGATAAAGAGTGCGACGATGGATTTTGCAAGTTCCTCGATTACTATTTCCATACATAAGCGCCCATCAATTCTCAATTAAAGTTTTACGCAACATTAGAAGTTACTGCCGATAAATCACAAGAAGGCCTCACTTTGAAATCTATAACCACATGTTCCTTTGTTGCAGAGTAAGATTTTACAATCCTTAAACCTATTAGTGTGCTTGTATAGCCTAGACGGTGACACAGTTCACTTATCTCCTTCCATAGCTCATCTTTTCCATTCCCCCTTCTCACGAGTTCATGAAAATGAATCACAGTACCTTCAGGTTTAACAGCTTTCAGAGCGGCCGGTAGGGCTTCTATCGTTCCCCCAAAAAAACCCATTATGATTCTGTCTGCTATGCGACCAAGCGTTGGGGTCAATTCTTTACAGTCACCAAGCATAGGTTCCACAACATACTCAACGTTGTTAAGCACGGTGTTTATTTTAAGATACCTGTAAGCCTCCTCATTAATTTCTATGGCATAGACTTTAGAAGGTCTTGAGATCACGGCGCAAGGTATTGAAAACTGACCTATGCCAGCGAACATATCAACCACCACCTCTCCAGACCTAACGGACTTTGCTGTCCTAAGACGTTCGTAACTATTTCCTAGACATAGCATCAACTTCGATACATCGAGCATAAACTTGTATCCGTATTCTTTGTAAATTGTTTCGGTATTCGGGTCACCATAAATAAATTCTACAACCGGCTGTCTTAGCTTGCCAACGATGCCGCGCAACCTTAAAACCGTCTTTACCGTCGGATAAAATTCGAGGATGGCTTTACCTAACTCTTTCGGATCTATTTCCTCATCTTGAAATCTTACGAGCGCCACATGTCCTATAATCTTCGCTTTCTTTGGAAGAGTACTTGGATCGACGTTTGTGAACCTTGATTTTAAGAATTCTCTCAAAGAAGTGCGTCGCAAGGCAAGCATCCTTGAATGTCCTTGAAAACGATGTTTCACAATCTCATTTGATTTTAACCGCATAATAACCTTCTTTTTTAATATTTAGAAGCGCTGCTATCTCTGAAAGCTCCGGTTTTATGATGATTAGAAGACCTTGGTATGTCGAGGCAAGATTTGTAGATCCGCATAAATCGCATGTGTCACCAGACACTATTCTTTTACAATTCCTACATACTCTTTCTCTAACTGATGCTTGTTTCAACTTTACTCTCAGACCCCTTTAACTTTTTTGTTTCTTCCTTTATCCATTCAATCTTACCCAAAAACGGTTGTCTAGTCGTTATACCTATTTTGCCTGAAGCACCACTTGTCAAAGAGACCGCAACTATTCTAGCCCTAACACTATCGCCTACGATCAGTTTTTTCCCGGTTTTCTTCCCGGTTAGTATAGAGTGTTTTTCATCATAATCTAAATAATCGTCCATTATTTGAGATATATGCAGTAAGGCGTCCACAGGTCCTATCCTTACAAAGGCACCAAAATCTGTAAGTTCAACTATTTCCCCCTCGACAACTTCTTGGACCTTCGGCAGATATGTAAGAAGCTTTAGCCTATACTTGTGATACGTTGAACCATCTCGAGGCAAGAGGTAACCAATTGGTTCAACATCAACGTCAACTATCGCTATGACGTATCCGAGCTCTTCATCTATTATGCCTTCGTATAAGTTCTTCAACTGTTGCATAGCAACTTCTTTCAACGGTTTGTGAAATTCTTTTGGAGGGATACCTATTGCCTCCTCAATCTCAAATAACATGAACAACTCTTGGACACCCTGTTACCATTGATTAAACTAACTCGTTACGCCATTTTCCACTTGGCTTAATATATACTTTTCAGGGTATGAAGCCCTCTACCCTTACTTCTCCTTTTTTGTTGACGTATATTGTGCAGACACCGGCATCTCTCAGGATCTTCTTTAAACCGCTATCCGACGTCAATACAGGCAATCCTAATACCTTAGCTACTCTAAGTAGGGCAAGATCCGCATCTTCTTCATTTACATTCATATCTAATTGTTCTAATATCTCACAAAAGACGAGTGCTAGACCTGCCCTTTTGGCCTTTACACCTTTACCCTTTGCAAGAGACCTGAGTTCTTCGACGACATTAGATATCACGACGGGGACGATCTTCGTGTTCAGCTTTTCTTCAACCCTCGCAAGTAGATCTGTACCCAATTCTGCCACCCTCATTAAAAAACTCGTATCAACAAGCGCTCTCAAGGCGTAGATTATCTCACTATGCCATAACCTATTAATCTCCAACTGGCACCTATCTTTCTACTTATGGTCACCCTGTCGCCTACATTGACACATACGGGTCTTGTAAGTTCAAACTCTATCATCGTACCCGTCTTTTTTGTTACTATTCCCTTTGCTACCGCAGAATAAGCATTTATGACGAGTTGTTCTTTTTCCGACAACGCTTTAACTTCAACATTACCTTCAAGACCAACGACTCTGCTGAAGAGTTCGTACTCCAAGTGTAGGTGATGCATCGTTGGCGGCAAGGTTCCTGGCTTACCAGCAATATTTCCGGTCAATCCATCTGATTTTGTTAACGACGGGTCGAGCTCCGTTTCGATGCCCGTGAGGCCTCCGCTTACTGCTTCTTCGACATCCCTACCACCTGCGCGTATATTCACAACCCTAGTGTATAGAGGTTCGTAGTCTCCTTGAGGTTTATCTGGGTTCTTTGGTAGACCTGGCGCTATCTCTATCTCATCACCCACACGCACCTTTCCCTGAGTTATCGAACCGCCTATGACTCCTCCCTTAAGCTCCTCCGCACGCATCCCCGGATAGTTCACATCAAACGACCTTAATATCGGCATCATAAATGGCAAGTCCAAGTTTCTTTTGGGTGTAGGAATGTATTTCTGGATTGCATAAAGTAAGACGTCTATGCCTATGTTGTGCTGGCCAGATACAGGTATTATAGGCGCGTTAGCGACGTTTGAGTCCTTAATAAACTCCCTGATCTCCTCGTAATTCTGTAATGCTCTCTCTTTTGTTACTAGATCAATCTTATTTTGGGAAAATATCAGCTTGTTAATGCCCAATATCTTCACTGCATGAAAATGTTCACTATCCTGAAGTTGAGGGAATTTGAACCTCGCATCAACCACGAATAATGCCCCATCAAAGAGGGGGGCGCTTGAAAGCATCGTAATCATTAACGAATGATGACCCGGACAGTCTATGAATGATATTGCCCTCTCAAATTCAGTTTTCGAGCCACATTTGGGACAAACCTCCTCCGTTGTGTAGTTGTAAGGCTCCTCACAAGATGGACATCTATAGATTGGAGCGTCCGCATATCCTATTCTTATCGTGATACCACGCTTAAGCTCTTCGGAGTGTCTTGCGGTCCATATACCAGTAATGCTCTGGACAATCGTCGTCTTACCATTGTCAACGTGACCTAACGTTCCTATGTTAACCTCAGGTTGCTTTGGTAAAGGTTTGCTCATCATCTAAGGGTTTTTATTAATCCATGCTGTTTATATAGGTTAAATCCTATATTCACTATTTTTGACTTTATGTCACCTATCGTACCTTAACATTTCTACGTAAATTTTCCTGCCCTGCTAGGATTCTAAGAGTTCTTTCTCATCAAAGAATATCCTAACTTCTCTCTCGTAAGATTCTGGACTGTCGCATGCGTGTATTAGGTTATCGGTCTTGTCCAAAGCTAGGTCGCCCCTTATGGTTCCAGGGCTTGCCTCGACGGGGTCCGTGGCACCTATTAGCCTTCTCACGACCCCTATAGCATTCCTACCTTCGACTACCATAAGAACAACCCTATCACTTGTCATATAAGTCACTAAGTCATCGTAAAACGGTTTTCCTAGGTGCTGTTGATAAAGCTCCTCAACCTTTTCCCTCGGAAGCTTTGCAATCTTTAGTTGGATTATCTTTAAGCCCTTTTTCTCAAACCTTGAGATTATCTCACCAACGAGGCCTCTCTTTAAGCAACTAGGTTTAAGTATTACAAAGGATCTTTCCACAACCATTCTACTCCCTCTTACTTTAGGAATTGCTAAGCACGTCTCTCCTTACCATAAAATTCTGTCCATTTAACCTTTCTGGGATCTTTCTTATGCTCAAGCATGTAGACTCGACATTTTCGTGAACAAAACCAAAAAGTGGAGCCATCATTCTTTACGAATAGCATACCACTGCCGTGCAAAAACTCTCTTCCGCAGAAAGCGCATCTATGCGTAGTCGGCATGGGTCTCTCGTCCCACCATTGCTTAAACGCTACTACTTTACTTTATCTTTTCTGCTTCACGCTCTGTATCCAACAGCAGAAGTATGTCACCGACTCTGACGGGGCCTTTAACGTTCCTCGATATTACCCTGCCTTGATATTTGCCCTTGAGTATCCGGACTCTAACCTGAGTTACCTCTCCCGTGACTCCCGTCCTTCCCACAATTTGCTCGACCACTGCCGGCACTGGTTCTTCAACAGGCGGAGGCGCTTTCTCGCTCATATCGATCACTTCGATTTAGTAGACCTTATTTCTGCTACCTTTTTAGCTATCTCGTCGATGTAACCTTTTGCATCGCCCGGATCTATTATAGAAACCGAGCTTGCGGCAACCGATATACCAGCAACCTCGCCCAGCTCTTTCTTAGATGGGACGAACATGTAGGGTATCTTCTTCTCGTCACATAGCGCAGGTAAGAAGGCTACGATCTCAGGCGGGTCGACATCCATCGCAATTACAACAAACTTGGCCTGTCCTCTTTCAATTGACTTTATCACCTCGTTAACACCCTTACGAGTTTTTCCTGTAAGTCTCGCGATCTTTACGGCCTCCAAGGTCGCCTTAATTAGCTCCTCAGGTGGATTAAAGGTCACATAATAAGCTCCTGTAGCAGACTTCATCAGCTTCTCACCCTCAGCCCGCTTACACCACTTCCCAACTGTAGAAATTAGACCTCTATTTATCTATATAGCTGTTAGGCTTTGTTTATGTGAAAGGTGAATTAATACTTTCCAGCCTACCGCTAGATGCGAAGGTTAAACACCCCCTATTTTTTCTGACCCCATGGTTTCGGAGTTTGAAACTTTTACAAGCTTGATGACCTCAACCATTAGATGTGTAATTTCCATACCTGAAAGATGTCCTAGACGTGGTGGTAGTAACATCGTTAGCTTTAAGAATTTATATGAATGTTTTAGTTGCGGTTATGTATGGAGAAGTCGTGAGGGATGAACGTTCATAAACTATTGCTTACATGTTTTAGGAAAGTTTTAAGTAACTTCAAATTCTTATCTTCAATCTACGGGCTGGTGATTAGATGCCTAAGAAAAGTGACAAAGTGAAGAAGAAATACCCAAGGAAGATGGTTCTGCTCCTTCTAGTAATCATCTTTGTTATTACTATAGCTTCTTACGTTGGATTCTATGGCTTGTTTCAGAGTACTAAACCTGAGATGCGGAAAGCTGCAATAATTGATGGTTTGTCTGAAGATATACCGAATCCAAGCTTGATAAATGAGGTGTCAAACCTTTTAAAATCCTCGGGATACGAGGTCACAATATTCAATGGCAGTAAAGTGAATGTAGAGCTTTTTAAGAATTTGCCGGAGATGGGTTTCACATTGATTATTATGAGGCTCCATGGTGGTAGGATTCTACAACCTATAGGATTGTTCATCGGTTCGGGAATATTTGCTGAACCATTTAGTGAAGGGAAGTATGAGTACGAGTATTATTCAGGTTATTTCCTGAAGGGTTTAGCGTACGTTGGTGGAAAAGAGTACTTCGTCATAACACCCGCATATGTTTCTGACAAGTTTCAGGGAAGGTTCCCAGGGTCAGTCATAATCATTTTAAGCTGCTACTCTATGTGGGACCAAGTACTAGCATCTTCGTTTATAGAGAAGGGGGCATCCGTAGTTGTGGGCATCGATCACAAAGTAGATGTACAATATCTTGATAGAGTTGGGCTCGAGCTTGTCAAACAGATCTCTCAAGGCGCAAGTATAGAGGAAGCCGTCTCTAAGACTATGGAAATTATAGGGCCAGATCCGACGACGGGTGCTAAGCTACTTTATATAAAACATAGCTAAGGATCATTCTAACATATTTTCGTTCTAGATTTTTAAGAAAAAGACTTATATAGGGTAAGAATATTTTGATCATTCAAAGTGGTGTGGTAAATGCCCGTCCCACAGTATTATGTAGGTGGAGAAATTCCATTGATAGGTTCGATCTCAGTGGGCACATTTCTAATTATTGGGCTCATCGTTGTAGCAGCGATAACCCTTGGAGTACTTTACTTACGTGGATTCAAGTTGCCCTTCAAGCATTAAACCTAACAAATTTATTTTATTAATTTCATTTCCTCTGAAGAGGGATGAATAGGCTAGGGTTTAAACAAATACTATCTATTATATTGCTAAATCTTATCGCACTCTGGTTAACGTACGGTTATTTTGTTGCAGCAAATCCATTAACAATTAAGGAGGTACCAAGTAAATTGAGCTGTGAACTATTAGTGGATTACCCAAACGTGATAGTATACGGTGCGAGATTTAGTATTTCAGGCAGATTGATCTGCGAGGATGGAATACCACCCCAACTAATTGTTCAGACATTATTAGTATGCGGTGACATACGCACACTAACGGTTAACGCTGCAGTTATCAGAGATGATGGCACATTTAAGGTAGATCTGGAAACTTTTTTTCCTAAACCATCCACGAATAAGACTCAGTGCAGCATAACAGTCCATGTAATATCTAAGACCATTTCGACAGGGTTGATCGATAAGAAGACTCTAACAATGATTGTGCCGAGCTGATATTTATGAAGAAGATACTTGAGGTGTTGCTTCCCATACTTATGGTCTTTTCATATCTAAAGGTTTTGTCATTTTCTGGGGTTACATCTATATTTATGATACGTAGGTGGAGTATGGCCAAGCCTCTAAGTATAGTATTCATAAATGATTTCATAGACTGTCTAGCTATAGCATTTATAGCACTGACAATATCGTTATTGCTAGCCTATAAACATAGAAAATATCCATATTTTCTATTAATCCTTGTCTCAGCATTATCGATGGTCTTTCTAGCTTTCTCACTATACTTTTACTCAGCCTTAATCTCCCTTCTCGTAGGTCTATTTTCAATAATATATGCTGTTTTTCTAAAAAAGGAGGTGGACTTGTTATCTCTGGCTAGGTACTTGTTCTCTCTTCTTCTCTTAATTGAGGTAGCGGGGGTTGCGGGATGGGTTCTGCATCTATTTTATGGAGGTACCAATCCATATAGAGAGCCGATCCCTCTACAAGATTTCGAGACGAAGATAATCCACTCCTTCAGTCCCTTAACTCCAGTCTTAGCGACATTATTCATGCTTTCTGCACTTCTTCTCATAATCGTTAAACCTCTAAAGCCTATAGAGGGTAGCAGGCCTGCGAAATTACTTGATGGATTCAAGACATTCATTAGAGATATGATTAGTAATTTGAGTAAACATTCTGAAAAACATGATGCTTGGAGCAAAGTATTTCTATTTTCCGCACTCATAATCCCGATTCTTGCAACCTTCTTACTTTATACCCCCATAATTAATCCATCAAACATGACTGTAGGTGTAGATATACTATATTATGTTGATTTTTTAAGAAATGCCCAAGAATCCTCTCAGAATGATTTAGAATTCTTAAATAGAGTGTTTAGTAGCGATAGATCTTTAACATTTTTGATGATCTATTCTATCTCTAGAATATTTGCCATGGACTTCAAAATTGTATCTATTTATCTACCTGCGATCCTTTCCCCTTTTTTCATATTTTCTCTTTATTATCTAACATTAAACTTGTTCAAGAATAAGCTGTATTCATCCCTTGCATGTTTTCTAACAGCTACTGGGTCTTTTACCGCTGCGAACTTTTATGGTGGCTTCTTGGCGAATTGGCTTGGTTTGTCATTAGCTTATCTATCACTAGCTATGATGATAAAATCTATTGAACAGTACTCGATGAGGCCACTTCTCTTATCCATATTGCTGTCAATATTATCTCATCTAGCCCATCCAGTCCCATGGAATTTTCTTATAGCTGCTGTAATCTTAATTGCCCTATTTGCGGCAACTCAAAAGAGCAATGAAAGAAGGATTTTAAAGTTTCTGACAATCTTCATAGCAGTCAATCTATTATACGATTTTATTAAGACTAGGGTTTTGAAGTTTACTGGAGCAACCTTGGTAGCAGAATCAGTAGTATCCACAGAACTTTCGCTTGATAACTTAGTTAATTTCTGGTCAACAAATGTGTTCATGATCTATTTCCATGTAGGTGGAGCGTTCAATTTTCCACCAACCTACATCTTCGCATTATTAGGGATGGTTGTTTTCAGTATTGCTAGGCTCTTAAAGTTTGATGTTCTAAAGATGTGGGTTCTGGCTGGTCTGCCATTATACTTGTTTGGTCCAGACTATGTTCAGGCAAGAACATTACAGAATATCCCAATAGACATCTTTGCTTCTGGAGGGCTTGCAATAATCCTAGAATATTTATCGCTTAAAGATAAGATACTTTTAGTCTTGTTGCTAATCTTCATCTACTTACTATATCTGAATAATCTACTGAGGTTTATTACAAATCTACCTTTTTAAGTAGGTCCTCTAAGGTTTTAGAAAGATATGATGTATATTAACCATAGGAAAAAGATTTTAGACTTCATTTCAGAGAATTGGGGCGTCTTCTTCATCCTGTACGGTTTCATAATATTTATCACAGCAATATTATCCTATACCGGGTTCATTAAGATACCTATTATTCAGTTAACACCATACATGTCTATCTCGTTGGCTATTGGTATAACTCTGCAGCTTCTATCTTCACTCGCAAGCATCCGTAAAAGTGCCTATATCCATAAGTCTATATTCAATAGATTACTCAACACAAACATTGGTGTATTCTTTTATGCGTATTCTATTCTACTTCTCTGGTGCTCAGTGTACTTCTACATTATAAATGATCCTGTTCAGCACTTCATCTTTCTCCAATACGGAGGTGTTTCGGCGCTTGTTGGTATCATTCTCCACATTATTTCAAAAACATTATCCGTAGGAAAACGTTCACAGGTTCCATCCATTCTGGTCTTGATGATTGCTTCTCTCTCCTCAATATTCTTATTCTATAACTTCATACTTCCGATGAAGCTGAGCAATCTATTGAAAGTTTCCCTCACTCTTGGTTATTTCGTAAGCATACCTGTATCTTATTTCTTATCTCTCAACATCATGAAAAGCATAACTTCGGGGATCTTTGCGACATTGCTTGTAATGTTGACACCATTGATAAAGCCCGTTGTGAAGAGCGGTGACTTATCCTCGCTAATTTTCTCTGTAACCTATTTATCACTTATTCTATTGATGTTTTATCTTAGGAGCCGTGATATAGCTGTTGGATTATCCGCTATCACAGCCGCCGTTCAAGTATTTTCTTCTAAGGCATTTCCTATCACAATATTATTAGTTTTCATCGGAATGGTTGCAGAGAGAATTAGGAGCGATTATAAGAAATATATTACTTATTCTGCTTTCACGATAGTGCTGTTTACTTTATTTTACTTATTGCTCTTCCGTCTAGACTTAATAACAGAGATTTTTAAAATCTTCAACGTATATTTAACGACAATTCTCGCATTATCAGCATGTATTTCGATAATCCTGCTCTTAAATAAAGATGCTGAAAATTCTTCAAGAATCTCGGCAGCCTTCATACCATTGATGGTGGGTCTATCAGCATATTTTAAGGAATCACTGATCGCAATGATTTATCTAGCATTAATCATCGCATCTTTCCCTGCGACATATCTTTTCAAGTCATTCTCGATTAATAGGGTGGGGAATGAAGAGGTAGAGGTAACAGTTGAGCTTGAAAAGCTTCTAATATCAGCTCCAGCTATAGTTCTATTTCTTCTAAGTCTTGTTAGTTGGTTCTAATTTGTTGAATCCTAAACTTTATATAAGCTTATGATAATAAAGAAAAAAGATGTTCAAGCACTCGTACCAGCTAGGCATAGATTTGACTTCTGCACTTTTAGACGAATTAAAGAGTATTGTTTTACGTGTTAAGAGGGTCAGAAAGTGGTTTCTGGTCGATCCGTTGAGTAAGGCTTTCATTAAAGCATGCATGATCGCAAAGATAAGCAGAGTTAAGAGCATGGTTTTTATGAAGGCTATCATCAAGACCATTAGAATGCTCAGGCAATTAATATCTAAAGAATATGGGCTGATTCAGACCGGCATCCAAGAAGCTTGGAAGCTCTCAGAATTGGCCTCAAGCTGGGGCCATAAGACAGCTAAGGAATGGAGAATGAATAGGAGCTACATAATACTTCAAGCACTAACATTGCGGTGGCTTGCAAGGCTATTCGGCGGAATCATGAAAATCACGTAGGATTCCAGTAATGTTCGAGCATTCATTTAGGATGAATGAATTCTAGAAGGATTGCCTAGTTATGAGTGAATCTATCCTCATACCTAGAAGGCTGGTTGATGAGCTGAGGAAGAGGGGCTTAAGTGTCGAGGACATAGTTATTGATGCCTTGTTAAAGGTTCTAGATGCCGACCCGACTACTGCTGCTGAGATTCGGCTGGATATTGCCCGTAAATATCTTGAGGAGGGTGAGGCATTAACTGATAAAGATTCTGTTCAAGCTAGTGAGAAGTTGTATAAGGCTTGTGAGGAGGCTATCAAGGCTCTAGCCATCTACAATAGGTTAAGCGAGATCTTAGCAAAAGTTGAGGAGAGGGGTCGATGGACTGTCATGGAGCTTGAGAAGGCTGTCGAGATCTTAAGCGACATGATTGGAGAATGGATCCTAGCGTCGTGGGATGCTGCATGGACTCTACATGTATGGGGCTTCCATGAGGCAAAACTTGATAGTGAGGCTGTTAGGAGAAGGGCGAAGCAAATCAGGAAGCTGATTATGGAGTCGGAGAGGATTATTAGATGACTGGGTTCTCCATGAGTGATAGGAAGCCGTTTGTTGTTGCCTGTATTCCGGCTTATAATGAGGAGCTGACCATAGCTAAGGTTGTGTTGAAGGCTAGGAGGCATGTTGACAAGGTAATTGTATGTGATGATGGCTCTACAGATATGACTGCTGAGATAGCTGAGGCCTGTGGGGCTGAGGTGATAAGGCATGAGAGGAATATGGGTTATGGAGCCGCTATAGGATCATTGCTTAAGAGGGCTAGGGAGGTTGGGGCGGATATTATGGTGACTCTTGATGCTGATGGCCAGCATGACCCCGATTATATCCCGAGGCTCATAGAGCCTGTGATGAGAGGCGAAGCCGATATTGTTATAGGATCAAGATTCTTGGCAAATGAAGCTGATATCCCGGCTTATCGGAGGATCGGCATAAAGATAATAAACTGGGTCACGGGGCGTGGATCCAATAAAATATCGGATACACAATCCGGGTTCAGAGCATACTCGCGAAAGGCCATCGAAGTTATACTACCGACGGAAACGGGGATGGGCGTGAGCACGGAGATACTGTTAAGGGCGGAGGAAAGGGGGCTTAAGGTGAAGGAGGTGCCCGTGAGGATAATCTATGATGTTGAGCGCCCATCAAAAATGAACCCAATAGCACACGGGCTGGACGTGGTTTTCAGTACGATAAAGCATTTATCCATAAGGCATCCCTTAATGTTTTATGGGATACCGGGTATATTCTGCCTACTCGTAGCCCTTACAGCTGGGATAATACTCATTCACTTGTTTAACTTGACGAGATACTTTAGCCTCCCACTGGCAGTAGTCGCGGTTGGATTTGGGTTACTGGGAGCAATACTATGCTCAACAGCAATAATGCTCTGGATATTAGTAAGCCTCGTGAAAGAAGCCAGATAGTGAAAAGAAAGATTTCGTAATATTGTGTTGAGATCCTTAAGCTAAGTGTTTATGAACATATTACTTCTTACCCAGTTTTTTAGTCCAACTAGAGGCGGAGGCGAGATTATATTTTATCAATTAGCTGATCGATTAGCCAAGAAGGGCCACAAAGTATTTGTTATTAAGCATAGGATGCTGAGCTCAGATTCGTCAAGAGACAACTTAAACAGCCTGCCTTCTAACGTTATAGTTCATGAAATTAATCCGGCTGTAGAACATAAAGGAGGACTTCCGGCTGGGATATTACAGAATATCCTTTACGTGCTTAATTCCATGAAAACTGGGTTAAGGATAATCAAGAGAAATCGAGTTGATATAATTCACTGTAACACTTATTCGCCTGTCTTTGCTGGATGGTTTTTATCAAAACTGACAAGCATACCTTTGCTTGTAACTATACATGATGTTGCATCCTTACATGGATATAATTTCTGGGAGAAGTGGATGCAGCAATTCGGTAAATTCTCAAAGATAAAAGCATTTATAGGATATATATCTGAATTACTAACAATAAGACTGAACAAGAACATTCATACGGTGAGTGAGACAAGCAAAAGAGACATTTTATCCTTTAACCACAAGTGTAACGTATATGTGATTCCAAATAGTCTTAACCTTGAACACTATAAACCGAAATCCGAGGGTAGGATTGAGTATGGAGACTTCATAGTATTCATAGGGAGACTTGTATACTACAAGCATTTGGAGGTTGTTATAGAGGCGCTTAGAATTTTGAGGAATAAATGTAATGTTAAGCTTGTGGTATTGGGTGATGGTCCAATGCGCAGATGTTGGGAGAGCTTAGTTGAGCGTTATGATCTTAAGGATGTTGTAGAGTTTAAGGGGTATGTTTCCCATGAGGAGAAACTCTATTATCTTAGCAAATGTAGAGCCCTCGTCCTACCTAGTACGTTTGAGGGCTTTGGCATGGTTATACTTGAGGCGTGGGCTTTAAAGAAGCCAGTTATTGTCGCGAATGTTGAACCTTTAAACAAGATAGTTGCACACGGGCTTGATGGATACGTCGTGAAAAATAGACCGGAAATTTGGGCTGAGCACATAGGCCTCTTGATGACCAATGAGGAGCTAAGTAGACAGATGGGGAATAATGGATACAGAAAGCTTATAATGAAATACAACATAGATAAGCAAGTAAACGAGCTAGAGAAACTTTACATGAGGCTTGTGGCAGAAAAGCGTAGCCACATATTTAAGGTAATAAATTGATCGATAGTACTCTCATAATTGTTTACTAATCTCAAATTATGAGAAAAAAGCTTATTCTATTTCTAGTATCTCTTGCTTTGGTTATTCCATTCTATATTCCGTACGCGTGTAGAGTGACTTCACTTACAATAGAGCCTTACGTGCCGTCAGGAGATGATATTGCAGCTCACGTATATTATACTCTATTAGCTTCTCAGAAGCCCAGTTATGTAATACCAAAGATTGTTAATGGTAGTATAATTAGTCCTGGAGCGTATCCTAATATCATACATTATGTTTTTTCACTCGCACGTTTCTTTTCAGCTGAGCCATTGGATATAGCCAAAATATATGGCTTATTCTCATTCTTCATCTTGTGCTTTGGAGTTCTTTTATACGTTAGGCTTTTACAATTTACATTAGGAAGTTTACATCTGTCTTTAACATCTCTCATACTTTTCACACTGCTTAGTCCGCGAGTGATTCAAACTCTGGGAGACGGTTCCATAATGGAACTATTCGTGGTGTTTATCCTAGTACCTCTAGCTATACTTTGCCTAATTCGGGGTAAAGTATTCTTTGCCGGAGTTATGATGGGATTATCATCGCTCAATTATCTAGGGATGATAGAAACAATCTTGATATTACTTCCATTCATCGTCTTAAGGATGAGGAATTGGAGTTTAAGATCATGGCTGAATCTAATTTTAGGAGTTATTGTTGGAGGAAATATCTTTCTGTTCAATGCCATCAATAATACCCTGATAAGAGTTTTACTGGCTCTTTACATCCCTAAAATAACCCCTTCAACACCTTTAACTGGATCAAAATTATTGGAGGTCTCTCAATACGGATTGTACATGTTCTTATCAGATAAGAATTCATGGATATTGTATGCTTGCCTATTCTTACTTTCCTTAGGAGTGGCATCTTACATAATTCTTAGCTATAGGAGGCAGAAAATGAAGGAAGGTATTAATGTTAATTATGAAAGATGTAATATCTGTCTTGCGTATATCTTATCATGGGTTTTGCTTTTAGCTTTTACAATGCTACCTCTATTAAGCTGGTTAGATCTTGGCTTTGCGATACAAACAAGGATATTGCGTATAATTTCCATGCTATCTATACTACCTATAGTCGCTTCCCTAGCATTACTGGAAGAATTTCTTCAAGCCTTCCTTCCTAGGGTAAGGATGACGGTCAAAGTTTGTGGGAGGAAGATAGTAGCTCTTCGAGAAAATTTGCCAATAATTTTAACGAGTTTAATACTTATGTTACTATTGTTGTTAACGACGGAACCAAATTTATACCAAGTGCTCTTAAGTAAACCCAGTGGATTAATAAGGCTGAACGAGGAATCTTACGCTAGTTTAGTATATTTCAAGGATGCTTTCCTTCGGCATGAGATCAACGTTAGCATCATCGCGCCAACACAAGTCGCCTCATGGGCTCTTCCAATACTTACGGATTTCGATAACAATGTACAAGTAATTTTGATGTCTAAAGTCGTTAATGCCAGCGGCCTGCCAGAATGGATGTTAAAAAGGCTTGAAATTTACCAAGGAATAATACATTTAAATGCAACCATTCTCAAAAAGCACAATATTAAATATATTGTTGCAATGTTACCTTATCCTGACCAATGGTATGATCCCAATCACAAAGACTTCGCACTAAAACTATGGAAAACGGACTTTAATAATATTGCAAATCTAATATATGGAAAAACAGAGAATTGCACAAGTTGCATTAAGGTATGGAAGCTTAAATAAATGATAACGAAAACTGGTTCGTAGTAAAGGTAATGTAATGGCATTATTAAAATCATACATCTAGAAGAACATATCACGTAAGTATCTATGAAAAACCATCGCGAATAAAACTTAGGCATGCTGTTTGTCAATCAGTAAAACCTAGTAGTGTAAAAAGATGTGCGAAGTTTAAAGAATTTGATAAAGTTGCAGTAAAAATGATATTAAGGTTTACAAAGGAGTTAGCAAGTAAGTATTATCTATGAGGTATGAAGGTTTTATTGTTATCGCCGCTGTTCCCTCCGCAGGGTTCTGGAGCTGAAATCAGTACTATGCTGGAATGTAAAGATTTAGTTGAGCACGGTCTACATGTGGTACTGATCACAAATAATCGCATCCGACTATCAATTGACGAAGAATGGTTTAGAAAGGTGAAGGTATATCAAATTCCTATGCCGTTCATCTCCTTCTCATATCCTTCTTCTAAGCCCTTTGGCGAATTTAATTATTGGTTCTTCCAAAAATCCACATGGAAATACATTCACAATATAGCTATCAAAGAAAGAGTGGATCTAATTCACGTACAACATGCATATATCGGCTTTAAGAGGGAAAAGAAGCTACCAATAGTTTTAACAATTAGAGACTATTGGCCCTTATGTCCTTATAGAACTTTATTTAATGATAATAAGGAGGAGTGCTGTGCCTTTAGAAGTTTTGTTATGGGCTTCCCCTGCAGGAGAAAAGCATACTTAGAGTATGGATTAATTAAGGTACCGCATTTAGTCTACAATATGTGTTTCACACCTTTATTAAATCTCTTAAGTAAAAGGCTTCACTCTGTAATATGTAGTACCTTTCAAGAAGTAGATCGATTTATAGCAATATCTCGTTTTGTGAAGGATGTAATTTGTAAAAATCTCAATATACTTTCTGAAAAAGTGGATGTAATTTACCCACCATTACCCAACCTCCCGTACATTCCTAGAAAAGATAATTCATTGAAGACAACGTTTGCATATATTGGCGGGCTTGAGACCCATAAGGGTGTAAAAAATTTATTGAAAGCTTTCCATATAGCAGTTAATAGAAACAAAAGGGTCGAACTTTTGTTATGTGGTTCAGGCGGGATGGAAAAATGGATCAAGAATTATATTCGTAGTGCTAATCTGGATAAATACGTTAAGTTTACTGGTAAAGTTGATCCTAAGAAATTTTACGATATTTATCAAAGGACAGATGTGGTTGTGGTAGCATCGCTATGGCCTGAGCCCTTTGGCAGGGTAGCTATGGAGGCGTTATGTGCTGGGCGTCCGGTTATTGCTAATCCTATTGGTGGATTAAAAGAACAAGTAATCGATGGTTTTAATGGCTTTTATGTTAATTGTTATGATGTTAAGGAGTTTGCAAAAGGAATTCTTAATGTATCAGAAATGCCTAAGCAGGAACTCCTTCAAATGGGTCTTAAAGCCAGGGAGGACGTATTAAAGAGATTCTGTTCAAAAGAGAGAATACATAAACTCCTAAAAATCTATGATTCAGTAATATGACATCTTGCTTAAGTAAGAGATAGTTTTAAAAATAAAGTGTAATGCTGAAAATTTCCTGATATGAACTTCACTATCTTACATTTTCATGATACTTTTTTCAAAATTAGTGAGACATTTATTCGCAGACAAATTGCTCATCATGTTAAGTTTAAACCCATCTGCCTTTGTTTCAGTTTAATTAACAAGGAACTCGTACCAAAAAATGCGAGAGTGTATCTGATTCCCAGATCTCCCATTGATAGACTTCGATTTGCATCATCATTGATATCTCAGAGATTATCCGATATGTTAACCAAGATTCCATCATTATATGAACTCTATATCAAGGATAGCTTATTCGGAAAGGTAGATGTCATTCAGACACATTTCGGAAACAACATATTTTATAGTGTAAGATTGAAGAGAAAGTTAAAAACGCCTTTATTTGCATTCTTCTATGGAGCAGACGTATTTATTCTAACAAAAAGATATCCAAGGATCTATAGATATTGCAATGAATATCTTGAAGGGGCTTTTACAACTTCAGAATTCTTGAAAAATAAACTCAAAGAGTGTGATGTGAATATACCAATTCAAGTTAACAGGCTGGGGATAGACATCTTGGAATGGCCTTATAATGATTACGTACCCCCTAATCCAAATGAGCAAATAAGAATTATTAACGTGGGACGGTTGGTGGAAATGAAAGGTCATGAATACCTTATTGGCGCGATCAAGATTTTAAAAAATCGAGGCTATAAAATTGAGGCAATCATAATTGGAGATGGTCCACGAAGAAAGATTCTAGAACACCTAATAAGAAGACTAAATTTGTCTAGAGAAGTAAAACTTGCTGGAGCCTTACGAATAGAAGAAGTTAAGAACTATCTATATTCTAGCAATTTCTTTGTTTTCCCCTCTGTTGTCTGTAGGAATGGTCATGTTGAGACACTAGGTTATGCATGTATAGAGGCTATGGCTGCTGGTCTACCCGTTGTAGCCAGTAATGTTGGAGGTATCCCAGAATATATAATTCATAATGAAACTGGCCTTTTAGTACAACAAAGAAGTTCAAAACAGATTGCTGAAGCCATTGAAGATCTAATAAATAATCCTATAAAGGCAAGACATATATCAAGAAAAGCTCGAAGACTTGTTGAATTGGAATTTGATATCAGAAAGAATGTTGAAAGACTAGAACTGGAATATTTAAAATATCTATAGTTTTGGAAGAATGAAATTGATATGAAAACACTTAATAACGCATCGGTTAGTTTAGGAGTGATTACTATCCCCCGTAGAGTTAATTTGTTTAAAAAATTATTAAAGTCAATATTTACGGGTAGTCAGCTCCCTAATGAGTTAATTATTGTGGTTAATGGTTGTCGTAATAGTTCGATAACATCAAGCTATGTTGAATTTATCAAGAGTATTAGAAGCCACATGAATGGTCCTCCTATTAATTTAATATGTCTTACTGAAGACTCCCCTGCTGGTTACTGCAGATCACTTATAGTAAGATACTCAACCTCTGATTATATTGCTATGGTTGATGACGATGTTACCCTACATCCATTATGGATGGAGAAGGTAAGGTATTCTCTTCAATTTAAGCCAGATATAGTAGTAGGACGAGTTGAGCCAGATCCAAACCTACCATACGAGATAGTCAAATTTCTTAGAGAAAAAGTGTATTATAACGAATTCGTCTTTATCTTAAATTATAAATTTATGAAGATAAGACGCATCATTTCAAAAGATATCTTCCTAATAGATGGCATACGTGGTGTTTGGACAAATAACATGATAATCAGAAAGGAGTTGATAAAACGTATAGGTAATTTCAATATCATCCTTGGTTATTATAAAGATGATGTTGGCGGAGAAGATACTGAGTTCAAGATAAGGGCTAGGAAATCGGGTGCAATCTTTCTATATAATAATGGTGCGGTTGTATATCATGTAATAAACCCTGAAAGATTAATATTCTCATATATATTCAAACGTGCATGGCATCATGGGTTATTATATTCATACATTCTCCCACTAAGGCAGTTAATAAAAGCAGTTGTCGGCGAATTTCTCTCAATATTCTATTACTTTTTAAGAGATAGGAAAAAAGAATGCTTTCTAGCAATTACTAGGTTCATCAGCATATTGTCTGCATTGCTATCTGTAAGAAAGAGAGAGGATTTTATAGAAAAGAGACTTTCAACCATACGAAAACAAAAATATAAGATCATAACGATATAGATAGAAGACCCCTTTTTCAATAATGTATGAAAAACAAACATGTGAACAATGAATTTATACTATGATTGAGGTACTGTAAAAATGATCCAAAGGATACTTAATAGGTTTAAGGGATGAGCTAAGAC
>Ga0071330_1089406_pt1 | contig 104176 bp, 110 predicted proteins | sample GBScel77sediment_FD_63802 | JGI IMG/M metagenome (GOLD analysis project Ga0071330, IMG submission 63802) | Hot spring sediment microbial communities from Great Boiling Spring, Nevada - Cellulolytic enrichment Sediment 77C v2 (version 2) | ecosystem: Environmental > Aquatic > Thermal springs >...
ATGACTACTGTAGTAACCTCATCACAGCAGACTGTAGGGGTTAGGGATAGAGTTTTACTCCTACAGAATCTACTGAGGAACTCACTAACACTTAATATCTCATCAGAGCTTAGGTCTGAGGTTGAGGGATTAGTAAATACTAATATCTCTATGTTAAGTGATGATGAGCTTAAGAAGTTTATGGAGAAGTGTGAGGAAGTATTAAGTAGGGTTAGAGAGGAGGTTGGAGTTAGAGCTGGTGAAGGTGTTAGTGATAGATATTATGAGGGGTTGAGGAGGTCGTTAGAAGCTAGGGTAAAGACTATAGAGAGATTATACGGTGTATCACTTGATGAGGTCAGTAACATATCGAGAGCTAAGGACATTACTGAGTTAATGAATACTTTGAAAGTAGTTAATAGTAAGTTAGATGGTGTTAGGGTTAAGGGCTTCTCTGAGGTTATGGAGAGGAGGGTTGAGGATACATTAAGAAAACCTGATGTTGTAGGTATTGAGAGGGCAGTACAGGAACTCGATAAAGTTATTGGAGTATTAGATAGGGTAGCTAAGAAGTTAGAAGTATTGAAGGTCCCTACAGTACCTATTGAGGTTTTAAAGAATACTACAGCTAGGATATTAATCACTAAGGAATTACTCGGGAGTTTAAGTAAGGAGTTAAGAGTTATCCCCCAACCTAAACCTGAAGTAGTTAGGGAACTCATTAATAAGTTAGTAAGTAAGTATGGTGTTGATGTTGAGGAGTTTAAGGAGGAGGTTGAGGAGTTAAGGAGTATAGCGTTAGAACATAACTTAACTCAAGTACTGGATAGGATAGAGGATGTGTTAGAAAGACTTAATAATCTAACAACTATGTTACAGAGAGTTGATTACTCAAGGATTAAGGATATTACGGAAGTCTTAGCTAGTGTAAGAACTGAGATTCCTAAGATACGTGATGAAATTAGTAAATCTTTAGGTGAGGTCCCTGTTAGGAACATAGATAAGGCCTTCAACGTAACTTTAGAGAGGGTTAGGAAGTCGTTAAGAGTAGTTAATGAGTCATTAACTTATGTTAAGAGTAGGTTAGTTGATATCTGTTCACAACCTACAAACGTAACCATATGTAAGTTCGTGAACTTAACAACTATCAAACGATATGAGGAGATCCTAGACTCTCTAAACATGAGTTTAGAAGAAGCTGTTGAGGCTTATGAGGCTGGAGACCGTATTAAAGCATTACATATTGTTGTAAGTGTAGGTGTTAACTTATCGAGGATTAAGACGTGGTTAGAACCGATCTACAACATACTTAAGCATTTAGAGGTTAGAGGTGTAGGTGTTAGTAATGCTATTAAGTCGTTAATGGATAACCTATCTAACAAGTTAGAAAAGATTGTGAAGGATGTAGAGGGTATTATGAAGAAGGTGGATGAGATGAGGGAAGGTCCTAAGAAGAGTATGGTTAAGAGATTATTAGATGAGGTAGTTAGAGATGTTAATGAGTCTAAGAAATTACTAACACTTACGCAGAAATCACTGTCTGAGGGTAGGGAGGTTGAAGCTACGTCATACTTGAATAGATTACAAGGACTGATAACGTCTTTAGAGACTAGGATAACAGTAATTGAAAAACTAATATCTTCATAATCTTTAGATTAGTCTATCCCTACTTGAAAGTAAATTTTTCACCAGGTCTTAATATTACTACCTCAGTACCTATACCTAATCCCTCAACACCTCTCTTAAACTCCCCCGGATCAGTACTTATCAAATCGAAGGTATTGTAGTGTATAGGTATTAAGTATTTAGGTCTTAATAACTCAGTAGCTTTAATAGCTTCTTTAACACCCATAGTGAAGTGACCTCCAATCGGTAGTAAAGCTACGGCTATATCATATAACTCCCTAAGTAGTGTTAGTTCTGTGAATAATCCAGTATCACCTGCATGGTAAACACTACCTTCAGAACCTATCAATACTATACCTGTAGGATCACCTATACTTGATGAGTGGTGAGCAGGTGTTAAGACTGCGGTTATCTTACCTAGCCTTATAGGCCCACCAATATTAGCACCTACAATCCTATCAATACCTGCTCTACTACCTAACTCAGTAGCTAATTCGTAAATACCTACTAACTTAGCCTCCTTAAGTAATTGAAGTAGTTCTACAGTATTACCTACGTGATCTCCATGATCGTGAGTTACCACTATATAGTCAATACTACCTACATCCCTAACAAAATCCTCAACTGATTTATAAGGTGATAACGGGTTAGTAACCCAAGGATCTATTAATACCTTAACACCGTCTAACTCTACTAAAGTACATGCATGACCATACCAAGTGATGCTACCCATATAAACCCTATTAATACTTTAAACCAGGATTTAAATTTAAATAATTACTTAACCCTAATTACTAGGTAATTAGCATGGCTATAGATGTAGTTGTAGTTCCTCTAGCATCTAAGATTCATGACCCTCAATACTATGAAGAACTCTTTAAATCATTTAAAGACTTCTTCCTCAGTAATGATGTTAAGGTCTTAAACATCATTGATTCTGATGAGGGGTTAAGTAAGGATGTTATAGATGTGGTTAGTAATTCATTACCTATACTTCTAATACTTACTGGAGGTACTAGTAGGCTAGCTACTAAGTTATTAAGTTCAAGTGGTGTTAGGAGAGCTATACTAATAGCTCATGAGGGACATAATAGTTTAGCATCAGCAATATCTGCTAGGAGTAGAGTTGAGAGGGAGGGTATACCTGCATACATATTCTTATGTAGTGATTTAAGGGGTAGTGATTGTCTTAAGATTATGGGTTATGTCTTAAGGATTAGTAGAGTTGTAGCACGGTTAATTAATTTGAAGGTAGGGGTTATAGGTAGTGTAGATGATGAAGATCGTGATTTATTTGAGGAAGTCTTAAACTCTAAAGTAATCTCAATAAGTTTTGAAGAATTTGAACGTAAGGTTAGCGAAGTTAGTGAAGATGAAGTTTTAGAGGTTTTAAAGAGGTTCGAGAGTATAGTAAGTATATCAGGTCTTAATATTGATTACCTTAAGAAAATCCTTAAGATATACGTAGCTTTAAAGAAGCTTACAGATATTGAAGGTTTTAATGCTTTAGGTATTGATTGTTTCTCATACTTAACTACGTATCTGACTAAGTACGGTATTACACCATGTATTCCAGTATCTTTACTTAACGATGATGGTATAGTTACTGCATGTGAAGCGGATTTAAGGTCATTACTACTTATGTTAATATCTAAGGCTTTAGGTAAGTACTCATGGATAGCTAACATCTCTGGAGTTAGTAGTAAGCAATTAAAACTAGCTCACTGTACTATAGCTACTAAATTAACTACTGAATGTAGTGTAGTAACTCATTTTGAGTCTGGACGTCCGTACGCATTAACATGTAAGTTACCTGAAGGTACATACACATTAGTAGGTATTGATAAGGACTTATCAACTATAGCGGTTCTTAAGGTAAGATTAGTGAGTAGTGGTTTACTATCTAATGAGATGTGTAGGACTCAAGCAGTTGTTGAAGCTAATGTAGACTTAAGTAACCTCCCGAACATAGCTATAAGTAATCACCATATCTTAATACCTGGTGATGTGATTAATGACTTAATGATCGTAAGTTACTTATTAGGTATTGAATTCATTAATTATGAGTTGGTGATGGGTTAATGGTTAGAGTTGCTGTTGGTTCTGATGATAATTACCGTATATGTAATTTCATAGTTGATTACTTAAGGTCTAAAGGTTTTGAGGTAGTATTAGTAGGTAGTATTAAGAGTGGTAAGCCTGAGCCATGGCCTGAAGTAGGTTTTGAGGTAGGTAAGTTAGTAGCTTCTAAAGCTGTTGATTACGGGGTAGTCATATGTTATACAGGTACTGGAGTATCTATAGCTGCTAATAAGGTTAGAGGTGTTAGAGCTGCGTTATGTGTAGATGCTAGGACTGCTCAAGGGGCTAGACTATGGAATGATGCTAATGTACTAGCATTAAGTGCTAGACTACTTTCTGAGGAGTTAGCTAAGGAGGTAATAGATGCTTGGTTCTCAGTTAAGGAGCCGGACCCGACGGAGGTTAGTAATATAAGGAAGCTTATGGAATTTGAAGGTATTAACTCTGAGTGATTTCCTTCCTAATAATATATAGTAACGGTATACCTGTAGCTGAGGCTATAGCTAGGATAACCATGCTTAAGCCGTAATTACCTGTTAAGTCATGGGATAAACCACCTATTATAGGGCCTGCAAGCATTGACATAGTAGCTGAAGTTAGTAGTAAGCCGTAGTTACTTCCTAAGTACTTAGTACCCCACATCCTAGCAGCTATTAAAGGTATTAAAGCCACGTTAGTTCCGTGGACCACACCTATAAGTGATGATCCTAAGTATGCTAGAGGTAATGACCTATAAGTTGGGAGTAACACTATATTCAACGTTGATATTATGTACGTAATCATTAATATCCTGTAAATACCTAAGCGTTCAGCTACCTCACCAATCACTATCCTAGTTAGGAAGTTTACTGATGAGTATACACTAACAGCTGTTGATGCTATTAAAACACCTACACCTACATACTCTATCACAAACGGTGTTAGGTGTGAGGCTGCGAAACCGTCTATCAAGCTTGTGAGGAATATCATAGACCAAGCTATGTAGAAAGTCTTAGTTTTAAGGATATCTAATGGGGTGTAAGTCCTAGAACTAACTACATCATCTTGTGGTTCGGTAAGGACTAAAGTTGCTATTGACATAACAACGATTGATGCTATAGCTATTACTAAGATTGTTAACCTCCACCCGAAGTAACTTACTAAGTAGGAGGTTATTGGGGCTAGTACTAGAGTACCTAAGCTATAACCTCCTGATGTTAGACCTGCAGCTAACCCTCTACGAGTTCTGTAGAGCCACTTAACACCTAAGGTAACTGCTAACACGTAACCTAAGGCTTGACCAATACCGTATATGAATGCGTAGGAGATAGTAAGCATTATTATATCCTGAGATATTGATGCTAGTATTAAGCCTAGACCTGTTGAGGCTGTTGTTAGTGTTAGTGTTAGTTTTAGACCTAATCTAGACTTAACGTAATCAATTGTTGAGAAGCCTACGACGTTCACTATAGACATTAAACTAAAAGGTAGTACGACGAGAGCTCTAGATATTCTGAGGTCTACCTCTATATAAGGTACTAGTACTGACCAGACATGCTTAAAACCTAATACGAAGTTTATTAAAAAACATAGTGTAAGGATTAACCAGGAGTTAACCTTAAACTTAGTTAAGGTCCTTGACATCTAACTTACCGTGAAGCCTAAACTAACTAATATGTTCTTAAGTTCCTCAACTTCTTGAGGTGTTAACGAGGGTAGTGGTTTACGTACAGGGCCTGCTGGAAGCCCTAGTAGTTTAAGTGCTACTTTACATGGTGCTACATACCCTGGCTCATACTCAAAGAATCTAAATAGTTCTTGGAGTTTAAGATGTAGTTCGAAGGCCTCCTTATAATTCCCGTTAATGAATTCGTTGTAGAGCTTCACCATCTGCTTAGGTACTACACAAGCAGCTGTTGAGAATATCCCACGCCCACCAACACATAACGTCGGGTAGAACTGACTATCAATACCTGTAAGGACTGAGACCTTATGACTTATAAGTCTTATAATCTCTATAGTCTGACCTAAATCACTATTACTCTGCTTCATACCTACAACATTACCTAACTCAGCAATCCTACTCATTAACTTCGGAGTGATGTTATGACCCGTATATGCTGGGTTATTATACACGACTACAGGTAATTCGGACTTCTCAGCTAATTCCTTAAAGAATTCATAGATTGATTCCTGAGGTAACTTATAGTAGTATGGAGGTGTTGATATAATACCATCAGCACCTACATCTACAGCATGTTTAACATACATTAAAGACTCCTTCAAACCACATGCAGATACACAAGCTATTAATAAAGTATTTGACGGTGTTACCTCCCTAACTACCTCAAGTACCTTAAACCTCTCATTAGGTAGTAAGTGAGGGAACTCACCATTACCTCCAGTAGTCATAATACCGTGAACACCACACTCAACTAAGTACTGAGTTAATACTTTCAAACCTTCAATATCTAACTCGTAATCATCTCTGAACGGGGTTACTATAGCGACTATAACACCTCTTAAAGTTTCCTTAGTTAACTTCATGGTAAAACCATCTTAAGATATTTAAGTAAGCTTAAAAATATTTTAGCTCTACTAATGAGTTATCTTAGGTGATATTTTCGCGTATTACTGAAGTACTCACACATGTTGGGGTTATAACGTTACTCATATTACTAGCTGTCACACTTGTTTACTACCCAGAATTCAGGTTAGTAGTATTCCTAACGTTTATAATGGTTATAACGTTAACAGTCTATATAAGTCGTAGAGCGGCTAGGAAACCACCAAAGTTATTTGATGTTATAGCTGATGAGGTAAGACGTGGTAGTATATTATTTGAGGTTGATGATGATGAAGTATCTAGGTTGCTTGAGAAGGACTTCACATTATATGAGGAGTTCAGAAAGCAGAGTTATAAGGCGTTGCTTGAGTCAGTAATTATAGTACCTATATTCTTATGGTACTTCATATACTTCTACTTAATCCTACCTAGATTCGTAATTACTGACTTAAACTTAAGACTAATAGCGTATATTATCGGATTCGTAGTACCTTACATACTGTACCTAGCTTCAGAGTTAGTATTTAGGGTTAAGACATTAACCTACGTGTTAAGAGGTTATGAAGTCTATGATAGAGGTATAGTATCAAGTAGTCAGTACATAGTTATTAAGTTCCCGTTAAGTAAGGACTATCTAGTGAGAGAGTATAGTAATAGGAAGTGTGTTGAGCTGTCTAGGAAGCACGGTAGATACACAGTAAGATTCCTACTATATACTAAGAACACACCTAAACTCACAGAAACGTTAAGTAACTACGGTAAAGCTGAGGTAATATCTAGTTAGTATGGTAGGGGATTTAAGTGATTTACTTAATATATGCTAATGTAGAGTTGAGGAGAGGGTAGTTCTGTAGACTTCATAAATCATAAGGTAATTATTCACGGTTGTCTTAGTCTTAACTACTTGTAGTGTCCCTGATGTTATGCTGGGGTTATGAAGTCTTCTATAGGTGATTGTATGTGTTGATGGACTTAATGAGCTTTATGTGTTTAGGATTAGTTTAATCACTTAAGGATTGGATTTACCTGAGTATATGGGGATGAGTAACTGTTAAGGAGTAGTGATTCGGGAATGATAGAATGAACCACTATCTACTGAAGTTGGTGGGCTTCAAGAAAGTATTTTTGATTTAGTGTTACTATATACTTGAGGGTTCTGTATGAAGGTGATTAAGTTTTCAGATGCTGCTGAATTCCACCACCCTGAAACTCTATTACGTAGGGTTAGGATCTACGGTAATCCTCAGTTAATAGGTATTAAGAACATGAGTATTGGATTAGCTGTTATGGGGCCTGGTGTTAGGGTACCACTACATAAGCATGATTGTTGTGAGGAGATTATGTTTATAATTCATGGTGAGGGTAAGTTCTTCACTAAGGATAAGGAGTTTCCTGTAGGTCCCTACACGTTAGTTTACGCACCAGTAGGTGAGGAGCACGGTTTTGAGAATACATCAACTTGTCAAACACTTGAATTCTTATTCGTGTACTCACCACCTGGTGGTGAAGAACCGATATTTAAGAACTTTGTAAAAGTTAAGGAATTTACGTGTAAGGAGTGATGAGTTAAGGATTTAAACTTAAATAATTTCTTTTTACTAAATTCATTACTGTAACAGGCTTTACAGTTTTATCAGTATTTATTAGTTGTAGGGTATTAGGAGTGTAGGATGTGACTACGTGTTGATGAGGTTTAAATTAATTGTTAAGAGTTATCAGTCGTTGATTTCTTCATTACTTAGGATTCTAACAGCTTCAGGTGTGATACTACTCTTACCTGCATTTATAGGTTTACTCTACGGTGAGGTTGGAAATGCTTTAGTCTTCACTTTCTTAGGTATGTCTTTGATAATCTCCACCTACATTGCATCACGTTATATACCTATAACTCACTTAAGCCTTAGTTGTGCGTTATTAGTAGCTGGTATTAGCTGGTTACTACTACCGTTGGTAGGTGCTATCCCATATATGATAATATGTGGTATTCCGTTCGTTGATGCTTACTTCGAAAGTATGTCAGGTTTCACAACTACTGGTATGACGTTACTTACTAATCTTGAATCACTACCTAAGACCATACTGTTCTGGAGAGCACTTACTCAATGGGTTGGTGGTATGGGTATAGTACTCCTAACTATAGTGATAGTAGGTATTCCAAGTACTGCTGAGCTCTTCAAACTATACTTAGCAGAGGCTAGGGAGGTTAAGATTAGAGCTTCAACGTGGGTGACGGTTAGGGATTTATGGATTATCTACACGTCCTACACACTAATATGTACTGTAATACTGGTAATATTCGGTATGCATCCGTTCGAAGCTATCACCCACTCATTCACGGCAATAGCTACTGGAGGGTTCTCAACTAGGGATGCTAGTATAGCAGCTTTTAATAACCTATATATTGAGGGGACCCTCACAGTGTTTGAGTTCTTAGGAGCTACTAGTTTTATAGCACACTACATGCTCTTCAAGTACGGTGTTAAAGCATTCTTTAAATATTATGAGGTGAGGTACTATATACTCTTAATTTCAATAGCATCAATAACTGTAACACTGGATTTAATGTTGAACTTAGGTTTAGATATACTGCAAGCACTTCGATATGCTGTCTTCCAGGTAGTATCGATAGCAACAACAACAGGTTACTTAACAGTAGATATTAATTACTGGCCTCCATTCTCTAAATCACTACTTTTAATCCTGATGTTTATAGGAGGTAATATCTGCTCAACTGGTAGTGCTATTAAGGTAGGTAGGTTAGTAGTGACCTTTAAAGCTATGGTTAATGAATTACAACGTCTATACCTACCTTCAGCTATTGTAAAACCTATTAAGATAGATACCCATGTAGTTGAGGAGGGATTAATATTAAGGATACTCTCATTCATATCATTATATCTCATAGCTGTAGTTTTAGGTACTTTAACACTGACGTCCTTAGGTTACGACCCATTCTCAGCACTCTCAGCAATAGCATCAGCTCAAGGTAATGTAGGACCTGCATACATATCATTTCAAAACCTAAATACGTTGAGTAAGGTAGTACTAATAATGTATATGTGGTTAGGTAGGCTTGAATTAATACCAGCTCTATCGATATTAATACCAGGTATGTGGAGTCAAGCTAAGAGTAAGGAGATAGAAATATAAATTAAGGACTAAGTAAACACTCATGAAATCAGTAAGTAATACCTAATGACTTACACATCAGAAAATTTATTAACACCTTAACCACACATCATAAAAAACTCTACGTATTATAATGCTAAGGTTAATTAGATTCGTAACATAGATATTAACGGCGCCAACCCACTACGTGAAGATCTAACTGATAAGTATGAGCTTGCAGGGTTAAAGCCCTGTAGGCTTATGCTTACCGGTTAGATCTTCACGTAGTGGGGCGAGACCTTTTCCTAAGATTTTCTACTCTTAAGCGGTAATACTAGTTGATGGTGTTGAGTTATTGAGGTATTTAGAGGTAGTTATTTTAAATAGTCTTCAACTTATATTGTCGGGCTTTGAAGGTATTTAAAGATGAGAGTGAGTTAATTGATGCTTGCTTGAAGTTATTTGATAGTATAGCTATTCATATGGGGAGGAACGTATATGTTGGTGGTTTAGAGATAGATTTAATTGTTGTAGTCCCGGATATCCTCAGACCTTCAGTTCATGTGTTTGAGGTTAAGAGGAGGCCTAAGCTTAAGTTACTTAAGCAGTTAAGTACTAGGGTATTAATTTCTGATTATGTCTACGTGGTCCTCCCATATACTGCATATTCATGGGCTTTCACATACGTACCAGATTATGTTGGGGTAGTTATAGTGGATAAATTCCTAAACCCACATATCATTAGATTACCTAGATGGTTAGGTAACGGTGGTGTACTACTTAACTTAATGTTTAAGCATTGATAAATCTTAATTAGGTATATCCTAAGAATTTAAGTTTAGAGTGTTGAGGTGTTGATAAGTGTTCATATGTCCTAACCGTAGTGAGGTACATCTACGTGATGCTTTAAGGAGGTCTACATATGTGTTGGATTTTGATGGTGTTATCGTTCATAGATTTACACAGTTTATTGACTTCATAAGTGTTAGGAGGGAGTTAGCTAAGGCTATGATTGAGAGGGGTTTTAACATAGATTTAATCAAGAGTTATGTAGATCCTTACGACTTAATTAAGTTATGTTATGGTGAGTGGGGTATTCATAAGGATTTCCAACTATTCTCTAAAATCCTTGAGGAGTATGAGTTAGTAGCGTTGTACAGGGTAGTTACTGATTTAAGAGCTAGAGAATTACTTGAGTTACTTATTAGTAATGGTAAGGAGGTGTATATCTCATCACTCCAACCTAATAGTGTGATATCATTCATAATCAGTAGGTTGGGGATACCTACTGATAAGGTACGTATATGTGGTAGAGATATTGGTGGGAGGCCTAAACCATATACTGACCAGTTAATCGGTGTTAGAGGTGATGATGCTGTAGTCTTAGGTGATTCCTGTACTGATGGTTACTTAGCAAATAATTTAGGCTCATACTTTATAGGGTTAAGTACTGATGGGTATACAGAGTATGAGTTATGTAGTGTTAATGCAGTAGCGGTATTCAATGATTTAGGGGAGTTACTAGAGTTCTTACTGAATGAGGTATTAAGTAGTTAAGATATGTTATTCAGGTTCGTAAACTACTTCTAACCTCATCAACCTAGCTAACTAGATAACTCATAACTCCAGTCATCGTAAGTAACCACCCTATGGAGTGGTTGTCTATAACTCCATAACCACTCCCTAACATTCCTTACGTAAGTCTTAATCTTAGTCCTACATCCTAAGTCTATTATAGGTGTATCAACTACCTTATTAATATGTAGGTAGAGTTTACTGAAGTCTGATGATACTTGACATACAGTGATTACCTGCCCTACACTCATTTTAGTCATAATAACAGCTGGTCTCACATTCTCATCATGTGTATGGGTAGCATATGGTTCAGATCTATCCTCCCTACTACTTGAGGATATACTGATTACTGGGTAATCCCCCTCATAAGCTGAGTAATTCTAGGCCGTGCTAATGAGTAGTAAGGTTCAGTTAGTATTAGGGTTGGCTTACCTAGCTTCCTGACAACACTATAGAATAGAACATACTTAAGACCTGTTGTAAGTATGTAGATAACTACACCATCAAATTTGTTAGACCTTCTTAAATCCTCCTCACTTTTAACCTACTTCTTAATAACAAACTCGCAATCATCTACACACCAACTACTACACTCACTTAATAACTCATTAACCCTTCCCCCAACATCGTAATTGTATCGTGGCCAAGCTGTTAAAGGTACTCCCTCCCTACCAAAGAATATGAGGGCTAGACTGACTTTAGAACTCAAGATACCACCGTAAGAACTAAACCCATATGTAATTTTAAAATATCATGAACTTATTAATTCCTACGTAGTAGGTGTTAGGGGTTTTTAAATGCGTCTAGATAAGGAGTTATTGATAAGTAGGGTTGAGTCTCTAGCTAAGGAGTTAGACCTTAAATACCATGGATGTTCTCAAATGACTTTAAAAGCTGTTCAGGATGTCCTTAACTTAAGTGATGGTAATGTATTTAAAGCTGCTTCAGCGTTAGCCGGGGGTGTAGCTAGGGGTGGTGAGGTCTGCGGTGCTTTACTAGGTGCTTTAATGGCTGTTAGCTTAGTATTCGGACGTGATAGGTTAGAACCTACAACAGAATCTAAAGGTTATAAGAAGGCTATGGAGGTTAGTTATAAAGTATTTGATGAGTTTAAAGAGTCCTTCGGAAGTGTTAGATGTAGGGATATACATATAAGGTTATTCGGTAGGTACTATAACTTAAGAGATCCTAATGAACTTAACGAGTTCATCAGTAGTGGAGCTATTGATAAGTGTAGTGAGGTTGTTAAAACAGCTGCTAGAATAGCTGTTAACGCAATTTTAGAGAATATGGAATGAGTAGTATACTTAAAATAAAGATTTATTATATTTTCATGACTATTCTAATCGAGATTTATAACGGTGATATCGTAAGAAAGCTTTTAAAGCTTTCTTCAAATACCTCTTGATGATAAGCTTAAGGCTAAGTATGATTACCTTAAGGGTGGTTACATGCCCACGGTAAGTAACGTAGATAATGTTTTATCAGATATACTTGGTAGGTATAGTAGTAGGCAATATCTTATGAGGATACTTCAGGAGATACAGTCAGTTTATGGGTACCTACCTCGGGAAGCTCTTGAGAAACTCTCAAACATTATGAGGATACCCCTATCAGATATAATTAACGTAGCTACTTTCTACCATCAATACAAGCTCGAACCCCCGGGGTACTACATATTTTTAGTCTGTATGGGTACGGCATGTCATTTAAAAGGTAATCAAGATAATTATAAGGTTTTAAGAGATGCTTTAGGTATTAAGGGAGGTACTACATCTCCTGATGGTTTAGTTAGTGTTGAGAGGGCTAGATGCTTTGGTTGTTGTTCATTAGCACCAGTGATCATGGTTGTTAGTAGGGATGGTAGTGAAAGGTACCTGCATGGGTACGTCAATGTACAAGAAGCTAGGAAATTAGCTTTAAAGTATAGGGGTCTCACCTCCAGTAAGAGGAAATCAGGTGTTTAAGTATGAGTACGTGGACTTTAATGGATAAGTGTTGTAGTAGGTGTTGGCATACACCGGAATACCCATGTAAACATTATGTTAGGTGTAGGACTGAAGGTCCTCTATGTCATGAGAGTCCTGAGTGTAGGGTTAAGAGGGAGAGGAGGATTGATGAGATTAAGTATGGGAGGTACGGGTTAAAGATTAAAGTACCGATAGCTAGTTGTACTTTAGCTGCTGGAGCTAGGGAAGTATATGATGTAGTTGTTAAGGAGGTTAAGTCAAGCGGTTTAAACATAGATATCGGAATTACAGGTTGTATAGGTCTCTGCTACATAGATCCGTGGTTAGAGATTTCTAGGAAGGACTTCCCATCAGTAATATACGCTAATGTTAAGCCTGAAGACATACCTAAAATAATTAGAGAGTACTTAAATAACGACCTATCTAGAGCATTTGCAATTAGGTCTAGAGGATTAACACTACCTACTCCTAAGGCACCATTACTTGAGGAACTAACTCCTTGGTCTAATCAAGTAAGGTTTGTTTCTAGGAATTGCGGTGTAGTTAATCCGGAATCTATTGAGGAGTACATAGCTTTCGGTGGTTTTAAAGGACTTGAGAGAGCATTAAACACTACCCCTAAGACTGTTATCGAGATTGTTAAGAGGTCAGGTCTTAGAGGACGTGGAGGTGCTGGGTTCTCTACATGGATTAAATGGGATATAGCTCAATCACAAGTAAGTGATGTTAAGTACTTCATAGTTAATGCTGATGAAGGAGATCCTGGAGCGTTCATGAATAGGTTATTAGCTGAGGCAGACCCCTACAGAATTGTTGAGGGTATGATAATAGGTGCTTACGCTATAGGTGCTTCTAAAGGCTATATCTTCGTTAGGGCTGAGAAGCCTTTAATGGCTGAGAGATTATCAAAAGCTGTTGAGGAGGCTAGGAAGTACGGGTTATTAGGTAGGAATATCTTAGGTAGCGGTTTTAACTTCGATATAGAGGTTATATTAAGTGCTGGTGCGTTTGTCTGTGGTGAGGAAACAGCATTAATAGCAGCTATTGAAGGACGTACTAGACCTAGGCAGAGGCCTCCATACCCAGCAACTAAAGGTTTATGGGGTAAACCTACAGTTATAAACAATGTTGAGACAGTAGCACATGTAGCAACAATATTTCAAGTAGGTGTTGATGAGTTCGTTAAGTATGGGACTGAGAAGAGTAAAGGTACTAAGATGTTCTGTATTACAGGTTCTGTAAGACGTACTGGTGCTTATGAAGTACCTATAGGTATAACACTTAAGAAGTTAGTTTATGACCTAGCAGGCGGTCCCCCAGAAGGGAGGAATGTTAAGGCGGTACAGGTCGGCGGCCCTAGCGGTGGTTGTGTCCCCTCAGATATGCTGGATACTCCAGTTGATTACGAGACTTTACAGAGTGCTGGGGCTATCATGGGTTCAGGAGGAGTTGTAGTAATAGATGATAAGAACTGTATGGTTGATGTAGCTAAGTTCTTCACTAGCTTCACCCTAGCTGAATCCTGCGGTAAGTGCTTTCCATGCCGTATAGGTATGAAGATACTCTACGACATATTAAATAATATTACTGAGGGTAGGGGTAGTGAGGAAGACTTAGAGATACTTACTGAGTTAAGTGATGCTATAGTAGGTAGTAGTTTATGTGCTTTAGGTGGTACAGCACCTAACCCAGTAAAATCCACGTTAAGGTACTTTAGAGATGAGTATATAGCTCATATAAGAGAGAAGAGGTGTCCTGCAGGGGTTTGTGCAAGATTAGTTGAGTACTGGGTAGATCCTACTAAATGTGTTGGTTGTGGGTTATGTGCTAAGGTATGTCCTACTAATGCTGTTAGTGGTGAGAGGGGTAAGCCGTACATGATAGATAAATCTAGATGTATTAGGTGTTCTCAATGCTTCATAACCTGTCCGCAGGGGGCAGTAGTTAAGAGGTGATTAGATGGTTAAGGTATTCGTGAATGGTAAGGAAGTAGATGTAGATGCTGAGTCAACATTGCTTAACGCTATAGTTAAGGCAGGGTATGAAGTACCTACATTATGTTACCTTAAAGGGATCTTTAATGAAGCTACATGTAGAGTCTGTATAGTTGAGGTAAGTGGTGGTAGGTTAGTCCCAGCATGTGCTTACCCAGTAGCTGAAGGACTTAAAGTATTTACTGATAGTGAGAGGGTTCTTAAATACCGTAGAGCTATAATTGAGTTAATACTAGCGTCTCATAAGATTAAGTGTCAGTCATGTAGTATGAAGGGAGGTTACTGTCAATTACTAAAACTTTCGAAGGATTACGGTGTTGAGGGAATACCTATATGTTCGGAATGTAGTTTATATGGTAGTGAGTGTTTGCTTGCTAAGGGTGTACCGTGTTTAGGACCTATAACTATAGCTGGGTGTAATGCTGTATGTACTAATGAACGTTCCCCATGTATAGGTTGTAGAGGTCCTGTAAGTAGGTATGATGTGTTGGAGGAGGGGGTTAAGCTGTATGTTAAGTACGGTATAGATATGAAGGATATTCTAAGACTTGGTGAACTCTTTTGGAGTTCCCTACCTACAGTAGGTATCATCAGCGAGTTGTTTAGGAAGTTTAAGTCAGGTGATGAGACATGAGTTTAAGTATTCAGAGTAAGGTAGATAGGGTATTCGGGCATTTAGAAGTTCAGGTAGACCTACGTGATAAGGATGTAAGGACTAAATTCGTAGTTATGGATGATCTTAGATTCTTCGAACACGTGATTATTGGTAAGAAGTTCACTGTAGTCCCCTATATAGTATCTAGGATCTGTGGTGCATGTAGTGTCGCTCACTTCCTAGCCTCAGTAAGTGCTGTTGAGGATGCTCTGAAGGTAGAGGTTAGTGAGGATGTTATAATGCTTAAGGAAGTTATGAATAAGATTCAAATAGCTCAGAATACAGTAGTACATCTATACTTCTTAGCAATACTTGATTATCTCAACAGTAGGAACCTAAATGAGTTAATGTTGTCGAAGCCTGAGTTAGTTAAGTCGGCTATGATATTAAATACCTTATGTCTCCAAGCAACGAAACTCCTAGCTGGTAGGATAGTTAATCCGAATACATATAGTGTAGGCGGATTTACTAAGAACTTAACAAGGGAGGTGTTGGAGAAGACTATGAAGACTTTAGATAAAGCTGAGAAAGTTGCTCAGGAATTAATCAGATATATCGTAGATTTAAACCTACCGAAGCTGGAGGATCCAGAACCACATTACGTAGTCTTAGACTCACCTACCGGGTACCTCTCGATGAGTGATTATGTAGTAGGTAGTGATGGTGTTAGATTTAGAAAGTCTGAGTACTTAAACTATATAAGTGAAGGTATTAGTGAGTACTCAACATCTAAGTACTGCCTATATAGGGGTAAGACATTCTTTGTAGGTCCTAGAGCTAGACTACTAGCTTTTAGTGAGAGGTTATCAGGTATTTCAGATGTTGTGAGTGATGTGAGGGGAGAGCTTACGAATCCCTTCAGTAATCTTAAAGCTAAAGCTGTAGAACTTCTGTACTGTATAGTTAGTTCTAAAGAGATATTAGGTGGTTTGAAGGAGAAGGACTTAAACATACGTACTGATGTTAAGGTCAGGGCTGGCGAAGGCGTCGGAGTTATAGAAGCTCCTAGAGGTTTACTAATACATCATTACAGATTAAATGATGAGGGAGTTATAACATATGCTAACATAATAACACCTACAGTCATGTTCTCAAAACATATTGAAGTAACTACTAAGTCATTAAGTAAGAATTTATTGGAGGAGGGAGTGAGTCTGACAGAGGTTGAAGCTAAGGTAGGGGCTTTAGTTAGAGCTTATGACCCATGTCTCGTATGCGCTGTCCATCTAGAGGTTAGGAGATGATAGTTTATGACCAGTAATAAGTTAGTAGTAGGTATATACAGTTTCAGTGGTTGTGATGGTTGTAGACATGAGATTTTAAACTTAGGTGATGCATTACTAGAACTACTGGAGAAGTATAACGTTACGATAGCTTACGAACCATTACTTGGTTATGTAGGTGAGAAGGAGGAGTATGATGTAGTGTTTATTGAAGGTTCAGTAACTTCTGAGAAAGAGGTTAGGAAGTTAGTTGAGCTTAGGTCTAGGTCTAAGGTATTAGTAGCTCTAGGATCTTGTAGTTTCTTAGGCGGTATCCCAGCACTTATGAAGGATTTAAAAGAAGATGTTGTTAAGACTCTTACTAACGCACCTACAAGTAAATTAGTTATGGTATTACCAATAAGTAATTACGTTAAAGTTGATTACTGGCTTAGGGGTTGTCCTATAAATAATGTTGAGTTCTTAACACTTATTAAGAAATTAGTTGAGGGTAAGTTCTTTAGGCAGGGTGAGAGGAGGTTTGACTTCTGCCGCACATCAGTAGTTAATGTTAATGGTAAGTTGCTGAACTTAGATGGTGAGAAATGTATCGTATGCGGTAGGTGTGTTAGTGTGTGTAGTAGCTTAGGTGTGAATGCTTTAGGTATCATAAATAGGGGTATAGATATTGCTGTCTCAACACCATTTCAAGAACCGTTAGATAACACCCCATGCATCTCATGCGGGTTATGTACGGCGTATTGCCCAGTAGGTGCTATAAACCACGTAAGTACTACACAGTTAATTCAGGATATGCTTAGGAGGGGTGAGAAGTTAGTAGCTTATTTAGAGTACGAAGCACTGGCAGCATTAGCTGAATCTGAAGAGGTACATCCAGGTAAGTTGATCACAGCTATCAGGAGGTTAGGCTTTGATAAGGTAGTTCTATGGACACCACTTGCTGAGGTAAGACCATCTACAGATTTAAGTATAGTCCCTATGAGTTACGCAGAGTATAAATACATAACTCAGTTCTACCCAGACCTTAGGAAGTATTTAACTCAACCACCAGCTACACGGATACCGTATAGGGTAGTCCTAATAACTCAATGTATTTCTAGGAAGGTGTACGGGGACTACGTATTAACAGCAAGGGAAGTACAGACCATACTTAAAACATCAGATATCACCGAGTTAGAACCTACAGACCCTGACCACATATTCAAACCAAGTATTTACGGGTATTTAAGAGCTGTAGGTCCTTACGAATTAAGAGGAGTTCTAGAAGCTGTTAGGAAAGGTATTATAAGGGCAGGTGCTATGGTCACATATATATGTCCTAACGGTTGCTTAATGGGTGGTGGACAACCATATTCTAGGTTACCCTTCGAAGTATGTGTGGAGTGTCGTGAGAATTATTATGATAAGATATTGAAGACCTACTTAACATTATAATATCATTAAATAACATCTTAAGCAGTAGACAGTAATGATAATTTATAAATGTGTTAATAATTATTTATTGGGAATGTGTTTTGCTTCCTCCCGAGAAATTATTAGATATGTATTATAAGATGGTATTAATTAGAGCGTTTGAGGATAGAGTTCACGAACTATTTGCTCAGGGTAGGATCCCCGGATTCGTACATCTATACGCTGGTGAGGAGGCTGTAGCCGTAGGTGTTATATCTAATTTGAAGAAAGGTGATTACATTACTAGTACTCATAGGGGTCACGGCCACTGTATCGCTATGGGTGTTGATGTTAAGGGTATGATGGCTGAACTCTTCGGTAGGAAGACTGGTACTTGTAGAGGTAAGGGAGGTTCTATGCATATTGCTGATTTTGAGGTAGGTATGTTAGGTGCTAACGGTATAGTAGGTGCTGGAGGTCCTCTAGCTATAGGTGCTGCATTAGCTTTAAAGTATAAAGGTACTGATAACGTAGTTGTGTGTTTCGCCGGTGATGGTGCTCAAAACCAAGGTGCTATGCTTGAATCACTTAACCTAGCTGCTGTATGGAAGCTACCGGTGATATTTGTTGTTGAGGATAATCAATACGCTATATCGTTAAGGAGTTTAACACCATCTAAATTACAGCCTAGGGTCTCAACAGCTAGGTCTGTAGCTGAGAGAGCTGTAGGTTTCGGTATCCCGAGTGTTACTGTTGATGGTCAGGACGTACTAGCTGTTTATGAAGCTGCTAAAGCAGCTGTAGAACGTGCTAGGAGGGGTGAGGGACCGTCACTACTTGACTGTAAGACATACAGGTTCTACGGGCATTTCGAAGGTGATCCTATGGTTTATAGGAGTGTTGAGGAGATTGAGGAGTGGAAGAAGCGTGACCCGATACTACTGTTTAAGCAGAGGTTGATTAGGGACGGTATAGCTACTGAGGAATTACTTGAGGATATACGTAAGAAGGCTATTAAGGAGGTTGAAGAAGCTGTAGACTTTGCTGAGAGGAGTCCCTACCCAGAACCTAGTGAGGCGTATACAGATGTATTCACAGATCCTTACTACTGAGGTGGTCTTATGGGTGAGGTAAGGGAAATCACATTTGTAGAAGCCTTAAATGAGGCTTTAATGCAGGAGATGGAGAGAGACCCTAACGTCGTAGTTATGGGTGAGGATGTAGGTGTTTACGGAGGTATCTTCGGAGTTACTAAAGGGTTACTACAGAAGTTCGGTCCTGATAGAGTTATAGATACGCCAATATCTGAGACGGGATTCATAGGTGCTGCCGTAGGTGCCGCTGCAGCTGGTTTAAGACCTGTAGTTGAGTTAATGTTTGTAGACTTCTTCGGAGTTTGTATGGATCAGATATATAATCAAGCAGCTAAGATGCGTTATATGTTTGGAGGTAAGATTAAGATACCTGTAACGATTAGGACTACAATAGGTGGTGGACTCTCAGCAGCTGCTCAACACTCACAAGTACTTTACTCAATATTCGCACATGTACCAGGTCTTAAAGTAGTAGTACCTTCAACACCATACGATGCTAAAGGACTACTAATCACTGCTATCAGAGATGATAATCCTAAGATATTCTTCGAACATAAACTACTCTACGGTGTGAAGGGGCCTGTACCTAAGGAGCCATACACAATACCATTCGGGGTGGCTGATGTTAAGATGGAAGGAAGTGACGTAACTGTAGTTGCTGTAGCTTATATGGTTCATGAAGCTCTTAAAGCTGCTAATGAGTTGAGGAAGGAGGGGATTAGTGTTGAGGTTATAGATCCTAGGACTTTAGTACCTTTTGATAAGGATGCTGTTATTAAATCTGTTAAGAAGACAGGTAGGTTAGTAGTTGTTGATGAAGACTACGATAGATGTGGTTTTGCTTCTTGGGTTGCAGCTATAGTAGCTGATGAGTGTTTCGGGTATTTAGACGCACCTATAAAGAGGGTTACAACACCTACAGTACCAATACCGTTTAGCCCGGTCTTAGAGAAGGAGATACTACCTAATGCTGAGAAGGTAGTTAAGGCTGTTAAGGAAGTCGTTAGGAAGGCTTAATTAAAACCTAACTTATTTTTCTCTTAATTACTTATGTTCTCGGTGTTAGTTATGGGTGTTAAAGTCGGTTTAATAATAAATCCAGATGCTGGTAAGGATATTAGGAGGTTAGTCTCATCAGCTAGTTACTTAAGTAACTTCACTAAGGTGGAGTTAGGTAAGAGGGTGGTTATGGGTTTAGATGCTGGTGGTGTTGATGAGGTACTCATAATGCATGATAACTACGGTTTAGGTGAGGACGTATGTACTACCTTATCTAAACGTGTTTCAACTAGTTTAAAGTTGGTTGAGACTAGAGGTACTGGTACAGCTTTAGATACTATAGTAGCTGCTAAGAAGATGAGGGAGGACGGTATTAAAGCTGTAGTTGTAGTAGGTGGTGACGGTACTTTAAGAGCTGTGTTTAAGGGTTGTGGAGGTGATGTACCGATGGTCTGTGTTGCTGCAGGGACTAATAACGTGACTGGAGCATTCTACGACGCAACATTAGTTGGTTATGCTGCAGGTCTAGTAGCTACTGGTAAGGTATTAAGTGATTGTTTAATTAAGGCTAAATCATTAGAGGTCTTACTTAACGGTAAGTCAGTGGATGCAGCAGTTATAGATGTAGCGATCCTTAAGACTCCGTACATAGGTGCTAAAGCTATAGTTGATGTGGATTACCTAGCCTACGCAGTCTTCAGTAAGGGTGAGCCAACAGATATAGGTTTAGCATCGATTTTAGGGTTCTTAAGACCTACATCGTTTGAGAGTGATTTAGGTTACTTAGTAGAGTTTGGTGAGGGGGGTCTTAAGGTTAGGTCTGTAGTGATGCCTGGGGAATTCAGAGATGTTAGTGTTAGGAGTTTTAAACCTATAAGTATTGGTGAGGTAGTAGAGATCCCGCGGAATAGGTATACAGTAGCTCTAGATGGTGAGAGGGAGTTAGAAGTAACTAAAGATGATGTAGTAGGTGTGAGACTCCTACGTAACGGGCCCTTACTAATAAACGTATATAGGGTTTTAAGAAGTATTTCTGTCGTGGGTGGGTAACTCCATGGTTGTAGAGGTGAAGATGCCTAAACTCGGTTTAACAATGACTAAAGGCGTGGTTAAGAAGTGGTTGAAGAGTGAAGGTGATAGGGTTAGTAAGGGTGAGCCGTTATTAGTTATTGAGACAGAGAAGATCACAGCTAATGTTGAAGCCCCTACCTCCGGCTACCTCCTAAAGATAGTAGCTCCTGTAGGGACTACAGTCCCTGTAGGTGGTGTGATCGCATTCATAGGTGAGTTAGGTGAGGCAGTACCTGAAGTCATCACCCAACCACAACCTACTAAACCTGTAGAGAGGGCAGTACCTGAAGTCCCTACCCCACCCCCACCACCTACTAGAGTTAGAGCTACACCTAGGGCTAGGATGATAGCTGAGAAGGAAGGTATTGACTTAAGTCTTATTAAGGGTTCCGGTCCTGGAGGGTTAATAGTTGAAGAGGATGTTATTAAGTATGTAGAGGAGGTTAAGAAGAAGACTAAGACGGGGTTGAGGGTTAAGGAAGTCATACCTTTAACATCTTTAAGGATGACTATAGCTGAGAGGATGACTGAGAGTTTAAGGACTATGGCTCAAGTAACTATATGTAGGGAGGAGGTAGTTGATAATATCGTTAAGATTAGGGATGAGTTACTACCGTTAGTGGAGAAGGAGGTTGGGATTAGACTGACATACACACCAATACTGATTAAGTTAGTTGCTGAGGTATTAAAGGAATTCCCAATAATTAACTCAACACTTGAGGATAACACAATTAAAGTCATTGATGAGATTAACATAGGTTTTGCAGTCGCAATAGATCATGGATTAGTAGTACCTGTAGTTAAGGAAGCTGATAAGAAGTCTTTGAAGGAGGTAGTAATTACATGTAATGAACTTACTAGGAAGGCTAGGGAGGGGAAGTTAAGTATTGAGGATGTTAGTGGTGGTACGTTCACCATAACTAACTTAGGTATGTATGGTATAGACGCGTTCACGCCGATAATAAACCCACCTCAAGTAGCTATATTAGGTGTTGGTAGGTTCGTACAGAAACCTATAGTTGAGGAGGGTAGGATTAACATAGCGACTTTATGTACCTTCAGCTTAACCTTCGACCATAGAGTTATAGATGGGCATACAGCAGCTCAATTCCTCGATAAATTCATAAGCTTGATTAAGGATGAGAGTAGGTTAAGGGCGGTCTTAAGTGTCAAGTAGAGAATATGATGTATTAGTAGTAGGTGGCGGTCCAGCAGGTTATTATGCTGGATTAATAACAGCTGTTAAAGGGCTTAAGACATTATTAGTTGAGGAAAAACATATCGGGGGTACTTGCTTAAATAAGAGTTGTGTACCTCTAGCTACCCTACTAAAATACTTATCAACTATAGACTTACTTAATAAGTTATCACAGGAGGATACAGGTATTTCAGTAGATAAGTTATCCATGAATGCTGAGAAGGTCTTCAACTACGTAAGAACTAATGTAGTTAACGTACTTTCAGAATCTATGAGGAAGACACTTGAGGACTTAGGTGTTGAAGTTCTGAAGAATAAAGCAGTTTTAGTGAATGAGAGTACTGCTAAGGTAGGTGATTCCTACATAAGGTTTAAGAAAGCTATAATAGCTACAGGTCTTAAGTGGAGTTCAGGTGATGGTGTTAGACCATGTACTGAGTTTATAGACCTTAAAGAACCACCTAATAAGGTATTAATCATTGGCTGTAACCCCTTCGGTTTATCAATAGCTAGTACCTACAGTATGTTAAGTTCTGAGGTCATAGTAGTTGATGGAGCTTCTGAGGTGTTGAAGGATTTCGATAAGGAGGTAGTTAATTACTTAATGTTAGCTTTAGCTGAGAGAGGTGTTGAGGTAATGACCAATACTGTAGTTAGTGGTATTGTAGTTAAGCAGGGGGTTAAGGAAGTACGTCTGATGAGGGGTAATGAAGTATTAACTGTAGGTGTTGATGAGGTGTTTAACGCATCTGTAAGTAACCCAAGGTTAGACGTGTTAGGAGGTCTTAACGTTAAGTTACGTAATGGTTATGTATGGGTTGATGATAGCTTAAGGACTAGTGTAGGTAATGTATACGCTGCTGGTGATGTTACTGGTATCTCAACATATGCTCACTCAGCTATAGTACAGGGGGTAGTAGCTGGTGTGAACGTCTCTAACGGTAATATGAGGTTTACTTGTAGGGTAACCCCACGATATACGTTTACATACCCTGAGGTATTCTCAGTAGGTTTAACTGAGGATGAAGCTAGGAGTTTAGGTTATGAGGTCTTAATAGCACGTCAATCACTAACTTCTAACGCCTTAGTTAGAGCATCTATGTCTAGTGGTATGATTAAGGTAGTAGTTGATTCTAAGTATGGGGGTGTGTTAGGTGTACATGGTGTTGGTTACGGAATTTCTGAAGTTGTGAATGAGGCATCTATAACTGTAACTCTAGAATCCACATCAGATACAGTGATTAACACGTTATTAGCACACCCAACATTAGGTGAGGTTTTAAGAGATGCTTTACTTCAGGTTCTTAAGATATGAATGTAAGGGTTATAAAATCATTAAGACCTTCAGACCCCTACATGAACTTAGCTGTTGAGGAAGCTTTAAATAACGTCGAAGTTGATAAACCGGTAATAAGGTTTTGGGTTAATAAACCGTCAGTAGTGTTAGGTAGGTTTGAAGATGTTATAAGTGAAGTTAACGTAGATTACTGCTTAATTAATGATATAGCTATAGTTAGGAGGCACTCAGGTGGTGGTACAGTATATCACGACGGAGGTAATCTAAACATAACGTTAGTACTACCTAGGGTTTATGGAGGGAGGTTAACGTTATGTTATGATATTCTGAAGGACTTATTAGTAAGTACTTTAAACTCTTTAAAACTTAAGAACATAGCTACTACATCTAATGAGGTATTAGTTAATGGTAGGAAGGTCTCAGGTATGGCTGGTTCACTCACTAAGTACTCATTACTTTGTCACTCAACGTTATTAGTAAGTAGTGATTTAATTAAGTTAAGAAGTTCTTTAAGGAGGTTAAAGAGGGAGGTAACTAAGTTATCAGATGAGGTAGGACATAATATAACTATCGAAGGGATTTACACATACATTATCAAGTCATTAAGTGAGGTATTCTTATGGAGGGTCGTCATAGATAATTTAACTACGGATGAGGTTAAGTTAGCAGAGGAGTTATACTTAAGTAAGTACTCACGAGACTCATGGAATTTTAAAACTTAGTAAGATTATGTTAGCTGTAGTATATAGAGTAATGATATGTTTTGTAAGTCCTACATTGTGAGTTTAGCTTAGTGTTAAGTCATACATTTAATTATGTTTTAAACCAATGTTATAGTGAGTAACCCACCTCAGTAGCATTACCTCCTCTAATGAAATCCATCCTCACTTAAATTAAGGAATTAGTATGTTCTTAGGTATGTTCAGTAAGTAGTGTTAACGTTATCCACGGTAATTATAATTTATATACCTCGTTATAAGGTATTATTAATGGCAATCCCGTAGATGAACATTAATAATCCTGTACTACTACTGAGGAGGGTGAAGACTCTCTTAAGCATAGCTTCAGTAACTTTCCTCATAGTCGGTATTGCATTATTAACTACATGTGTTGCGACGTTGATAACTACGTCAGTATTAAGTATTACTACGATATTAAATTACGAACTCTCAGACATACCTAGACTTATATATCTGATGTTATCAGGTACTATCTCAATCTACGGTTATGTAGAGTTAAATGATGTTTCCTCAGCTATCGATAACGGTAGATTCGATAATCTTAAGGAATCCCTACTTATCTGGGGTATTCTAGGACTAGTATTCGGTTTAGTATTACCGGGTATTATACTACTCATCATACTGTTAAGGTATTACGATATACTTATAAAAGTCACTACAGTTATTTAGACTAGGTGTTTAGGTGTCATACGTATATAGTAAGAAGTTTATGGTATTTAGTCAAGTATATGGTCAGTTAATAATTTTTACATTAGCTATAGTTAATACTTACTACCCACAATACCTTACCTACACATTCGTGATATTTATATTATCTATGTTTATAATGATGTACTTCACGTTAAGAACATCACTTAAGCATGTAGTAGGTAGTGAGGCTAAGGAAATAAGGAGTGGTAGGAAGATACTTGAGGTTAGTTCTGAAGATGTTATGAGTATAGTACAACATGATTCAAAACTTAATGAAGAGTTAAAACCTATGGTTAAATCATCACTACTGAGTTTAGCTAATATGGTCTTACTACTCCTCTGGTACTACCTATACTTCAACGTAGTTATACACTACTTTGAAGGTGGTGAACTCATGATTAAATTCTTAGGCTTCCTACTAGGTTATGAAATACCCTACGTAGCTGTTACGTTACTAAACATGTTTATGAGGAGGGCTTCTAAAGTCATGATCCAAGTAATTAGGGGTTACACAATATATGATAGAGGGATTGTAGGGACTGGTATGACTATTAAGTTCCCCATACCTAAGGAGTTCACAGTTAATGTAGACCCTACGAGGAAGTTTGTAGAGTTGGTTAAGAATGATAAGGATGTAGTGATTAAGTATAGACTCTACAGTAAGAACTATGAGAAAATCGCTGATTTAATAAGTAGGTATGGTAAGCCTAAAAGTGATGTTAAGTGATTAATTATAAGGTACTGTATTTAGTGATTATACTAACTCTGATACTACTGTTAATACCTATAAAAGCTGATATTAATTGCTTAGAGCTTGAGTTAAGTTTAAGAGTAAGTAGGTTATACCAACCAGTAATCCATAATTACACGATCATAATACCTACAGATTCAGGCATACTTACCCTGAACTTACTTAGTGATGAAGTCTATACACTATTAAATATGAGTACTCATAGGTTAAGTCTAACGTTAGATAATAGATTAGTAGGTATTAGTAGGACTTTAAACAATACCTACGTAATAATCATAAATAACAACTCATTAGTAGGTATTAGGTTCGACCCTACCTCAGTACTTTACGACTTATTAGGACTTAATAATAAGGTACTGCTTACTGGGTACGTACTAACTAATACCTCCTATAAACTACTACTTACTGAGTTTAACGTTTCTGAAGTCTCTCTTAACTCCTACATAGCTAACTGTACAGCATGTTACGGTAGGAAGATACTAAGGTATGGTAACTCTATATTCGTAGTTGGTTCTATATACTCTAGAGACCCTAACTACTTATGGAGTTATAACGTATTTGTGGGTAGGTTAGATAATAACTACTTAGTTGGTAGGTATGTAGGTTTGGAAGGTGATGATGAGGTCGTAGATACGTACGTAGTTAATGATAATATCTACATAATATTTAATTCGAGGGTTTTAGGACTCTACATAGCTGTAGTAAACTTAGAAGACCTTAACATATCTACGTATAGGGTCTTAGTAAACGATAACTTAGTAAGGTGTACGTTGACGTCAGTATACGGTGATGATTTATTTATAGTTGTGAATGACTTAAACACTAACTACTTACTAGTACTATCTACATCAACATTAACTACTAAGGTGTTCAACCTAGGTAGTTCTTCAGCATTAGTAGTAGGTGGTTATTTAGTATTGTTAGATTATAATGTAAGTACTTTAAGGAATTACTTCATCATATGTAACATTACGGACTTCCTCAGAGGTGTTAGTATGTCTGGTAGTAGTTACGTATCGTTAAAACCTACTAAAGCGTATCTAACTGATTTGAAATTAGGTATTACTGAGCATAGAGTTAAGTATGAAGTACTTAACGAGTACTTAACACCTAAGTTAGTTGAGGTTGTGTTTAAGACCTACACACGGGGTCATGTTGACTCACAAACCCCACCAAGTGATTACGTACCTACTACGCAGACATTAAGTAGACCTCTATACGAGTTTAGAGGTAGGGAGGTCTTAAGAATTTCTGATACGTTCTTAGTATTAGGTGTTGTGTTGGTGATTTCCTCACTAATACTTAAATATTTTATGAGGGTTAGGAGTTAGGAGTTGAGAGTGAATTTACTACTACACGCTATAGAACTCTTTAAGTCCGGTAAACCCGTACTCATTCACGACTCAAGTAGTCGTGAAGATGAAGTTGATATGGTTTACCACGCATCATTCATAACTTATAAGGAGGTTTACATGTTGAGGACTGTAGCTGGCGGTCTAATATGTTATGTAATGCCTTACGAAGTTGGTAGGGTCCTCGGTCTGAAATTCATAGATGAAATCCTAAGTAGTACTGAGTTTAAGGACTTAACGAGTAGGAGGTTAGGCTACGGTGATAGACCTGCTTTTAGTTTATGGGTTAATTACGTAGGTGTTAGGACCGGGATTTCAGATGTAGATAGAGCTTTAACTATATCGAAACTTTATGAAGTAACTGAGTATGTGGTTAGAGGTGCTGTAGATGTTGGTAAGAAGATGTTTTACGGTTCATTCATGAGTCCTGGCCACGTACCTATACTCCTGAGTAGAGGGGTTGGCTTAAGGAGAGGTCATACAGAGTTAAGTGAGTTGCTAGCTAGGTTAGCAGGACTTACACCAGCTACAGTCATAGCTGAAGTACTTGATGAAGGTACTTCAATGTCTTTAAGTAGTGCTAGGAGACTTGCTGAGAAGTTAGGTACTGTGTTAGTTGATGGTGATACACTACTACAATATTACTTAAGAACACATAACCTACTTACTTAACTCTCTCAACCAAATAACTCTCTGTGGGTACGGTATTTCAATACCTACAGCTTCTAAAGACTCCTTAATCTCCCTAATAATCTCCCTCCTAATAGTCCAGAATTCTTGTGATGGGACCCAGAACAACACCTTTATAATAATAACTGAATCACCTAAGGAATCAACTATTAATACTGGTTGAGGTTCTGCTAGTACTAACTCCTTACTATCTAATAAACTCCTAATGACTTCTAACGCTTTACTAACGTTTGAAGTATATGATATAGGTATGGATATATCCACCCTCCTAGCTACTGGCCTTGAGAAATTATAGATCTTAGAAGATACTAAATCATTATTAGGCATAGTTAATATCTCACCACTCCATAACCTAATTTGAGTTGACATAAGACCTATAGACTCAATAACACCCCAATCATCACCTATCCTAATAGAATCACCAACTCTAGCCCTACCCTCCAGTAGTAGAGATATACCTGCGAAGAATTGACTTAAGATTTGTTGTGCGGCTAAACCCACCACTATACCTGTAAAACCTACAGCTACTAGTAGACCTGATAACTCAATACCTAATATAGGTAATACTATTAAGAAGCCTAAGGCTAGTAGGAATATTTTAAGTGTTCTCGTAATATTATGTAGGATCTCAGGAGGTGCTTTCAACTTCAACTTCATGATGTAATTACTCAATACTATACCTAAGTAGTAAGATACTACTATAACGGTTATTGATATTAAGATCCGAAGTAGTAGGGATATGTCAGTAATTAATGGTATGAGATCCATGATCAAGCACCGTACAGCATCACATAAGTTAATTCCGTACCACTACTCTGATATCTAAGTCTTACCCCCTCACTTACTGAGGGTTTATCCTTAGTATACACTTCAACACGATTCTTATCAGTAACTCTAGCCTCAACTACGTTGAAGAATACCTCATCATCATATGTTAAGTAAGTTATTAAGCCGTTGATAGGTATGACCACCCTACCTACACTTAATACTGAGTCTAGTACTGAGTTAATAACTATCTTAATACTACCTAAGACTTTAGGATTCACCGCACTGATAATACCTTGATCTACATACCTACAGAGGACTCCTAAGTCTGAAGGTCCGTAGAGTGCGTACTTAACCTTACTTAAAGGTATTATATCCACTAAGGAATTACCTACGTAAACTCCTAAATCTACAGGTATTTTAATCTCTAACGTTGCTGAAGACTTAGGTATTAGAGTTATAGGTTCTAAGAATTTAATGAGTATGTAGTCAACATTAATTGAAATACCTGATGGTGGTATAGGTCTTAAACTTAATGTATACTCCTCTCCAACGCTTAAAACCTTAGATACTTTATAACCGTTAACATCCTTATTAATCCTCAGTAAGTCCTTACTAACTCTCTTAAAGACTAACCTACCATTAGGTAAGTCCACAACCTCCTCATCCACTACTCTATAGTCATAGTACATGTAGTACCCCGTAATATCATTAATAAAACCATAAGTACATTTTTAATACTTACTTAAGACTAGTAAAGTTGATTTGAATTTAATGAGTTAGAGGATCTTTGAAGCTATAGCCTCAGCTAATTCGTAAGTCTTAGCTGAACCACCTAAGTCAGGTGTTAATACCCTACCCTCACTAAGTACTCTATATACTGCGTTGTTAATTGCTTCAGCAGCTCTAATGCAGGAATCATCACCGTATTTAATCCCTAACCACTCAAACATTAGAGCTACTGATAATATCATGGATATAGGGTTAGCTATACCCTTACCAGCTATATCGAATGCAGCACCATGTATAGGCTCAAATATCGCGTACTCATAACCTAAGTTACATGACGGTGCTAAACCTAAACTACCAGCTACTTGAGCAGCTTCATCAGATAGTATATCCCCGAACATATTAGTAGTGACTATAACGTCGAAGTTCTGAGGCTTCCTAACTAAGTTAGCTGCGCATGCATCAACGTATTGTTCCTCATAAGTTACTTCTGGGTAATTCTTAGCAACATCCCTACATGCCTTAGCGAATAACCCGCATGTATGTCTAAGTACGTTAGACTTATGTACAGCTGTTACCTTCTTCCTCCTCCCACTAGCTATCTTAAAAGCTACTTCAGCAACTCTTTTAGAGGCTTCATAAGTTATCACCCTCAACGCTATAGCTGTATTAACATTAATATAGAATTCCAACCCCTTATAAAGGTCTTCGGTATTCTCCCTAACAACCACTAAATCTATATCACTTCTTAAAGCCTGTGTATTCGGGTAGGATTTAGCAGGTCTTATATTAGCGAATAAATCAAACATTAACCTAAGTCTAACAATCACATCAGCTGAAGTCTCACCTACAGGTGCTTTAAGACATGTATGGGAATTCTTAATAACGTCAATACTTGATTGAGGTAATGCCTGACCATACCTACTCAACGCTTGATCCCCCGCCTCAACAAACCTCACATCAACTCTAACACCGTAGACATCCACAACCCTCTTAATAACCTCTAAAGTAGCTGAAGTTACTTCAGGACCTATACCATCACCAGGAATTAAAGATATAACATAAACATCAGGTCTTAAATACCTACCCCTGTACAAGTCCTTAAGAGCACCTAACACAGAGTACAGATCAACCACCTCAAATACCTAAAAACAACATTTTAAATACTTTAATACGTTGAAGAGTTTACCTTTTAAATACGGGTGTTTTAAGCAGCTTCAAAAAGGAATTAATCAAGTAGTAATTTAGAGTATTTTGAGCTTAACCTTAATAAGATCATCAACTTAGTTAGAGGGTTTTGAATTTATAGAGATGGTATTTTCAGTTCATTATTACGTAGATGTATCGTTAGAGATGTAGATGTTGAAGTCATAACTAAGAGATCTATAAGAATTAAGGGTTGAGTAGGGTAGCTTCAAAACTTGAAGAAGTACTTAACGTAGATGTAGTATCATTAAATGAAGTATTGTTAGTAATGAGATTTAAAGTATTAGGTTAAGGAGCTAAAGTACTAGTTAGTAATCCTCTAATCATTCTTACAGAATAGTTTACGGGGTTAATGGATTTTAGAATTACTCTCCAGAGCCTTAGTAAGGATCAGTAATAAATATTTGATTATTTAACAAAAGGAATAGTGAGGTTAATGGTTAGGGAAGAAGCTTTACTATGGTTTAAGCAAGCTGAACATGATTTAAGGAAGGCATATAATGATTTAATTACTCAGGATTGGGATTCAGCTGTTTTTGGTCTCAAAAAGCTGTTGAGAAGGTGTTAAAGGCCTTACTATTAAATGCTGGTGCGGTCTTTAGAGGACATAACCTCCTTGAGATAGCTGAGGTTATTGAGAGGGAGTTAGGGTTAGAGGTTAAGGGGTTAGTGGATGACCTTAGAGAACTCACTATACATTACGTCATATCTCGATATCCTAATGTAACTAAAATGTAACTAATGCATTACCATATCAACTCTACACATACGATAAAGCTAAAGATCTTTTGAAAGAGCTAGGAGGGTGTGGAGTGGGTAAGGCAGTATCTACGTTGAGATCTCATGTTGAGGCGTTAGAAAAAGCTAGAAGATTTGCTGTTAAGGTTAGAGAGAAGTGTAGGGTTTTCGGACTTGAAGTTATTGGTGTTTACTTAGTATGTAGTAGAGCTCGTGGGGACTACCTCATCGATAGTGATATTGATATAGTTGTAGTGGTTAAGGGTGTGAAGAACTTAAACATGATTAAGAGGTTAGAGTTATTTAAAGATTTACTAGAATCACGTATAGATTTAAGAGTGTATGACGTTGAGGAATGGATTAGTAATGAGAGTTTTGGGTAAAACAATTAAGGAGTGAAGCTGTAGAAGTAGGTTAGTCTTGTTTAGGGGTACTCAATACTGAGTGCTAACCCATCACCTCTAATATCTGAAGCCCCTATCTTAACATTCCCTAAGAATTCTACTATCGCAGCTACACCTAATCTACTTGGGTAATTAACCTTACGTACCTCTACCTCATTTACTCCTACTACATCAACACCTCCCTCAACAATTAACTCATCAGTGCTTAAGTCCCATAAGAATCTAGGTAGTTCTACAGCTCTCTGTACATCTAATCCGTAATCTATCAAACTAGTAATTAGTTCTACATGTATTTGAGGTCTGTAATGACCTCCTGAAGTACCTAAAACCCACTTTAAACTACCTTTAGGGTCAAGTACTAAGGTTGTGGATAGGGTATGTAGTGGGTATTTCCTAGGAGCTAACTCATTAACATCACCGCGAGTTAACGTAAATGAGGAACCCCTACAATTTAGTGTTATCCCGTACTTAGGTTCTGTAATACCTGATCCGAAGGAGTAGAATATACTCTGTATTCCTGAAACTACATTACCTTCCTTATCAACTACTACGTAGTATGTAGTATCACCTAATGAGGTGTTACGTCTCTGCACTACATTAGCTGAAGTACCCTCAAACTCTGCAAGTAATTCATTAATTACTTCAGGACCTAGTAAATCCTTAGTAACGTATCTAGGGTCACCTACATACTTATCTCTAATCCTGTAAGCAGCTCTAAAACACTTAAGGAGTAGTTTAACCTCCTCACTACTTAGTAGCTTAATACTGCTTAAGTTGATGTTTGATAGTAGTTTAAGTATGTGTAGTGTAGTAACTCCTTGAGTATTCGGTGGTGTTTCAAGTACTTGATAACCCCTATAATCAATTCTTAAAGACTCACCCCAAAACGATTTATAATCTTTAAAATCATCTAGTTCTATGAAACCACTCTTACTCCTTAAGTAATTAACTATGGATTCAGCTATATCACCCTCGTAGAAGTTCCTGTAATCCTCAGCTATGAGTTTTAACGCTTTACCTAAATTAGGGAATTTAACCCACTTACCAACACCTATATCATGTATTAAGTAGGTGTTTTTAGATCCTTCATCCTTAGCTAATAACTCATAATTCTCTCTAACAGCTCTAACTAGTGATGGGTATTGAGGGAATCCCTGCTCAGCTAATTTTACAGAAGGACTTACTAACTTACCCCACTCAATACTTCCAAACCTACTCCACATATTATGTAATGCATCAACCATCCCCGGAATAGTTATGGAGTACGGAGTATGTGGAGGTATTTCCTTAAGACCTAATGACCTTAAGAAGTCCGGGTTGAGAGACCTCGGTGAGTAACCACTACCGTTTATGAAGTATACCTTCCCCTCACTAGCTATGTATATTAATGCGAAGTAATCACCACCTAAACCACTTAACTGTGGCTGAAGTACACTTAACGTGAATGAAGTTGCTATAGCAGCATCTACAGCATTACCACCACTACTTAATACCTTAGCACCTACTACAGAAGCTAGTGGGTGTTCAGAAACTACTAAGCCTGTATTACTTATGAATGGTATTCTAAACATATCATCAACCACATGATCTTAGCTTATAATAATCTTTATAAACCTAGAAGTAACGGATTAATCTGTCGTGGGGGTCAACAATAATACTTAACCCTATCTACGCAACTCCAGTAGCTATAGTAACACTCTTTATACTACTCTACTTTAGAGTGAATCTAGCAGTAGCATTGTTAACATTCTCATTCACGTTAGCAGTACTTACTTTAAACCCGTACCAAATACTATTAGCCTACTACATGACAGGTATTAGACCTATAAACATTGATGTTATAGTCTCTAGTGCTATCATAGCTATCATGGCTAACATATATAAGGAGTCCAGCATCATTACCAGGTTAAGTAATGCATTACTAACAATGATTAAGAAGGTGTGGTTAACGATATCGTTAATCCCAGCACTCTTCGGACTCTTACCAGTAGCTGGGGGTGCTCTAATGTCAGCACCGTTAGTTTCTGAAATCTCTAAGAAGATTAATTTAGACTCTAATAAAGCAGCATATGTTAATATATGGTTTAGACATTTAATAGCACCTATATACCCACTAACACAGATAATCATATTAACTTCAGCACTCTCAGGTTTTAACGCTGCTCAGATAGCATTATATAACATACCTTTAGCTCTAGTAATGTATGCGGTGGGGTTCATACCAGTACGTAAGGAGTTAAGAAATACTTCAGTAGGTGTTATGAGGGAGTCTATAAGTAACTTACTCTACATAATACCTCTACTAGTAGCTGTATTCATAGTTGTGTTAGGGGTTAACATAATCACAGCTGTATTACTAGGTTTAATATCGTTAATAGTCTTAGTAAGACCTAGTAGGTCATTACTACTTAAGTCAACATTTAATAAGGATGTAGTTATGATTATACTAACAACTTATGCAGCATTATCAGTTCGTGAGGTATTAATGTTGAGTGGATTCCCTGAATTATTCACATCATTATTTACTGACTTACCCCCAACATTCCTTACAGTATCTATAATAGCTATATCAATGCTCTTAGGATTTGTGTTAGGTATCCCTACAGGTGCGTTAGCAATTACAGTACCACTCATTACTAACGTAACACATAGTATTGGATTAGTAAGTCTTACCTTAATGCTTACCTACCTTAGCTATATGATATCACCATCACATCTATGTCTAGTACTTACGCTTAAGTTCTTTAAGGTAGACCTCCATAGTATTTATAAGTACTTACTATCAACTACATTCTTAACTTTCATCTTAATGGCGATTACATACCTAATATTATCCCCCTTCCTCTAAATATAATCAACTTTATATTTCAGGAATAATTACATTACATGGGGTTATGTAGGTCGTATGAGGGTTGTGGTATTAGCTGGTGGGTTTGCAACACGTTTAAGACCTCTAACACTTACTAAGCCTAAACCCCTACTCCCAATACTGGATAGACCGTTACTTGATTGGACAGTTACGTCATTAGTTGATAGTGGGTTTAAGGAAATCATAATATCTGTGAAGTACTTAGCAGATGCTGTTAAGAACTTCTGTAATAGTAGGTACTTCAACGCTAATATATTATTCACTGAGGAGCAAATACCTTTAGGTGATGCTGGACCGTTAAGACTTATCAATAACGTCTACGGACTAAACAATACATTCTTAGTAGTTTACGGTGATATATTCTCTAACGTAGACTACGGGAAGGTCTTAGAATTCCATAGAAAGCATTCTGGGTTAGCAACTATGGTGGTGACTAGAGTTGATGACCCATCTAGATACGGTGTAGTAGTTCTTGAGGATTCAGGTAAAGTCGTTAAGTTTATTGAGAAACCACATAGGAGGGAGGTATTATCAAATATCGTTAATGCTGGTATATACGTATTCGAACCTGAAGTAATTAAGTATGTACCTGAGAAACCGTCGAAATTAGCTAGGGATGTACTACCTAAGTTAGTTAGTGAGGGTCTACTCTACGCATACGTTCATGAGGGTATATGGTCAGATATTGGGTTACCTTCAGATTACCTTAAAGCTAATTTCGAAGCGTTAAGGTATTACTACCCTAACGGTTACATATCCGGTGAATCCTTAGTAGATGGTGCTGAAGTGATACAGCCAACATATATATCAGCTAACGTAAGGTTAGGTAGTCTATGTAGGGTAGGCCCCTACGTAATCATAGGTAGGGATTCAGTGATAGGTCCGGCTGTCAGGATTAAAAACAGCCTATTATTTAATAACGTAGTAGTTGATGAAGGTTCTGTAATAAGTCACGCATTAATCGGTGAGAGGAGTTTAATAGGTAAGTGGGTTAGGATTGAACCTGAGTCAGTAATAGGTGATGAAGTAGTTATTAGGGATGAGGTCTTAATACCTAAGAAGACAGTAATACTTCCGTATAAGGAGGTTGACTTAAGTATTGAGAATGAAGGTTCAGTAATACTGTGAATTACTACTTAACCACTCACTACATAATGGTAAGTCCGTATTCTCTAAATACACGTTACCCCGACGATCCATAAACATAGATATAACCTTAACATTCACTCCAACCTTAATACACTCCCTAACTAACTCATCAATTACTACATCACCTTCTCTATAAGGCTTAAAACACCTAGGGTTTGGGAACGCAGCTAGGAATATTAAGTAAGTCTTTAAACCTAAACTACTTAACTCTACTAACTTCATCAACTGTTTACGACCTCTTACAGTCGGACAGTCAGGGTACATAGCCTCATTACCACTACCTCTAAACTCAGCACTCTTAACCTCTACTACAGCGTAGTCACCACCACATTTAATCATATAATCGAAAACTACTGAGTCGTACTTAGGGCTCCTCCTAACTATAGAGCAATTACTGAGGAAGTGTATGAGTCCTAACTCTACAGCCTTCTCAAAAGCCTTACTCTGCGTTAATGTATCAACAATACAGTAACGATCGTCGTAGAACTCAATACCTACTAACCTATACTTAAGCTTCTCACCATTTATAGGTTTTAGTAGTGCTCTATAACCACTAACTAATATGTCTTTAAGTCTACCGGTATTAGTGTTATGTACTGCTTCAAACCTACCTCCTAAATCAACTAGGACTTCAAACCTACTTAACCTACGTATTATATACCCTTCAACTAACTCACCTACGTTCATTACCTCCCTACACATGACCGTTACTCCCTATGGAGTTACTAAACCTACTTAGTCTAAGTAATCTCCTCACTAAATTTCCACTTCTTATTGACTGAGTCGTAGTAAACTATACCACTCTCCCATAGAGTCTTAAGTAGGTTATAACCTACCTTACCTAACTTCTCCCTAACCTCAGACTCATTATTAGTTGCTAAACTCTCTAACCTCATTCTAAACTCATTCCAGAAGCTAGGTTCTACAGCTACTCTCTGACCTTTAACCTCAAGTACTACAGCACCCTCCCTCCTTAACTTATCAAAGAATGCATCCCTATTCCTAATCTTAGAAGCGATATCCTTCTCAAACATAACCTTCTGATCCCTAAGCACATCAATAGCTGATTTCCTAACCTCCTTAACCTGCTGAGTAGTTACTTGAGCTTCAGACCTCACCCTAAGAGACTTAACCTCCTCCTCTAAAGTCTTAACCCTCTCAGACAGAGTGTCTAAAGTCTCGACAACATCACTTAACCTCCTAGCAACCTCATCAACCTTAGCTGTAAACGGGTTAACCATATCCTGAAGTAACCTCTGAATCCTACTTAAGTCTTGCTGAGTCTGAATTACCTGAACCTCACCACCTACTATATCTAATATAAACTGCCTAACAGCATCCTCAATAGTAGAACCTGGATACCTCCTAACTATCTTCTCAATCACATTATAGGGTAGATCAACAACTACCTTAGGCACTTTAACCCACATTAAATCCTAAACTTCAATAGTAATAAAGCTGACTCCCACCCTGAGGGAAGTTTAAAAAACATGAAATATTATTTAAATAGTATGAGGAATGGTATATCATCCGTAATAACTACAATAATCTTAGTAATTATAGTTTTAGTATTAACAGTAACATTAGCTGGTTGAGTAGTAAGTGTATGGGGAGGTTTAGTGGGTACTGAAGTATTACAGATAAGTGGTGAGATAGTTAAGGTAATAAAACCTGAGCCTGTACTTAGACTAATAGGGCCAGGTGGTCGATTAGTTTATGTAGATCATCATATTGAAATCAATGTAACAGTATTTAATAAGAGGTACTGCTGTGGTAAATATTACAGAGTGGTTTTCTATGATGATTTAGGGATGTTAGTAGAATTTACTTCTAAATTAATACCTAAAGAATTACAGAGTATAGTACCAAGTACAGTAGTTACTTCAACACTAAGTACAAGAGGAACTAAGTATGAGGGCTGTTTCGGTCTTCATAATCGTTCACCTCACTTTAAAGCTTTTTAAGCCTCTCCGAGCACGTGTTGTTGGGCGCTCTGAAGCCGATGAGGTCTTGAGGCTGATGAATCCTTGGATGAGCCCCGGTTGCCCGAGGGGAGGGGATGTACCCCTAGGCAACTAGGGGGTAAACGACTCCCGCAGGAGCGGTCGGGGTGAAACAGCCGTTGAGAGGTAGGTGGTAGGGAGTCACAAAATTAGCGAACATGAACGGCTATGAACTACCATCTACTGAGAAACGGTTTTAGAGATTATTAAGTTAAACTTAATTACTTATATAGTTAAGGTAGTCTACATAACTTAATTAGTAGGAGTTTTTATGAGTTATGTTAGTTAGAGTTAAGGATTTAAAGCTTAATTTACTGTGATTATTTAATTATTGATTTTACTCTATTTAGGAGTTCTGTCATGAGTTTAGACATTAGTAAGTTCTTAGCTTTATTACGTGCATTTACAGACATTAACTCCCTCTTACCTGGGTCCTTAACTAGTTCTTCAATAGCTTTAGCAGCTCCTTCAATATCGTCAGGGCCTTTCACAACCACTCCATCAACATTATTAGTTATTAACCATTTCTGACCGTAGGTACCGCTACTTATTACTGGTACTCCACCATACATAAACTCAATTTGGGTTAGTCCTAATGCTTCCATCTTAGACATTATGATGTTTAGGTATGAGGCTTTAATCAAGGATGCTTTATACTCCTCACTTAACTCACCAGTAATTACGACGTTCTTTAAGTTTTTAGCCTCTCTAACTACCTCACTCCACTGGTCTCCGGGTTTACCAGCTATTACGAAGACTACATCTTTTAAGTTCTTCAATCTTTTAGCAACCCTAACAACTGCTAATGGATTCTTCCTCTCTTCTACAGTCCCTAAGTAGGAGATTATTAATTTATCCCTACTAATTCCGTACTTCTCTATGAAGTCGTCAGGTTTAGCATTATCTATAAGTGTTGCTAAGTCATCATCTAAACCTCCTGGAAATAGATGTATTTGATCTGGTCTCGCACCATAGGTTATCATGTCTTCAGCCTCGACATTAGTAACACATATTATGAAGTCAGCAACTTTGAAGATTGTTGGGAAGGTAGTTGAGTTCCAAGCCATCCTATAGGCTCTCTCTATAGGTTCATACCTGGTAGGGTCTGGTGGTTGGTAATGTGACATATGTCCGTAGATAGTAGTGTTGACTACCTCACCTAAATTCCTCATAAGCCTCTTCCACATAATCCACCTAGAAACTTCTTCAGGACCGTTCCAAAGTGTTGAGTGTGTTACTATGAAGTCGATACCTATCTTATCATCTATATTCTTAAGTATTGTTATGAAGTCTCTAAACATTATCCTCCTAGGAGGCCAGAAAGTCTTACTACTATCGACTCTAATTACTGGGAGTCCTACCTTAGAGTCATTCTCAAACACTACATAACCGTCAATACTTTTCAATACCTCAATTAGAGGTACTACAGGTTCACCGTCGTGGTAGATACTAGTTATTAACCATGCCTCATAACCTAACCTCCTAGCCCACTTAACCATCCTCTGAGCAACTAATTCCTGCCCCTTACTATTAGATGTCTGATACATTACTGAGAAGAACTTCATTTCCCAGCAACCTGCTGTATTACTTGAGATAATATTATTATGAGCATAGCTATTGTTAAACCCCAAATAATAGGTACTAATAATATGTTTAGTGAGTGAACGCTTAAGCCCCCCTGCTCTAAAGCAAACACTATTACTGCTAAGTAAATCATTATCCTTAAGTACTCAGCAACAGTTGTTAATAACCTAATCTCACTCCTTAACTCAGAACTCTTATATATGTAACCTATGAATGTATCTGTAAGTATGAAGCCTGTAATTATTATCAGGAATGCTTTAATGAAACCTACTATATATACTGAAACTATAGTGTATAGTGTATCAGATAATGTTATTAGGTTTAAACTTGATGTGAGTATAGTTAGTGCTAGTAGGAATGAGGTTAAGTATATAATCCATGAGGTGATTAAACCGAAGAACTCACTAGCAGAGTACCCACTCCTTAATATAGCCTTACCGATAGCAAACTTCTTAAACCACTCATCAAATCCTACCCTAGTGAGTACGTAGAGTATTAAACGTCTAATTAAAACACCTGATACATAACCTACTAAGACTGTAGCTACTGTTAAACCTATAGTAATTAGTAAGTTAAAGTAGTCTACCTGTAAGAACATGTTCAACTAACCACCTACCCAACTCCTCAAATCTAACCTCGAAATCTACATCTACCTTAAATTCTTGATTAAGACTATGACGTACTAAGACTGATACATCAGCTAGTTTAAATGCAGGTATATCGTTCTCACCATCACCTACGTATATGAGTTTACCTAGATTAAGTAAGGATTTCAACACCTTAACACCATCACCCTTATCCTTCTTAGATATATAGATATCTACGAATGGATTATACCTATAGTTAATAACTTTTAAACCTCTAGAAGTAGCTGCCTCAACTACCTCCTCTAACCCCTTAGGTACTCCTTCAAAACCCCTCCAATCAATACTTATGCCTAGGAGAGGGCCTAGTAAAGACCTCTTCCCCTCAACATATACATTCTCTAACCTCCTAGCTAGTGAGTAGATATCCTCAAGAGCTTTAATTAAGTCTTCCTTAAGTACTGTAGAATCATTTACTACGTACTCATTAGTTAGTATTTCTAAACCATTAATACATACGTAGTTACTTATGTATGGAGTCCTATTCCTAAGGAAGTAACAGTCCTTACTACTAACTATAGCTACTACGTAATGATTAACTAACTCCTTAAGTACTTCAGCAACATCATCTCTAACTCTAGCATCTTCCCTACGTACGTTTAAAGGACTTAAAGTACCGTCGAAGTCGAAAAATATGCCTACATGATTCATAATCAACAACAATATATGTAATGTTATCGGGGTTTAAAACTTGTAGTGATTAACTAGTAATACCTACCCTCCTCAGTAAGTCACTCCATACACTATCTACATACTCTTGAAGTTCTTTAACTACGTATGTATCCTTAGTTAACGCATGTCTAAACCTCTCCTGTACCTTTAAGAACTCCTCTACAGGTTTCTTCAGGTTAGGGTTCTTAACAATCGCTAAACTCCTATCAGTTAATCTCCAAACACCCTTCTCAAACTCCCAGAGTGGGAAGTAGCATGTATCAACAGCTAGTCTACAGACTTCTATAGATAGACTTGAGTCAAACCTCCAACCACGTGGACATGGTGTTAACACGTGTATGAATTTAGGACCTCTAATACTTAACGCCTTCCTAACCTTCATCATGAGGTCTAACCAATGAGCTGGTGTAGCTGTAGCTACGTATGGAGCTCTATGAGCTACGACTATATCAGCTATAGGTTTCTTATGCTGTGGTTTCCCAGGAATTACGTTACCTGCAGGTGATGTAGTTGTCCACGCACCGAATGGTGTACCCCCACTCCTCTGAATACCTGTGTTCATGTATGCTTCATTATCGTAGAGTATGTAGAGGAAGTTATGACCTCTCTCAATAGCACCACTTAATGATTGGAATCCTATATCGTAAGTACCTCCATCACCACCGAACACTATAATATTAACGTTATCGTCATTAACAGCACCCCTCTTCTTAAGAGCTTTAAACGCTGCTTCAATACCTGAAGCAGTAGCTGCAGCATTCTCAAACGCATTATGTATCCATGGGATATACCATGAAGTATACGGGAATATAGTAGTAGCTACTTGTAAACAACCTGTAGCAGTTACCACTACAGCAGGCTCCTTAACACTTGCTAGGACTAACTTAACTACTATAGGTACTGCACACCCAGCACAGTGTCTATGTCCTGGAAGTAGTTTAGGGCTCTCCCTAGCTAACTCCTTCAAATTTATTGAGGTACTCATAACCTCACCCCAACATACCTAACAGTATTTGATGGTTTCTTACCCCTAGCAATTTCTAGTAAGTCACTATATAATTCCTTAACAGTATGTGGGCTTAAATCCCTACCACCAATACCGTATACGTAATTAACTACTACTGGCTTATTACTAGAGTCATATAATGCTGTCCTCACCTCATTAAATAGTGGTGCACCGTAAGCTCCTGGAGATACTGCTCTATCCATAACGCCTACAGCCTTAACATTCTCTAACAACTTAGTTAATTCCTCATATGGGAATGGTCTGAAAGTCCTTAACCTAATAACACCTACCTTCAACCCCTTCTTCCTAAGCTCTCTAGCTACGTACCTTACAGTACCAGCTGCAGAACCCATAACTACTAACACAGCTTCAGCATCTTCAATACCGTAATGTGTTAGGAATCCATCACTATAAACCCTACTACTTAACTCTGAGAACTCCTTACTCACTTCCTTAATAACTTCTCTAGCGTTCTCCATAGCCTTAATAACCATCATCTTAAACTCGTAGTAGTAGTCTGATAGAGCTATAATACCTAATGAGATAGGTGTGTAGCCGTCAAGTACTGCAGGAACCTCCTTACCTAGGTATGGTACCCATACCTTAACAGGTTTTCTAAACCCTACGAACCCACTCACTACATCATCTGGTAATACCCTCACATTCTCTAAGGTATGACTTAGGTAGAACCCATCTAAATTAATCATAACTGGTAGTTGAATATCTGGATGTTCAGCTATTTTAAATGCCTGTATCACGGTATCGTAAGCTTCTTGAGAGTTCTCTACATAGAATTGAATCCAACCTGAATCTCTAGTACCTATAGAATCACTATGATCGCAGTGTATGTTTATAGGTGCTGATAGAGCTCTATTAACTACAGCCATAACTATAGGTAGTCTAAGACCTGAGGCTATGTAGAGTAACTCCCACATCAGTGCTAGGCCTTGAGATGATGTTGCTGTGAATGTCCTAGCACCAGCCGCTGCAGCACCAATACATGTACTAAGTGCTGAGTGTTCAGATTCTACATTTACATACTCAGCATGTATCTCACCATTAGCTACGTACTCAGATAACCTCTCAACAATTATTGTCTGAGGTGTTATTGGGTATGCTGAGATTACATCAACATTACATTGCTTAACAGCGTAAGCTACTGCTTCATCACCGTTTAAAGCTCTAACCTCACCTACTACCTTCATAACCCCCACCCTCAGGAACCATAACTATAGCTTTAACAGGACATTCATGAGCACATATCCCACAACCCTTACAGAAGTCATAATCTACACTTACAGAACTACCATCCCATCTAATACTTGATTCAGGACAGTAAACCCAACATATAAGGCATTTAACGCATTTACCGAGGTCTACTACAGGTCTGTAAGACCTCCAAGAACCAGTCTTAAGTTCAGTTGATAATTTAACAGTCGTCGGTACTTGAGGTAACTCCCTAACAAACTCACTTCCCGACATGTCTAACACACCTATAAGCTTCCCTCATAACCTTTACATTCTTCTCAGCTATAGGACCCTTAAACCTCTCCCTAATAACCTCCTCAATACTCTCAAGACTAACTACTGGTGTAGTATTAAGTAAAGCACCTAACATAGCTGTATTAGTTATACCCCTACCTAAAATCTTTAAAGCTAACTCAGTAGCTGGTACTACATAGACCTCATATGAACTTAAATCCTTACCAATAAACTTACTTAACATACCTAAATCAGTATCTACCTTAAAATTAATTAGTAGGATACCACCACTCTTCAAACCACTTACGAAATCTTCATAACCAACTAACGTCGAATCCAACACTACCACAACATCAGGTTCGTAAATATCTGAATGAATCTCAATCTCACTATCAGATATCCTAGTAAATGCAGCTATAGGTGCTCCCATCCTCTCAGGTCCGAAAGTCGGGAATGACTGTGCGTACTTACCCTCCCTAATAGCTGCCTCAGCTAGAAGGTTACTAACAGTCCAAACTCCCTGACCACCCCTACCATGCCATCTAACCTCAATCTATAATAACCACCGATAATAAAATATTAAGTTATGGTTAATAACTTCATAATCATATCAATATTAAATATAAGGATTTTATTAATGTTGCCTAAATTACTATTAGTAATTTAATAAACTTCAAACTCATTAATGTCTTAAGATCCTCTAACCTATTATTAAAACAGGTTAAGTTATAGAGTTTAGTAGTCCTAACACTACTAATGTTATACTTGCGACAGCCTCACTTAACACTACTAAAGTTATTACCCATTTAGTATTCATCTTATCACCTATGATAATATCTTACTATATTGTTCTTAAGTTTTATATATATTTAAATATTTATTGAATATTCATGAATTTACAAATATTATTGAGTATATAGAGTTGTTTGGAGTTATGACTTTGACTTTATAAATGATTCTGTTAGCATATCAACTAATACCTCTGCTATATCTGTTAAGAGTCCATAAATCCTAACTACATGGTAGGTTATTAATTCATGACCTTGTTCGTGGAATGACTTAGTAAGTTCTTCTCTCACAACTCTCTTACTCTCTATAATACGTACTAACTCCTCTAACACATGGTTAATCTCAGATATGCTGTAACTTCTAGTGTTTATCTTATTGAAGACCTCATACAACGCTGTATAACTCTTATTAAACTCACGTAAGTATGTAATTAACTTACTGATGTTAGGGAAGTCTCTAGGTACTTCCCTTACAATTAGTACTAAATGGTCTGAGAGTCTCTCAAGGTATATTGATATTATAGTTGCTGGGATGACATGTATGAGTTCTGAGCTAATGTATGGTTTCTCAATTAGTTTATATGTAGCTCTTTCAACCTCTATCTGAGCCTTATCAACATCATCATCTAATTCATTTATAGCGTCATAATACTCATCTAATGTCTTAGGCCCTCCTTCAAGAGCTTCTATAGCGTACTTAAAGACTGTAGAAACTGCATTGAATTCACGTCTTAAGGCATCTACAACGTTATCAGTACTACCTACACCACCAACCACTATGTAATTCTCACCTTCCTCAATAACCTCATACTTAGATGTGTATCGAAGCATTGAGAGTAAGTACCTCCTTAGAGGTAGGCTTATCTTCTTACGTGATACTAACTTCACGAAGTCGTAGCCTATTATGTATAGAGAGATGAGTAGGTACTTCAAAACATCTTCAGATAATGAAGTTATATCAAATGTTAGCTCCTTACGTACAGACTTACTAAGCTCCTCAAGCTCTAAACATAAGAAATTATCTGAATACCTTAAAGTAACTTTAGAACCCTTAGATAATTTATTAATTTCACACCACTCCTTAGGGAGGTAGATAGCTAATGAACTCCCAACCCTCTGTAACGTACGAACCTCAGACCTAATATCACTCATACCTAAACACCTAATAAATATTAGGTATTATAGATATATATTTATATTATATATGTATATCTAACCAGTAGACATTTTAAGTAAGGTATAGTATAATGATCACTTAGTAGAGGTACCCTATCTAAAAAGATTGAAAATTTATTTAGTGTTTAAAAACCTACATACTTGTTCTTAGGTACACCACATATAGGGCATTTCTCAGGTGGTTCATCCCCTACGTAGGTATGTCCACAGACAGAACATATCCAGACCTTCCCCTTAAGAGGCCAGTCCTGACCTTTCTCTACGTAGCTTTTTGCCTCTCTATATAGTTGTTCATGTATCTTCTCTGCTTGGTAAGCAAAGTTAAAACTCCTTTCAGCTTCCCTCTCACCTTGATACTTAGCAAGTTCTAAATATACTGGATACATCTCAGTAATTTCAAACTCCTCACCTCTGATAGCTAAGTCTAGATTCTTTAAGGTATTACCAGGACCTATAGGAGCTCCTGCAACAACCTTAGCATCCTCATTATATTCTCTTAAAGCTCTGTAGTGATTAGTTGCATGTACTTGTTCTGAGTAGGCAATAGCTCTAAATAACTTAGCAATATTTAGGAATCCCTCCCTCTCAGCAGTATCAGCAAATATTAGATACCTCATATGAGCCATTGACTCACCGCCAAAAGCTGATAGTAATGCATCCTTAGTCATGGGTTTAACCATACATAACACCGATATTATATATGTAGGTATAGATTTAAAAACTTTACACATACTAAAGTAGTTTTCAAAGTATAATACTTAAGTAACTTTATTAGGACTAACGTAATTCTAACCTAGTATAAGTTATTTCTTAATAGTATAGTTAGGATAATTCCTAACAACTACTAATTCTTAAGGATTATATAGACTTCAGCGTTAGGGTCTTCTACCTCAAACTTAAATGAGATTAAGTTATTGTAGTTACTGAGGTCTACGGAGTTCTTACCTACTTTAACATCGATGAGGTCTACGTTATGTAGTGTTGGGGGTAGCCCTAAATCATATTCGTAGATCTTGAGTTTATTATCTTTAGATGTTTTCATATGTAACGTAGCTTTCCTATAGTTGTTAATTGGTATCCCACCCCAAGCGTTATTACCTACAACACTACCTAACACTTTTATAGTAGTTGATGGTGGGTTTGTAGTTAGTATTGAGTCTATGTTGAGGAATAGTAACTCCCTCTCACCGACATCGAATGGTGTAGCGTCGTATATACCTAAATTAGCCATTGTGTTAGCACCTAACACTAACTCACTACCTATATGTTCTACTGAAGTTATACGAGCACCTAATGATGTTAGTACTCTAACATTAGGTGGTGTTATATACAGTAAGTTAGTACTTACGGGTATGTAGTTAATATTCTTAGCTATCCATTTAAGTTCGTCCTTAACAATTCTTAAGATACCGTGTGGGTATGCGTTGAATGGTATTACTATACCTCCACCGACTACTACGTGATTAGTCCTTACAGGTCCGTAATCCTTCCTACAGAAGTCGTAGAGTCTTACGAAGTGTAAGTCATTACCTACTTCCTCTGAAGGATCCCAAACAATTACACCACCTCTAACGAAGATGAATAACCTACCGTAGGCTGAAGCTATAGAACCTACCTGTATAGGTCTTAAAACACCTTCACCATCAACTGATATATCCTTTAAATCATCTGAAAACCATCTAAAACTCCATGAATTCCTAATCAGGTCTAGACATTGAATACCGTATATACCGTTAATACCTATTGATACGTCGAAACATACTGAATCACTCATTATAGAACTCTTAAGACTTGGCTTATCACTTACTAACTCCATCTTCTCCTCTCTTAAGTTAAATCTGAAGACGCCTAAAGACCTACTACCATCAGCTCTAGATATTAGTAAACCATCATTTACTGGGTCGTAAGTAATTGATGATACCTCACCAACCCACTCATTCTCTAAACCAGTACTCTCCTTCCATAGTAGGGTTACTCTGTCCTCATATACGTCATACTGATGTAGGTGTGAGTACTTGTTGGAGAAGTCTATAGTTAAGTACTTATCCATAACCTTATACCTTACTGGACTATGGACCCACCCACCAAAGAATATCTTATTATCTACTACCTCAACAGCATTGTATGTATCACCTCCAGACCTAGGTTCAGGACCTACTAAATCGAAGTCATACCTTCTGAACGTATCATCTCTGAAGAAGTATGCCTTAGCATCAAATGATAATGTGAAGTATAGTACCCCCATATGATATTTTAAACCGAAGATACCTCCAGAACCCCATTCAGCCCCAGACACAGGTCTGAATTTATATATAGGTAACTTCATATTAAACCCCGCTAAAGTGTGCTGTAGTATGAGTATAACTTAGCTTTCTCATAACAATTAAGTAACATCTCAGATAGATTATCAATTCTGAATTTCTTATCTACCCACCTAACAGCGTTTAACCTGATGTCTAGGTCTGGATTCCTCATCAGTAAATCTCTAATCCATTCAACCCTAACTCTATATATTAGTTCAGGACTTAATGTATCTCTAGCCTCCGTAGTAAATACTATAGACTCTACAGTACTTGCTAAACCCCATAAATCATCTATAGATACTAAAGTCCCACTACCCTCAACACTATACCTAATATCTAATATAGTCTCAGGTAATCCACCAACATTAGAAGCTACTACTGGAGTACCTAATGCTTGAGCTTCAATAGATACTAAGCCGAAGGGTTCATACCTTGACGGGGCTACATAAACATTTGCTGAGTATATCGTTAACTTAAGTATGTCTTCAGGGATTAATGAGTAAGTTATTAAGACCCTTCCCCACCTCTCACTAACTAACCTACTAATTAATTCTTCAAACCCTCTATCACCAACACTAATACTACTGATTAACAAGCCTATACTACCGTCTATGTAGTCTAAAGCCTTTATGAGTATGTCGAACCCCTTCTGCCATGTTAACCTACCAGAGGTTACTATGAGTTTATCAACGTTACGTAACTCACCATATTTAACACCTTCAAATTTTTTGAAGAAGTCAATTACGTACTTCCTAACATGGGTTCTAGAAGTACTCCCAACATATCTAGTAGCTATCCCCTCAACATCACTAACACTCCAATCAGTTACGTTATGAATGACACATGTCTTCGGTTCTAACCAAGTACCGAACGCATTCAGTATTTCCTTCAGATAACCGTAACTATTACTTGATACTGCATCAGCTTCAAGTATTGTGAAACCATCTACGTTACCGTGTACTGAATCCCAGACTTCCTGAGTCATACGTAGCTCATGTCTATACCCAACCCACACTTTATGTAGGGTGTTCGGAAGTCCACACCAATCCTCAGATGCGTAATGCCATGGGAATGAAGGTGATGAGAGTAAGTGTATGGAGTGTAGATGCGGTACTCTATAACCTCTCTTCTCTAAGTACATCCTAAGTAGGACTCCAGCTAAACCTGAGGTCCAGTCATTAGAATGTATGATGTCTGGTAATTCATTAGTGAACTCAATCCAATGTCTTAAAGCTCTAGTATATAGGCATACCTTCTCAGGTAAGTTCTCGTAGATATTCCAAGAATCTAAAAACCTACCTGTCTCGTAGTCTAACCCCTTAAAAATTATAAACCTCACACCATCTACGAAGCCCTCCTCAGCCCCTACGTAGTAGGGGTAGAGATTACCGTCAACACCCCTCCTAAACCCCCTAACACTAAACCCGTCAACACTCCTCAAACCACATACCCTCCTATAATCCTCTGAGAGATGCCTACCGTGGGAGGGTATGAAGACCGTAACATCTAAACCCCTTCTAGAGAGGGCTTTAGCAAACATACGTACAGCTCTACCTAAACCCCCAACCCTAGCAAGACCATCCAATTCAAACGTAAGTAACCATACCTTAACCACTAACCCACCGTTAAGTAAGTACTATTAAATTATTAAACATAATGACTTAATATTTATAAGCTCCTTCAACATATACTTATTAGGGAGTAGATTACTGTTAAATTTCCACTCTCTAAGGCAATCATACCTATAGGGGGTTTAGGCACTAGATTATACCCGTTAACGGTAGATACTTCAAAAGCTATGATTAGATTCTTAAATAAGCCGTTAATAGAGCTCACAATATTTAAGTTAGCTAAGCAGGGTATTAGGGAGTTTTACTTAGGGGTTAGTGGTTATGTAAATTATACTGGGTTATTTGATTATCTCGGTAGTGGTGAACGTATTACTCATAGGTTAGGGCTTAAGGATGATGAGGTTAGAATTAGGTATCAACCTAATGTAGAGTCTAGAGGTAATGCTGAATCTGTTAAGATTTTAATGGATTACTACGATATACGTGATCACGTACTTGTTGTTCAGGGTGATATAGTCTTCGACGTAGACTTAAGTGATTTATGGGCGTACCATAACGTTAAGGACTCATACATGACTATAGTTTTGAAGGAGATAGAAGATGTTGAGAGGTTAAGACATTACGGTGTTGCTGAGTTATGTAGTGATTATAGGATTAAGAAGTTTGTAGAGAAGCCGAGTCCGTCGGAAGCACCTTCAAGACTAGTAAATACCGGTATATACCTACTATCACCACAGTTTAGGGATTTCTTCAACTACGGCGTAGGTAAGAAATTACTTGAACGTGGTGAGTTAGATTTCGGTAGGCATGTAATACCTAAGTTGATAGAGTATGGTTATAGTGTTTACGGGTATGTGTATAGGGGGTATTGGTTTGATATAGGTACTCCTGAATCTTATAAGGAAGCTGTATTCTACCTACTTAAAGTGTTAAGTCCTGAGGAGATGGAGGTAGACTACGTACACTACAGTATTAGGTTTATGGGTAGGAGACAACTCTCTAGGATATTACGTAAGTCAATAATAGATAGGTTAGGTGTTGGTGACCTGATATTAGAAGGTGATATACTATTAGGTAGGCATATCTCCTTAGGTAGTAAGGTTAGGATAACGAATTCAGTTATAGACCACTACACTATAGTAGGTGATGGTGTAGTTATTGAGGATTCTGTAGTTATGGATAGGTGTTTCATAGGTAGTAGGAGTAGGGTAGTTAATAGTATAGTTGGTAGGCATGTAAGGATAGGTAGTAACGTAACTATTGAGGATAGTGTAGTAGGTAATAACGTAGTTGTAGGTGATAACGTCAGTATAATTAACTCTAAGGTATGGCCTAATAAAGTTGTTAAGGGCTCATCAACTATTAAAGACTCACTCATATCCTAGTAGGGTCTGTATGGTTAAGTACGTAGTCATACTGTTTGAAGTACATCAACCCTATAGGTTGAAGACAGACTTAGTGAGTGGTCTAATCAACAACTTCAGTAGTAGGGATTTAAGGGATTTAATATTTGATGAAGGTCTTAACTCTACAGTTATTAAGAAGGTAAGTAGTAGGTGTTACATACCTACTACTAAACTACTTATTGAGACTTTAAAATCTGTTAGAGGGTCTGTAAAGATTAACTTTAGCTTCTCAGGAGTAGTCCTTGAACAGCTTATGAGGTATGTACCTGAAGTTATTGAGTTGTTTAAGGATTTAATTAATTCTGAATTAGCTGAAGTAGTTGTTGAACCCTACTACCATAGCTTAACATCTGTATATGAGGACCCTAGAGAATTCATAACTCAAGTAAATCTCCAGGTAGGTTTAATTAAGGAGTTATTCGGTGTAGTTCCTAACGTATTCGTGAATACTGAGATGATCTATAATAACACTATAGCTAGTATCGTAAGTGATTTAGGGTTTAAAGCAGTATTTACTGAAGGTGTTGAGAGGGTTCTTAAGGGTAGGAGTCCTAACCACGTATACTCACCACCTACATCAACTATACACTTATTCCTAAGGAATTACAGGTTAAGTGATGACGTAGCTTTCAGATTTACTAATAGGTCATGGGATCAGTACCCACTCTTTGCTGATAAGTACTTAGACTGGATTATGAAGTCACCAGGTGATTTAGTAGTACTAGCTATGGATTATGAAACCTTCGGTGAACACCAAAGTGTTGAGTCAGGTATTCTAGAATTCTTAAAACATCTAATAATGTTTATGGTTAAGAACGGTGTTGAGGTACTAACAGCTTCAGAAGCTGTTAAGATGTTTAAACCAGTTGATGTTTATGACGTCCCTCCAGAAAACACTATTAGTTGGGCTGATGTCGAGAAAGACCTTAGTGCGTGGTTAGGATGTGAGGAACAGTTAACTGTTTTCAACAGACATAAATCTTTGTGGAGGGTGATTAACGAGTTAGACGATAATGATGACTTAATAAGTGTTTGGAGGTATTTAAGTACTAGTGACCATTACTACTATATCTCCTCTAAGGGTGAGTCTAGTGGTGAGGTCCATAAGTACTTCCTACCCTACGGGTCGAGAATTAACGCTTACTGTATACTTAACACAGCATTAACAATCCTTGAGTTAAGGATGCTAGGATTGTTAAATAGTTGGTAATTTAATTAGTTGTGGGTAGTAATCTCTTAAAACCCTAATCATAGACACTCTAGGTATGAATGACCTTAAAGCTGATAAAGCTACTCTGAAGTACCCTTCAGGATTACTCTTCATCATACCCACAACCTTCAGGAATATGTTTTTAAATTCTTGATACTCTACATCGTTTATCCTACTAGCCTCAGGTCCTGTATAGTCTATAGGTTCTCTAATATCATCACCGAAGAACCAACCATTAACACCGTGAACTATGAGTTCTAAAGCTCCTCCATCCCTAGAAGTAATTGTTGGGACAGCATTAACTGCAGCCTTCATATAACTAGTACCGCATGCTTCCCAACCTGAGAATGGTGTGGAGAGTAGTAGGTCAACTCCTTGTAAGACCTTCTTAGCTATATCTACAGTGTGTTCAGGTATGTAGATGACGTTCTCCTTCTTCTTATGTAACTTCATAAACTCCTTCATAATATTTAATCCGTAACCGTCGTAGGGATGTGCCTTACCGCTTAATACGTAGATTACGTCCTTATTATCTAACTCATTAGCTAATCTAATAACAAACCAAGGCCTCTTATACTCAACTAATCTCCTACCCCAGAACACTACAGTCTTACCCTCTAACGTCACATCCTTATAATTCCTTAAGAAGTCCTCTAACTCCTTCTTAGCCTTCTCCTTAATTATCGGTAGTGAATCTAGTGTTAGTTTATGTGATTCGTAAGTATCCTTCAGTGCTGGGTACATCCACCTCTCAATATTAATACCGTTAGTTATGTAGGATAGCTTCTCACTGAAGTGTGGGAATATCTTCAAGAGTATGTCGAGGTGTTTTGCTGAGACTGCAAATGCTTGTGATGAAGCTGCTAGACCTACATCAGTTAAGACTACTTCAGGAGGTATTAACTTATACCCGTACTCAGAGTATATCAGGTTTCGTGGGAAGCTTGGATGACCCCAAATACCTGCTGTATGAATTACTAACCTATACCTACCAGGTATCTTAAGTATTAGTGGGAGGAATGCTGTATACGCTTCTTGAAGGTCTATAAAAGCTATATCATATACTGGTAAGTACTCCTTAATATACTCTGCAACAGCTTTAGCGAATAGTGTGTACTTATAGAATCTCTCCTCTACATCCCCCTCAATGTAGAGTCTCTTAGTGAGTTGGGAAGCCCACTGAGGTGATTCTGGTTTAAGAAATACTGCTTTAGCAGTCTTATAGATATAGCTTAACACCTCAACACTTACGTCCTCACCCCTTAACTTAATCTTAAATGTCCCTTCACTCCTTAAAGACTTAATGAACTCCTCAGGCTGAGTTTGAGGTTTAGGTATAGGGTTATCATCACTATCAAAATCATAAGCTACATAACCTTGGTCGTAGTATAAGCAGAAGGTGATGTACCTCAACCCTAAAGTTGCTGCTGCGTAGAACTTATCACCTTCAAGAACACCTAAACCTCCAGCATAAGTATAACCTATGTCTAAAGCTAGGTCAGGAGTTACACTTACTACAATATACTCTTGATTAGGACCTTCTTGATTAGGGTCAATCAACTCTAATACCATTACCTACTAACCTCACTTAAACTATAATTAAGGATCTGTTTAAAATATATTTAATATTTTCTTCTTCTGAGGAGGTAATCAAGGTTAATTAATTTAAAGTACTTATTATGATGTGGGTAGTAAGTGTTGAGTTTAGATATAGTTAAAATGATTTATGAGTTAAGTAGGGATGAGTATGAGAAACATGTTAGAGAACCTAATGTTTACTGGGTTTCAGACTTAGTGAGGTGTCTACTTAAGAGGAGTTACGAACTCACATACCCTGAGTTGAGGTTGAGGGAGGTTTTCATACCCACGTTAATATCTGGTAGTTTAATACATAGGGGGTTACAGAGTATTCTTAAGGAGAGGTTTGGAGGTAGTGTAAGTGTTGAGGTTGAGGGGTCTAGGGAGGTCGTACTACCTACTGGTGATAACGTAGTTATTAGGGGTAGAGTTGATGCGATAGTAAGTACTGATGATGGTAGGGTTGGGATTGAGATTAAGACTTCTAGATCAGACCTTAACATACCTCACGAACCACATTTAGAACAGGTGATGATATATAACTGGTTGATGGATCTTAATTACTCATTACTAATATACATAACCCCTGACAGGATCACTCAATTCACAGTATTAGATAAGCTTACAGAAGCTGATATAGTTGATAGGATAGTGAGTCCTACCTACCCGAAGTACTCGTGGGAATGTAACTACTGTACATACTCTGTATTATGTCCTTATAAGAAGGTAGTAAGTAGTAAGTGATTAAGCTCACTACGTAATTACGAGGTTGAGATGATACTTAAAGTTACTGAGGTATCTGGAGATGTGCTTAGAGATCTTAAGGTAGTGGACGGGATTATAGGTAGTAGTATGGAGGGTTATAACATATGGTATGTTAACTCATGTATAGAGTTAGGTATATGTAATGTGTTGATAGCATCATTAGATGATAAAGTCGTTGGTGTGGGTGTATACTACATAGTTAACACCTCACCAGAGAGGGTAGGAGTTATCTACTACGTAGTTGTTGATAGGAGGTATAGGGGTTTAGGTATTGGTAAGTCATTAATAGCATCTATTGAGGAGATGTTAGAGAGTGATAAAGTTAGTATTTACTTAGCAACGACTAGGGAGGGTAATAAGGTAGTTAGGAAATTACTCACTAGTTTCGGATATTTTGAGATCCCCTTAGATGTAGGGGTATTAGGTGAGGTCTTAGAAGTTATTGAGAGGATTACATGTGGGTATGATGACGACCTACTCTTCATAAAAACTAGTCAAGATACTGTGAAGACCCTCAACTCTTTAATCACTAAATTAGGATTCCTAACTAGGCAGGATAATATTGAGGTGATTAATAGGTTGTGGCGTAAGATCTGTTATGAGGTGTGGTTAAGGTCTAGGAGGTTACGGGGTTAGGAAATTATAGTAGTAAAATATCTTATGTTTAGGTTTAAGACTACTTACTTTTCTTACCTCCCTTACTCCCTCCTTCCTTCTTCTCCTTACTACGGCTACATTTCGGCATACTAACTACCACTTAATCAGTACTCCTACTTAATTATAAAATTACCTGTACTAGGTACGTAGTAGGGTTTTCGCAGCTTTTACAGACTCTACAATCTTAGTTATCTCAACCTCACGTTTAGTTCTAGTTATCTCAATCTCCTCTACATAGCTTATAGCTCCTGTAGGGCATGTACTAGCACATGCTGGTGGTAGGTTCTTAGTTAGTCTATATCTGCATAAATCACACTTAACTATAACTTTAAACTTATCTAGAAATTTAGGTATTCCAAACGGACATGCAACTATACATTGTCTACAACCGATACATCTTATATAGTTTACGAATACCCCACGATCACTCCTATACAGTGCTTTAGTAGGGCATACAGTTACACATGGTGCGTTCTCGCAATGCCTACACGTGTACGGTATTGAGACTTCAGATTCTTCAACTAGGTAAACCTCTATGAAGTTAGTACCGTCATGTTCTCTCTCACAAGCTACTTCACAAGCCTTACAATGTATACAGAGTTTAGGGTCTACGTAGAGTATCTTAGCCATATAATCACCCCAACTTCACTACCTTACACGCACATACCTTAGCTTCAGGTGTACTTGCTTCAGGGTCTAAAGCATCGTTAGTTACTTTATTAGCTCCCCAATGCCACGGTACTGAGATAACGTTATCAGCTACGCTATTACTTACTCTAACCCTCACTACGTACTCACCCCTCCTAGTAACGACCTTCACAACATCACCACCCCTTAAACCGTACTTACTAGCTGTTGATTTGTTGATTAATGCTTCAGCTTCAGGCCAACGCCTACTTATGGATGCTGACCTACCAGTCATTGTGTTAGTATGGTATATCCCTACAACCCTACGGGTCGTTAGTATTAGTGGGTACTCATCATCAGGTACTTCAGCTGGTGGTTGATGTTCTACAGGTATTATCATGAACTTACCTGTAGGTGTTCTAAACCTATCTACGTGGAGTACTTGAGTACCGCTATGTTCTGGTGTAGGGCAAGGCCATATAACACCACCTAAAGTACGTTTTAACCTATCAGGTGTTATTCCTGCGTAGGAAGGTATGACCTTATTAACCTCTAGTAACACCTCCTCAGGGGTTGTGTACGGGAAATACTTCTCTAAACCTAACTCTCTAGCTAAGTCAACTATTATATTTAGGTCTGGTCTAGCCTCACCTAGAGGTTCTAAAGCTTTAAATGACCACTGAACCCTCCTCTCACTATTAGTAAAACTACCCTCCTTCTCAACCCAAGCAGCTGCTGGTAAGACTATATCAGCATACTCAGCAGTCTCTGTCAGGAATATATCCTGAACTACTAAGAACTCAACCTTCTTTAAACCCTCAATAACGTGTGAGCTGTTAGGCTCACTCACTACTGGATTCTCACCCATTACGTAGATAGCTTTAATCCTACCACTCTCAGCTTCACGGAATATACATGGGACTGTAAGTCCTACATTACTCGGTAACTCGTTAACACCCCATAAACTAGCTATTCTAGACCTACCGGCATCATCAGTAACTCTAACATAACCTGGTAGGAACTCAGCTAACGCACCCATATCACAAGCACCTTGAACGTTATTCTGACCTCTTAAACCACCAACACATGTACCTGGCTTACCGTACCAACCAAGTAATGCTGCTAACGTAGCTAACGCAAGTACATTCCTATAACCTACGATATGCTGTGTTACCCCCATAGACCATAGGAGTGATCCCTTCCTACTTGAGGCCATAGTATATGCTGCCTGTCTTATAGTGAATGCTGGAGCACCGCTAATACCCTCAGCTAACTCCGGTGTATACTTCCTAACAACTTCTACTAACTTATCAAAACCCTCAACACGTTTCTCAACGAATTCCTTATCGTATAGTCCCTCACTAATAATTACGTTCATAATAGCGTTAGCTACAACTATATCAGTACCTGGTTTAATCTGGACGAATACGTCTGAGAACCATGCAGTCCTAGTCTTAACTGGGTCTACAACTACTATCTTAGCACCTCTACCCTTAGCTCTAAGTATGTACTGACCCATGAGGACTGGGTATGTCTCAGCTGGGTTAGAACCCCAAATAACTATTACTTCAGAATTAGCTATATCTTCAAACGTACTTGTTAGAGCTCCTACACCAGTAACTCTACCCATACCTATTAATGTTGGTGCGTGGCATAACCTAGCACAATGGTCAACGTTGTTAGTACCTAAGACCCTAGCTAGTTTCTGAAGTAGGTAGTTCTCCTCATTAAAACATTTAGCACTAGCCATGAACGCTATAGAGTCAGGTCCGTAAGCCTTAACAACCTCCTTAACCCTACTAGCAACTTCCTTAATAGCATCCCTCCAACTAATCTCTACAAAACCAGTCTCAGTCTTCTTAAGAGGTTTTCTAAGCCTATCAGGTGAGTTAAGGAAGGATAAGTCGTTAGCTTTAGGGCATAAGCTACCCTTATTAACTGGGTGTTCATAATTATACTCAATACCTACGTACTTACCGTTAAGTGATTTAATGAAGAACCCACAACCAACACCACAGTAAGGACATATCACTGATGTAAGTTCCTCACTCAAGCCAACACCTCTCAATACTAGAGACTACACTCATTTAAACTTTAAAGTTAATTACTTAGTAGTTATGAGTATGAGGTTTATGAGTTCGTCTATGAGTTCATAACTTTTTAAACCTACTTCATCAGCTATTAATAATAACTTATCCCTACATGAGGGTACCTCCCTATACCTCATGATATTCCTTAATGTTTCAGCATACTCCCAAGGGAATACTATCCAGGCATCAGTCTCAGATACGTAGTAGTCAGGAATTATTATCGATCTAGGCTTCACGTATAATGATGCAGTTCTAACTTCTTTAGGGTTATATAGCTGTACTAACTCCATAGCTACCTGTAGGGTCCTACCACTATCAGCTACATCATCAACTACTAACACCTTCTTATTACTTACATCAGATATTAGTGGGTGTGTTATCATAGGTTTCTCATGACGTTCTTCAACACCTTTATAGAACTTAATACCTACGACATCAACTGAATCTATACTTAAGAAATCACTTAATAACCTAGTAACAATCCAACCCCCTCTTAAAATACCTACTAGAGTATCTGGTATGTAGTTAGACTTAATCAACTTATGAGCTAGTTTAATGGTTAGACTCATTATATCATTCCATGAGAGGGTTAGGTATTTAACCACTTTAACACCTTACGATACTCAGTAGTTAAGACCTTAATAAGTAGTTACTGAAGGACACGATAGTTTTAAATTCAGTGATTTCTACATGTTGAGGGATATTACGCCGGTAACTGTAGTAGTTGGTGGGTTCTTCGGTGATGAGGGTAAGGGTAAGGTAGTAGCTTACTTAGGTTTAAGTAATAAGCCTTCAGTAGCTGTTAGGACTGGAAGTATTAACGCTGGACATACAGTTACGTATAATGGTAGGACTTGGAGGTTAAGGACTATACCTTCAGCATTCCTTAATAAGTCATGTAGGCTCTACATACCTGCAGGTGCTTTAATAAGTATTCCTGTATTCTTTAACGAGGTTAGAGAGACTGAATGTGGTGGTAGGGTATTCATAGACTTCAGCACTGGGGTTATAACTGATGAGCATGTCATGAGGGAGAGAGGTGATGAGGTTATGAGCTTTATTGGGAGTACTAAACAAGGTGTTGGTGCGGCTATGGCTGATAGGGTTAGGAGGGTGCTTAAGTTAGCTAGGGATTATGAAGAACTTAAGAATTACTTGAGAGATGTTGCTTTAGAAGTTAATGAAGCTGTTGATAGGGGTGAGGAGGTCTTGATAGAAGGTACTCAAGGATTCTACCTCAGCCTATACTTCGGTACATACCCGTACGTAACGAGTAGGGATACATCAGCTTCAGGGGTTTTAAGCGAGGTTGGGTTAGGGCCTAAGAAAGTTGATGAGGTCTTAGTAGTTTTTAAGTCATACGTAACTAGGGTTGGTGAGGGCCCACTACCTAATGAGTTAAGTTATGATGATATAGTTAAGTTAGGGTTTCTTGAGAAGGCTTCAGTAACTGGTAGGGTTAGGAGGGCTGCACCCTTTAACTTCGAACTAGCTAGGAGGGCTGTAATTATAAACTCAGCAACTCAAGTAGCTATAACTAAGGTTGATGTGTTGTTTAAGGATGTATGTAATGTTAGGGAGTGGGGTAAGCTACCTAGGGAGGTTAGGAAGTGGGTGGAGGAGGTTGAGGATATCCTTAAAGTACCTGTGACTTTATTAGGTACTGGTGAGGAGGTTGAGGCTATGGTAGATCGTAGGAATGAAGTCTTAGGGTCTCTTAGGAGGTGATGAGCTATTATCGAATGTGATGTAGTGATAGTTGGTGGGGGTCCTGCAGGACTGTTCTCAGCCTATGAAATTGTTGAGAGTGGTGGTAAGGACTTAAGAGTTGTCTTAGTTGATAAAGGCCCTAGAGCTATAGTGAGGAAATGTCCGTTAATACATACTGGTAAGTGTACGTACTGTAGGCCGTGTTTAGTACTTAACGGTATTGGTGGTGCTGGTGCTTTAAGTAGTTTCCTAATAAACTTAAGACCTGATATAGGTGGTGAACTACATGAGTTAGTAGGTAGTTGGGAAGTTGCTGAAGGGTTGATTAAGTACGTTGATGATGTTGTGGTGAGGTTCAGTAGTAGTTCTAAGCTATATACCCCCGACCCTGAGATGGTGGAGGTTTTAGAGAAGAAGGCTATTAAGGCTGGAGCTACCTTCATCCCAATAAAACAACGTCATATAGGGAGTGAGAGAGCTATTGAAGTTATTGAGAACTTTACTAATTACTTAGAGGGTAGGGGTATTAAGGTAGTAACTAATACTGAAGCTTACGACATAGTTAGTAGTGGTAGTAGGTTTGTTATTAAGACGAGTAGTGGTGAGTTAGTATGTAGGTACTTGATATTAGCTACTGGTAGGTCTGGAGCTGAGTGGTTCTCAAACATTACTAAGAAGTTAGGTATTGCAGTCCTCCCAGGACCTCTAGATGTTGGTGTTAGAGTTGAGGTTCAGTCAGTAGTTATGGATGAGGTCACTAGAGTTGTTAGAGATCCTAAGATAGTGATGTATACTAAAGCATTCGATGATAAGGTGAGGACGTTCTGTACTAACCCTGGAGGTTATGTGTTGAAGGAGGTCTACGATGACGGGACAGTAGGTGTTAATGGTGAGTCCTACAGTGATAGACATAGTGGGAATACAAACTTCGCATTACTATCTACTGTGAGGTTGACTAACCCCTTAGAAGATACTATAGATTACGGGAAGAGTATAGCTAGACTATCTACGAAGTTAGGTGGTGGTAAACCACTAATTCAGAGGTTTAGTGATTTAGAAGCTGGTAGGAGGAGTACTTGGGATAGGATTAACAGGAGTTCTATAAGACCAACACTTAAGGACGTAACACCTGGGGATATATCTATGGCATTACCTTATAGGGTATTAACAAACATTATTGAAGGACTTCAAAGACTAGATAGTATAATACCTGGTGTAGCCTCATCCCAAACACTAATTTACGCACCTGAGATAAAATACTACAGTGTTAGAGCAGTAGTTAATAGATTCCTAGAAACAACTATTGAGAACATCTTCGTAGCAGGTGACGGTGCAGGACTCTCAAGAGGTATTAACGTAGCTTCAGCTACTGGAGTCTTAGCAGGTAGAGGAGTACTCCGTAAACTAGGAATTATCTAGTAATGTAACCTGTTAACATCTAATAATTTCTACTAACACCTAACTAATACTTACTCTGTATCAGACCTCAGTAATAATTAAGAGTAAGGTCTCTACGAACTAAGTATTTCCTCGATAAACCAGTGTTGTAAGTATCTAATATAATGAATTTTACTTATAACTCGTGAGGAATGCTAAGTTAACATGATTATGTTAAAATTTAATTATTAAAACCTTTATACATAGTTATGTTAACATACACTATGGTTGAATTAAAGTTAAATTTATAAATATATCTTAACTAAGTAAACTTGTGATTTAAATGTTTAGTGGTCAGTTATTGTATGAGGGGAAAGCTAAACGTGTTTATGTTAAAGATGAAAACACGTTGTTGATGGAGTTTAAAGATGTTGTTACAGCTTTAGATGGTGTTAAGGTTTCTCAAGCTCCTGGCAAGGGTGTTTTGAATGCTGCTTTAAGTGCTTTCTTCTTTAGACTTCTTGAGTTTAGAGGTGTTAATACTCACTTCATAGGTTATGATGGTGGGAGGGTACTTACTGTTAGGAGGCTTAGGATGGTTCCTGTAGAAGTTATAGTACGTAATTACGCTTACGGCAGTTTAATTAAGAGATTACCATTATATAAACCACTTTCTAAGTTGGGTAAACCTATTGTTGAATACCATTATAAGAATGATGAATTACATGACCCTCTAATACTTCCTGAAGATATAGTTAATACTGGTTTAATGAGTGAGGAGGAACTTAATATAGTTAATGAGGTATCATTACGTGTTAATGAGGTTTTAAGTAGTGAGTTGATTAAGTATGGTTTAACTTTAGTTGACTTTAAGTTAGAGTTCGGGAGAGATGTTGATGGTAGGTTATTAGTTGCTGATGAAATTAGTGGTGATACTATCAGAGTTATTGATGTTGATGGGAGACACCTAGATAAGGAGGTTTTTAGGAAGGGTGGTAGTGTTGAGGATTTAATCTTAGCTTACTCAACACTTGCCCGTAGATTAGGTATTAACGTGGGTTTTTAGATGTACGTAGTTGAGGTCGTAATAACTAATAAGAGGGGTGTTAGGGACCCTGAAGGAGAGACTATTCATAAGGAATTAATAGGTAGGAGGGGGTATACTAACGTTAAGGATGTGAGGTCTGGGAAATACCTAGAGTTCTTAGTTTATTCTCAAACACCTGAGGAGGCATTAAACTACGTTAAGGATATATGTCATAAGTTAAGAATCTACAACCCAGTTGTTCACGATATTAAGGTGAGGTTATCTGCCTAGAGTTGTAGTGATTAAGTTTCCCGGAACTAACTGTGACTTAGATGTTGTATGGGTTTTACGTAAGGTGTCTAAGTTAGAGGCATCTTCAGTATGGTTTACGGATTTCAGGGTAGGTCTCTGTGATGCTGTTGTAATACCTGGAGGTTTTAGTTACGGTGATTGGCTTAGAGCTGGAGCTATAGCTGCTAGAAGTAAAGTCTTGGATGAGATTCGTGAAGGTATATGTAACGGATTACCAGTCCTAGGTATATGTAACGGTTTTCAAATACTTACTGAGGCTGAGGTACTACCAGGTACACTACTTCAGAATAACTCATGTAGGTTTATATGTAGGTGGGTTAGAGTTAGGTTTGATAACCCTAGAGGTCCTTGGCTTAAGTTAGTACCTAACGGTTTAATCACTGATATGCCTATAGCTCATGGGGAAGGACGTTACTATATAGAGAGTGAGGCTGTAATCTCTGGAAGGCCTTTAATCAAGTATGTAGGTAATCCTAACGGTAGTGCTTACGATATAGCAGGTATAGCTTCAGATGATGGTGTTGTTTTAGGTTTAATGCCTCACCCGGAGAGGGCTGCAGAGTCTGAGTTAATCCCTAGAGGTCGTTCATGTGGTGGTCTATACATATGGCTTAGTATAGGTGAGAGTTTAAGGGTTGGTTGGTAATGCCTTTAAGTAATGATGAGTTAGTTGAGATTCACAGGATTTTAGGTAGGGAGCCTACTAAGGCAGAATTGAATATGTTTGAAGCTCAGTGGAGTGAGCACTGCTCATATAAGAGTAGTAGGTACTACTTAAGGTTATTACCGAGTAGTGGTGAGGACGTAATAATAGGTCCTGGTAGGGATGCACCAGCTGTTAGGGTATTCAATAACTACGCAGTAGTGTTTAAGATAGAGAGTCATAACCACCCATCAGCTGTAGACCCCTACAACGGTGCTGCAACTGGTGTAGGGGGTATTGTAAGGGATATCCTGACATTAGGTGCTAGACCAATAGCTTTACTGGATATGTTATTCTTAGGTGATCCTACAGACCCCTACGCTAATTGGTTAGTTAAGAACGTAGTTAGAGGGATAAGCGATTATGGGAATAGGATAGGAGTTCCTGTGGTTTCTGGGATGACTTGGTTTGATAAGACCTACAGTAGGTACCCGTTAGTTAATGTCGCATGTGTAGGTGTTATCGAGATTAGTAAGTTAGTTAATAAGGTACCTGAAGCTGATGACCTAATAGTAATTATAGGTAATACCACCGGTAGGGATGGTTTACTAGGTAGTTCATTCGCATCTAAACCACTAGATAGTTCTGAGGACTACCTAAGTAACGTATCAGCTGTTCAGGTAGGTAACCCACTAATTGAGAAGTTAATCATAGACTTCATAGTCGATATCACTGACTTAGGTGTGGTTAAGTATATTAAGGATTTAGGTGGTGGTGGCTTAGCTACAGCTGTATCTGAGTTAACAGCTGATTACGGCTTAGGAGCTACTATAGTATTAGATGACCTACACCTTAGGGAACATGACTTAAGCCCTGAGGAAATACTAGTTTCTGAAAGTCAGGAGAGGATGTTATTAGTAGTTAGTAAGGAGGACTTTAAAGTAGTACAGGAGTTCTTGGAGAGGTACGGGCTCCAGTATAGCGTTGTAGGGAGTCTAGATAAGAGTGGGGTTATTAAGGTTTACTATAAAGGTGATTTAGTAGCTGAGGTACCTGCTAAGGCATTAGCTAAACCACGTATTAGGTTAAGGGATGCGGTAGTTCCTAAACACTTTAACGAACTTAATGTTGAGGTTAGGATTACTGATATCCCTGAGGTTAAGGACTTAAGTAAACTTATACTTAAGATGTTAAGCTCACCTAACATAGCGTCTAAGGAATGGATTTACAGTCAGTATGATTACGAAGTAGGTATTAGAACTGTTGTTAAGCCCGGATACGGTGATGCAGCAGTTTTAAGATTAGTTGAAGTCGGTGATGGTTTAGGGATAGCTGTTAAAGGTGATGGTAATCCTAGGTACACGTATATAAACCCGTTTAGAGGTGCTGCCAACGCTGTTGCGGAATGTTATAGGAATTTAGTGAGTGTCGGGTCTAAACCTATAGCTATAGTTGATGAGGTTAATGTAGGTAATCCTGAGAAACCCGACCATTACTGGTACTTCACTGAGATGGTTAAGGGTATTTCATGGATAGCTCAAGAACTTAAACTACCTGTTGTTGGGGGTAAGGTGAGTTTCTATAATGAGGACTTAAGCATGAACTCCCCGGTAAAACCTGTAACTACTATAGTTGGTGTTGGTACTATAGCTGATGTTAGGAATGCTGTTACGTTGGATTTGAAGGAGTATGAAGACTTAATCTTAATCGTAGGTACTACATACCCTGAGATAGGTGCTACTGAATTCCTACACATACATACAGGTCTTGAATTAGGTGAGGTACCACTCCCAAGACCTTCAAGTGAGTTACGTAATGCTGAATTCATTAATAAGTTAGTAAGTTTAGGGTATGCTAGAGCGGTACATGACGTTGATGTAGGTGGTGTTGCAGTAGCTATAGCTGAGATGTGTGTTAAGGGTCTGAAAGGTGTTATCTTAGACTTAAGTAAGGTTCCTACCAGAGGTTGTAGTAGGTATGAGGAATTACTATTCTCTGAGACTCAGGCTAGGTACTTAGTTGAGGTTAGTAGTAATGACTTGGAGGTTGTAGTTGACTTAGCTAGGAGGTACGGTGTTGAGGTCGGTGTTATCGGTAGGGTAGTAGGTGATGAGTTAGTTATTAATTATGATGGACGTATACTTACTAGGCTTAAGGTTGATGAGCTAGTTAATGCGTATGAGAACTCACTTAATGAGTTAATGAGTTGATGGCTATGTGCGGTATTGCAGCTTATTACGGTCCTAACGCACCTCTAAACACTTACAAGTTATTAGTGGAGTTGCAGCACAGAGGTCAGGAATCAGCAGGTCTATCAATACTTTCTAAGAATTCTATAGAGACTATAGTTAGGTCTGGTTACGTCCTAACAGCTATAAGTCCTAATGAAGTCAGTAAATTAGATTCTCAAGTAGCTATAGGGCATGTTAGGTACTCAACAACTGGTGAGCCTGGGGGTGGTGTTGGGGCTCAACCAATAACGTTGAGTAGTAATGGTAGGAGTATTTCATTAGCTTTTAACGGGAATATAATAAACTACTGTGAGGTATCTAAGGAATTCCTAAATTCTTACATACCTAGTGATTCTGAAGTACTGGCTAGGTTAGTCCTTAAATTCTACGGTGAGTTAGGTGATGTTGTTGAAGCTGTTAAGAGTGTAGCGTCGTTAGTTAGGGGTAGTTATAGTTTAGTTGTATTAACCCCTGAACCTAGGTTAGTCATAGCTAGAGATCCTTGGGGGTTTAAACCCCTAATATATTCATTCAGCGGTGATGTATTAGCAGTTGCATCGGAATCTTCAGCTCTTGAGGTGTTAGGACTTGATTCTTGGAGTGAGGTAGGGCCTGGAACTATAGTCTCATTTGACGGTAAGTCTTTAGAAGTTATCGATAGTGGTGTTAGAGGTGTTTTCAGTCCATGTGTCTTCGAATACGTTTACTTCTCCAGACCTGACTCAGTATTCAACGGTGTTCAAGTCCATGAGGCTAGAGTGAGGATGGGGATGTATGTTGGGGGTATGGATAACGTAGATGTTGATGTAGTAATTCCAGTACCTGATAGCGGTAGGAGTGCTGCTTTAGGCTATAGTATCGTACGTAAGGTATTATTTGATGAGGGTTTGATCAGGAATAGATATGCCGGTAGGAGCTTCATAACTACTCCAGACGTACGTGACTTCATATCAGATGTTAAGTACGGTGTTATCAAGTCTGTAGTCTACGGTAGGAGGGTTGCTGTAGTAGATGATTCGTTAATTAGAGGTACTACTATGGGGAGGATTGTCAGGATTCTTAAATGTAGGGGTGCTAAAGAAGTACATGTTAGGGTAGCTAGCCCACCTGTTAAGTACCCATGCTTTATGGGTGTTGACTTCCCAACTAGGAGGGAGTTAATAGCGTCTAGATATGATGGAGTAAGCAGTATAACTAAGTACTTAGGTGCTGATAGCCTGATGTACAATACTGTTGAGGGTCTACGATGGGCTGTGAAGATACCGTCGTTATGTCTAGCCTGCTACGTAGGTGTTTACCCGTTTAAGGATATTAACGTTGAAGTTCTTGAGAAGGTTTTTTCAAGGTGGTGAGTTATGGGTGGTTTAGTAGGTGTAGTAGCGTTTGATGAGTTATGGAGTGTTAGTAAGTTCGTGTATTACGGCTTACTAGCATCTCATAATAGAGGTGATAACTACGTAGTAGTGTTAAGTAATGGTAGGAGTTTAAAGAGTGTTGGAGGTGATATCACACACTTACTACTTAATAAGGATTCACTGAACTTGCTTGAGGGGTACGTAGGTGTTGGAGGTGTTTATAGTCAAGGTGATCGTTATGAAGGGAAGTATACCTACTTAAGTGATAACGGTTACGAACTCTCACTACTAGTGGATGGTTATGTGGATTGTTCAGTACTTGATATCGGTAGGAAGATTGTTAAGTTAGTTAACCTAGGCTATAAGTTAGTGGAGGCGTTTGTAGAGGTCATTAAGGGTGTTAGAGGTGTTTACTCACTACTACTCATAACTAATAAGTCTGAGGTCATAACGTATAGGTCAGTACCTGGGTTAACACCGCTACATCTAGGTGGGTACGGCTTTGACCTCACATTAATCGCTACTGAGTCAGTACCTATTAATATCTTAGGTGGTGAGTTAAGAAGTGCTGTAAGCCCTGGTAAGTATGTATACCTATCCCCGGATTTAGTTACTGTTGGTGAAGTACCTACTGATGGAGTTGTTAACCACGCTATATGTGCGTTTGAGTACATATACATGGCTAGGCATGACTCAATACTTGACGGTATTGACGTATACTCTATTAGGAAGTCATTAGGTGAGGAGTTAGGTAGGAGGTTTAAGTACGATGTTGACGTAGTTGTAGGTGTTCCTGAGACAGCCATACCTTACGCTCTAGGCTTTGCTAAGGTGTTAGGTAGGGATTTAGAGTATGGTTTCATAACAACTGGTGTTAAGGTTAGGACAGCGATTAAGGGGGACCCTCTAGAGAGGTTGATAGGGGTTCAACTAAAGTTAAACCCTGTTAAGTACGTGTTCAGCGGTAGGAGGGTCGCTATAGTTGATGATAGTTTAGTTAGGGGTTTAACAGTTAAGAGTATTATCCAGATACTTAGGAATAAATTCGGTGTTAAGGAAGTCCACGTAGTTATAGGTAGTCCTAAACTCATCAATAACTGTCCCTACGGTAAGGAAATACCTCCTAAGGATGAGTTACTAGCTGCTAACTTAAGTGATGAGTTAGCTGTTAAGTATGTTGAGGCAGATTCAATAACTTGGTTATCAGTGGATGAAGTCTCTAAAGTATTCAGTAATTACGGGATGAACTTATGTACTGGTTGTTTCTTAGGCGGGTGTTTAGTTAGGGGTGGTTGTAGTTGAAGGTGGTAATTGTAGGTGATGGTGGTAGGGAGAACGCTATAGCTTTAATGTTGAGTAGGAGTTTGTTAGAGCCTAAGATATACTCTATATCCTCATACGTTAACCCAGGTCTTAAGAAGGTCGTAGAACGTAGTGGGGGTAGGTTAATCACATGTGACATCCTAGACCGTAAGGAGGTTAGGGGTAGAGTTGATGGGTTATCCCCTGATATAGTTGTTATAGGTCCTGAAGAACCTCAATTCCATGGTGTTAGTGATGAGTTGAGAGACAGTGGTTATGCAGTCTTCGGAGCTTCTAGTAAGTTAGCTGAGATTGAGAAGAGTAAGGTATTTATGAGGGAGCTTATGTGGAGGTATAGGATTCCGGGTAGGTTAGCTTATAAGGCATTCACTGATGTTTCCCAAGCTTTAGAGTATGTAAGTAATGCTGGTGATGTAGTGATTAAACCAGCTAGACAAGCTGGTGGTAAGGGTGTTAAAGTTATTGCTGACTCACAAGCATATCTAAGTGATGTTAAGTCTAGAGTACGTGTTGACTATACGAGGAAGTTAGTTAGTGATGTTATGAGTCACTACGTAGATATAGATTATAAGTTATTAGTTGAGGAGAGGGTTGAAGGTGTTGAATACACACTTATGTGTATTACTGACGGCTACACATTACTACCGCTACCCTTAGTTCAAGACCACCCACACGCGTTTGATATGGATTTAGGTCCTGAGACTGGTGGTATGGGAAGTATTCAAGGTCCTGGATACCTCCTACCATTCATTAATGAGGATGAGTTTAGAGAGAGTGTTGATATTGTTGAGAGGGTACTTAAGGTACTTCAGGAAGTTGTTGGGGAGAGGTATGTAGGTGTTTTATCTGGTCAGATGATGTTAACTTCATTACTAGGACCTACAGTTATAGAGTTCTACAGTAGGTTTGGAGATCCTGAGGTATCCAACTACATCTACACTTTAGATACTGACTTGCTTGAGGTTATAGATAGAGCTGTATCTGGTAGGTTAGCTAGTGTTAAGCTTAAGGTACGTGAGGATCTACTATCAGTTGTTAAGGCTGTATGCCCTCGTGGGTACCCGAATAACAGGAAGGTTGCTAGAGGTCATCCAGTAGTAGTTGATGAGGAGTCCATCAAGAGTTACGGTTGTGAAGTACTTTACGCAGGTGTTGAACTCATCAATGGTTCTATGTACACTACTGGTTCAAGGATTGTTGAGTTAGTATGTGCTGGTGATGATTTTGAGGAGGTTAGTAGGAGGGTTAATAAGTGTGTGGGGTTCGTTAGGTGTGTGGATGGTTGGGATACGTTCTACCGTAGGGATATAGGTTCTAAGGAGTTAACTATGAGGAGGGTTATGACCGCTGATGTAGTTAGGAATGCATATACTTACAGGAGGGGTAAGGGACTCTCAACAGTTAAGGTTGATTGGATACCTGGTAAGGGTGTCATAACTTATGACTACAGTTGATGTTAGGGAGTTTATCGGGACTCCATTAAGTAGTACAGCAACTAAGGTTTTACTCTTAGGTAGTGGTGAGTTAGGTAAGGAGTTAGTTCTTGAGGCACATAAGTTAGGTCTTGAGGTAGTAGCTGTTGATAGGTATGATAACGCACCTGCAATGCACTTAGCTCATAGGAAATACGTTATCAACATGTTAGACGGTAGGGCTGTTAAGGAGGTTGTGTATAGGGAGAGACCTGACGTAGTTATTCCTGAGGTTGAGGCTGTAGATACTGGAGCTCTTAAGGAGTTAGAATCTGAGGGTTACTTCATAACACCTAACGCTGAAGCTGTTAGGGTATGTATGAATAGGGTTGAGTTAAGGGAGTTCCTGTCTAAGAGGCTTGAACTACCGACAACTAAGTATGTAGTAGTGGGTAGTGAGGATGAGTTGATTAACGCTTGTGAAGCCGTTGGCTACCCATGTATAGTGAAGCCTGAGATGAGTAGTAGTGGTCACGGCCATACAGTTCTAAGGAGTTCGTTAAGTGAGGGGGAGTTAAGGAATGTTTATAGGTATGCTGTAGCTAGTGGTAGGGGGTTGAGTAGGAGGGTTATAGTTGAGGAATTCGTTGACTTACTAACAGAGTTTACAGTCTTAACCTACAGGTACGTAACACCTAGTAATGAGGTAGTCATAAGTACTTTAGAACCTGTAGAACATTGGAGGTACGGTTATTTCCACTATATAGAGTCTTGGCAACCATCAGTTAGGGATGAAGGAATACTTAGGAAGTGTAGGGAGTATGCCATCAAGATTGTTGAGGCTTTAGGAGGTTACGGAATCTACGGTGTTGAGTTATTCTTAACTAAGGATGGTAGGTTACTAGTTAGTGAGGTAGCTCCAAGACCTCACGACACTGGATTCGTCACATTAGTTACTCAAGACTTAAGTGAGTTCGCTATACATTTAAGAGCTGCTTTAAGACTCCCAATACCTAAGGTTAATTTAATATCTGCTGGTGCTAGTTACGCAGTATATACTGACTTAGACGGTGTTTGGGGGCCTAAGTACTATGGGGTGCATGAGGTATTAAGTGTTGAGGGTGTTGATATACGGATTTTCGGGAAGCCATACACGTACCGTGGGAGACGTATGGCAGTCCTACTAGCTAGGGGTAGGGGTGTTGATGAGGCTAGAGGTAAGCTTAGGGAGGTCTTAAATAAGTTAGTAATTTCTTGAGGTAGTACTCATGAGTAGTTGGACATACTCTAAAGCTGGTGTTGACTTAACAGTACTTAGTGGGTTGCATAGGAAGGTGTTAGATAAGATACGTAGAGTTAATGAGTGTTTAGGGGTTGGTTACGGAGGTCTTGGAGGATATTCAACATGGATCAACGTTAACGGGATTAAATTAATCCTCCACGTGGATGGTGTTGGGACTAAAGCGTTAGTTGCTAGTAAGTTAGGTAGTTATAGAGTTTTAGGTTGGGATTCAGTAGTGATTAATGTAAATGATGTTGTATGTGATGGTGGTAGACCAGTAGCTCTAGTTGATTACGTAGCTATGAGTAGACCTGATGAGGGTGTTTATGAGGAGGTTATAGATGGTATAATCGATGCAGCCTTAACTAATAAGTTAGTGTTGTTAGGTGGTGAGACAGCTATCCTACCAGACTTAATACATGGTTTAGACGTCGTATGTACTGTACTAGCTGTTAAGGACTTCGACGTAGTTAATAAGGCTAGGGAGGGGGATGTAGTGTTAGGGTTACTTAGTAATGGTATACATGCTAATGGTTATAGCTTAGTTAGGAAGGTGTTAGAGAGTACTGTAGGTTATCACGTAGTAGTTGATGGTGTTAAGATATCTGAGGAGGTCTTAAAACCTGTTATGAATTACGGTCCGTTAATAATTGATGCCTTTAGTAGTAAGTTAATTAACTCAGCCGCACATATAACCGGTGGTAGTTTTAAGAAGGTTAGGAGGTTGTTAAGTAACGACCTTAACATCGTTATTAACACTCCTAAACCACCTAAGATATTCGAAATAATTATGAGTTTAGGTAGGGTAAGTATTGAGGAGATGTATAGGGTGTTTAATATGGGTGTAGGTATGGTGGTTACACTACCTGAGGTGAACTTACAGGATTTTAAGTATTTAGCTACTAAACATAACGTAGATTTCGTAGAGGTTGGTCACGTTATGAGGGGTTCTGGGAAGGTCGTAGTTAAGACATACTACGGTGATGTGCTTGAGTTCTGAAGTACTACGTAGTTATGATTTAAGGAATATACATGTAGGGACTATAGCTAGTCACTCAGCTCTAGATGTGTTTGACGGAGCTAAGGATGAGGGGTTTAAGACAGTAGCTATTTGTGAGGCTGGGAGGGAACTACCTTACTTAAGATTTAAAGCTGTAGTTGATGAGGTCTTAATACTTAAGAAATTCGCTGATGTTGTTAATGAAGACGTTATGGGTAGGCTTAAAGACCTTAACACTGTATTAATACCTAATAGGAGTTTCTCAGTATACGTCGGTTATAGGAATATTGAGGAGAGGTTGAGGATACCTGTATTCGGGAATAAATACCTTCTTAAGTGGGAGGAAAGAGTTAGTGAGTACAACTACTACAAGCTACTTGATGCTGCAGGTATTAGGAGGCCTAAGGTGTTTAAGGATCCTGACTCTATTGATGTCCCAGTCATAGTTAAGATGCCTGAGGCTAGGAGGAGGGTTGAGAGGGGTTTCTTCATAGCTAGTGATAGGGATGACTTCTACAGGAAGGTTAAGGAGTTGATGGGTAAGGGTATAATTAATGAGGAGTCCTTAAGGAATGCATCAATTGAGGAGTTAGTAATTGGTGCTCACTTCAACGTAAATTACTTCCGTAGTATTGTACGTAGGGATGTTGAGTTATTAAGTATTGATAGGAGGATTCAAAGTAATTTAGATGGTTTTATAAGGATTCCTGCTAAGGAGCAGTTAGGTATTGACTACCCAGTTAGGTATATTGAGGTGGGTCATGAACCAGCAACTATTAGGGAGAGTTTACTTAATAAGTTGTTCTCTATAGGTGATGCATTCGTAGAAGCTGTTGATAGGTTAGTACCACCAGGGCTTATAGGGCCCTTCACACTACAGTTAATGGTTACTCCTGAATTAGATGTTGTTGTGTATGACGTTGCTTTTAGGATTGGTGGTGGGACTAACGTCTATATGGGGGTTGGTAGTCAATACAGTAAACTCTACTTTAGGAGGCCTGTAAGTATGGGTAGGAGGATTGCTATGGAGATTAGATGGTGTGTTGAGGAGGGTTGTTTGGATAGGGTGTTAACATGAGTTTATGCCCTCTAGAGTTTAGGTACGGTTCTAACGATATGAGGGTGATATTCTCTAGGGAGAATATAATTAAGAAGATGGTGGAGGTAGAGTTGAAGTTGTATAAGGCTCTTGAGGAGTGTGGTATAGTACCTAACGGTTACTACGAAGTATTTAATAAGTGTGTAAGTAGTATCACTATAAGACCTGAAGATGTTGATAAACGTGAGGAGGTTTTAGGTCATGACGTAGTAGCGTTACTCTCAATACTTAATGATTACTGCGGAGGTGTTAGTAGGTTCCTACATTACGGAGCTACTAGTAATGATATAGTAGATACTGTGTGGGGTTTACTGATTAGGGATGCTTTAAACCTAGTTAAGAGGAAGTTAGTTAGTAATGTGAGGCTGTTGATGGAGCTTACTAGGAAGTATAGAGACTTAATAATGGTTGGTAGGACTCACGGCCAGCACGCACTACCGATAACTTTAGGGTTTAAACTAGCTAATTACGTTTATGAACTTACTAGGGGTTTAGAGAGGTTAGTTGATGTTGAGTCTAGAGTAGTTCGTGGTAAGATGGCTGGTGCTGTCGGTACTATGGCTGGGTGGAGGGGTAGGGGATTATGTGTTGAGTCTGTAGTTATGAGGGAGTTGAGTTTAAGACCTCATGAAATAACTACTCAGGTAGTCCCTAGGGATGGTTTTGCTGAGTTAGTTAGTGTTATAGCTATACTAGCCTCACAGATTGAGAGGTTTGGTGTTGAGGTTAGGGAGTTAATGAGGCCTGAAATACTTGAGTTAGCTGAGGGTGTTGGGGGTAGAGTCGGTAGTAGTACTATGCCTCATAAGGCTAACCCAGTAGAGTGTGAGAAGATTTCAGGACTTACTAGGGTTTTAAGAGGTTTAGTAATACCTGCTATTGAGGATATAGTTTTATGGCATGAGAGGGACTTAAGTAATAGTAGTGCTGAGAGGTTACTAATACCTCATACGTTCATGTTGATAGATGAGATATTAGATACTTTAAACGAGGTCTTAACCGGTTTGAAGGTCTATCCAGAGAATATGGTTAGGAATTTAATGTTGAGTAAGGGGGTTATAATGTCTGAGTCGTTAATGCTTAAACTAACTGATAAGGGTTTAAGTAGGTATGAAGCACATAAACTCGTTAGGGAGTTAATTGCTAAGGCTTTAAGGAGTAATAGTGAGTTAATTGATGTTGCGTTGAATGAACCTGAAGTACTTAAGTACTTAAGCGTTGATGAAGTACGTGAAGCTCTAGACTACAGCAAGTACTTAGGGAATTATAATGAATTAATTGATAGAACACTCAACTATGCTGAGGAAGTCATTAATAGTATAAGTATTTAAATATAACATTCTAACTCCTCCCTCATTGAAGTACTACTACCAACTAATACTTCCTCAAACCTACTACATCTCTTAAACTTAATACTCACGAATACGTAGTCTGTACTACCCTACTAAAGTTATTAAAAAATTAAGCAGGGTTAGTGATTAGTTAATGTCTGTGGTGTTCGCATTCATGATGCCTATATATACTGTAGTGTTCTGAAACCTCCTCCAACTCATCGTTAATTAACGCCTTAACCACATCGTTAAGTTCTAGGCTCAGACCTTCAGGTACGTAGTAAACCTTAATACCTACTTCTATAAGATCTTGGAGTGCTCTAGGCCCTATACCACCTACAACTACAGCATTAACTCTACGTGATTTAAGGAGTTCTATGAGTGTTCCATGTTCTCCACGTCCGTGAGTTTTATGTGGATTCTCAACAGTCTCTAACACTCTATAATTGTTATCGCTTACCTCAACGAATGTGAAGTATTGTGCTCTACCGAAGTGTAGTGATAGTTGTAGTGAGCCTCCAACAACTTCTGTAGGGATTGCTATGATCATTGCCATCAGCTCTTACCTTCTTTAAGCTCCTTCAACCTAGCATCTATTTCCTTCAACATAACATCTGTTACGTATTTCTTCAGATCCTCTAAGTACTTAATCTCATCTTCCTTACTCATCCATGGATATGTCCACCACCAACACCAACCCCTACCTCTGAACTGCCAACCAGGCCTCATAGGCGGTGGTAGATGTCTCCACGGACCACATCCTGGGTACGGACCCCACCAGTTAGGCATTTTATCACCTACTTGAAACATGTTTCAAAAATTAATAAATTTTTCGTCAGCTACTCTCACTACTTGATTTAGGAATTGAAACAAGTTTTATAGGTTTACTACTAACTAAGGCTTCAGCAAGTTTCGCTCTACACGACTCAAGTATACGCCAGAAGGTGGTTTTTGAAATACCCATCCTACTAGCTGCTTCATCAGTAGATAGGTTATCTAGGTGTACTAGTTTAAGGGCTTCAACCTCATAGTCGTAGATCTCAACGTAATTACTAGGTTCTAAACCTACTACCGTCTTAACCGGTATGTACATGAGTTCTTCTAAACTTAACCCACGTCTAATATCTACTTGAGGTCTACCCCTCCAACGACAGTGACCACGCATCCACCTAGGCATTAACTCCAAACCCAATTAAGTAGTGTTAATCGGATATATAAGCAATGACTAATCAGTCCCGAAACCGTTCATCAATTATCAGATAATCTAACCATCATCACTATATGAACTACCCTTACAGAACTTAAATATATTTGAGTTCGTAGGTAGTGTTTAGTGGTTGAGAATATTTAAGTACTCCTGTACTAATTAATGGGTTATGTATGAGGTTATTCACTGATAGGTATGTACTGACTCCAGGCCCTACAGAGATACCCTACAGGGTTAGGACTTCATTACTTAGGGAGACTTCAAACCCTGACTTAGATCCTGAATTCCTTAAGGAATATAATTATGTTAGGGATATGTTGAAGAAGTTAGTAGGTATTCACAGTAGTTCAATCTACGTAATGGTTAGTGAGGCTATATTAGGTCTTGAAGCAGCTATAGCTAATACTGTTAAACAAGGTGATAAGGTTGTAGTTATAGCTAATGGTGTTTACGGTGAGGGTTTCGGGGATTTCGTTAAGTCCTACGGTGGTATACCTACCTACGTAGGTAGTGATGATTGGAGGAGGAGTGTTGATATTTATGAACTTGATAGAGTTTTAGAGAAGAATAAAGATGCTATAGCTGTAACTTTAGTACATTGTGATACACCGTCAGCACTACTTAACGACTTACCAAGTATTTCTAAAGTAGTTAAAGACCATAGTAAGTTATTGATAGTTGATGCTGTCTCAAGTATTGGTGGAGTACCTATTAATTTTGATGATTTAGGCATAGATATTATAATCGGTGGCACTCAAAAAGTATTAAACGCACCTACAGGACTTACGATAGTAGGTATAAGTAAGACTGCTTGGGAACGTATTGAGGAGGTCGGGTATAGAGGTTACTACTTAAATCTTAAGTTATGGCGTGATATGTTAGATGATCAAGGTATATTCCCGTACACTATGAGTGATGTATTAGTGTATGCGTTAGGAGAATCTCTAAAGATTATTTTTGAGGAGGGTTTAGATAACGTGTTTAAGAGACATGAGTTAGTTAGAGAAGCTTCTTGGAAAGCATTACAAGTCCTTAATCTCGAACCATACCCAATAGATATTAGGTATTCATCACCTACTGTAACAGCTTTCATAGTTCCTAAAGGTATTGATGAGAGTAAGTTAAGAGAATTAACTTGGGTTAAATACGGTGTTATGCTTGCAGGTAGTTGGGGTAGGTTAAGAGGTACTGTAGTTAGGATTGGTCATATGGGTATTCAAGCATCTAGAACATACTTACTAATAGCTTATACAGCGCTAGCTAGAGCTTTAAGGGACTTAGGTTATGAAGTAAGTATTAGTAAGGTAGTTGAGGTTATTGAGGATACCCTTAAGTAGTTATTACCTTAACTTAGATACTATGTTAACTTCTTTAGACCTTAAGTAGTCCTCATAATCACTCTTAAACTCTATAAGTTTTTCAAGTGGTTGAATACCTTTCCTAACCCTACCCTCATATACTAACTTAGCTGTATATGCATGTGCTAACGCTGTAAATGTAGGTGTTGCTGGGTTTTCAGGAGTACCTCTTAAAACAGCTAATTCTGAGTACTCCTTATCAATACCTCTTACTACGACGTAAATTACAGCAATATCATCTACTTCCTTAGGTAAGTACATCTCTAATAACTTAGCAAGTACTTCAGCAGGTCTTACACTAATATCACCAATATTAATTAATTCCTTACTCATTAACCCTATATCCCTTAAGAACTTCATCTTACTTAAGTGATTAGGCCATCTAAGAGTTACTTCCCTCATATTCCTAACCCTAATATTCTTTAGTAAGGTCCTTAAACCATCACTAATAAATCCTTCAAACCTACCTAAATCACCTAAATCAACCTCAACTATAGTTTCTAAAGGATCTACAAACTTAATTTTGGATTCCTCTACAATCCTAGCAGGTCTTACATACTCTTCAATTAAGTCTAGAGGATTCCAAGTAATTACATATCCTAAGGGTGGTATAGGTTTTGAAGGAATACCACCAACAAATACCTCAATACTATCTACATTACCTAACAGGTTAACACCGTAACCAACAACTAAATTACTGTAACCAGGTGCGAAACCAGCATCAGGTATGAATATAGAGTCACACTTACTAACTATATCCTCAAGTACGTACGGGTCTTCAGCAAAGAATGATACATCAACAACATTAACACACTTACTAACTAAATCACTAACTACTTTGAAAGCTATATTTGAAGGTAATGCAGTAACTACTAAATCAGCTTTCTTAATAAGTACATCAACTACTTCAGACTTATATATGTGGAATTCAACATTATCTAAATCACTAATTAAATTAACTACATTAGGGTTACTATCAACAGCATATATGTATGCATCCCTAACTAACTCCTTAAATAACTTTAGAGTCCTAAGCCCAACCCTACCTAACCCTACGAAAACTACGTTACCTATACTAAACACCGGAGAGATAAGTAGTTAGGGATTATAAGCATACTTAATTACACCTCATTAATCATAAGCTCTTTCTACAGTAATGTTAATCCCTAAGACTTCCTCTAATAACTTTTTCTTCTTATTAGTCCTCTTAATACTACTGATACAATTATCTACATTCCTAATACAGTATGCTTTTATGATGAGTTCCTCGTTTATGAATTCAGTCTCTACTTTCTTAATTACTTGATCTAATGTATAGTCTAACCCATCAGCAATCCTAATAATCCCTATAGCTACTTTAGTTTCCTTACCAATATCTTCAGATACTGGATCATCCTTCCCATGTAGTCCAGCTATTAACGCTGCTTCCCCAGACACTTTACATCCGCAAACACTATCTAATTCCTTACCATACTCAAGAACCATTTCGTAAGAGTACCTCCTATGAGTATCGTCTAAAGCCTTTCGCAGCTGTTTCGGGCTTTATATGGGTTTATGATGGTTTATATGTTTTGATGTTATTCTTCTGCTATGATTATTACGTGTACTCTTTTTCCATAGAGTGGCTTTACTTCGTCTTGGTGTTTTGCTAGTGGGTAGAGCACTACTGTCCCACCCCTGTACTTTATCACGGAGCACTTAGCGTATATGAACTTAGACACGCTATCACCTACTCATAGATTTGGAAGAAAAGTTTATAAGTATTGATAGCAAATAAAGCAACTGGTGAGCTACCCTGTGAGGGGTGAAGAGCCCGTAGTAGAAACTTTAAAGGTGAGGGCTGTCCCCGAGGGTAGCTGTGAGCTTCTATTGGAGTTCCTGAGGCTGTACCGTGATGCGGTTCAATTGGTTGTGAACGAGCTGTGGAATCTGGATGGAAAGCTCTCTAAGAAGAAGCTGCACGAGGCGTTCTACGAAGAGCTGAGGAAGCTGGGGCTTAGAGCACATCACGTTAAGCAGGTCTACACCTACGCTAAGAGCATAGTGGATTCAGCTAAGAGCAACGGCGGTAAGAAGCCGGTTCTCAGAAAGCTGACAGCGAGAGTTGACAGATACGACTACAAGCTTGACCTAGACAGCATGACCCTAGCACTAAAGCTCCACAACAACCACGAAGTTAGGCTAAAGCTACTGGCACCTAGAGAGAGGGTTGAGAAGTTCGGGGGCTGGGGCAACTACGAGCTAGTTGTTAAATACGATGGCGAGGAGTTCTGGGTCTCAGTATACTTCAAGAGAGTAGTTAAACCTGTTAAGCCGAGGACCGTTATGGCTGTTGATGTGAACTTCGACAACCTGACCCTAGCTACGTTTACACTTGATGGTAGAGTAGTAAAGCTGAAGAGGTACAAGACTCCGCTGAGGAAGATACTAACACATAGAATCTGGGTTGAGAGGATTCAGAGGAGGTACCCAAGGTCTTGGAGATACGTTAAAGGAGTTAGAAGAGCCATTGAGAAGCATGGTGAGAGGATTAGGAATATCTCGTGGGACTACTCGCACAAAATCGGGGACTTAATCGCCGATTTAGCGCTTAGATACCGCTCCGTAGTAGTGTTAGAGGACTTAGAGAAGCTGAGGGATAACGCTAAGAAGGGCAGGGAATTCAACAAGAAGCTCACACACTGGTTCTACCGCAGAATACAGTTCTGCGTAGAGTACGAAGCTAAGGAAAGAGGGTTAGAAGTAGCCAGGATCAGCCCTAAAGGAACCTCATCAAAGTGCCCTAGGTGTGGTTACAAGCTAGCTGACAACAGCTACAGAACCCTAAAATGCAGTAAATGTAGCTTCATAGGGGATAGAGACGTAGTAGCAGTTGTGAACCTCTACAAGAAGTTCACATCTAAGTACTCAAGATGTGGGGCTCTAGGGGTGCCCCCGAACGCCCCCAAGCCCGATGAGGCCCCGAGCGGGATGCGGGGGAACAAAGATGAGGCAATGAAAATCACATCAACTCATATAAACCTTATGAGAGCTGAACCCCTTATACACACCTATATCATGTAAGATAGCAGCTATATAGAGAGTTCTCTCAACATCAGTTTTAAGACTTAACAAGTTATAATGTTCTAACTCACTTACTAATTCTACAGAAAGTTCTAAGACCTTAGATACGTGACCAACACCTCTACCAAACCTAAAATTCTTACCGATCTCAATAACCTTAGATAGAAGTACTGTAGGGACAGCACCTAATAATCTATCATAGAGTCTTAAAACTCTATGCTGTTCTTCACTCTCAACAAAACACGGATTTATGGATCTAGCCTTAATTAAAGCTTCCTCATACTTAAGTCCTTCAGTACTCATTAAATAAGCAGTAACTACAGTCCCACTCCTACCACAACCACCGCAACAGTGAATGAGTACTGGCTTCTCACACTTACTTATGAAGTCTATAACCTCATGTAAGACTATTAAATTCGGTGTACTGGAGTCAGGTATTGGTATGTGATAGACGTAAACACCTTTTTCCTTAAGGACTTCAGGATCATACTTAAATTCACGCTCTTCAACTAAAGGAATAACAGATTTAAATAAGGATACGATCTTATCAACATCATCTTCAGTAGGAATTGAAGATGTTGCGAGGATGTTAGGGATGACCCATATATAATTAAGCATAAGGATCTGATAGATGTAGTTGACTATGGTTTAAATACTTTAAGAATGTATAGTTAGTTTAAGTTAATGATGAAGTTATATCTATTACTTCCTTAAGTTTATCTAATACTCCTTTCTCAACGCATATACTGTTTAGGTAGTCCCAATCTAATCTATCGTACCACGTGATTAGGAGCCATAGAGCTTTATCTCTATCCTCTGTAGAGGTCCAGTACTTCCAGCTAGTTAAGTATGTTGTTATGAGGTCTTCAATAGGGTCTATATAGATGTGTAGATTATCTACGTAGAGCTTCGTCGGCTTCTTCCTCCTCATATATGTTGTTGAGACTATATCTATAGACTTAAGTGAGAGTACTTCATATGTTGGTAGGTAACCTCTACCGATCTTCTCAGAGAACCTCTTTAGGAATCCCTCAATAACATCACTACAACCTTCAACTACTATATCGACATCCATAGTCCTATAGATCCTACCAGTATATAACTCTACTGCAAAACCACCTGTAATGACTATCCTACCAAGACCTCTACCCTCAATAAATGTATTTAACCAAGCTGTGAAGTATAGATACCTCTTAGTATCTTCAGTTATAGTACTTAACTTAGGTAGTATAGACTCCTCAAATAACCTCAATAACTCATTAACTATAGACTCCCTACTCACCTCCTCAACCTTAAAACCCTCACCTCCCCCCACTCAACCACCTCAATATAAGTACTAACAAGTTCCTTAGCTAGAGTAGCAAGTCTTAAAACATCATCTAAACTCCTACTACTAACTCTATACTTATCACGTTGACGTAGTAGGTATACTAACTTATAAGCATCTCTAAAAACCTTACTACCCATGTGAATCACATTCTATAATACTTCAAGGAATAATTTATATTCATGTGATAAGCATTTAAGTTATGAGTTAATTAACGTCTTAGGTGGTTTTATGGGTAGTGAAGTCATCATCGCTACAACTGATTACATACCTGGGTATAGGGTTAAGAAGGTTTTAGGATTAGTTAGTGGTAGTGTTGTTAAGGCTAGGAATATAGGTAGGGATATCATAGCTGCTTTAAGGAATATAGCTGGTGGTGAGGTTGTAGAGTATACTGAATTACTTGCTAGTTCTAGGGATGAAGCTATTAAGAGAATGATTGAGAAAGCTAAGGCATTAGGTGCTAACGCAGTAATTGGTGTAAGACTCGTTACGGCTAATATAATGGGTGGTGTAGCTGAAGTATTAGTTTACGGGACAGCAGTAATTGTAGAAGAAGAAAGTAGGTATTAACTACTTGTAGGTCCTCCTGAATAGAGGTTATCTTCAAACATACTCTTTTTATAGAAAAACAATTACCTATAATTAAGAACTTCATATCCATAACACTTCAACCTATAAGACATAGGGTTTAAACACCACAACTAATCCTTAATTAACTTCATAACCTCGTTTCAGTTACTGTCTATACATGATAAGTATAACTTATGAGTTAAAACTGTTTAGGAGTTATTAACTTACTCCAAAATCCCTTAGCCATACTTAGTAATGTTATACTAACTGTGAAGGTTATCCCTGGGGAGGTAATTACTAGGTAGGTATTAAATCCTAAGTACTTAGTTAGTAGTTCTATAACCTCAGGTGTTAGGTCTCGTATGAGTATTAATGGTATTAGACTTAATATGAGTATATACGTTAATCCAGTAATTAATGCTGAGTTTAATTCCTTAAGTTTAAGTCTTAATATGAGGAAGCCTTGAAGTACTCCGAATAATGACCCAAGTATTAACTGCTGTATTATCTGAACTATAGGTATTATAGGTTTTAAATTATTGATCATACCTCTAATACTACTTATTAACTTCTCTAATTCTTCAGTAGGTATGTTCTGAGGTATTCGTGAGTAGATTGTAGCTTCTATGAGTTCAGGTATTATAGGTAGTATAAGTAGTAAGTAGATTATCGATGTTATAATACCTGTTATGAGTCCAGCTATAACACCTCTTAATGCGTAGTTACTGTAATTACTCATGATTAAAATACTCCTTAAAATCCTTATAAATTATTAAGTTAAGGACTTACTAGGTGTTTACGTGGTTATCTTAATCCCTATAGCTATATCGTTGATTCCGGGATTCATAGCTCTCTTACTGATTTCTAGGAAGTCATTTACTCTATGGTTGATAGCATTATTAGGTGGTGGTGGGTGGTTAGTAGCTTTAATGCTTAGACTACCGATACTCTCACTACTAACTCAAAGTCCTTACTACATACTCATAGCGTCGTTAATGGCTGGAGTTTTCGAGGAGTGTATTAGGTTCTTAATACTTAGGTTAGGTATTATAAGTAAGTTCTCCTTAAGGGGTTTCACCTCATTAGGTCTTGGGTGGGGTTTAACTGAGGCATTACTAATCTATGCAGTACCTGTGTACGTATCTAGTATGATATTTAATTATTACGGATTACTAGACCTACTCCCAGGTGCTTTAGAGAGGAATTCAGCCATCATAATACACCTATCACTAACACTACTCATGAGCTTAAGGATCGGGAGTATTAAACTACTAATCCTAGCAGTAATTCTACACTCACTAATCAACTACTTAGCTGTGTCATCATTAATACTGTTAGATAATGTATGGTATGTTGAGGGAATAATAGCATTAATCAGCTTATCAATCTTCATACCAATACTCCACTTAAGACTTAAACAACATCAATAACTTACCCTTAATCTTCTCTTATTGTTTCTAATATTAGCGGGTAGGTTTGGTGTGTAGTACCTGCTTCAGAAGTATTTAATATGTTGTTAGTAGTTGTTAATTGTTAGGAGTGACTTCATTAACTGTTTAAGTTCTGTAGGTTTTCTTAGGTGGGTTGTTCATCAAATCTTAATTAGGTCTTATTCCTTAGAGGTATCTCAGTTAGTCCTTTCTTAGAGAGTTCCTTCCTGACGATCTCAACACCTCTAACCATAGCCTCTAACTTAGCTTTAGCTATATTCCTAGGTAGTGATTTTAGACCGCAGTCGGGGTTTACGTACACGTATTCAGGTTCTATATAATTGAATAACTTACTTAATGCTTTAGCTACTTCCTCAGGTTCTTCAACTCTCATACTATGTACGTCTATAACACCGAATCCTAACTCTTTAGTTAACCCCTTAACAATTTCTAAATCTTTAAATCCTTTTCTAGCGAATTCTAAAGTAAATTGACTTACTTTTAATACGTCGAAGTAAGGTTTAAGTAGGTTGTAATTATTGTAGCATATGTGGAGTCCTACCTTCATGTTAATACCTTCAATAGCTTTATTAATTACTTGTACAGCCCACTCAATCTCCTTAGGATGTGTTGTTAGTGCTAGTTCATCAAGTTGTACGTATAGACATCCAACTTCTTCTAACTTCTTCAACTCTGTATTAATTACTTTAGCTAGGTCTAATGCTAAATCCTCTCTACTCTCGTAATACTCGTTAAAACTCCAATCAGTTAATGTGTAAGGTCCTGTTATAGTTACCTTAACTACAGGTCTTGAGGAATACTTCCTAAGGAATAAGTACTCATCAACTACTATAGGTTTTAGATGTTGTGGTTTAGCTATTATAGCTGGTTTCCTAAGGTAATTATTACCGTAAACCCTGATAGGTCCGTAGAATTTAAAACCACCAATCCTTTCAGTAAAGTACTCAATGATGTTATCCCTACGTATCTCACCATCTGAGGGTATGTCAATACCAACCTCCTCCTGCTCCTTAATTACGGTGATTACAGCATCATCCATAGCTTCCTTAAGAAACTCAACATCATACTTACCGGTTTTAAACCCCTTAATAACCTCCCTCAACCACTTAGGTCTTGGGTAGGATCCGACCACCGTAGTAGGTAGTACGGGTAGGTTCAATATGCTTTCCCCCCAGTCACTACTAACCTCTCAGTAACTCTACTTAACTTCCTTAACTTCCTTACAGCTATGACCTCAGGTATGAAGTCCATAGGTGCGTTATTACATAATATGACTTCCTCAGGATGTAATTTAATGAATTTACTTACACACCACCTAATACATCTACTCTTCTCAAGTACTGTAGTTCTAGAGTTGTAGAGTCCTAAAGCTATTGATCTGAAGTTTGCGTAGAGTATTAAGCAAGCATTATAATCCTTAGTAGATGTTAAGTCAATACCTACTATATAAGCACCGAAGAATGTTAGGTAGTTAAGTAATTTACAAGCATCTCCAAAGTATGTATGTACCCATGCCCTAATACGTAAGTTATATATTATTGTTGATAATACATCAACACATACGTACTTCTCCTCAATAGTAGCTCTATCATAAGCTAACTCAGGCTCGTGAATCTCAATAACTAATGCACCAACATTCTTTAACTCCTTCATAAGTGGTTCTAAGACATTATATGCGTAATCCCTAATCAGGTCCTTAATATCACTATAGTAATCATTTACTGAGTTCTTAGCTAGTGTTAGAGGTCCTGGAAGTACTGGTTTTAATATGAATTCCTCAGACCTACCTCCAGTAACTTCATTAAGTAATTCCCTAGCTTTCTCATACCATTCAGGTATTGGGCAATCACTTCTTAAACTAACCCTACTAACTACTTGAGGTGTTTTAAAGAAGAAGTTGTTTTCGTAGAATCTGTAGAGACCGTTAACTTTAACACCATCAACGTAGTTAATTAATGGGTTGAATATATCATCCCATCTAAACATACCGTCGGTAATATACTTAATATGTAGTGATGTTAGTAACTTAAATAACTTCTTAGTGTATAACTCATAACCTTCCTCAAGCTTCTCACGTGTTATCATACCAGAATTAAACTTACTTACTAACTTAGCAAGTCCTAGAGGTCTTGGAAAACTACCTACGAATCCAGCATTAATTACAGTCATCTTAATTCCTCATAATTTATGACGTATCAGAGAATATATCTCTAAGATTACTGAGTTATCTATCTAGATATATACTCGGTGTTCATAGTTAAGACGGTGGTTAGTGTGGGTAGTGAGGATGTAGGTAGTGGTATAGAGCCTATACCCCGTAATCTTAGGTCTTTAAATGTTTGGGATATACTAGCTATATGGTTTGGTGCTGGTATATCAATAGCTGAGTTTTGGGCAGGTGCTCTACTAGTACCTTCAGTCTCCTTACTCGCAGCATTGATAGTTATATTAGTAGGTCATGTCATAGGTAATGCATTAATGGGTTTAGTAGCTATTGAGGGTTATGTCACCGGTGTACCGACTATGGTGTTGACTAGAAGACCTTTAGGTCTTAAAGGGTCTTACCTAGCTTCAGCACTTAACTACTTACAATTAATTGGTTGGACAGCTATTATGAATATAGTTGGTGCTAAAGCTATAGACACTACATTCACATTACTTGGTTACTCATCAAATTATAGGTTATGGGTTGTAGTCTTCGGATTACTGAATACTTTATGGGCTTTAGCAGGTCCTAAGAAGTGGAAGTGGTTGGAGAGGGTTTCAGCATCATTACTCTTAATACTTATGATATGGCTCACAGTAGTTACCCTCAACACCGTAGGTAGTATTGATTGGTTCTACAGTACTAACACGTTAACAATACCTCAAGCACTAGACTTAGTAGTTGCTATGCCTGTGTCCTGGCTACCTCTAGTAGCTGATTACTCAAGGTTAAGTGTTGGGGGTGTTTTCCTAGGTACGTTCGTAGGTTACTTCATAAGTAGTAGTCTATTCTACTTTGTAGGTGGTTTATGTAATTCATACTTAGGTATGAGTGATCCTATAGCTATCATAGCTACTTACGGTTTAGGAATACCTGCTCTATTAGTGATAGTACTATCCACAACTACAACTACGTTCTTAGATATATACTCAGCAGCTATAACGTTTAAGAATATGAGGCCTAAGGAATCACTTAATAGGCAGGTAGTAATAGTTGGTTTACTAGGTACTTTAATAGCTTTAGTATTCCCTATGGAGGAATATGAGTGGTTCTTACTACTTATCGGTGGTGCCTTCGTACCGTTAGCAGCTATAATGATTGTAGATTACTACGTAGTATGTAGGGGTAAGTACTTAATTGAGGAGTTAGTAGGTGGTGGGGTACGTAGTGTGAGGTTAGTAGGTATTGTTTCATGGGTTTTAGGCTTCATCACTTACATGTTAATATCTGTTTATATGTCTTGGTTAGGAGCTACATTACCTTCAATGTTAATAACCTCAGTCATATACTACTTACTTAGTAGGTGGTTTAAATGATTAGGAAGGCATTAACTATAGCTGGTAGTGATTCAGGTGGTGGTGCAGGTATTCAAGCAGATCTTAAGACCTTCGCAGCATTAGGTGTTCACGGTATGAGTGTTATAACATCAATAACTGCTCAGAATACTTACGAGGTTAGAGCTGTTCATGATGTACCGTTAGATGTGATTAAAGCTCAGTTTGAAGCTGTTGTTGAGGATATAGGTGTTGATGCTGCTAAGACAGGTATGTTAAGTAATTCAGCAATTATTGAGTTAGTAGCTTCATTAATCTCTAAGTACGGGGTTACATTAGTTGTTGATCCTGTAATGATTGCTAAGAGTGGTGCACCACTACTTAGGGAGGATGCTGTAGATACATTAGTTAAGAGGTTAATACCTTTAGCAACTGTTATAACACCTAATAAGCCTGAGGCTGAGAGGTTATCAGGTATTAAGATTAGTAGTTTAGATGATGCTAAGGTAGTTGCTAAGAAATTAGTTGAGGAGTTAGGTGCTAAAGCAGCTGTAGTTAAGGGTGGGCATATGAGTGGTGGTGAGAGTATTGATGTTCTATACTATGAAGGTAGGTTCTACGAGTTTAGAGCTCCTAGGATTGAGAGTAGGAATACCCACGGTACTGGATGTAGTTTCTCAGCAGCTATAACTGCTGAGTTAGCTAAGGGTAGGTCAATACCTGAAGCTGTTAAGTTAGCTAAGGAATTCATAACTACAGCTATAATGTATGGATTACCTATAGGTAGGGGTTACGGACCTATAAACCCGACAGCATGGCAGTTAATACCTGCTGAGAAGTTCAACATATTAGTAGAGTTGAAGAACTCTGTAGGGGTTCTTGAGAGTAGTGGTAAGTATGTTAATCCGTTAATACCTGAGACACCTTCATATATAGTTATGGCATTACCTAAACACTACGCTAGGGATATCAACGCAGTTGCTGGGACACCAATAGTTAGGTTATGGGGTAGTGTTAAAGCAGTAGTAGAACCTGGATTCGGGGTATGTAGGGAGTTCGGGGAATTACTACTGAAGGTGATGGAGTTTAACCCTGATGTTAGGGCTTTAATGAGTATTAAATATAATGAGAAGTTAGTGGAGGTAGTGAGTAGGTTAGGGTTTAAGAAATTAAGTATAGGTTTGAGGGAAGCTCTGAGGAGTGGTGGGTTAGGGATTTATAGTGAGGAGTTGAGTAAGGAGTTAGACGTTATATTTGATGAAGGTGGTTGGGGTTTAGAACCACTAACGATGGTATTAGGCCGTAACTCACTAGAAGTTACTGAAAAGGTCTTAAAGATCGGTAGGGAATATGTTGAAGGTAAAGAACGTTAAGTATGTTTAACTAAAAAGTCTTAATTCACATGTAGAATTCCTTACCTTCAACCAATGCTTGATGAATCCTAGTAAGTATTTCATGATATCTCCTCTCATCCTCTATAATGAATTTTATTATTAATTTCCCCTCCTTAGTAATAGCTGGGTGGTTAAGTAGACCCTCAAGGAATTTAATACTCATCTCCTCATAAGCTTCATGCTTCTCTATAATAACCTTTAATTTATCAGCAAGATGTTTAATAGGGACTTCAATAACTAAGCTGAGTATACGTCTTAAAGACTCTAACATAACTGTATGTTTATCAGAGTCGTAAGACATAGCGATTAGTAATGTAGCTATCGTCGGTTTAACCCCCATAATCTCATAACCTAACTCTCTTAACCTCCTCGCTAACTCTCTCTCAATACCTATCAACTTATTAATGATTTCTACAGGGTTTTCTGAGTATATGTCCCCATCACTCATGAAGATACCGGATTTTATTGATTATGTAGTTTAAATATTTAATTACTTCGTTAGGTTAGAGTTATCTAAGTGTACGTGTTTACTAACTCACCGTTCTCTAAAGTTACTGTCTTACTTATGCTTAACTCAGTATTATCTATTCTCTGATGTGTTGCTATTACTAATGTCATACTCTCCCTACACCTCTTACTTAATACTCTAGTTAATACCTCCTTCTTCTTCATATCTAGATGTGCGTATGGTTCGTCCAGTAGTAGTACTTCAGGGTTTAGGACTAACGCTCTAGCTATAGCTACTAACTGTGTCTGACCTACGGATAACTTATATGCGTTAAAGTCCTTAAGCCCCCATATCCCTAACTCCTCAAGTACTTCCTTACACCTCCTTAACAACTCATCATTACCTATACCTCTAATCCTTAACCCGTAAGCTACATTACCTAACACAGTATCTTTAAGTAGTATTGGTTTCTCATGTACGTAGACCACCTTCCTACGAATCATTAATTTCTCATCCTCCTCTAAACTCCAGAAGTCATTACTATCTACTAATACCTCACCCTTGACTGGTCTGTAGATTAATGACGTGATCTTAAGTAGTGTTGTCTTACCACTACCGTTATGTCCTGTAATCACTACTACCTCCTTAGGCTCTATAGTTAGTGATATGTTCTTAAGTACCCAGTCATTACCTCCTACGTAGCGGTACCAAACACCTCTTAACTTAATACTAACCAATACTGTACACCTTATTAAGTAGTTTTAGAGTTATTGATATTACTACCATTATAGTCAGTAGTACTAACCCTAAAACTATAGCTTCTTCAAAATCACCTCTAGCTACACCTAAAGCTATTGCTGTAGTCATAACCCTAGTATACCCGCTGATGTTACCTCCAACCATCATAGCAATACCTAACTCACCTAAAGCTCTTGAGAAACTCATTATTATTGAGGCTACTACACCAGGTAGTGATTCCTTAATTATTAAGGTCATTACCTGAGTCTTACTAGCACCTAGACTTAAAGCTAACTCACTATACGTTACTACAGTGTTCTTCAAGACTCTATATGTTGTAGAGATCATTAACGGTGTTATTAGTATTGCCTCACCTAATACTATAGCTTGAGGTGTGTAGAGTAGTCTAATACCTAGAGGTGCTAGAGGTCCTGAAGAACTTAGTAGTAGGTAGAGTAGTAGTCCTAGGAGGACTGTAGGTACACCTACTAAAGACTCTATAATAGCTTCTACAATACCTACCCTACGTTTAAGTGTTAGGATGTATGAGGTAGGTATACCCCAAGTAGTTGCTAGTAGTGTTGCTGTACCTGATACGTATATAGACCTTAGGATGGTTGCTATAGTCTCATCACTAATCAATTAAATCACCTAAAAGTAAACCACTCCCAAATCCTTAATAATTTAGACTCGTCCTCAAGTACTGGGTAGAATAACGGTTGTTTAAACTCCTCAACACCGTAGTCCCTAATAACACCTCCAGCATCTTTATATATGAAGTCTATGAGTAACTCACCATACCTCCTCTCATCACCACCACATTTACTGACTATGTATGCTGAGTAGATATTAATTGTTAGGTTATCGTTAGTGTTGATGTAGAGTAACTCTAGATTCTGTAGTTTACCTCTACCCTTAAACTTTAAGTACGTACCTAAATCACTTAACGTATATGCGTTATACTCGTTAGCTATTAATAACGCATCACTCATACCACAACCACAACTCCTATACCATGAAGTACTGCTTGGGTCTACACCTAATAACCCCCAAATCATTAACTCACGTAGGTGTGTTCCTGAGTTATCACCTCTACTTACGAAGTATGCCCTACCTAACTCACCAGCCATATAGACCCTCCTGAAAACCTCTAACACATTATCAACACTAGATATGTTTGCTGGGTCTTTACTAGGACCTACTACTACGAAGTAATTATATGCGAAGACCCTCCCCCCACTAATAACACCCTTCATTAAGTACTGACGTTCTAGGTATGGCTCATGAATTAGTACTACACATGCATCACCCATCTCAGCAATCTTAAGAGCTGCACCAGAACCTACAGCTATGAATTCTAACCTAACGTTAGGGTACTCCCTACTAAATGCCTTAGCTATAACGTCTAGAAGTCCTGTAGCATATAGTGATGTAGTAGTCGATATCTTCAACCTAACCACACCCTGATCTTGTGGGAATAGTAGGTAGTATGATAAAACTATTAACATCATTACTGAGATCAGTAGTGCTAACCTATGAAGTAACTTCATTATATTTACCACTAATCTTAAGACCAGATAATTAAAATGCTTGTCTATATAGGTTAAATCCCTTTAGCTATTTTACTACCTACGTATTTAAGGAATTTAAATTAACTGTACTCTACAACTAGGTAATACCTCCCCATCCCTAAAGTGTTCTTTTAAGAATGTACTGTAACTCCTATTAATACACTGTAGAAAGTATTTATTCTATTGAAGCTGTTATTGAGAGGTTGAGGTTTATGGTTAGTGAGTGTAGGGATGAGTTAGTTAAGGAGGCTTTAGAATCTATTAGGAATGCCTTAATGAAACACTTAAGGATTTCCTGTAGACGTTCACTCACTATAGTGAGACTTACAGGGCAGAGGAGGATCATTATTGATTTCTACGGACTCTACAACTGTTATGAGGGTACAGAGGATTTCCCAAGGTTTACAGATGCTTATAACTACGTACTACGTTGTGTAGGCTTAAGTACAGTTTCTCAAGTACTTGAAGGTGTGATTACTGAGGAGGAGTTAGGACAGCAACTCATACTAGATGTTAAGAAGTATGAGGACTTATGTAGGGAGGTTTTAAGAAGGTGATCTTAAGTTGAGTACTACCCATATATAGTCTACTTATGAAGTGTGTAGGGGTTAGGTTTTCATAGAGTTTATGTTAGTCTATCTAGGCTCTCATCACCTTACTGAGTTACCCCTTAGACTGTTAGGAAGGACTAGTAAACTTGAAGTGGTCTCAGCCGTATATTACGGGTATATACTGTATGTGTTTGAATTACTTATATTAGGTAATCACTACCGAGTTAGGGTTAGTACTTTAGGGTTTAAGGTGATTTTCATCATGTTCTCCTTGATTTCATCTACGCATTCGTGGATACTACATAAACATTTAAAGAGGTGTGTATAGCTCTTTCTATCCGAGCATCCGAAACCCTTAATTGATTGTTCCCAACACTTAGACCTCATGAGTTCTTCAGCTAATAACTCCTCTAACTCCTTAGTTGACTCACTAAATACTATATGAGTTATTAAAACATCATCTCTAGAGGTTAGGTAGTCTATATGCCACCAAATCCTCTCCTTAGGCTTCCTAAGGTGGTGTTTAATCCTTGAATACAGTCCTCCGTAGCTTAATGCTGAGCCTACATAGCAGTAGTACCCGGGGTTTAAGGTGTGAGTACCTATTCTTAAGTTAAGTACTGTAGTGTTTAAGACGTTAAATACTAGTACGTAAACACCCCTACTACGTGGTATTGAGTTTATGTTCATATATCAAGCACTACGTAGACGTACCAGCAATTACCTACGTCTTCAATCCTCATTAGTGAGTATGTGACTGCCTTAACAACTACTCTAGGTTCGTGTTTCTCATGATTAAATAACTCACCGCATGCAGTCCCTGAGAATTTAATCACGTCACTACCTAATTCAAGGAACTTAAACTTGAATTTACTGAAGACCATATTACGTGTGTCGTGGAGTATTAGTAGGTCTTCTAACCACCTATATAAGCAGTTAAGCATATCTAAACACTCATCACTAACATCAACACATTCTCTAGGCTCTACCTTAGACGTATCAGTAATTACTTCGAACATAGCCTTAGCAGCGTTTTCAAAAGCTTCCTCAATACTTAAACCACTAGCTACGAAGTAGACATCAGCAGTATGTTCTAGGAATTTAAAACCACTACAACTCATACCAACACCAATTAATTATTTATGGAGGACTTAATCAGTACTCCCACTCAATCTCAGAACCTATTAAGAGTTTAATACCGTACTTCTCAGCTAACTCCCTCAATACTTTAGAAGCCTCTACCGACGCCCTACCAACAGCTAATACCTTCATTAGAGGTTCAGCCTTATAAACCTCTCTAACAACCTCAACCCTCTTAAGTAACTTCATAACCTCCTCCTCAGCCCCCTTAACATCCTCAACCTTCAAAGTAACTTCACCAACAACTAACGGCTTCTCACAAAACAGATTTATCTCTAAAACCTCACCACCATATACTAATACCTTCCTCTCAACACTAACGTCCTTAAACCCCCTATCCTCCAACATAACCTCTACAAAAGCAGCTGTGTAGTCCTCAAAAGTAGATCCTAAAGCCCTCCTCAACTCTCTAAAACCTGAATGAACATACTTCTCCAACCTCTCATGACTAATCCTTAAACTCCTAACTTCTTCCCATAACTTATTCTGACCTTCTCTTAGAGCTCTAACTTCTTCCCATAGTTTATTCTGATTCTCCCATAGCTTCCTAGTCTCTTCTCTTAAACCTCTAACCTCCTCCCATAACTTATTAACATTTTCCCATAGTTTATTCTGTCCTTCTCTAAGAGCTCTTACCTCCTCCCAAAGTCTGTTTTGATTTTCTCTTAAAGCTCTAACTTCTTCCCACAACTTATTCTGACCTTCTCTTAAAGCCTTAACTTCCTCCCACAACCTCCTAACTTCTTCCCATAACCTATTCTGTCCTTCTCTAAGTGCTCTTACCTCCTCCCACAGCTTATTAACATTCTCCCAAAGTTTATTCTGACCCTCCCTAAGACTCCTAACTTCCTCCCATAATTTATTCTGTCCTTCTCTTAGAGCTCTAATTTCCTCCCATAGTCTATTCTGATTCTCCCATAACTTCTTCTGACCCTCCTCTAATCTTGAAAACCTATCTAAGAGTTCTTTATAACCTAATAAACCCATCAAAGCATACCTAAACTCAACATCCTTCTCAAGAGTTTCAAGGATCCTCCTCTTTTCTTCAATACTCATTACTGTCGTTGTTATCCCCTTAGTTAATACTTACTAGTTACGTAATAAGTTTGTAGTTTATGTGAGGTAATGGTTTAGGTTTAGACTGAATTTACAATTATTTAGTTGTTTAATGTTTTAGTGTTGGGGTTTGTTAGGTTTGTCCTTAGAGGTTTATATGGGTGTGATGAGTGGGGAAGAGTTGATATATGATGTCCTCATCCTTTACTGACTCTCTCTTTAAGTCTCTTCTTAATACCTACTAATAAATCACCACTTACTCTAACGTCTTTAAGTATTAGCTTATATACCTCCTCCTCAAGGTCTAACTCCGTAGTTATTCCTAAGGAGTTTAACTTCTTCCTAGCTTCGTCAATATCCCTCGTATCTTCTAAAACCTTAGCTACTGGGTTTAACTCATATACTTTCTCGGACTTGAGGAGGAATGTTAGGAGGTTTAAAGGTGTTATGTATGTCTTCCTAGAACCTCCTCTTAACTCTATAAAGCCGTAGTCACCTCTATATGCTAGTAAGGTGATTCTACTAGCTTCACTCTCAACGAATTCTAATATCATCTCTAAATTCTTGATATCTTCATGATCTACAGCTCTAATACCTAAGTAACCGTTATGTCTAGCAATTAATGAGATCCTACTGAGTACGTATTCCTGACTTAACTCGCCGTCAGAACCTGGTGAGTGTACAGCTATAACACCTTTAAGCTTAGTAGTTGCTGTAAGTCCTATAAAGTCTGCTAGAGGACTCCATAACTCCTCCTCAAAACCAGTAGCTAGTACATCACCACCTACATCAACACTTAAGACTAAATCACATCCGAAGTAGCTTAAGACCTCTTCTAAACCTTTCCAAACACCGTAAACACCTTTAGATATATCAACTATAGCTACAGGTTCCTTAAGTACTTTAGATATGTTAGTAGCTTGGAATACTACCTCCTTACCACTCCTAACAGCCTTAACATGGTCGTCAACGACCATCGAGTAATTACCGATGTACTTACCGCCTAAGACCTCATCAAATCTTATAGGTCCTGGGACAGGGTCAACAACATACCTCTCCCAAACAACACTACCTACATATGATTTAAAACCATACCTACGGAGTGCTAAGGATAACATAGTAGCAGTAGCTACATCACCTCCACCACCAATAGCAAAACAGAATACGTACTTACTACCTAAGTAACTCACTGTATCAACACCTCATAACCTATAGAAGTAATTAATTTAAGTTAATTCGGTATACTGTGAAGCTCATTAACAATTAATTGAGTGGAGGTTCTACATAACTTAGTATACATAGTAAGACTCTATATAACCTTAGTATTTATGAGTACTACTATACTGTAGAGGGTGTTTATTAAAGTTTACGTTGGGTAGGAATGTTAATTTATTACTTAGGTAGAGGTTATAACCTCTATACTTAATATCTTAATCCCTACATTACCTTCTATAGCTTACTTAGATTAGTTGATGAGAGATTTGATGAGGTTGTAAATGTTGGTGGTAGGACTGATAGGTTCGGTAGTTTTCTTACTGTATCAGGAATTGAGTACTATATTTGAAGGTAGTTGTAACTCTGTAGGAAGTTATGTTGCTTAAGGATGAGGTTTCTAGGTTTCATGCTTAGGTGTTTGGGGGTTAAAACTCAATAATGTTGTAGTTAATATATTGTTGGTGAGGACTTTTCAGCGGTCTGAGTAGGTGATGTTAGAGGTCGTGATCTGATTTTCAACTACTTAGGCACTATATCGGTGTTTCACTCTTAAATCAGGGTTAAATTTAAATTAGTGTACTTCCTTAGAGTTTGGGTGTACTGATGGTAAGTGAGGAGTTTATTAGGAGGGTTAAGGAGTTCCACGGTCATATATGTCCATTCGTAGTATTAGGTTTAAGAGCTGCTGAGATAGCTTTAAGTAGGTTAGGGGTTAAGGATGTTGGGGTTGTTGAGACTGTACGTGAGGATGTAGTAGCTGTTGTTGAGGTGAATAACTGTTTTGCTGATGGTGTTCAAGTATTTACTCACTGTACCTTCGGTAATAACTCCTTAATCTACATGGATACTGGGAAGAATGCTGTAACTGTTTTTAGGAGGGGTAGTAGGAGGGGTGTTAGGATTTACGTAGATGCTGAGAGGATTAAGGAGAAGTACTTCCCTAAGGAAGCTTTAGAACTGTTTAGGAAGGTTGTAGTTGAGAGGGTGGGTAGTGTTGAGGATGTTATTAGACTTCATAAGTTGTGGGAGGAGGTTGGGTTGGTTATGGCTAGAGTACCTGAGGAGGACTTCATAATACAGGATGTTGAGGTTGTTGAGGAGTTTGAGAGGGCACCTATGTTTGAGAGTATTCGATGTTCTAAGTGTGGGGAGTTGGTAATGGCTCCTAAGGTAGTATATGTTGATGGGAGACCTTATTGTCGTGTATGTGTGGGTAGGGAGGTACCTGCAGTTATTGGTAGGGGTATATCAACAGTATCTCACATACCGTTTAGAGTAGTATCTTAGGTTAGTAAGGTTTTTAAGTGTGTACCTGTATAAGTATTTGGTGTACCGTTATGAAGGTATTAAGAGGTTATGTAGGGATTGCTTTAGTAGTAGCTATAGTGTTTACTGTAGTTACATCTTCTATAGTCTACACCTACATCCAGCAGAGTATGAGTCGGGTTGAGGGGGTTGGTTATATTGAGGTTACTGACTTTTTAAATAGGACTGTGAGGATACCTAGAAATATTAGTAGGGTTGTTGCTATAGGTCCAGGAGCTCTTAGACTTGTTACGTATCTTAACGTAACTGATTTAGTAGTTGGTGTAGAAGAGCTTGAGCATAGGGGTTGTGTTGGGAGGGATTACTCTATGGCTTACTGTGAGTTCTTTAAGACGTTACCTGTTATAGGTTCTGGAGGGCCTAGAAACCCACCGAATCCTGAGATGTTGATGAAGGTAAAACCAGATTTAATCATAATGTTTAGTGGGTATGCTAGTCTTTACCCACCTGATAGACTTGAGAGAGAAGTTAATGTACCTGTCTTAGTTATTGATTATGGTGTAGCTGGTTATGTAGATACAGAGTCTTTAAAGAGAGCATTATCATTATTAGGTAAGGTACTTAATAAGGAGGGTAGGGTTAGAGAATTAGTAAGTTTTATTGATTCAGTAGTTAATGATTTATTGAAGAGAGTTTTAAGTATTGAGGTTAAGCCTAAGGTCTATATTGGTGCTATATCTTATAGAGGAGCACAACCTTTCACAGCATCACAGTCTAGGTTCGCACCACTCGTACTACTTAATACTTCATCTATAGTGGATAGTTTAAAACCTGGTGGAGGGTATGTTCAGGTAGATTTTGAGTTTTTACTGAAGGAGCAGCCGGAGTATGTGTTTGTTGATGAGAATAACTTGAATGTGGTTTTAGACGATTTTATGAAGAGTAAAGACCTCTACTGTAGTCTTAAGGCTTTTAAGGAGGGTAGGGTATTCAGTGTATTACCGTTTAATTACTACCATACAAACATTGCTACAGCTCTAGCTAATGCTTACTTCGTAGGTAAGGTCTTATACCCTGAGGTATTTGCTGATGTAGACCCTATTCAGAAAGCTGATGAAGTATTTAAAGTATTTGTTGGGAAAGCACTTTATCAGGAATTCTTAAGTAGTGGTTATTTAGGGTTTGTAAGTCTTAGTGATTTACTTAAGTGTGGGTAGTTCATGGATAAAGTACTGAAGTTGTTTAAGTTAAGGAAGTATTTCCTGATTCTAACTTCATTATCTCTCATCGCACTCATACCCTTATCTATATCTATAGGGACTTACGAAGCATCATTAATTGACTTCTTTAAGTTATTACTTAACGATGGTAGTGTTTCTGAGGGTGTTAGGACTGCGTTGATGTTGAGGTTTAGGAGGGTTTTAACATCTATTGTTATGGGTGTTGTCTTAGGTGCTTCAGGGGCTTGTATGCAGGCAGTATTTAGGAATCCTATGGCGTCACCGTTTACTTTAGGTATTTCCCACGCAGCTGCCCTCGGTGTTGCTATATCCTTAATACTCGGTGTTTTAGGTTCTGTACGGTATAGGGTTGTGTATGTAGGTAGTCCGTACCTCCTACCTATATCAGCATTTACGTTTGCGTTAATTCAGGTTTTCATAATACTTGCTCTAGCGTATAGGGCTAAACTTACTGAGAGGGCTTTAGTACTTGCTGCAATTGCTATGAGTTTCCTCTACCAAGCTATCCTAAGCTTACTACAGTATTTAGTGTTGAATGAGCTTCAGATAGCTATGGTTGTTTTCTGGACTTTCGGTGATGTAGGTAGGGTTGATTGGGTAGGACTTAAAATAACTTCTGCAGTTGCTGTAGCCTTAACTATATACTACCTCATCAGGTCTTTAGACCTTGACTTAATATCTTTAGGTGATGATATTGCTTACTCTAGTGGTGTTAATCCTAAGAGACTTAGGTTGGAGTCTACTATAGTTAGTGCTTTCGGAACTTCTGTAGTGACTGCCTTCGCAGGTGTGTTAGCCTTCTTATGTTTAGTGACTCCACATATTGCTAGACTTATCGTCGGTAGTAGTCATAGGTACTTAATACCTACTTCAATGCTTCTCGGAGCTGTACTGTTGTTAGTAGCTGATGATGTTGGTAGGTTAGTTATTAGTCCTGTTATATTACCTGTAGGTATTGTTCTTTCCTTCATCGGAGCACCACTACTACTCTACCTCCTCCTTAGGGGTGGTAGTTAGTGGCTGTAGTGAGGGTTTTAGGTGTTGAGGTGAGGTACGGTAGTTTTAAAGTACTTGATGATCTGTCATTAGATGTTGGTGAGGGTGAGGTTGTAGCTGTGTTAGGTCCTAACGGTAGTGGTAAGACTACTCTACTTAAGACTATTGACGGTATTTTAAAACCTATTAAGGGTTCTGTATATATAGATTCTAAGAATATCACTCAGTTGGGTAGAGGGGATATAGCTAAGTTAGTTAGTTTAGTACCACAACATGTAAATTTAGTACGTGGTGTGAGGGTTGTAGACTTCGTATTGACTGGTAGGAGACCGCATATAGACTTCATACCTACTTCTAAGGATTTAGAGGTAGTGTTGAATTACTTAAGATATGTTGATGCTGAGTACTTAGTTGATAGGGATATTACTGAGTTAAGTGGTGGTGAGTTTCAGAGAGTTCTTATAGCTAGGGCGTTAGTTGCGGAGCCACGTATACTCTTACTAGATGAACCGACGTCAAATCTAGATATTAAGTATCAGATATCTATACTTAACCTCATCACTAAGTTGTCGAAGGAGAGGAGGATGACTATAATAACATCACTTCATGACTTAACTCAAGCTTATAGGTATGCTGAGAAGGTGGTCTTCCTAAACCACGGTAAGATATACGCTATGGGTGGGGTAGACGAAGTTATGAGAGAGGATGTTATAGAGGCTGTCTATGGGGTGAAGACTAAGGTAGTACGTGATTTAAGAGTTGTAGTACCTATGACTTAAGTATTAACTACTACCTTAGGTAGTACTGAACTCATTTAAGGTCTGAGTTTTAATGTTATTTGGTGGTTATTAATTAGTAGACACTATGTTGTTAGAGTTGATCGTAGTAGATGTGTTCAGTGTGGTTTCTGTAACTTAGTTAGTAATTGTTATTCTTTGAATGGATGTGTTGGTTGTCTCTCATGTTTTTGGGTATGTCCTTACGAGGCTAGAGTATTAGTTGAGAGTTCATTAGATATGAGTGATTTAGTTAGGGTTTACGTTGATGGTGTTGAGTTTAGAGTCCCACGTAATGTTACGCTTGCTAAAGCCCTCGAACTTATAGGGTTTACATTCAGCCCCTTAGGTTCTAAGAAGGTTAGTCTTGCTTGTAGGACTGGTGGTTGTTGGTCATGTGCTGTTGTTGTTGACGGTGTTTTAGAACGTAGTTGTGTATTACCTGTTAAGGATGGTATGAGGGTAGGGCTTAATACTGAGGGTTTTAAACCTTTAAGGATTGTCCACGGTCCTGAACCACACGTAGTTGGTGGTAAGGGTACTCCTTGGTGGGAGGTTAACTACTTAGACTATGTTGAGACTGCTGTATGGGTTGCTGGATGTAATCTTAGATGTCCTCAATGTCAGAATTACCACGTAACTTATGATAACGTATCAACACCTATGACTCCTGATGAAGTAGCTAAATTAGTTGTTTACTATCATAGGAAGTACTGTACTAAAGGTATTGCTGTAAGTGGTGGTGAGCCGACAATCAATCGTAGATGGCTTATAGAGTTCTTCAGGTGTGTTAGTAGTAGGGTTGAGTCTAGAGTTAGGAAGCACTTAGATAGTAATGGTACTGTATTAACTCCTGACTATATTGATGAGTTGGTTGAGGCTGGATGTAATAACGTTGGTGTTGAGCCTAAGTGTGTACGTGTTGATACTTATATGAGGATTACAGGTATTGATGATAGGGGATTAGCTAGTAAGTATCTTCAAACTGCTTGGAAAGCTGTAGAGTATGTATACAATAACTATAGGGGTAAGGTGTACTTAGGTGTTGGTTTAATCTATAATAGAGACTTAATAACGTTAGATGAGGTTGCTGAAGCTGGTGATAAGATATACTCTATAGACCCGAAAATCCAAGTAACAGTACTAGATTACTTCCCAACGTTTAGGAGGAGGTGGTTAAAGAGACCTACAGTTAATGAGATGCTTGAGGTTAAGAAAGTACTTGAGGGTAGGGGGCTGAAGACAGTGATTGTACAGACAGAGGTAGGTCATATAGGTCCTGGAAGTAGGAGGTTAACATATTAATTAACTTCGTCTTTAGTTATGAATTGATTTAATATACTAAGCCTTACTACACACCTTACTTAACCCACAGTTACTCATAATTATGTCGTTAGATAAAACGTACATACCCTACCTATCAGTTCTTAAGTATACTTTAATGTTTGTTTTGGAGTGGGTTGAAATAATGTTTTAAGTAGTTAGTATGTGGGTTTATTAGTAGTGAGTTGTTTAGGGTTTAAAGATTTTTGAAGGTATTGGGTGTGTAGTTGTAGAATCTGTATAGTTATGTAACTATAAGATTTATATTGTCTCTTCAGTAGGAGTAGGAGGTGTTCCTATGTACCAATGGTAGTTCATGTGGTCGTAGACCTATCTAAATGTTCTGGGTGTAGGTATTGTGAGGTTTGGTGTTCTTATACTCATGAGAGGGTGTTCTCAACGTCGTTCTCAAGGATTAGAGTTGTTAAGGATGATGTTGTAGGGATGGACTTCCCTATAGTATGTCAGCAATGTGTTCAAGCAGTTTGTGTGTCTGTGTGTCCTACAGGTGCTCTCTACGTAGGTGATGGGGGTGTGGTGAGGTTAGAGAAGGAGAGATGTGTTAGATGTGGTAGGTGTTTAGATGTTTGTCCCTACGGTGCAGTATTTCAAGACCCTGTAGACGGGTTTCCACTAATATGTGATTTATGTGGTGGGAGGGCTGTATGTGTTATGAAGTGTCCAACTAATGCATTATCTCTATACCCGTTGACTGAGGTAGTGGTTAGGGCGGAGGACTTAGGTAAGCGTTATAAATTAGCAATTACTGAGTATGGGAAACTCCTTGAGAGGTGGGGTGTTCGTGTCAGGGTTAAGTAGGTTTTACGGTTACGTAGGTAGGGTGTTAAGAGTTAATCTAACTACTAGGGAGGTTAGGGTTTTAGAGCTTGAGAAGGAGTTGGTTAAGGCTTACTTAGGTGGTCGTGGTCTTAATATAGTGAGGTTGTTTTATGAGGTACCACCTAGTACTAACCCGTTATCACCTGAGAATAAGTTAGTCTTTGGTGTAGGACCTGTCGTCGGTACTGGATTCCCACTCGGTGCTAGACTTAACGTATCTGCTAAGTCCCCGCAGACAGGGATTCTCGGTGATTCAAATGTTGGAGGGCATTTCGCACCTGAGTTAAAGTATGCTGGTTTTGATCAGGTAGTTATTGAGGGACGTAGTGATAGGCCTGTCTACCTATACATACATGGTGGGGCTGTAGAGGTGAGAGATGCTAGTGGGTTGTGGGGTATGAGGGTTACTGAGGCTTACGAAGCTGTTAGGAGGGAGGTTGGAGATCCTGGGGTTCAGGTAGCTGTTGTTGGACCAGCTGCTGAGAATTTAGTGATGTTTTCCGGGATATTCTTTAATAGGTCAAGACCTGCTGCTAGGACTGGTTTAGGTACTGTTATGGCTTCGAAGGGTCTTAAAGCAATTGCTGTGAGGGGTGATGGGTGTGTAGAGGTTGCTAAACCAGAACTCTTTGAGGAGGTTGTTGAGGAGGTAGAGTTTGAGGTTTATAGTCATGAGCAGTACTGGCCTAGGAGGGTGATGGGTACGACGAGGATTCTCATGGCTGTTAATAGGATTGGGGTACTCCCCGGTAAACACTTTACTGAGTCTGAAGTACCTTACGCGTTTGAAGTTAGTGGTGAGAAGTTAGCGTTGAGGTATAATGTGAAGAGTAGAGCGTGTTTCTCCTGTGTAGTACCGTGTAGTCGTGTCTTTGTTGTGAAGAAGTTTGGTCAGTGTTTCGTTAGTGAGGGTCCTGAGTATGAGGCTTTAGCAGGTATGACTGTGAGGATTGGGAATAAAGACCTTGATAAGGCTTTGAAGGCTATAGAGATTGTTAATGACCTCGGTATGGATGTGATATCTGTTAGTGAGGTTTTGTCGTGGGCTATGGAGCTCTACTCAAGAGGTATCTTAAGTAGGGAGGAGGTTGGGGGTTTAGCTCTTGAGTGGGGTGATATGGAGGTTGTTATAGAGCTTTTAGAGGATATAGCGTATAGGAGGGGTTTTGGTGATGTACTTGCTGATGGTGTTGCTGTAGCAGCTAGGAAGCTTGGTAAGGGGTTTGATATAGCGTTTCATGTGAAGGGGCTTGAGATGATTCAAGCAGATCCTAGGGGTTTGAAGGGGTATGGTCTTGGATTTGCTGTGTCGAGTAGGGGTGCAGATCATTTGAGGTCTGAACCGTTCATAGAGTTAAGTGATGATCCGGAGGTGGGGTTGAGGATGTTTGGTGAGTCTGAAGCTACTCTTAGACTTGGTGTTAGGGGTAAGGGTAGGCTTGTAGCATATTATGAGAACTTATGTGCTTTAGTTGATTCTTTAGGTGTTTGTAAGAATCTTGCTGAGAATATGGATATACTCAACTATCGGAGGGTAGCTAAGCTTATTGAGGCTGTAACTGGTATGGTCTTCTCAGTAGGTGAGGTTGAGGCTATTGGTGAGAGGGTAGTGAATTTAGAGAGGGTTTATAATGTTAGGGAGGGTGTGAGGAGGGAGCATGATACACTGCCGGGGAGGTTTCTGAAGGAACCTCTTAGGGTAGGTGCTTCAGTAGGTCATGTTGTTGAGTTAGATTTAATGCTTGAGGAGTACTACAGGGTTCGTGGTTGGGATAGTAGGTCTGGTATACCTACTGTTAAGAAGCTTGAGGAGCTTGGATTAACTGATGCTGTGGAGGACTTACGTAGTAGGGGTTTAATACTGAGTTAGTGGGTGGTGTGTATGGGTGGTTCTAGTAGGGAGACTTGGAGTTCTCAGTTAGGGTTGGTGTTATCTTTAATTGGTGTAGCGGTTGGGTTAGGTAATGTGTGGAGGTTTCCGTATATGTTGGGTATGTTTGGTGGTGCTACATTCCTAGTCATATACTTAGTCTTGATCTTCGCTTTAGGGATTCCAGGACTTATTGCAGAGTTAACTATTGCGAGGTATGTTGGGGTAGGTCCATTCACAGCCTTCATGAAGTTGGGAATGCCTGGTGGTAGGGTTATCGGTACTATATTATTGATAACTGCTTTAGCAGCAGTATCGTATTACCTAGTTGTGATTGGGTGGGTGTTGTGGTACTTGATCTTATCTGTGTCTGGAGTATTGTTTGAGGGAGGGGTTACTGCAGTATCTGTATTTGAAGGACTTATTACCTCACCTATACTACAGTTAGTAGCTCATGTATCTGTAGTTACCTTCTGTGTGTTGATTGTTTCTGGAGGTATTAGGAGGGGGGTTGAGTTAGCGAGTAGGTTTATGATGCCTGTAGTGTACGTGATCTTAGTTGTAGTAGCTGTTTACGCACTTAGTTTACCTGGGGCAGGTGATGGGTTAGTCTTCTACTTAAGACCTGATTTAAGTAGGGTTTCAGGTTCAACAATCCTAGCTGCTATGGGGCAGATATTCTTCTCATTAGGACTTGGTTCTACATGGATATTCATCTACGGTTCCTACATGTCTAGAAGACAGGGGGTTGTTAGGAGTGCTGTATATACAGCTTTCGGAGATACTGTAGCTTCTTTTATAGCTGGTTTAGCTATCCTACCACTTACCTTCGTATTTAATGTGAGTCCGAGTAGTGGTCCCCCACTAATGTTTATAACGTTACCTGAGATCTTCCGTCAACTACCTTACGGTAGGTTGATCTCAGTACTCCTCTTTACAGCGTTGTTATTTGCTGCTTTACTATCGGCTATCCCCGGTTTTGAGATATTTGTTGATGCTTTAGGTAATTACGGAGTTTCGAGGAGGAAGGCTGCTGTCTTGATGGGTGTGGCTGAGGTAGTACTCGGTATCCCATCAATATTGAGTCTCGACATCCTCCTCTACAACGACTTAGTATGGGGTAGTACTATGTTACCGATAGCATCACTATTCTCTATCATAGCATTCGGTTGGTTTGTAGGGAGTACTAAAATACTTAAAGAACTCGGTATAGAGAGGGAAAGTACTACATGGAAAGTACTGTACTACTGGGTTAGACTAGCTATGCCTATAATGGTAATACTAATACTTATATACGGGTGGATATCATTCTTCACCTAAGGTGAGGTAATGAAACCACTCCTAATCAAAGTAAAAGAAATAAGAGGTAAGTGTGAAAACCACGTCGTAGGCGACTGCTTCAGAGTAGACGGAGGTAAACTAAGCTTCCCAGGAAAAAATAAACACGTATGTATCTACGCACTAGCAAGCATCCTACCCCTAATACCAGCCAAACAAAGAAACATAATTGAAGAAAACGACTGGCTACCAAAAACTAAAAGAATCCAATGCCCAGACCCAAACGGAATAGTCATATGGGAAATAGAAGAAATAAAAGAATAAACAAACCTTAAAAACATACATAAAACACATAATACAAAATATTCCTAAGAACACCTTAGGAATACCCATACGTGAACATCGCAAGATCTCAAATAATAGATTAAATATTTTCCATCATTAGGAAAGCCATGTATT